>Ga0160435_1000045_pt1 | contig 92320 bp, 87 predicted proteins | sample HID1973K_E0MG_FD_108213 | JGI IMG/M metagenome (GOLD analysis project Ga0160435, IMG submission 108213) | Enriched mosquito-associated microbial communities from UW Madison campus, WI, USA - HID1973K_E0 MG | ecosystem: Host-associated > Arthropoda: Insects > Digestive system > Unclassified ...
ACCGGCGGTAACGTGAGCTTCTACAACCAGACCGGCGACCAGCCCATCTTCCCGACGCCGGTGGTGGGCGTCCTCGGCATCATCGACGACGTCGCCCGCCGCATCCCGTCGGGCTGGCAGGATGCCGGCGAGAACATCTACCTCCTCGGGGTGACGGCGACCGAGCTCAGTGGCTCGGCCTGGGCCGACACGGTGCACGGCCACCTCGGCGGCCGCCCGCCGGCGGTCGACCTCGCGCAGGAGAAGAAGCTCGCCGAGCTCATCCACGCGGCGTCGCAGCAGGAGCTCGTCTCGAGCGCCCACGACCTGTCGGCCGGCGGTCTGGGTCAGGCCCTCGCCGAGGGCGTGCTGCGCTTCGGCGTCGGCGCTCGCGTGTGGCTGCGCGAGATCATGGAGCGCGACGGCGTGGATGCCGCGACGGCGCTCTTCAGCGAGTCGACCGGCCGCGTCATCGTCTCGGTCCCGCGCGAGGAGGACGTGAAGTTCCGCGGGCTCTGCGAGGGCCGCGGGTACCCCGTCCTCCGGATCGGCGTGACCGACCCGGCCGCCGAGGGCGAGGAGCCCGCGCTCGAGGTGCAGGACGTCTTCACGATTCCCCTGTCGGAGCTGCGCGAGCAGTCCCGCGGCACACTGCCCGCCGTCTTCGGCGACATCATCCAGGAGGTCGGCGCATGACCCTCTCCCGCCACGAGGACGACGAGTACGCCGGCATGAACGAGGCCCGCACGCGCCGCACGCGCATCGTCGCGTGGATCGCGATCGTGTCGCTCATCCTCGTCGGCGGCGGCGCAACCGTGCTGGCGCTCCTGTTCGGCTGACCCGACGGCATCCGCCCGGCTGTGCCGGCGTAGGCGCCGCGGCATCCGCTCGCGCGCCTCGCCGACACAGGCGAACGCGCCGCAGCAGGCGGATCGGCACCGAATCGTCCTGCGCCGGCGTGTTCTCCTTCGCCGGCCACGCCGCCGGCGACGCAAGCCGAAGCCGAGCGGATGCCACGGCCGGACGCCCGGTCGGGTTTCAGGCATGCTGGTTAGCATGAGGGCATGGACCCGCTCGTCTGGACGACGATCGCCGAGTTCTGGTGGATCGGACCGGCCGTGATCGGCACCGGGACCGCCGGCTGGCTCGGTTGGCTGGGGCTGCGGCACCAGCGCGCCGAGCGCGCGCGGCGCCTCGCCCACGAGGCGGCCAAGCACGAGCTGCGCGCGGCGCGGCAGCGCTCGGGAACGGCGCGCGCGGCCGCACGGGTGGCCCGCGCCGAGCTGACCCGCGCGCAGGCGGAGCGCACGGCATCCCACGCGACGTCCGCCGACGTGGCTCGCGCGCGGCAGGAGCTGCAGGCGGCGCAGCGCGAGGCCCGCGCCGCGGTCGCCGCCGTCCGCGCCGCCCGCGCCCGGGTCACCGCGGCCCGGATCGCACTGCCGCGCAGCAGCGCCGCGGTCGAGGAGCTTCCGCTGTCGCGGCTGACGGCCGCCCACGACGCCGTGACCGCGCGCTGGATGGAGTACGAGACGGATGCCGCGCGGCTCCTCGCCTTCCCGGCGATGAGCGACGGTCGCCAGCCGCTGACCGCGGCGTACCTCACGGTGCGGGCCGAGGCGACGCGGCTCCGACCGACGACGGTGCAGGTCTCGCGTTCGCAGGTCACGGCGGCGCAGTTCGCCGCCTACCGCGACGCGGTCCAGCGTCTCGAGCGCGCGTTCGACGCGGCCGAGAAGGAGGCCTGGCGTCAGGCGCGCGCCGCCGGCACCGCGGCGGCCGGGGAGCCCTCGGGCACGCGGATGCCATCGGGATCCGAGGCCGCGGGCGGCGCCATGTGGGGGACGATCGCCCAGACGGCCGTCGCCCGCTCGGCCGAGGCGCTGCACCGGGCCGCCGACGCGGCCGCGGCCGCGATCGACGACCGCCTGTCGGGAACTGCCGCGTCCGAAACGAACGGCCGCCCGAAGCCGTCGCCCTCTCCGCAGCAGGCACCCCAGCCGGGATCCCGACCGCGGGCACCGCAACAGCGCTCGGATGCCGCGGCTTCCGAGCGCGATCCCGTCTGGCCCGTGCCCTCGCGCACCAGCGCACGACCCCCGAGCCCGGAACGGTAGGGTCGACCGAGTGGACCAGATCCTCACCTTCCTCGGGCACTACTGGTGGCTCGCCTTCCCGCTCATGGGCGTGGCCGGCGCCGCGGTGAAGCGCTGGGACTACCTGGCCACGCGACGCCACAACCGGCGACTCGAGCTGCTGCGGGTGAAGGGCGAGCTGAAGGCGGTGCAGGCCGAGCACAAGGCCGTCGCCCACTCGTCCGAGCCGAAGCCGATCACCCGGCCATCCCCTCTGCCCGATCAGCTCGACAAGCTCTTCGCCACGCACGACGACGTGACCGCGCGGTGGCTCGAGTACGAGCTCGACGTCGCGAAGCTCATCGACTACCCGGCCATGAGCGACGGACGCCAGCCGCTCACGGCCGCCTTCCTGAAGGCGAAGAAGATCGCCGACCGCGCACGGCCGGCCTCGGCATCCGCGAAGGTCACGGCCGATCAGGTCGCCGAGTACCGCTCCGCCGTCACGGAGTACGAGGTCGCCTTCGAGCTCGCCGAGCGCGACGCCCGCCGCCAGAGCACGAGCGGCCTCAGCGAGACCGAGCGCAAGCGCCTCGCGACCGCGAAGCAGCTGCTCTCGGTCGCCGTCGACGAGGCCGCGACCCCGGCGGAGCGGCAGAGCGCCTACAAGCGAGCCCGGCGCGAGCTCGACGGGCTCATCTCGCTCTCGGACGAGGCGATCGTCGTGCTGGAGAAGAAGGTCGCGCTGGAGCTCCCGGCGTCCGAAGTCCCGGCATCCGAGTCCCCGCGAGCCGACACGTAAACGCCGAGCCGACACGATCCTGCCGCACCGGAGGTGTCGGCTCGGAGGAATCGTGTCGGCTCGGCGTTGCGTCGCGAGGCGAAGGCGCGAGGTCAGGAGGTGAGGGAGTCGACCCACTCCTGGTTGTCGGTCATCCACTGGCGGACGATGTCCGTGTAGTCGGTGACGTCTTCGCCGGTGTTGTACATGACGTTCTCGAGCGAGAAGAGCGCCTCGGAGTCCATGCGGAACTCCGACAGCCACTCATTCACCTCGGGGTGGTCGGTGTCGAAGCCGGTGCGCGTGAAGGTGTGGATCGACTCGGCGTCGCCCAGGGTGCCCTCGGGGTCGGCGAGGTCCTTGATGTCGTACGCGTCGTACGCCCAGTGCGGACGCCACAGCGTCACGGCGACGTTCTCGCCCGCGGCGAGCTTGCTGTCGAGCTCGGCCAGCATCGCCGGCGTCGACGACGTGATGAAGTCCATGCCGTCGAGGCCGTACGTCGGGATGACCTCGTTCTGCGTCGCAGCGGTGAGGCCGGCGCCGGGCTCGATCCCGATCAGGCGGTTGTCGAACTGGTCGGCCGCGCCGGCGAGGTCGCTCAGCGACTCGATCGGCGCGTCGGCGTTCACGGCCACGGTCAGCTTCGCGTCGTCGTTCCACGAGCCGAGGTCGACGATGTCGTCGCCGAACTGCTCGAAGTACGCGGCGTGCGTCATCGGCAGCCAGCCGTCGAGGGCGACGTCGTAGTCACCGCCGGCGACGCCCTGGAACACGGGACCGGCATCCGCGTACTCCAGTTCGACGTCGTACCCCTTGTCCTCGAGGATGAGCTTCCACAGGTATGAAACGGCCTCGCCCTCGGGCCAGCCGTTGAAGACGCCGATCGTCACGTCCTTCGAGGCCGCCGCGTCGCCGTCGCCCGCCGATCCGGCGCAGCCGGTCAGGGCGAGAGCGGCCACGGAGCCGAGCGCAAGGGTGCTCAGGAGGTGTCGCTTGTTCATGTTCTTCCTTTCCTCCCGTGTGCTGTGTCACGGGTGTGGGGGATGCCCGGGTATGCCGCGGGCTGCCGACGCGTCGTGCGCGTCGCCGTGAGGGGGTCGCGGCCGGTCAGGCCGTGGCGGAGACGGGCGCATCGGGCGCGTCGACGGCCGCGCGGGATGCCGCGGAGGATGCGGCGGCGCGACGGCGCGGACGCTGACGGGCGCCGAGGGCACCTGTCAGGCGATCGAGGATCATCGCGATCATGACGACGGCGAGTCCCGCCTCGAACCCGAGGGGCACGTTGACCGAGCTGAGCGCCTGAACGATGGGGCGGCCGAGGCCCGGGGCGCCGACCATCGACGCGATGACCGACATCGACAGCGACAGCATGATGATCTGGTTGATCCCGGCCATGATCGACGGCAGCGCGAGCGGGAGCTGGATCTGCCGGAGCACACGGCCCGGCGTCGCGCCGAACGCCTGGCCGGCTTCGACGACCTCGGGGTCGACGCCGCGGATGCCGAGCTCGGTCAGCCGGACGCCCGGGGCGATCGCGAACATGATCGTCGCGACGATGCCGGGCACGACGCCCACGCTGAACAGGAAGATCGCCGGCAGCAGGTAGACGAAGGCGGGCATCGTCTGCAGGAAGTCGAGGATCGGCCGGACGACGTTCGAGACCGTCTGCGATCGCGCCGCCCAGATCCCGAGCGGGATCGCGATGGCGGTGGCGATGAGGACGGCGACGATCGTGAGGGCGAGCGTGAGCATCGCGTTCTCCCACTGGCCGACCGCCAGGATGACGACGAAGCCGAGCACGGTGCCGATCGCGAGCTTGGCGCCCTTGACGAACCAGGCGGCGGCCGCGAACACCAGGATGACGACCCAGAACGGCGGGGTCGTGAACACCCACGCGGCGACGTCGTAGATCGACGAGAAGACGGTCGCCACGACGTCGAACAGCCCGCCGAGGTACTCCTTCAGGAAGTCGATGGCTCCGCGGACCCACTGGCCGAGCGGGATGCGGATGAGCTCTTCGAACTGCTCCATCAGCGCACGCCCCCTTCCATCGCAGCCTCGGCCGGCAGGGCGGGCTCCGCAGCACTCGCGGCGGCAGCGGCATCCACGAGCGGGGTGAACTCGGCCACCATGTCGATCGGCGTCTGGATGATCGGCATCTCGCGGGTGGTCGCCGGCACGTTGCCGAGCGCGGCGAGGAGCGTCACGCGCGGGATGACGCCCAGGAGGCGCCGCTCGGCGTCGACGACCGCGAGCGGGACGGTGGCCTCGACGGCCGTCTCGACGATGTCGGTGAGCAGGTCGTCGGGTCCGACGGTCGGCACCGAGGAGTCGACGATCTCGCGGAGGTCGGTCTGGCCGGCCTTCACAGCGCGGATGACGGCGCGGTCGGTGACGACGCCGACGAGTCGGCGATTCTCGGTCGCGAAGACCGCGCCCGCCTGCTGCGCGCGCAGGGTGCGGAGCGCGCCGCGGACGCCGGCGGTGAGCGGGGTCGTGAGGTGCGGAGGCTCCATGACCGAGCCCGCGGTCAGCACGCGCGCGCGGTCGACGTCCTGCACGAACTGCGCGACGTAGTCGTTGGCGGGGTCGGTGAGGATCTCTTCGGGGGTGCCGTTCTGGACGATCCGGCCGTCGCGCATGACAGCGATCCGATCGCCGAGGAACATCGCCTCGTTGAGGTCGTGGGTGATGAAGACGATCGTGCGGCCGAGTTCGCGCTGGAGCTCGACGAGCTGCTCCTGCATCTCGCGGCGGATGAGCGGGTCGAGCGCCGAGAACGCCTCGTCCATCAGCAGGATGTCGGTACCCGCGGTGAGCGCCCGGGCGATGCCCACCCGCTGGCGCATACCGCCCGACAGCTCATCCGGCATGGCATCCGCCCGGTCGCCGAGACCGACCCGGTCGAGGATGTCCTGCGCGCGCCGACGGCGCTCCGCCCGCCCGACGCCCTGGATCTCGAGCGCGTAGGCGGCGTTGTCGAGCACGGTGAGGTGCGGGAGGAGGGCGAAGTGCTGGAACACCATCGACACCGAGGAGCGACGGATGCCGCGAAGCTCCGCGGGCGTGGCGGTGGTGACGTTCCGTCCGCCCACGAGGACCTCGCCGGCGGTGGGCGGGAGGAGACCGTTCAGCATCCGGATGATCGTGGACTTGCCCGAGCCCGACAGGCCCATGATCACGAAGATCTCGCCGGGGTTCACGGTGAAGCTCGCATCGATCACCGCGGCGGTGCCGACGTCGGAGATCTCGGCGCGGGTCTGGCCGGCCTGCAGCCGGCGGACCCCTTCTCGGGGACTGCGCCCGAACACCTTGAACAGGCCGCGGGCTTCCAGTGCGGGAGCAGCCTCGCGGGCAGGGGTGGAAACGGTCACTTGCTTCACCTCGGCCGTCGCGCACGCGCGACAGCATCGGTTACGCCCGGGTGACGATCATCGGCGCAACCCGCCGCACGTCAGGGATACCGACGCGGGGGACGTCGCGCTCCGGCGACACACATCGGGTCCGTCGCCCAGACCGCCGACCATACGCTCGCCCGTTCTGATGTCGGGGACATCCGACTCGGGCGGCCGCGGACTGGTCGTCGGGGCCACGTGGCCCTCTCTCCAACGTAACGACGTTCATAGGAAGCCGCAAACCGAAGGTCGCCGGCCGCGCCGCGAAAGGGGATCCTCGGCATCCCTCTTGACAGGTGTCGCCCGAGCGTTGCATGGTTACTTAGTCAAGTAGGTAACCGAAGGAGTCGGATCGAATGATCGACGAGGGACGAGCGCTCTTCCTGCAGATCGCCGAGAGCGTGGAGGACTCGATCCTCGCCGGCGCGCTCGCAGAGGAGTCGCAGGCCCCGTCGACCAACGAGCTCGCCTCCTTCTACCGCATCAACCCCGCCACCGCAGCCAAAGGAATCGCGATGCTCACCGACAAGGGCGTGCTCTACAAGCGCCGCGGGATCGGCATGTTCGTCTCGCCCGGCGCCCGCGAGCTGCTGCTGGGCGAACGGCGAGCGGCCTTCGCCGACCGCTTCCTCGACCCGCTCCTGGCGGAGGCCCGCACCCTCGGCCTCGGCCCCGACGACCTCGCGCGGCTCCTGTCCGAGCGCGCGGCCCGCACCCTGACGGAAGGAACCGCACGATGACCACCGTGATCGAGGTGAAGAACCTCACCAAGCGCTACCGTGACACCCTCGCCGCCGACGACGTGAGCTTCTCGATCGAGAAGGACACGATCTACGGCCTGCTGGGCCGCAACGGCGCCGGCAAGACGACCGTGATGTCCATCCTCACGGCGCAGAACTTCGCCACGAGCGGGGAGGTGCGGATCTTCGGTGAGAACCCGTACGAGAACGCGCACGTGCTCAGCCGGATGTGCTTCGTCCGCGAGAGTCAGAAGTACCCCGACGACGCCACTCCCCGCCACGCGTTCCGCATCGCGCGGCTCTTCTACCCGCACTGGGACCAGGAGCTCGCCGACCAGCTGATCGACGAGTTCCAGGTGCCGATGAAGAAGACGATCAAGAAGCTGTCGCGCGGTCAGCTGAGCGCCGTCGGAGTCGTCATCGGCCTCGCGAGCCGCGCCGAGATCACCTTCTTCGACGAGCCGTACCTCGGGCTCGACGCCGTCGCGCGCCAGATCTTCTACGACCGCCTGCTCGAGGACTACAGCCGGCATCCGCGCACGATCATCCTGTCGAGCCACCTGATCGACGAGGTCTCGAACCTGCTCGAGCGGGTCATCGTCATCGACAAGGGCCGCATCATCATGGACGAGGAGACGGATGCCGTGCGCGGCCGCGCCGCCAACATCGTCGGCGACACCGCTGCCGTCGACGCGTTCGTCGCGGGCCGCGAGGTCATCCATCGCGAGAGCCTCGGGCGGGTCTCGTCGGTCACGATCCTCGGCGAGCTCACCGCGGAGGACCTCAGTCTGCTCACCCGCGCCGGGCTCGACGTCGCGCCCGTCTCGCTGCAGCAGCTGATCGTCCGCACGACGCAGCACGCCGGGCGCACGGCCGGCGACGCGGAGCGCGCGGCATCCGACATCGACGAAGGAGCACTGCGATGAACCGCACCCTGAACGTGATCCGCATGCAGCTGGTGAACCGCCAGACCTACCTGTGGGTCCCCGTGATCGTGCTCGGCGGCGCGTTCGCGATCACCCTGGCGATCTACGGCATCATCGCCAGCGCCGGAGTCGAGGGTCCGATGTACGGCGGTGGCGCGCAGGCGCCGCTCTGGTACTTCGCGGTCGTCGGCGCGCAGGCGCTGACCCTGACCTTCCCGTTCTCGCAGGCCATGAGCGTCACGCGCCGGGAGTTCCACATCGGCACGCACCTCACCGCGGCCCTCACCGCGGCGCTCCTCGCGCTGATCTTCGCCGTCGGCGGTCTCGTCGAGCAGGCCACGAGCGGCTGGGGGATGAACGGGTACTTCTTCTACATCCCGTGGGTCTCGGACGGCGGTCCCGCCGCCGCCTGGCTCTTCTTCTTCAGCCTGGCGATGCTGTTCTTCGTATTCGGCTACTGGGGCGCCACGATCTTCAAGCGCTTCGGAACAGCGGTGCTGACCGCGGTGCTCCTGGGCATCGCGCTGATCCTCGTCGGCCTGCTGTGGCTCGTCGGCCGGCTCGAGGCGTGGGCGCAGGTCGGCGCCTGGCTCGGGGCGCAGGGCTCGCTCGGACTGACCCTGTGGGGACTCCTGCTCATCGCGGTGCTCATCGCGTCGAGCTACCTCACGCTGCGGCGCGCGGTGCCCTGATCCATCCCCGTGATCCGTCCGGGGGGCGGACTGTCGAGGCCGGACGCGTCAGTCGCGTTCGGCCTCGGCCGTGTGGTGGCGGATGACCTCGGCGACCACGAAGTTGAACCACTTCTCGGCGAACTCGGGGTCGAGGTCGGCTTCGGCCGAGAGGCGCCGCAGGCGGGCGATCTGCTGCTCCTCGCGCGCGGGGTCGGATGCCGGCATCCCGTGCTCGGCCTTCAGCACCCCGACCTGCTTCGTGCAGCGGAACCGCTCGGCGAGCAGGAAGATGAGGGCCGCGTCGATGTTGTCGATGCTGGCGCGCAGACCCTGCAGTCGCTCGGTCGCCGCCGCCTGGTTCGCCGTCTCGTCCGTCATGATTCCTCCCCGCCCGACCCTACCGGTCGGCAGCACCGGTCAGCGGCGCGAGACAACCTCACCGCGCACCGCGCGAGCCCGGTCCTAGAGTGTGACCATGACCGATGCGCACAGCGATCCCGGCCGGTTCCTGCGTCGTTCCTCGCGCCGGCGCGCGAAGGCCGCCGCAGCCGCCGCACCGGGACCCCTCGACACGCACGCGCCGGCCTTCGCCGCCGCACCCGAGACGGCGACGACGGCCACCACCCGCACCGTCGGGGCCCTCCTCCAGCGGCCGTTCGCGGTCGGCTTCCTCCTGACCCTGGGCGGTCTCCTCGCGTTCGGGCTGACGTCCGCTCTCGCGGACCTCGCGACGATCCTCATCTACATCGCGTTCGCCCTCTTCGCCGCTCTCGGCCTCGATCCGCTGGTACGTCGGCTCGAGCGCCGCGGCGTCGCGCGCGCGTGGGGCATCGTGATCGTGTACTTCGTCTTCGCGCTGGTGATGGTGGGCGTGCTCTGGCTCGTCATCCCGACGGTGGTCAGCCAGATCGCGCAGTTCTTCCGCGACCTTCCGGCGACGATCGCCGGCTTCCAGCGCACCGAGTTCTACCTGTGGGTGCGCGATCAGTTCGGCGATCAGGTGCCCGCCCTCCTGAGCGAGATCCAGCGGTTCCTCACCGATCCGGGCAACATCGCGGCGATCGGCGGAGGCGTGCTGCAGATCGGCATCTCGATCGGCACGACCATCTCGGGGCTCATCATCATCATCGTGCTGAGCCTCTACTTCCTCGCGGCGCTCCCCGAGATGAAGCAGGCGCTCTACCGGCTCGTCCCGGCGCGCAACCGGCCGCTGACCGCCGAGCTCACCGAGGAGATCACGGCATCCGTCGGCGGGTATCTCGGCGGCATGGTGATCCTCGCCTTCCTCAACTCACTCATCACGTTCCTGCTGTTCTCGCTGCTCGGCCTGCCGTTCCCGCTCCTCATGGCCGTCGTCGCGTTCTGCATCACGATCATCCCGCTGGTGGGAACCGTCCTCTTCTGGGGCATCGGATCGGTCGTCGCGCTCTTCTCCGATCCGCTCTCAGCACTGGTGTTCGCTGGGGCGTATCTCGTCTACATGCAGCTCGAGGCATACGTGGCGACGCCGCGCGTCATGAACAAGACGATCTCGGTGCCGGGGTCGCTCGTCGTCATCGGAGCCCTCGTCGGCGGCACACTCATGGGCCTCCTCGGCGCGCTCGTCGCGATCCCGGTGACGGCCTCGATCCTGCTGATCGTCAAGAAGGTCTGGATCCCTCGACAGGACGCCAAGCTCTGACAGCGGTCAGGCGCGATCGACGAGGAGGCAGCTGGGCGACGGCGTCGCCACACGGTGACGGACGCGGCCCGGGGCGCCGGTGCGCTCGTCGAAGCCGACGGATGCCACCTCATCGGAGCGCTGGCCGGCCACCAGGATCGTGTCGCGGGCGATGACGTGATGGCGCGGCCAGTCGACCCCCGACTCCGCCAGTGCGACGGGGACGAGCTCGGTTCCGGTGCCACGGACCCGCAGGGTCGCCAGCGTGTTCGATCCGCGGAGCCCGACGACGACGAACGACGCGTCGCGGGACAGCGCGATCTCGGCGGCGAAATCGGCGCCCGGGGTGGCTCCCGCAGACACGGGGACGCCGCCCGCGATGCGCCAGCCGTGCCCGTCGCGGGGAGGCGCGAGCACGAAGATCTCGTTCGAGAGCTCGGTCACGACGTAGAGGTGGCCGCTCGGATGCCAGACGGTGTGGCGGGGCCCCGAGCCGGAGGGAAGGGCGACCCGGTCTGCTTCGCGCAGACCGTCGCCGGCCACCTGCCAGAAGTGCACGCGATCGAGCCCCATGTCGGTCGTCACGAGCGTGCGCTCCCCGACGAACCGCGCCTGGTGCGCCCGCGACACCCGGTCCCCTCGGTCCCCGAGCTCGTCGAGGGGTCGCCCGAGCCCACCCCGGTCCCCGACCTCACCTCGGTCCCCGAGCTCGTCGAGGGGTCGCCCGAGCCCACCCCGGTCCCCGAGCTCGTCGAGGGGTCGCCCCCCCGCGAACATGCCGTCACCGGCATCCGCGTCCGGGCGCGGCTCGGCGACCCGGGCCGACACGAGCGCGCCGTCGGCGTCGAGCGGCATCCGCACGACGCGGCCGTCGCCCCAGCATGTCGCCGCGAGCCACCGGCCCGCCGGGTCCACCGCGACGTGGCAGACGAGCTCGCCGGCGGCGACGGGTCGGCCGAGCGGCGAGAACGACGCGGGTCCCGTGCGACGGAACGCCTGCACCAGCCCTGCCGTCTCGAGCGCTGCGTAGACGACGTCGAGCGTCGGATGCCAGGCGAGCCACGACGGCGAGCCGTCGGTGCCGACGGCATCCGCGCGCATCGCGAGTTGCCCTCCTGCGAGCGGTCCTTCCGGGTCGCCGGCCTCGAGCACACCGATGCCGGTGGCCCGGCCGTCGCCGTCGGCGGTGTAGCCGCCCAGGAAGAATCTCACGCCATCAGTCGATGAGGTCGTGCCGCACGATGACCGCATCGCGGGCGGCGCCGACGCCGATCACCGAGATGCGCGTGCCGCTGATCGCCTCGAGCGCCAGCACGTAGTCCTGCGCCTCGAGCGGGAGGTCCTCGAATGTCCGCGCCCCGGAGATGTCCGTCTTCCAGCCCGGGAAGTACTCCAGGATCGGCGTCGCGTGGTGGAAGTCGCTCTGGTTGACGGGCACTTCCTCGAACCGCTCGCCGTCGACGTCGTACGCGACGCATACCGGGATCTGGTCGAGTCCCGTGAGGATGTCGAGCTTCGTCAGGACGAGGTCGGTGATGCCGTTGACGCGCGTGGCGTAGCGCGTGATGGGCGCGTCGTACCAGCCGACGCGTCGGGGGCGTCCGGTGGTCGTGCCGAACTCGAAGCCGCGGGTGCGCAGCCACTCGCCGTTCTCGTCGAACAGCTCCGTCGGGAACGGGCCCGATCCGACACGCGTCGTGTACGCCTTCACGATGCCGACGATCCGGTCGAGGCGGTTCGGACCGACGCCCGAGCCGGTGGCCGCGCCGCCGGCGGTCGCCGACGAGGACGTCACGAACGGGTAGGTGCCGTGGTCGACGTCGAGCATGGTCGCCTGACCGCCCTCGAAGACGACGACGTCTCCGGCATCCAGCGCGTCGTTCAGCAGCAGGCCCGTGTCGCAGACCATCGGGCGCAGCCGCTCGGCGTACGACAGGAGGTCGTCGACGATCTCGTCGACCGTGATGGCCCGGCGGTTGAACACCTTTACGAGCAGGTGGTTCTTCTGGTCGAGGGCGCCCTCGACCTTCTGGCGCAGGATGTTCTCGTCGAAGAGGTCCTGGATGCGGATGCCGACGCGGTTGATCTTGTCGGCGTAGCTCGGGCCGATGCCGCGACCCGTCGTGCCGATCATGCGCTTGCCGAGGAAGCGCTCGGTGACCTTGTCGAGCGTGCGGTGGTACTGCGTGATGACGTGTGCGTTGGCGCTCACCTTGAGCCGCGACGTGTCGACACCGCGGGCGGCCAGCGCGGAGAGCTCGCCGAAGAGCACCTCGAGGTCGATGACGACACCGTTGCCGATGACCGCGTTGACGCCCTCGGACAGGATGCCGGAGGGCAGCAGGTGCAGCGCGTACTTCTCGTCGCCGATGACGACCGTGTGCCCGGCGTTGTTGCCGCCGTTGAACTTGACGACCCAGTCGGTGCGCGAGCCGAGGAGGTCGGTCGCCTTGCCCTTGCCCTCGTCCCCCCACTGGACTCCGACGATGACGATGCCTGGCATGGGTGCTCCCCCGTGGATGGACGGTGAGTCCCCATTCTATCGAGGCCGGAGTGACGAGCCCGGTCGAGAGGACGGAAACGCGCCGCGTCGACCCGCCGCACACCCCTATCGTCGCGGCTGGGTCTCCTCGCCGTGCTGGTCGGATCCACTCGTCGTGGGCCCGGTCTGGAGTATCCAGATCGCCGCGACGAGCGTCACGATCCCCCCGATGCCGGTGGTCCACGCCGCTCCCGAGATGGCCCCGCCGGCGCCGGTGGCGTCGGCGTAGAGGCCGTCCGAGTACGCGATGACCGCTGCCGTCACGATCAAAGCGACGGAGATCACGATGAGGGCAAGGCCGGCCGCGAGTCTCTTCGTCATGCTCTCTCCCTGGGGATGGGGTGGCTGCACTCTGCCACCGTCGTTGCCTGATCGACATCAATGAAGTATTCATGAAAGCGACAGGGCGACCGACGGGGGGCCGATAGCCTCGGCGCATGCGCTCCCCGGCATCCACGACGGTCTGGTCGGTCCTGCGGCTCGTGATGGGTCTCGTCATCGTGGCCGCGATCGTCACGCAGCTCTCCGCGACAGTCGCCACGACCCTCGAGCTCGAGCGCGACATGGGTACCACGATCGCGAACTTCTTCAGCTTCTTCACGATCCTCTCGAACGTGATCGCGGCCGTCACGCTCGTGTGGGCCGGGATCGCCGAGCTCCGCAGCGGCGCCGACGGCGCAGCGACGTCGGGTGCGGCGGCCGCGGCATCCGCTCGCCTGTCGATCGTGCTCGCGTGCGCCTCGACCTACATGATCATCACGGGGCTCGTGTACAACCTGCTGCTGCGCGGTCTCACGCTGCCGCAGGGGAGCGAGCCGGTGCCGTGGTCGAACGAGGTGCTGCACCTCATCGGGCCGCTCTTCCTGCTGCTCGACGTGCTCATCGGCCTTGTGCGTCGCGCCCTGCCGTGGCGTGCGATCTGGACGATCATCGCGTTCCCGATCCTGTGGACCGTGTACACGCTGGTTCGCGGGCCGCTCGTGACGAATCCCGCGAGCGGCGACCCGTGGTGGTATCCGTACCCGTTCCTCAACCCGAACAACCCGGGCGGCTGGCCCTCGGTGATCGTCTACGTCGCGATCATCTCGGTGGCCTTCGTCGCGGTCGGCGCGTTCGTGGTGTGGGTCGGCCGGCGGCGGGCCGCGTCGGCATCCGTCCCCGCCTGACGCCGACGAGCTCCGCATCAAGACCGCGAGCCGACACGATCCGTACCAACCCACACGATGTGGGCGGTACGGATCATGTCGGCTCGGTCATACCCCGTGGGATGGGCAGAGAAGAGCGGATGCCGCGGGGTCAGCCGGTGACGGGGACGACGAGGCCGCCCCAGGTCTCCTGCTCGTAGTCGGCGGCATCCTGCGAGGTCAGAAGGTCGTACAGCGCGACGATGCGGGGGTCCTCGGCCAGTTCGGGCCGGGTGGCCAGCACGTTGTAGTAGTTGCTGTCCGAACCCTCGATGAGGATCGCCTGCTCGGCGGTGAGGCCGGCCGGCAGAGCGAAGCTGATCGTCACGAACGCGGTGTCGACGTCGGGGAGCGCCTGCGGAAGCGTGGCGTTCTCGATCTCCTGGAACTGGAAGTTCCGCGGGTTCGCCGTGACGCCCGTGAGATCGACGACGTCATCGGACGCCTCGATCAGCCCCTCGGCGGCGAGCATCTTGAGCGCGCGGCCCTCGTTGGTCGGGTCGTTGGGGATCGCGATCGTCGCGCCGTCGGCCAGCTCGTCGAGGCTCGAGATCTTCGTGGAGTAGAAGGCGGCGGTCGGCAGGTACGCCTCGCCGACGCTCACGAGGTCTCCACCGGTGTTGGCGTTGAAGTTCTCGAGGAACGTCGCGTTCTGGAAGAGGTTCGCGTCGATCGAGCCGTCGGCGAGAGCCGTGTTCGGGGTGTTGTAGTCGGTGAACGGCACGAACTCGATCGTGAGGCCGAGCTCGGCCGCGCCGTTCTCGGCGACGTGCGTGAGGATGTCGCCGGCCGGGGTCTGGAGCGCCCCGACCTTGATCGTGCCGAGGCTCTTGCCGTCTCCGTCGCCCCCGGCCGCGGGCGTGGTCGATCCGGCGCAGCCGGTGAGCAGGAGCGCAGCGGCGGTCGCCGCGGCGGTCGCCGCGGCGGCGAACAGGGTGAGCTTGCGGGTCATGGTGGTGATCCTTTCGGGATGCGGGTCAGAACACGTCCTGCGTGGCGCGGGTGCGCCGCGGCGAGCGGGACGAGCGGGTGGAGCGGTCGGTGCGGGTGGTCCGTCGCGCGAGGCGGCGAGCGCCCCAGGTAGCGAGTCCCTGGAGGACCATCACGATCGCGAAGATGATGATGATCACGGAGACGATGTGGATCCAGCTGTACTGCTGGTACCCGTAGCGGATGGCGACGTCGCCGAGTCCGCCGCCGGCGACGGTGCCGACCATCGCGGAGAAGTTGATGATCGAGGTGACCGTGGTCGAGAGCCCGAGGAGCATCGGCGGCGCGGCCTCCGGCAGCAGCACCTTCGTCACGAGCTGCCACCGGTTGGCTCCCAGCGACGAGGCGACCTCCAACAGGCCCGGGTCGACCTCCTTGATCGCGATCTCGACCATGCGGGCGAAGAACGGGATGGCGACGACCGACAGAGGCACGATCGCCGCGGTCGGGCCGATGAAGGTCCCCACGACGACGCGCGTGAACGGGATGAGCGCGACCATCAGGATGATGAACGGCACCGAACGGCCGAGGTTCACGATGAAGTCGAGCGTGCGGTTGACGAGGATGCCGACGCGTCGCGAGCCGAAGGGGCGCTCCAAGAACCGGCCCTCCTCGGTGCCGACGAGGACGACGCCCAGCGGCAGTCCGATGACGATGGTCGCCAGCAGGGCGAATCCCACCATGTAGAGGGTCTGGCCCGTGGCGACGAGGAGCACCTGGAAGAGCTGGTCGTTCACGCGGCGGCTCCCGTCTGCAGCACCTCGACCAGGAGCCCCTGGCCGCGGAGGTCGTCGATGACGGCGGATGCCGCGGCATCCGGCACTTCGAGCCGCGTGCGGCCGGCCTGCGTGCCGCCGATCCGCTCGATGAGCGCCCCGAGGATCGAGACGTCGAGGCCGTGGTCGCGCGCGAGCTGGGCGATCACGGGCCGGTCGGCCGAGCCGCCGGCGAAGGTGATGTCGATGACCGTCGCCGAGGCGGGGACGGTGCCCGGGATCGGGCCGAGCGGGAACAGCTGCGCGGTGAGGCGCGACCCGGGCGTCCGGATGATGTCGACCAGCCGCCCGGACTCCACGACGCGCCCGGCCTCGATGAGAGCTGCCGAGTCGCACACGCTCTTGACGACGTCCATCTCGTGGGTGATGAGGAGGACGGTGAGCCCGAGCTCCGCGTTGATGCGCCGGTAGAGCTCGAGGATGGATGCCGTCGTCTCGGGGTCGAGGGCGCTCGTCGCCTCGTCCGACAGCAGCACCGTGGGCCGGGCGGCGAGCGCGCGGGCGATGCCGACCCGCTGCTGCTGGCCGCCGGAGAGCTCGTGGACGGAGGACTCCGCGCGGTGGCTCAGCCCGACGAGGTCGAGCATCTCGAGCGCGCGCTCGCGGCGCTGCCCCGACGGGGTGCCGTCGAGCTCGAGCGCGAGCTCGACGTTGCCGCGCACGGTGCGGCTGCCGAGCAGGTTGAAGCGCTGGAAGACCATGCCGATGCGCCGTCGCGCAGCGCGCAGCTCGGCGTCGCCGAGGGCCGTGAGCTCAGCCCCGTCGACGGTCACCGTCCCGGCATCCGGCCGCTCCAGGAGGTTCACGATGCGGGCCAGGGTGCTCTTGCCGGCGCCGCTCTGGCCGACGATGCCGTAGATCTCACCGGTCGGGATGGTGAGCGACACATCGTCGACGGCGGGCACGCCGCCGTAGCGCTTGGACACGTGTTCGAGCGCAATCACGCGGGCATGACCTCTCTGCGGGGGATCGCGCCCGGTGGAGCTTCGACGCGTGAGACGAGTCTTGCCGCCGCCGCCCGCCCGCGACGAATCCCTGTTACGCCCTGTGTCGTTCCCGCTTGTGCGCGGCCATGGCATCCGACGGGTCTTCGCCGGCGTCGAATCGCGGGTCGCCGCCGCCCGCACCCGCCATTCGGCGCGGGTGAACCGGCGGGGGCGGCGCGGGGCCCTCAGTAGACTTGGGGGCATGTCGAAGGTCCTTCAGTCCCTGCCCGTCGGCGAGCGCGTCGGCATCGCCTTCTCGGGAGGCCTTGACACCTCCGTCGCGGTCGCCTGGATGCGCGATAAGGGCGCGGTGCCCTTCACCTACACCGGCGACCTCGGACAGTACGACGAGGACGACATCGCCTCGATCCCCGGTCGCGCGCTCCAGTACGGCGCCGAGGCCTCGCGTCTCATCGACTGCAAGCCGCTGCTGGTCGAGGAGGGCCTCGTCGCCCTCTCGTGCGGCGCGTTCCACATCCGCTCGGGCGGACGCACCTACTTCAACACGACGCCCATCGGCCGCGCCGTCACCGGCACGCTGCTCGTCCGCGCCATGAAAGAGGACGGGGTCGACATCTGGGGCGACGGCTCCACCTACAAGGGCAACGACATCGAGCGGTTCTACCGCTACGGCCTCCTCGCGAACCCGGCCCTGCGCATCTACAAGCCGTGGCTGGATGCCGACTTCGTCACCGAGCTCGGCGGCCGCAAGGAGATGAGCGAGTGGCTCGTCGCGCACGACTTCCCGTACCGCGACTCGGTCGAGAAGGCGTACTCCACCGACGCGAACATCTGGGGAGCGACCCACGAGGCGAAGACCCTCGAGCACCTCGACGTGTCGCTCGAGATCGTCGACCCGATCATGGGCGTCCGCTTCTGGGACCCCGCGGTCGAGATCGAGACCGAGGACGTCTCGGTCACCTTCGAGGCGGGTCGTCCCGTCGCGATCAACGGGGTCGAGTTCGCGGATGCCGTGGCGCTCGTCCAGGAGGCGAACGCGATCGGCGGCCGTCACGGCCTCGGCATGAGCGACCAGATCGAGAACCGCATCATCGAGGCGAAGTCGCGCGGCATCTACGAGGCGCCGGGCATGGCGCTGCTGTTCATCGCGTACGAGCGCCTCGTCAACGGCATCCTGAACGAGGACACGCTCGCGACCTACCACGAGCAGGGTCGCCGCCTCGGCCGACTCATGTACGAGGGCCGCTGGCTCGAGCCGCAGTCGTTCATGCTGCGCGAGTCGATCCAGCGCTGGGTGGGGTCCGCCGTCACCGGCACCGTCACCCTGCGCCTGCGCCGCGGTGAGGACTACACGATCCTCGACACCACGAGCCCGAACCTGTCGTACTCGCCCGAGAAGCTCTCGATGGAGCGCGTCGGCGACGCCGCCTTCGGCCCGGTCGACCGCATCGGCCAGCTGACGATGCGGAACCTCGACATCGCCGACTCCCGCGCCCGCCTCGAGCAGTACGCGGGCCTCGGCCTCATCGGCGGGGCGACGGCCGAGCTCGTCGGCGAGCTCGCCTCGGGCGGGTCGTCCGAGATCACCGGGCACGCGCAGCCGTTCGACGCGCAGCGCGAGGAGCTCGCGGAGGCCGTCGACGAGGCGTCCGAGTCGGCATCCTTCGACTTCGGCGCCGACTGACCCACGCCCCGTTCATCCACCGCCGTTTCGTCTCAGGCGCTGCGCGCCCTCGCTCAACGACCGAAGGGGCGCTCCCCGTTTCGTCTCGGGCGCTGCGCGCCCTCGCTCAACGACCGAAGGGGCGCAACCCCGGTCGTTGAGCGAGCGCAGCGAGACGAAACGCCGTCAGTCGACGGAGCGGCGGTGGGCGGCGCTCCAGCCGCGCACGGCATCCAGTCCGCCCTCCGCGAAGGCGATCCGCTTGGCGTGACTCCAGCCCTGCAGCCGCTTCTCCCACGCGAACGCCTCGTCGACCCGGGCGAACTCGCTCGACCAGAAGAGCTCGACCGGTCGTCGACGCCTCGTGTACGCGGCTCCCTCGCCGGCCTGGTGCTGCGCCAGCCGCCGCGCCAGGTCACGGGTGCTCCCCCCGTACAGCGTTCCGTCGGAGCAGCGCAGCATGTACACGTGAGCCATCGGACGAGCGTACGGATGCGGTCGGGCATCTGCTCCGTTCATCCACAACCGTTTCGACTCGGGCGCTGCGCGCCCTCGCTCAACGACCGAACGGGCGCTCTTCCGGTCGTTGAGCGAGCGCAGCGAGACGAAACGCGGCGACGACTGAGAGTTCGCCCAGATAACTTGCACACTAGTGTGCACGTTCGTACGCTGGAGGCATGAGCACGACCGCGCCGGCGCGTCGCCCGAGAAGGGATGCCGCGGCCAACCGCGCGGGCATCCTCTCGGCGGCCGCCACCACCATCGCCCACGACCCGCACGCCTCGATCGACGCGATCGCCCGGGCCGCGGGGCTGTCGCGCCGCGCCCTCTACGGGCACTTCGACGACCGCGACGCACTGCTGCACGAGCTCATCGCCGCGGGCGCGCAGCGCTTCAACGCGATCGCCTCCACGGTCGACGCCTCCGACGAGGCGCCCGTCGCCCTCGCGGCTCTCACCGCGCGGCTGTGGACCGAGGCCGCCCACGTGCAGGTCGCCGCAGCCATCGCGCTCGACGAGACGCACGTGCAGGCGACCGCCGCCGCCCTCGCGCCACTGCGGCGCACCGTCGCCGCGATCGTCCGCCGCGGCCAGGACGACGGCACGCTCCGCACCGACCTCGCCGCCCCCACGGTGGCCCGACTCATCGAAGAGACGGCGCGCGTCGTTGTCACCCGCGTCGACGCCTCCTCCCCCGACGCCGGGCCGCTCGCCGTGCGCGCCGTGCTCTCCATCGCGGGGTTGTCGTGGCGCGAGGCGGATGCCGTGGTCCTCGCCCTTCCCTCCCCCTCGCAGGAGCCCTGATGCTCGTCACCCTGGCCGACGTCTCGAAGGGTCGGCGCGGCCTCGCGCTGCCCTCGACTTCGCTCGTGTACCGCTCCGGTCGCGCCACGCTGGCGATCGCCGAGACCGAGCAGCGCCCCACCGTCCTCGGCCTCATCGCGACCGGCCGCATGCGCCCCGACACCGGCACGGTCACGATCGACGGCGCCGCGCGCCCGCGCGACCTCCGCCGCCGGACGGCGCTCGTCGACGCGCCCGACGTCAGCGAGCCCGCTCCGAACATCACGCTCGCGGGCGTCGTCGGCGAGGAGCTCATGTTCGCGGGGCTCGCCGCCGATCCGCTCGCCGCACGGCGCTGGCTCGACGAGCAGGGTCTCCGCTCCCTTTCGCGCGTGCCCATCGCCGACGTCGCGCCGCTCGACCGGCTCCGTGTGCTGCTCGAGCTCGCCGCGCGCCGCCCCGGTGTCGAGGGGCTCGTGCTCGTTTCGCCCGACCGGCACGGCGCCGAGCCCGCGCAGTGGTGGCCGCTCGTGCAGGAGTTCGCAGACCGCGGGCTCGCCGTCCTCGTGATCGCCGGCCGCACGGCCGCCGCCGTCGTCGCCGAAACGGTCGGCGAGGGGTCCCGCCGCCGTCGTCGTCCGCGCTCGAGCGGCATCCGGCTCCGCGGCATCCGCGGTCAGGTCGCGGGGGGTGTCCGGTGAAGATCCCCGCGCTGCTGGCGGCCGAGTTCCGCCGTCTCACCGCCACGCGCATGTCGGTGATCGCCCTGATCGCCCTCATGCTCGTGCCGGTCCTCTACGGCGGACTCTACCTGTGGGCCAACCAGGACCCGTACGGCAAGTTCGCCGACGTGCCCGTGGCCCTCGTCGACCTCGACGAGGGCGTCCCGGCATCCGCCGATCAGGATGCCGTCGACTACGGCGCGCGCATCGCCGACCAGCTGCTCGACGGCGGCGCGTTCGACTGGCGGCTGCTGGATGCGGATGCCGCGGCGCAGGCGCTCCGGGACGGCGACGTGGACTTCACGGTGACTCTCCCCGCCGACTTCTCCTCCGCACTCACGAGCGCCTCGGGAGATGACCCCCACCAGGCGTCGATCGTGCTCGCCACCAACGACGCCAACAACTACCTCGCCTCATCGATCGGCACCCAGGCGGTCGAGAAGATCCGCCGCTCGGTGGCCGAGCTCGTCGCGCAGGAGGCCGGCGAGCGGATGCTGAACGGCATCGCCGACATCCGGGCCCAGCTCGTCACCGCCACCGACGGCGCCTCGCGCCTGGAGTCGGGCGCGACCGACGCGGCCTCGGGAGCGACCCGGCTCGCGGACGGCGCGGCGACGCTCGCGACAGGAGCGGACCGGCTCGCGACGGGCGCTTCCGACGTGGCCGACGGTGCCGACAGCCTCGCCGGCGGCTCGGCGCAGGTCGCCGACGGCGCCTCGCGCGTCGCCGCGGGCGCGCAGCAGGTCGCCGACGGCACCGCGACGATCGCCGGGTACGCGGACCGCGCCGGGGATGCCGTCGCGCACGCGGCCGCTCTCCTCCCGTCCGCCCGGGCCGACATCGCCGGGGTGCTCGCCGACCACGGCCTGTCCGAGGCGGAGATCGCGGACGTGCTCGCCGAGCTCGACCCCGTCGGCGACGCGCTCACGTCGGGCGCCGACAGGGTCGCCGCCGCCGTCGGGCAGGTCGACCGGCTGGCCGCGGGCGCCGCGTCGGTGTCGGACGGCGCCGGCGGCGTCGCCTCGGGTGCCGCGCGCGTCGCCGACGGCGCCGCCACGCTCTCGACCGGGGCGGAGCGCCTGGCCTCGGGGTCGGCCGAGCTCGCCACCGGCGCCGCGCGCGTCGACGACGGCGCCGGCCGCCTTCGGGACGGTCTCTCCACGCTCCGGGGCGGCGTCGCCGAGCTCCGCGACGGCGTCGCGGACGGCGTCGCGGCGATCCCCGACAGCTCCGCCGCCCTCCGCGCCGCGCAGGCCGAGACGATCGCCGACCCGGTCGCCGTCGACACGAGCACCACGGCGCACGCCTCGGACTACGGCGCGGGCCTCGCGCCCTTCTTCGCGGCCCTCGCCGCGTGGATCGGCATCTACGCGCTCTTCCTCATCGTCAAGCCGGTCTCACGACGCGCGGTGACCGCCCTCCGCTCCCCGATCCGCGTCACTGTCGCCGGTTGGCTGACTCCCGCGCTCCTCGGCGCCGTCGGCATGGTCGTGCTCTTCGGCGTGCTGTCGATCGCCCTCGGGTTCGGATTCGCCCATCCGCTCGGCACCCTCGGCATCCTGATCCTCGCCTCGTTCACCTACGCGGCGATCATCCTGGCGCTGAACGTCTGGCTCGGATCGGTCGGCCAGTTCGTCGGCCTCGTCCTCATGGTGCTCCAGCTCGTCACCGCGGGCGGAACCTTCCCCTGGCAGACGCTGCCCGCGCCGCTGGCCGCGCTCCACCACGTGCTCCCGATGGGCTACGTCGTGGATGCCATGCGCCAGCTCATGTACGGCGGTGCGATCGAGCGGGTCGCCGGCGATGTCGGCATCCTCCTCCTGTGGATGGGCGCCGCCCTCGCCGTCGCCGCCCTCGGTGTCACCCGGATGACGCACCGCCGGACGCTCCGCGACCTGCAGCCGAGCCTCATCGGCTGAGCCGCCGGACTGCCGCCGCGCGGGGGAAGGCGAGCCCCCCGCAGCAGGACGATTCCCGCCGGATCCGCCTGCGCCGGCGTGATCGCCTGCGCCGGCGCGTTCCCGGATGCGGATGCCACGGGCCGCCGGCCACGGCGCGGCACCGCAGCCCGCCGTCCCGCCACCGCCTCTCGGACCCGGCCGCTCCTGGCGCGAAACGCGCCGGCGGGTACGATGCCAGAGACGGCTGCGTCGCTGGGGCGCGCGGCCGGGTCGCGACCCGAAGCGACGGAAGCCGACGCCCCAGAGGAGCTCTCGACGCCGATGTCCGACGCCTCATACCCGCTTGCCCCCTCCGATGCCGCCGCGTCCGCCGCGTCCGATGCGCCCCCGCGCCGCCGCCGCATCGGCCGCACCATCGGCCGCTGGGCCTTCGGGCTCGTCGCCGGCGTGACGGTGATCGCCCTCGTCGCCGCCGGCGTCGTGCTGTGGAACGTGCAGCGCTCGTTCCCCCAGCTCGAGGGCGAGATCGCCCTGACCGGCCTCGGGGCGGATGTCACGGTGCTGCGCGACGAACTCGGCATCCCGACCATCGTCGCCGACTCGTCGGACGACCTGTTCTTCGCGCAGGGGTACGTCCACGCGCAGGACCGCTTCTGGGAGATGGACTTCCGCCGTCACGTCACCGGCGGCCGCCTGTCGGAGCTCTTCGGGGAGTCGCAGCTCGGCACCGACCGTTTCCTGCGCACCCTCGGCTGGCACGAGGTCGCCGCGCAGGAGGTGGCGGCGCTCGACGAGCGCGAGCTCGGCTACTACGAGGCCTACGCCGACGGCGTCAACGCCTACCTCGCCGACCACACCGGCAGCGCCGCCTCGCTCGAGTATGCGGTGCTCGGGCTGCAGAACCCCGACTACGAGATCGAGCCGTGGACCCCCGTGGACTCCGTGGCGTGGCTGAAGGCGATGGCCTGGGACCTCCGCGGCAACATCGAGGACGAGACCGCGCGCGCCCTCCTCGCGCAGACGCACACCCCGGAGCAGATCGCGGAGCTCTACCCCGGCTACCCGTTCGACACGAATCCGGTCATCGTGCCCGTGATCACCCCGCCCGCCGGCGACGCGGCCGTCGATCCGGCAGACGGCGAGGCAGGCGACACCGACGCCGACACGGCATCCCTCCGGATCGACTGGACCGAGGTCGGCGGGGTCGTCGAGGCGGCGAGCGCGCTCCTCGGCGGCGCCGGCGAGGGGCTCGGGTCGAACTCCTGGGTCGTCTCGGGAAGCCTCACCGAGAGCGGGATGCCGCTGCTGTCGAACGACCCGCACCTCGGCGCCTCGATGCCGAGCGTCTGGCACCAGATCGGGCTGCGCTGCCGGGTCGTCGATGCGGAGTGCCCGTTCGACGTCGCAGGCTTCGGATTCTCGGGCATGCCGGGCGTGATCATCGGACACAACGCGCAGGTCGCGTGGGGGTTCACGAACCTCACGACCGACGTCACCGACCTGTACCTCGAGAAGGTGGAGGGCGACCAGTACTGGCGCGACGGCGAGCTCGTCCCGCTCGAGGTGCGCACCGAGACGATCGAGGTGGCCGGCGGAGCATCCGAGGAGCTCGAGATCCGCTCCACCGTGCACGGGCCGATCGTGTCGGGGCTGACCGGGGACTTCACGGCGATCGCCGACGACCCCTACACGGGCGAGACGGATGCCGTCACCGCTCCGGATGACGCTCCGACCACCGGCGAGTACGCCGTCGCGCTGCAGTGGACGGCGCTGCAGCCCGGCACCACGGCGCAGGCGCTGTTCGCGCTCAACACGGCATCCGACATCGCGACCTTCCGCCGTGCGGCGTCGCTGTTCGACGTGCCTGCGCAGAATCTCGTCTACGCCGACGTCGAGGGGAACATCGGCTACCAGACGCCCGGCCGGCTGCCGATCCGCGGCGCGGGCGACGGGTCGATGCCGCAGCCGGGATGGGATTCGGCCTACGACTGGCAGGGCTTCATCCCGTTCGAGGAGCTGCCCATGGCGTACAACCCCGAGAGCGGGTGGATCGTCACCGCCAACAACGCGATCGTCGACGAGGAGTACCCCTACTTCCTCACGAACGACTGGGACTACGGCTGGCGGGCGGCGCGGATCGTGCACCTGCTCGAGCGCGCGGCGGCGAGCGCGAAGCTCACGGCCGACGACATGACGGCGATCCAGGCCGACGACGAGTTCTGGATGGGCAAGCGGCTCGCCGCCGCCCTCGCGGGCATCGACGTCTCCGCGGATGCCGGCGCCTCGGCCGGGGTGGGGCTCCTCGAGCAGTGGGACGCGCAGAACGCGGCCGACAGTGCGGCGGCGGCGTACGCGAACGTGCTCTGGGACGAGCTCGTGCAGAACCTGTTCTCGCGGCGGGAGGCCCCGGCATCCCTGGCCGGTCAGGGCCGGCTGTTCCTCGTGGTCGATCGCCTTCTCGACGACCCCGGGTCCGACTGGTGGGTCAACGACGACATCGGCGTCAGTGGTCGCGACGAGATGCTCGCCCGGAGCGCCGCCGACGCGTACGACCGGCTGGTCGAGCTGCAGGGTGACACGCCCGCCCGCTGGAACTGGGGATCGCTGCACGCGCTCACGCTGACGAACGGCTCCTTCGGTGAGAGCGGCATCGCGCCGATCGAGGCGCTGTTCAACCGCGGGCCGTTCCCGGTGAGCGGCGGCTCGGCGGTCGTCGACGCCACGGGCTGGACCCTCGGCGAGGACTTCGCGACGTCGACGGTGCCGTCGATGCGGATGACGGTGGATCTCGCCGACCTCGACGCCTCACGGTGGAACCACCTGACCGGTGCCAGCGGCCACGCGTTCCACCCGAATTACGCCGACCAGTTCGAGGCGTGGCAGCAGAAGCGCCAGACGCCGTGGCCCTTCTCCCGCGAGGCCGTGGAAGCGGCGGCGACCCACACCCTGACCCTGACCCCCGCTCCCTGACCCCCGCGTGCGGCGCACACGCTCGGCGAGCGCGCGGATGCCGTCGGGCCGCACCCGCCGGGGGTGAGCTCCGCCGCCCTGCCCTGCGCCACCGAGAACTGAACCGGGAGGGCACCGTCGTAGGGCTGCGTCATCCGGAGAGTGTCGCGCGCGTGGCATCCTCACCGGCGCCCGTCCCCCACCGCACCCCCGCTACCGCGCCACCTCACCCCTGTGGAGGAGCCGCCGAGGCTTACGGGGTCAGCCCAGACTGCACGAACTGCTGCGTAAACCCGCTTCCGAGAGCAGTTCGCGCATTCTCGCCCACGACCCGAGCCCGGGGGCCCGTCAGCCTCCGGCGGCGGGCGGGGTGCGCTTGTCGTCGGCGAGCTCGTCCACCACGAGGGAGCGCTCGTCGATGGTGCCGTTGCGGTAGGCCTGGCGGCCGACCATGTGCGCCGACAGCGGCGCGGTCGCCAGCTGGATCAGCATGATCGGCACGAGGAACGCCGTCACCGCCCACGACTCGAGGGCGAGCGCGATCGCCACGCAGATGAGGAGGAGCCCCAGTACCTGGGGCTTGGTCGCCGCGTGCAGGCGGGTCGGCACGTCACGGAAGCGGAGGAGTCCGATCGCCGCGGTGAGGCACAGCAGCGCTCCGATGAGGATGAGCACCAGGACGGCGATCTCGCGCACCTCGTTCACCGGGTCACCCCGTCTCTGCGGGCGACGAACCGCGCGATGGAGATCGACCCGAAGACGCCGACCGCCGCGACGATCAGCAGCAGCGGGAGCGTGCGAGTGTGATGGTTGATCGCCATCTCGGCGCCGAGGACGCACATGATGAGCGTCAGCAGCACGTCGGATGCCACGGCGCGGTCGAGGATCGAGGGCCCGACGATGATCCTCCACACGGTCATCAGCGCCGACACGGCGAACACGGCGTACACGACGCCCAGCAGTACGGTCATCCGGCGAACCTCCTGTCGCCCACGCGCGAATCGATGGCCTTCCGGACGGCCTCGACCTGCGCGCGAGAGCCGACCGCGCGGACGATCCGCTCCTCCCAGTGCTGCACCGAGCGCCGCTGCGTCTCGACCTCGGACGCATCGCGGACGCCGATGACGTGCAGGTACAGGATGCGGCGATCGCGATCGACGTCGACGATCAGCGACCCCGGGATGAGGGATGCCGTGACCGCCACGTGGGTCATGATCAGGTCGTCGTCGGTCACGAGGGGCACGGCGATGATGGCCGTGCCGGGCTGGCGGCGGACGTCGATCACCTGCCAGGCGACCGTCAGCGATCCGCGGACGAGCGAGAGGACGAACTCGAGCCCGAAGACGAGGCCCCACCACAGGTTCACCCGGCCCGACAGCTCGACGGGCGGGAGGCGGAAGACGCGCGTCACGACCACCGCGACGGCGAGGCCGGTCAGGAAGGCGAGCAGCGTGAACTGCCCCCAGAGCAGCATCCACAGCGCGATCAGCCAGATGAAGAACGGCAGCTGACGCCAGACCGTCACGACGACGGCCTTGGGGGTCACCCTCGGGGTCGCGGCGGGCGTCGCGCCCGGCGCGCTCACGAGCTCGCTCCCTCGTCGAGCTCCACGAGGACCACGGGGTCCAGGAGCGCGTCGCCGATGCTGGCGCACAGCTGGTACAGCGGTCCGGCGAAGACGGTGAGGGCGACGGTGACGGCGACCATCCCGGCCGTCGCGGCCGTCATGATGCGCGGGATCACGCGACGCTCGGTCGTCGCGCCCGCGGCGGGTGCGCCGCCCAGGTACGAGATGCGGTCGGTGGCCTCGGACTCGTCGCCGTGCTCCTCGTCCTCACGCCAGAACGACAGGTTCCACGCGCGCATGAGGGCGTAGAGGGTGAGGAGCGAGGTGATGATGCCGCCGACGATCAGCGCGTACATGAGCGGGGTACCCACCTGCGCGGCCGCGTCGAACAGGGCGAACTTGCCGATGAAGCCCGAGAACGGCGGGAGCCCCCCGAGGTTGATGGCGGGGATGAAGTAGAGCACGGCGATCACCGGAGCCGCGCGCATCAGACCCTTGACCTTGAGGATCGAGGTCGACCCGGCGCGGCGCTCGACGAGACCGACCGCGAGGAACAGGGTCGTCTGCACCACGATGTGGTGGACCATGTAGTAGATCGTCGCGCCGATCGCGGCCGGGGTGGCGACGGCCAGCCCGAACACCATGTAGCCGATGTGGCTCACGAGGGTGAAGGACAGGATGCGTTTCAGCTCCGCCTGCGCGACCGCGCCGAGGACGCCCACGATCATGGTCGCGAGCGCCACGATCAGCAGCAGTGTGTTGACGTCGTTGTCGCGGAAGATCTGCGTCTCGGTGCGGATCATCGCGTAGACGCCGACCTTGGTCAGCAGGCCCGCGAACACCGCCGTGACCGGGGCCGGCGCCGTCGGGTACGAGTCGGGCAGCCAGAACGACAGCGGGAAGACGGCGGCCTTGATGCTGAAAGCGAGCAGCAGCATGAGGTGGAGCACGAGCTGCACGTCCTGCGGGAGCTCCGACATCCGCTCGGCGAGCTGGGCCATGTTGACGGTGCCGAGCGCGCCGTAGATGGCCGCGATCGCCGCGAGGAACAGGATCGACGACACCAGCGAGACGACGATGTAGACGACGCCGGTGCGGATGCGGGATTCGGTCGACCCCAGGGTGATGAGGACGTACGAGGCGACCAGCAGGATCTCGAACCCGACGTAGAGGTTGAAGAGGTCGCCCGCGATGAACGCGTTGAAGATCCCGCCCGCGAGGATCAGGTACGACGGGTGGAAGATCGTCACGGGCGTCTCGTCGTCGCCGTCGGCCGCACCCTGCCCGACCGAGAAGAGCAGGACCGCGAGCAGCACGATGCTCGAGACCACGACGAGGAGCGCCGAGAGCCGGTCGACGTAGAGGACGATGCCGAAGGGGATCGGCCAGCCGCCGACCGAGACCGCGATCGCCTTGCCGGTGGAGTCCACGGTGTACAGGAGCACGGCGGCGATCGCGAGGACGAGCGTCAGCGTGATGGTCGAGACGCCGACCTGCACCTTGCGCTGCCGGCCGAAGATCAGCGCGATGGCCGCACCCAGCAGCGGGAGCGTCACGAGCAGGGGCACGAGAGCGCTCATCGGTCCTCCCCCCGCGTCGGCGAATCGGTCGGGGCGTCGTCGCGGATCGCGTCGAGGTCGCGGTGGTGGAGCACGACGATCGGAGCCGTGTCGGTGCCGATGAAGTCGGTCGTCGCGTCGTCGTCTTCGTCGGTGATCTCGTCGCCCATCGTGTCTTCGTCTTCGGCGTCGCGCGCGCGCAGGGCCAGGTCGGCCTCGTCGTCCTCGACCGTGTCGGCCTGCCCCAGCTGCCAGGACCGATAGATGAGGGCCAGCAGGAACGCGGACACCGCGAACGTGATGACGATCGCCGTCAGGGTGAGCGCCTGCGGCAGCGGATCGCTCATCTCGTCGGCCGAGTCGGCGGCGCCGAAGAACGGTGCGACGCCCGGCTCGCCCATGACGACGAGGAGGAAGAGGTTGGCGGCGTTGCCGAGGAGGAGGAACCCGATGAGCACGCGGGTGAGGCTCCGCTCCAGCATCGCGTAGACCCCGGCGGCGAACAGAGCGCCCATGATGATGATGAGCACGAGCGAGACGGTCACGGCACGACCACCCCCCGCTCGCGCAGCTCCTGCGCCTGGCGGTCGACCTCTCCGCCGAGCGAGCGCAGCACGTCGAGCACCAGTCCGATGACGACGAGGTACACGCCGATGTCGAAGAGGGTCGACGTGACGAACTCGACGTGGCCGAGGCCCGGGATCTCCCACTCCCAGAAGGTGCTCGTGAGCGGCGCCTGCCCGAACAGCAGGGGCACGATGGCGCACGCGACGGCCAGCGTCATCCCCGCGCCGAGGAGGCGCCCGGCATCCGTCGGCGCCGCCGCTCCCAGCTCGTACCGGCCTCCCGCGACGTAGCGCATGACGAGGGCCATTCCCGCGACGAGGCCGCCCGCGAATCCGCCGCCGGGCAGATTGTGACCGGCGAACAGCAGGTAGATCGACACGACGATGATCGTGTGGAAGAGGATGCGGACGATCACCTCGAGCATGATCGACCGGTTCTCGGGGCGCACGCGCTGGCCGCCGACGAGCCACGCCTGCCGCGTGCTCCCGGGCGCCGTGGCCCGGGGGCGCGGTCCGTCTACCGTCTCGATGAGCGGGCGCCGCGTACGGGTCGCCCCCGTCGGCAGCGAAGAGATCGTGCGCGACAGCAGGTCGGAGCGGTGAGTGACGAAGACGAGGGACGCCACGCCCGTCGCCGCGAGGATGAGCACCGACAGCTCGCCCATCGTGTCCCAGCCGCGCAGGTCGACGAGGGCGACGTTGACGACGTTCTTTCCGTGGCCGAGCTCGTAGGCGAGTTCGGGGAAGCGCTGCGAGATCGGCTCGGCCACGCGGGCGCCGGTCGCGACGATCGCGATCAGGGCCATCGTCGCGCCGACCGCGATCGCGATGACCGCGCGGGCCACCGGCAGGACCGAGGCGTTGTGCTCGCCGAGGCGTGCGGGGATGCGGCGGAGGACCAGCGCGAAGGCGACCAGGGTGACCGTCTCGACGAGGATCTGCGTGAGGGCGAGGTCGGGTGCGCCGCTCGTGGCGAAGAGGAGAACCATGCCGAGGCCGGTGACCGAGACGAGCACCACGCCCGTGTAGCGCTTGCGAGCGCGGACCGCCACGAACCCCGCGAGGATCATGATCGGGGCGACAACCACCTGCATGGGGGTCTGCCACGCCGCCAGGCTGACCTGCCACGACGGGCTCGCCAGGAGCGCGGTCCCCTCGGCCGCGACGAAGACGACGAAGATCGTGCCGACGTACACGGGGAGCGAGCCGCGCTGCGTGAAGGTCGTCGTCCAGACGGCGACCTTCGCGATGCCGCGGAGCACCGCGTTGTACCCGTCGGCGGCGGTGAAGGGCAGCACCCGGGAGTGCCATTTCGTGCGCTGCACCAGCCAGAAGAGCGCGGCGCCGGCGGCGATCGAGCCGAGCGAGAGGAACAGCGCCGGCTCGAGGCCGTGCCAGAGCGCCAGGTGATACGGGTAGCCGTCGGCAGCCTCGGGCATCGTGTCGGCGTAGCCGGACAGTGCGACGTCAAGGAGCGGCGAGGCGATGCCCGCCACGATCGTGAGACCGCTCAGCATCACCGGCGCCGCGAGGAAGCCGAGCGGCGGGTCGGGCCAGGGCGTCGTCGGGAGCTTCTGGCCCGCGGCATCCTTCTTCGTCCAGAACGCGCCCCAGACGAAACGGATGCCGTAGGCGGCGGTGAGCACGGAGCCCAGCACGATGCCGATGAGGGGAGCGAGCGCGGTCGGGTCGGCGCCGCCCTCGAGGAGCGCCGTCAGCGTCGCCTCCTTCGCGACGAAGCCGACCGTCGGCGCGACGCCGACCATCGAGGCCACCGCGATGATCGAGAACACGGCGAGGGTGGGCGCCTGGCGGCCGACGCCCGAGAGCTCGTTGACGTCGCGGGTGCTCAGCTGGCGGTCGATGACGCCGACGACGAGGAAGAGCGACGACTTGAAGAGGGCGTGGCCGATGAGGAGGGCGAGGCCCGCCAGCGCGGTGTTGCGTTCGCCGTAGCCGAGCACGACCGTCAGCATGCCGAGCTGGCTCACCGTGCCGAAGGCGAGGACGCGCTTCAGGTCGGACTCGCGCAGGGCCTGGATGCCGCCGAGCAGCATCGTCAGGAGGCCGAGCGCGATGATGATCGGCCGCCACGGCTCGCTGTCGGCGAAGGCGGGGGCGAGCCGTGCGATGAGGTAGATGCCCGCCTTCACCATCGCGGCGGCGTGCAGGTACGCGCTCACCGGCGTCGGCGCGGCCATGGCGCCCGGCAGCCAGAAGTGGAAGGGGAAGATCGCGGACTTGCTGAGGGCGCCGACGAGCAGGCACACGATCGCGATGTTCAGGAGCAGGCTCTGGTCGCCGCCGTGCGCGACCCCGACGGGCGGCGCGGTCGTCAGGATCTCGGTGAGGCTCGTCGTGCCGTAGAGGACGACCACCATGACGGCGCCCACGAACATGACGAGTCCGCCGAGCGTCGTCACGAGGAGCGCCTGCAGGGCGGCGCGGCGGCTCGCGCCGCGCGCGTGGTAGAAGCCGATGAGCAGGTACGAGAGCACGCTCGTGACCTCCCACAGCATCACGAGCACGATGAGGTCGTCGGTGAGGACGAGCCCGTACATCGCCCCGGCGAAGCCGAGGAGCACGGCCGAGAAGAGGCCGACGCCCTCCCTCTTGCCGTCGAAGTACCAGCGGCAGTAGATCATCACGAGCGCGCCGACGCCGGTGACGATGAGAGTCATGATCCACCCGAGGGTGTCCATCTTCATCGACAGGTCGATGCCGAGCGACGGGATCCAGGCGAAGGTCTCGAACGGCGCGCCGCCCGCGATCACGGTCGGAGCCTGCACCGCGGCGTGCACGAACGCGACGATCGGCACGGCGGCGGCCACGAAGAAGGCCTTCGACCCGATGCGCCCGACCAGCCATGGCAACGCCAGCGGCACCACCGCGAACGCAGCCAGGAGCAGGAGCAATCTGGCCTCCAGACGGTTCGGGGGGTCGGATGTCCAGTCTACCGGCGCTCAGCTGCCGCGGGGTTCAGAGGCTCAGGTCTGCGGGACGGGCCCCGTCGTATTCCCGGGCCGGAACACGCTCGTGAACGTGATCGATGCCGGTTGCTGACCGAGGAGCATCGTGACGATCGCCGCCCCGGCCGCCCGCCCCTTCTCGAGCGCGGGCTGGACCATCGTCGTGAGCTCGTACGGGGCCAGGCCGTCGACGCGGATGCCGTCGAACCCGGCGACGCTCACATCGCCCGGCACGGCGAGCCCCGCCTCCTCGGCGGCGCGGATGACTCCCGCGGCGAGCAGGTCGCTCTGGGCGAGCACCGCCGTCGGTCGTCCGGCGGCGAAGATCTGGCGGCCCACGCGCAGGCCCTCGTCGATCGAGCTCGCGATGGTCGGATACGCCGGGGCGTCCGGGAACACGTCGCGCGCACCGCCCAGGCGGTCCTGCGTCACGTTGAGTCGCGGCGGAAGGGTCACGAGCGCCACGTCGGAGTGGCCGAGCCGCCGCACGTGATCTGCCACGCAGCGCTGGGCGTCGTGGTTGTCGAGGCCGATGCGCGGCACGCCGTCGCCCGCGTCGCCCTCGATGACGATGACGGGCACGCCGCGGGAGCGGAGCGCGGCGACGTCGGCGGCCGCCTCGGGGATCGTTCCGAAGAGCACCGCCGCGTCCAGGGGCACCGTGGCCAGTGTCGCCGCTCCGGCGGGCAGGGCGGCGGACGGAGCGGCGGACGCCGTGGACGGGGACGGCGCGCCGGGGTCCGACGGTCCGCTCGCGACCGGACGCAGCAGCAGGAGGCTCGCGTCGATCGAGGCGACCGCCTCGGCCAGGCCGTCCATGGTCGTGCGCTGCACGGGGTCGGTGAACGCGATGCCGAGCGGCCCGCGCTGGAGCACGCCGACGATGCCGCTCCGCCCGCGCCGGAGCGACGCGGCCAGCGGATCGGGACCCGTGTAGCCGAGCGAGGCCGCGGCGTCGAGCACGCGGGCGCGGGTGGCATCCGAGACCGCCGTCTTGCCCGAGAACACGACGGATGCCGTCGACGGCGAGACGCCCGCCTCACGGGCGACGTCGGCGATGGTGGCGCGGCGGCTGTTCATCGCCTCGATCGTAACCCGTGGGATTCCGGTCGTCGAATCGATTCGGTAGGCTGTCCCGGTGAGTATCACCCTGACCCGCCCGCAACTCGTCCACTGGCGGACGGCCATCTTCGCGATCTTCTTCGTGACGGGCCTCGGCTTCGCCTCGTGGGCCTCGCGGCTGCCGTCGGTCAAGGCGACGCTCGCCATCGACGACTTCGGGGTCGGCATCCTGCTGTTCATCATGGGCGTCACCTCGATCGTCGGTCTGTCGCTGGCCAACGTCGTCGTCGCCCGGTGGGGTGCCCGCCGGGGGATGATCTTCACGATCTCGACGTTCGGGGTCGGCGTGCTCGTCGCGGGGTTCGGCGTGCAGTTCGCCGAGTCGTACGCGGTCACCTCGGTCGGCCTCGCCCTCATGGGCCTCGGCATGGCCAGCACCGACGTCATGATGAACGTCGAGGCGGCCGCCGTCGAGCAGAGCTTCGAGCGCACGCTCATGCCGATGTTCCACGCCTTCTTCAGCCTGGGCACGGTCGCCGGCGCGGGAGTGGGCGTCGCCATGGCCGCGTGGGGCGTCGGCGTCGCGTGGCACCTCTGGAGCGCCGGCCTCATCGTCCTCGTCGCAGGGCTCATCGCTCTGGCCTACGTGCCCGTCCACGACAGCGTCGCCGAGGAGGATGCGCCGGCCCTCAGCCGCGGCGAGCGCTTCCGCGCGATGCTCGTCGTCTGGCGCGACCCCCGCACCTACGCCATCGGCGTGATCATGCTGGGCATGGCCTTCGCCGAGGGGAGCGCGAACGACTGGCTGACGATCGCGGTCGTCGACGGCCACGACGAGACCGAGGCGACCGGCGCCATCGCCCTCACGGTGTTCTCCGTCGCGATGACCGTCTTCCGGATGCTCGGCGGCCCGCTCGTCGACCGCATCGGGCGCGTCTGGACCCTCCGCATCCTCTCGGTCGCCGCCGGCGTCGGCCTCATCCTCTTCATCCTCGCGCCGTCCACGCCGATCGCGTTCATCGGCGTCGCGCTCTGGGGCGCGGGCGCGTCGCTCGGCTTCCCGCTCGGCATGTCGGCGGCGGCGGACGACCCGAAGAAGGCCGCCGCCTCGGTCTCGGCCGCCGCGACGATCGGATACCTCGCGTTCCTGTGCGGGCCGCCGGTGCTCGGCTGGATCAGCCACCAGATCGGCATCCTCTCGACCCTCTGGATCATTGTCGGCCTGATCGCCCTGTCCGGTCTCGCCTCCGGCGCGGCCAAGCCGATCGCCGGCTCCAAGGTCGGCGCCGGCCACCACTAGCCCCCGCGCTCGCACTCGCACTCGCACTCGCGCCGAGCTTGCCCCGAACCCGCCGAGCTTGCCCCGAACCCGCCGAGCTTGCCGGCAAGCTCGGCGCGCGAGCGGCAAGCTCGGCGCGCAACCGGCAAGGTCGGCGCGAGTAGGCTCGTCGGGTGCGTCTCGTGATCGCCCGCTGCTCCGTCGACTACACCGGTCGGCTCAACGCCCACCTGCCCCTGGCGACCCGCCTCCTCGTCCACAAGGGCGACGGGTCGCTGCTCGTGCACTCCGACGGCGGCTCGTACAAGCCGCTCAACTGGATGAGCCCGCCCTGCACGCTCACCGTCGAAGAACCGGATGCCGAATCGGCGTCGGCCGGCGTCACTCAGCACTGGCGCGTCACGCACGCGAAGACGGGCGACGCGCTGCTCGTCCGCATCTACGAGGTGCTGCACGACTCGTCCCACGAGCTCGGCGTCGACCCGGGACTCCAGAAGGACGGCGTCGAGGCCGATCTGCAGCGGCTCCTGGCCGAGCAAGTCGATGTCATCGGCGACGGACTCACGCTCGTCCGCCGCGAGTTCCCGACCGCGATCGGCCCGGTCGACCTGCTGCTGCGCAATCCCGAGGGCGGGACGATCGCCGTCGAGGTGAAGCGCCGCGGCGACATCGACGGCGTCGAGCAGCTCACCCGCTACCTCGAGCTCCTCGGCCGCGATCCGCACCTCGCCCCCGTCACGGGCGTCTTCGCGGCGCAGGAGATCAAGCCGCAGGCGCGCGTGCTCGCGACCGACCGCGGCATCCGCTGCGTCACGCTCGACTACGACGGCATGAAGGGCGTCGAGTCCGGCGCACCACGACTGTTCTGACCGGCGCCCTCGCGACGAGGGGTTCACGGGCGCGCTGGCTAGGCTGGCATCCATGACGATCAGATCTCCGTGGACGTGCATTCTCTGGGACGTCGACGGGACCGTGGTCGACGCTTCGGAGGGCATCCTCCGCCGGCTGACGATCGCCCTCACCCACTTCGGCCTCCCCGCACCGACCCGCGAGGAGCTCGTGCACTGGATCGGCCCGCCGCTCTACGACTCCTTCCAGGCGAACGTCGGCATGACCGGCGCCCGCGCCTCCGAGGCGGTCGCGTACTACCGACAGATCGGCAAGGCCGACGGCTACACGAACGGCGCGCGCCTCTACCCTGGCATCGGCGAGCTCATCGCAGAACTGGATGCCGCGGGCGTCCCGCAGGCGACGGCCAGCTCGAAGCCCGAGAACCAGGTCATCGCGCTCATGGATCACTTCGCGCTCGCACCGCATCTGCGCGTGATCGTCGGCGCCACCCCGGACGAGAAGACCCTCGCGACGAAGGCCGACATCGTCGCCGAGTCGCTCCGGCAGCTGCGTGAGAAGGGCGTCGACACGAGCCGTCCCGTCCTCGTCGGCGACCGCCATCACGACGTGGAGGGCGGGGCCGCGCACGACGTGCCGGTCATCTTCGTCCGGTGGGGGTTCAGCTGGCCGCACGAGTCCGAGGGCGCTCAGGCCGTCGTCGACGAGCCCGGGGAGCTCCGGCGCCTCCTGCTGATCGAGGACGACGAGTGAACGAGACCCTGGAGGAGGTCGTTCGCTGGGGCGTCCCGGCGGCCATCGTCTTCGGGGTCGCCGCCCTGCTCGTCGCCGTCGGACTCTGGTCGCTCCGGCGGGCGCGACGCTCGCCGCGTGCGCGCGCGGCCGCGGAGCTCGACCGCACCGCCGCCGGCTCGTCGCTCGTCGCTCTGGATGACGCCGTCGAGGAGCTCGACCTCGAGGTCGCGCTCTCGGGCGCGCTGTACGACGGCAGCGCTCCCCCCGCCCTCCGGCGCGCACGCATGGTCGCCCAGCACGCGCGGGACGACGCGTTCGCCCGCCTGCGCGACCTCGCTGCCGACGCCCATCCCGACGAGATCCGGCGGGTGAGCCGCGGCATCCGCTCTCGTGTCGATGCCGCCGCGGCGCACATCGGCTCAGCCCGGGCCGAGCACGCGACGTGGATGACGGCGCACCGCACGGCGTCCGCGCAGATCGACGACGCGCGGGAGCGCCTCGCCGCCCTGAGAGCGGAGGCCGGAGATCCCGCGGCGCTCGTCGCCGACCTCGCGCGACAGGTCGACGACAGCGAGGTCGCAGGCGCGCGTGCGGCGGCGGCCGACGCGCAGGCCGCGATCGCCGACGCCGAGAGACTGCTGACGGATGCCGCGGAGCGCGCAGCCGATCCGACGCGATCGGCGCTTCCGACGCTCGCCGCCGCAGAGCGGGCTCTCCGTCGCGGTCAGGCCGCGGCTCGTGCGCTCGAGGAGCAGCACCGGCTGGGCACCGAGGCCGCCCGTGCGGTGGCCGGTGAGCTCACGGCCGCGCGAGAAGCCGTGCGCCAGGCCGATCAGGTGCGCGCGGCGCTCGAGCCCGATGAGGCGGAGCGGCTCGGAGGTGAGCTGCGCGACGTAGAGGCGGCGCTCACAGCCCTGGAGCCGGGCGCGGCGCGCACCCCGACGCAGACGGTGGCCGCCGTGGCCCGACTCCGCGATCGCCTCGACCTCGCTCTCGGCGACGCGCGGACCGCGCAGCAGCGCCTCCGTGGCGCGCGCACCGCTCTTCCGGGCACGCTCGCGGCGGCCCGGGCCGCGGTCGGCCGCGCCGAGGCGTCGGCCTCACACGCCGGCGCCGACGCGCGCGTGCGGCTCTCCTCGGCGCAAGCCGAGTTGGCCGCCGCGCGGTCGGCGCAGGATCCGGTCGCCGCGCTGGACGCCGCTCGCCGCGCGCTGAGGCACGCCGAAGACGCCGTTGCCCTCGCGGACTACGACCGGATCGACGGACGCTGAGCGTCCGATCAGATCGGGCGGATGTTCTCCGCCTGCAGGCCCTTCGGGCCCTGCGCGATCTCGAACTCGACGCGCTGGTTCTCCTCGAGCGAGCGGTAGCCGCTCGCTTCGATCGCCGTGTAGTGGGCGAAGACGTCAGCGCCACCCTCGTCGGGGGCGATGAAACCGAAGCCCTTCTCCGAGTTGAACCACTTGACGGTACCGCTGCTGCTCATGGATTGCCTTACTCATGCACTGAAGCCGGCGAGGGATGCACGCCGACGCATCCAAAGTAACGAAAGGCACCGACAGCGCCATACCCGCGCTCAAGATGGTGACACAAATGTTGCACGACGATCGGGTTAACCATTCGACGCCCGGGCGTCACGACGAATCGCTCGCCCGGGCGTCGACGGATCCCCCCGGATAGGCCACGCAAAGCGTGACGCCGCTCACTTTACTGTCATCGGCCGACGTTGGGCAGGGAAGCCTGGATGAGAATCCGCCGAGAAACGCCGGACGCCGTCCGGGCGGCCGAGCCGCGAATCCCATAGGTGCGAGTCGTACACTGATGCCGTCATGACTGAGACCCTGCCGCCCCTCGATCTCTCGCACGGCGGCATCCTCAGCGACGAGGTCTACGCGACCATCGGCGCGGCGATCCTCGAGGGACGGCTGCGGCCGGGGCAGCGCTTGCGCGATGTCGAGCTCGCCGCCCAGCTGGGGATCTCCCGCACGCCGGTACGAGAGGCGCTGCAGCGGCTCGAGCGGTTCGGGCTCGTCGAGATCGCCGTCGGGCGGTACACGCGCGTCTCCGAACCCGACGAGCGGCTGCGCACCGAGACCGCCGACGTGACCGTGTACTTCATGGGCAACGCGCTGCGGATGTCGCTGGCCGTCTGCAGCGACGCGCAACTGGCATCCATCCTCGACACGGCGGATGCCGTCGTGCACGCGGCTGCGTCCGGTGGCCGGCTCGCGCTCTTCGACGCGTCGGTCACGATGTTCGAGGGCATCACCCGGGCGACCGCCAACGCGGTCTTCATCGGCATCATGCGCGAGACCGCGCTGGCCATCCGGCGGAACCTCCGCGACTGGGACGCCTTCCTCGACGAACCGCTCGCCCGCGCGGACGCCTACGCCGACCTGCGGGATTGCATCGCCCGCCGCGACGGCGCGGCCGCGGAGCGCACCCTCCGCGTCATCCACGGCCTCGGCTGATCGACGTCGGACCCGAGGTTTCCGCCCTAGGACGAGGACATGTCGCGCACGCGCAGCCCGGAGGACGCGAGCAGCGCTGACGACAGCGCCAGGGTCGCCGTACCCAGGACGGCCATGACGATCGGATGAATGTCGGCCAGCGGCCACGCCCACGGCTGCACAACGCCGTCGATCCGCCCGAGCAGCGCGCAGATCAGCACGTACACCGCGGGCACGAGCCCTTGACGGGTCGCGCTCACCAGCACACCGCCCGCCAGCTGCAGCGCGAGCAGCCAGGTGAGCATCCCGACGTAAGCCAGCACCTCGGTCCCGGCGAAGAGCGCGGCGGCTGCGGTCACGATGAGAGCGGGAGCCAGCTGGACGACGATGATCGACGCGGCCAGCAGTCCGGCTGGGCGCACGGCATCCGTTCGCGTCGACGGCCACGCGTGCACGACGGCGGGCGCGATCACCAGGGTGGCCAGCAGCGCGAAGAAGAGGCCGAGTGGCGCCTCACCGGCCGGCCCCGGCAGCGTGACGAGGTGGCCGCCGATGAGAACGGCGAGCGCGGCCAGCCCTGCCTGGAGCAGCCCCATCGGCGCGACGCGATGGGTCGTCAGCGCGAGCTTCACGGGACCGGAGGGTGGAGTGTGCAGTCGTCGAGCGCGGCGATCACCTCGTTCACCCACGTGGCCTGATCGCCGAGCGGCAGGGCGACGACCGCATCCAGGGTCCCCTCCGCTTCGCCGTAGAGGTCCTCGACATCCGCCATCGTCGCGTCGCGACCCAGCATGATCGCCCGGAGCTGTGCGATCGCCACGGCACGGGACGTCTCTCGTTGCCCGGCCTCGTCGCCGTCATCCGAGCGGCAGATGCCCTCGGGAAGGTCGCTTGCCAGCGACGCGGCGAGCATCTCGTCGGACATCCCCTCCTGGTGAACAAGTTGAACGACGCTTCCGTCATGCCTGCGTGCGGAATATGCGCTCACTCGCGTCGGCAGATCCACCCCCGCCGCGCGAGCCCGCGTGACGAGTGTGGAGACTCGTGTGGGGAGGCTCGGAACGCTGCGATCGGTCCTCTCCTCATCGGCCTCGACCTGCTCCGGGAACAGGCACACCGTCACCTCGCCGACGAAGCACACCCGTTCGTCGGGGTCGCGCGGCTCCGCCGAGCCCGGTCCCAATCCCGTCGCGACGGCGAGTCCGACCGCCAACGCCCCCGCGATGAGGGCGACCCCCGTCACTCCGGAGAGGAGGTCGTGCCGGCCGGCGATGCGCAGTGCGGCGCAGGAGAAGAGGAGAAGCCCGATCCCGCCGATCAGAGAGAAGAGGCCGGCCGAGAGGAGCGAGGCGGCGATGGGCTGTTCCTCATAATCGCAGCAGGTCTCGATGACGAGCCCCGAGAGATGTCGCAGCTCGAACCAGTCGATCGTGCCGGTGAAGCCGAGCCAGCTGTAGCTGGACACGAGCGCCAGCGGGATGCCGAGCACGGGGCGGACCATGCTCCCGAGGGCGAACCCGAGGCACGTGTGGAAGAACAGCATCGCCGCTACCGCGCCCACCATTCCCCAGTGGATCGTGCCCTCCATGCCACCACCCGTAGCGACGACCACCCCGACGGCGAAGATCTGCGTGAGCAGTGCGCACACGAGACTCGGCCAGAGCGCCACCGCGACGACGGAGGCTGGCGCGCGCACGGTGAGAACGCTCTCCGTCCGTCGCACCCGTAGCCGCGACGCCTCGAGGGCAGCGCCCGTGGCCCCGACCGCGGCTGGGACGAGGAGCAGAAGCACCGACCGTCCGATGCTCCACGTCCACCACTGCGGCGGTGGACCGTACAGCGGCGTGAACGCTGCAACGATCAGCAGCAGCGGTACCGCGGCCAGGAGGAGCCAGAAGACGGTGCGACGGCGAAGGGGAACGGGCGACCGCACCGCTCAGTCCTCCGGGACCAGCGCGGCGTACGCACGCCGCACCCGATCGGCCGGCGTCACGCCGGTGTGGCCTGCGATGAAGGCGTCAAAGGCGCCGACGAACCGTGTCGATCCCTCGGCGAGCACGTGCACCTGCACGCCCTTTTCGATGAGCGCGTCGCTGTCGTGCGTCGAGACCAAGACGGCCCGTTCCGCCTCGATCTGCCGCAGGATGCCGACGAGTCGATCCCGCTCGCGCGGGTCGAGCCCCGCCGTCGGCTCGTCCAGCAGCAGATACGCGGGATCGTGGACGAGGACGCCGGCGATGCCGAGGCGCCGCGTCTGCCCGCCGGAGAGCCTCCCGGCGTTCTCGTCGAGGCGCGAGCCCAGGCCGACGGCCTCGAGCGCGCGAGCCGCCTCGGGCCACGCGGCGCGCATCGGCATCCCCTTCAGCCAGGCGACGTACGCCACGTGCTCGCGCACACTCAACCCGGGGAAGGCCGTGACGTGCTGCGGTAGCCAGCCGACTCGTCGCCGAAAGGACGCGGGTCGCCGGCGGCCGGTCGCCAGCGATCGGCCGTCTATGGCGAGTGCGCCGTCGAAGCCCACGATGCCCGCGATCGCCTTCAGCAGTGTGGTCTTGCCCGCCCCGTTCGGGCCGAGCAGGACGGTGCGTCCGCGGTCGAGCGAGACCGAGACGTCCGTGAGCCGCGGATCACCGCGCCGATACGCGAACCGGGCGACATGAACATCGAGCACGGGCAGGGTCTCTCAGTAACCCGTGCTCACGCGCGGCACTGTCACACGACCGCCGGGAATCCACGCGTAGTCACCGGCACCGAGGTAGTCGACGTACATGTTGCCAACAGTCCATTGGTAGCTGCCTTTGTATTCCATCCGACCCCAGCTTGCGAGCTCGTTGTCGCACAGGCTTGTGACGTCTCCGTGGTTGAAGTCGGGGAAAATGCCGTTGTCGCGCCAGAGCGTCAATCGCACCTTCTTGACCAGGTAGTTCGAGTTCGAGCCACCTTCGCACGAACTGAAACGGACTCGAGTACTGCTGGTGTCCGATCGCGTATCCGTCCACCAGCGGGACGAGAACCCTTTCCCGGCATTGGTGAGCGACGAAACCCAGGCGTCTTCTGCCATCGCGGGGACCGCGGCGAGGCCCCACAGCAGTACTGAAGCGGTGAGCGCGGCTGTCGCCTTGCGTCCGATCCTGAGTGTCATCGTCGTCCCCCTGGTCTGTGTGACTGCACGTCGCACGTTTCATTTGCGCTTTCTCATCTATGAGATGCGGTTGAATGGTCTGCCACGACGGCCAGGGTCGGCAACCAGGCGGAGCGGAGTATCAGCGAGATCACGCGGGTGGGAGCGGACGGGGGGCCGGAGGTTGCCGCGCCCCCTGCCGGTCTGGATCGAGATGTATGGAGACCTCTTCTCCCGGCGCTGCCCCTGTTCCTCGGGCCCGCCGGAGTGGTTGAGTGACTTCATGACCGCGCATGTCGGCGAACCGCATCAGCAGGGTCTGGCGCAGCGCCTCAACTGGCTGCGTGCCGGTGTGCTCGGTGCCAACGACGGCATCGTGTCCGTTGCCGCCGTGGTCGTGGGTGTCGCGGGAGCGACGAGCGACGTCGCTCCGATCCTCACGGCCGGGATCGCCGCGGTCGTCGGAGGCGCCATCTCGATGGCGCTCGGCGAGTACGTGTCGGTCAGCAGTCAGAGCGACAGCGAGCGCGCGCTCATCGCGAAGGAGAAGCGCGAGCTGCGTGAGATGCCCGACGAGGAGCTCGACGAGCTCGCGGGGCTGTACGAGGCGAAGGGGCTGAGACCCGAGACCGCACGACAGGTGGCCGTCGAGCTCACCGCTCACGACGCGGTCGCCGCGCACCTCTCCGCCGAGCTGAACATCGACGAGAACGACGTCGTCAGCGCGTGGCACGCCGCCATCGCCTCTGCCGCCGCATTCACACTCGGAGCGCTGCTCCCGATGCTCGCGATCCTGCTGCCGCCCGCCGAAGCTCGTGTCCCGGTCACGTTCGTCGCCGTGCTCATCGCCCTCGCCCTCACCGGGTGGGTGTCGGCCTGGATCGGCGGCAGTTCACGAGTCCGGGCCATCGTGCGCGTCGTGCTGGGCGGCGCCCTCGCCCTCGCCGCGACCTACGTCGTCGGGACGCTGCTGGGCGCTTCGGGGATCGTCTAGCCCAGGCTGACCGCTGTCGAAGTTCGCTGTGAGATTCAGTGACCAGCGGATGCCGCGGCATCCGTCGCGCTTTCCGGGTCCGACCGCTTGGTGACGCGCACGGCCGAGATCCGCCGGCGGTCCATGGCCGACACCTGGAGCGTCGCGCCCGGCAGATCGACGGTGTCGCCGACGGCGGCGAGTCGGCCGAGCTGTTCCGTGATGAAGCCGGCGATCGTGTCCGATGCCCCGCGTTCGAGCGTCAGTCCCGTCGCCTCCTCGAAGTCCTGCAGGTTGAGTCGACCGTCCAGTTCGCCTCCGGCGGCGACGGGGTCGGTCGCGGTGTCGTATTCGTCGAAGATCTCGCCGACGACCTCCTCCACCAGGTCCTCGAGGGTGACGATGCCGTCGGTGCCGCCGTATTCGTCGACCACGACGGCGATCTGGTGGCTGCTGGCCCGCATGCGCGTCAGCGTCGGCAGCACGCGCGCCGTCGACGGGAAGTACGAGATCGGGCGCACGAGGCCCGCGAGCGGCCGGTCGGGGTCGTCAGCGGCCGCCTCGAACAGGTCGCGCACGTGCACGAATCCGACGATGTCGTCGATCGACTTGTCCATGACGGGGTAGCGCGAGAACGGAAGCTCGCGCACCTGCGCCACCGCCTCGACGAGAACGGCCGCCTCGTCGAGGGCGACGACCTCGGGCCTCGGACGCATGACTTCGCTGATCTGCCGGCCGCGCAGCGACAGCACGTCGTCGAGGATGCGCCGCTCATCGTCGGGCAGCCCCTGATGGCTCGCGACGATGTCGCGGATCTCCTCATCGCTGATCTCGTCGGCGGTCTTGTGGGGATCGCCGCCCAACAGCCTCACGAGAGCATTGGTCGACACCGACAGCAGCCAGATCACCGGCCGCATGAGCGTGGCGAAGCCGTTCAGCGCCGGCGCGACGGCATACGCGAACTGTGCGTTGCGCTGGATCGCGAGACGCTTCGGGACGAGCTCCCCGAGCACGAGCGACAGATACGCGATCACGAGCGTGAGGAGCACGGTCGCGATCGTGAGCGAGAGGGGCTCCGGGATGCCGGCGGCCTCGAGCAGCGGCGCCACCGACGGCGCGATCGAGGTCGCACCGTAGGCGGCGGAGGCGAAGCCGGCGACCGTCACGCCGATCTGCACCGCCGACAGGAACGTGTTCGGGTTGCGCGCGAGGTCGGCGACCTTCTGGCCACGGCGTCCACGCCCGGCGATGGCGTTGATCTGGCTCTCACGCAGCGTGACCAGAGCCATCTCGGTGGCTGCGAACACGCCGCCGATGAGGACGAACGCGATCACCAGGCCGATGTTCCACAGCAGATCGCCGCTCATCGGACGGCCTCCGGATCATGCCCGGCGGCGCCGGGTCTGTCGGGGTCGGGGGACGCGTCGGTGCGGCGCGCGGTGTTCACGGATCCTCGTCTTTCTTCAGGGATGGGGCGGATGCGGAGAGGTGTGGTCAGCGGGGGTCGTGCCCGCGCGTGATCTCGTCGGTCACGGTCTGCGGCGCACGCACACGGTCGCCGCGGGTCTTCATCAGGCTCGCGACCGTCGCCACGGCGATGGTGCCGGCGATGAACAGCAGCGACAGCCAGATCGGGATCTCGGGGATCACCGTGAACGGCTCGCCACCGTTGATGAAGGGCAGCTCGTTCTTGTGCAGCGCGTGGATCAGGAGCTTCACGCCGATGAACGCGAGGATGACGGCGAGTCCCTGCGCGAGGTACACGAGGCGCTCGAGGAGTCCGCCGATGAGGAAGTAGAGCTGACGCAGTCCCATGAGGGCGAACGCGTTGGCGGTGAAGACGATGTACGCCTCCTCGGTCAGCCCGTAGATCGCGGGGATCGAGTCGACGGCGAAGATGAGGTCGACGAAGCCGATCGCGACGATCACGAGCAGCATCGGCGTGACGAACCGTCGTCCGTCGCGCACCGTCGTCATCCGATCGCCGTCGTACTCGTCGCTCACCGGCAGGATGCGGCGCACGAGCCGCATGAAGCGGCCGTCGGCCGGGTTGGAGTCGCCGTGCGCGAACGCCTGACGATAGGCGAGGAAGAGCAGCAGCGCGCCGAATGCGTAGAACACCCACGAGAAGTTCTCGATGAGGGTCGCACCGACGGCGATGAAGATGCCGCGCATGATCAGCGCGATCACGATGCCGATCATCAGCACCTTCTGCTGATAGATCTTCGGCACGGCGAAGCCGGTCATCACGATGAGGAAGACGAACAGGTTGTCGATCGACAGCGCCTTCTCGGTGAGGTAGCCGGCGAAGTACTCGCCGCCGTACGTCCAGCCCGAAACCACGCCGATTCCCACGCCGAACAGCAGCGCGAGTCCGATGTAGAACGCCGACCAGCGTGCCGACTCGCCGACCGTCGGCTCATGGGGCTTGCGCACATGCGCGTAGAACTCGTAGACGAAGAACGCGATCGTGACCGCGATGGTGACGATCCAGACGAGCGGGGTGATGTTCACAGGGGTCCTAACGATGGCGTGAGCGAATCAGCGCCAAAGTCTTCTCCATCCTCGCGATCGAGGACCGGTGACCCGGGATGCGATGCATCCGTAATGACGAGCCGACCGTGCCGGAGTACTCCCCTTGGAACGACTGCGATCCTACGGGGTCGGCGAGGGCGATTCCTGAACGATCGCTGAAGCGCCGGGGCGCGCCCGGAAGTGAAGGTGCTCAGCCCGGCGTCGACGAGAAGTACTGCTGGTAGGAGTTCTCGCCCCTGCGGGCGATCGTCCATGCGTACGTCTTCGCTCCGCGGGGGATGTCAACGGTGGCCACGAAGGAATAACCGAGGTCAGGGTCTCCCTGCAGCTTGCTGAGTTTCGCACGGTGGCCGTAAGTATCGAGTCCCAGCTCGGACGTGATGGTGAGGGCGAGGACGGACGTCGGCTTGACACGTGTGGGTTCGAACATCCATGTCGTGATGTAGCCGGAGTACGCCGAGACTTTGACGGTGAGCCGATCGATCTTCGACGACACTCTGGTCCGGTTCGTCTGACCGAAAGAGACCGCCCACTTCTCGAGGAACGCCGTCTCCCCCGCACGGAAAGGCTTGTCAGAGGGTCGGGTCGGGGTGATGTGCGGTCCGTGAATGTATCGGGTACCCACGAGGATGCCTGCGGACGAACTCGTGACCCGCCCGGCGGAGTTCGACACGACCACGCGGAACCGCGAACCGTGCAGTCGGAGTGGAGCGTCCGTCGTGTACGAGGATCGCGTGGCGCCGGCGATCGCCCGCCACGTGGGCTTGGCCAGCCCGTTGCCCGGCCTCAGACCGGCAGCCAACGGCTGATAGCTCCGATACCACTGGTATCTCAGGCCGGAGCCCTTGGCCTCGACGCGGAAGGTGGCATCCTCGCGGTGAAGGACGTAGGCCCTTTTGGGCTGCGACACGATCTTCGGCGCAGCTGTCTTCGCGGTCGCGACCGGTGTGGGAGCTGTCACCGGCCCCGGACCCGCCGCTACCGCCGACGGCAGCGACCCGAGCGCCAGCGCCCCCGTCACCGCAGCTGCGACAAACAGCCGCGCTCCCCGCCATCGCCGCATGTCCGACCTCCGAGCCGATGATATGACACCGTGCTGCCGTGGCCACCAACTCGAGTCAGCCGAAGCCGAGAAAACGACGAAGCCGGCCGGAGAGTCATCTCCGACCGGTTTCATACTGTTTATGCGCTGTGGCCCTGTTCGGAAATCTGCGATCCCAGTCGGGACAAGGGCTCTTTCGAGGGCCTGCGACGGTCGTTACGCGGTAAGAGACGATCTCTTACAAGGTCCAGGTCAGGCTTGGAATCGTGGACGGCGTTTTTTGGTGCGAATCGAGCTCTGACATTAGTTTCCGGCAGGACGTCGGCGGCTGCGGCGGGGCGGGCATGGTGCTGCATGTGTACATCCATGCGCGGCCCACCCAAGGTGTCTGGTCACGTGACGAACCCGTCCTCCCTACGGCAGTTTTTGTCACTTCCGGAGCTCCTTCGGACTTTCCGGAGTTAGTTCGGACTGATGTTCTGGACCGTTGGCGATGGGAGTACGGCGGCGCCGAGGACGACGAGGTAGGTCAAGAGCACCCCGTCGAGTGTGACCGTCAGGACGGGAGGGCCCCTTGTCGACGTCCCGTGTGCGGGCGAACGCAGTGGCATCCCAGGATTCTCCCGTCGTGTATTCCTATGCTGGATGTATGAGCACGGACTATTTCGCGGGCGATCTCCGATCGAATCGAGAGCGCATGCTCGCCGGCGATCTCTACATCGCTGACGATCCGGAGAGTGGTCGAATCGCGCAACGCGCCGTGGAGCTCGCCGATGCTTACGCGCGGGCAAGTGTTTCCGACCCTGAGAACGCCCGACCTCTCCTGAAGGAACTGCTCGGCTCTCTCGGTGAGGGCGCGTTCATCAAGGCGCCGCTGTTCGTCGACTACGGCGAGAACATCCATATCGGAGCGCGAACATTCGTCAACTACAACTTCACTGCGTTGGATGTGGCGACCATCACGATAGGCGAAGACTGCCAGATCGGCCCCAACGTCCAGCTCCTCACCCCCACTCACCCCGTAGACCCGCAACCGCGTCGCGACAGGCTTGAGGCAGCCCGGCCAATCACGATCGGTGACAATGTCTGGCTGGGCGGCGGAGTCATCGTCTGTCCCGGCGTGACCATCGGCGACAACAGCGTGGTGGGGGCCGGCGCCGTCGTGACCCGGAATATCCCAGCGAACGTGGTCGCGGTGGGAAACCCGGCCCGCGTCATTCGAGAGATCTAACGCGACCGACGGCGCAACGCAAGATCTGTGTCGTCACAACGGGGCTCGGGTCGATGACCCGCGTTGTGGTGGCATGGGCGATGTGCTGCGAGCTGCTCGCCATCCGACGCTCGCCCGCAATGCGATCATTTCGCGACCGCTCGAGAGCAAACGAGCCTCGCAGGTAGTGAACCGCCCAGCAGATGAAGCGGGGCGGTTCACTGTTGGGCGGGCGCTGACACGCCCACCCCGATCGGGGTCAACCCAACCTGGACCGGCGGCGCGCCATGCGCGACGCGCCGCCGGTCCAGGGCGTTCTCAGCAGGTTCCGATCGTCTCCCACGGACCCCACTGGTCTCCGGGGGTCTGGTTCCGGGTCCACCACTTCGCCTTCCAGCGCTGCCCGTTGAAGAACACGGTCTCACCGCCGGTGTAGACCCAGGAGTTGGTCCAGCGGGTTACGGGCCCGGACGCGCAGGCGACGGTGGTTCCGCGTTCCGCCCACGGCCCGTAAACCGATGCGGTCGGCTGCTGGTTCTGCGTCCACCACTGAGCCACGAAGACGGTGCCGCCATAGGACACTTCATCGCCCGCGAGGTACACCGTGGAGGCGGACCAAGGCGCGACCTGAGGCTCGGTGGGCTTCGCGGTGACCGCAACGGTAAGGGTCGCGGTCGCCGCCGCACCCGTCTCATTCGAGACGCGATAGGTAGTAGTCGCGTTCCCCGACGGTGCGGCACTGTTCGACGTGAAACGCACCTTGCCGGCCGCCAGGGTGAACGTGCCGAAGCTTGTCGCGACGGACTGGGCGGTGTTCCCGTCACCATCGAGGAGGGTGAGGGTGGACGTGCTGAGCGCCGGGGTGGACCCGTCGTTGGCGAGGACGTCCACGGTCACGTTCTCACCCGCCGCCACCGCGGCGGCATCGTCGACGAGGGTCGTGGGCTTGCGGACCTCGACCGTGTACTCGACCACGGTCCCGTCCTCTGCCGTCACCACCACGATGATGGGGCTGCCATCCAGCGCCACCTCGACCCCGTCCCGGGCGTCCTGCCCGTCGACGGTCACCGAGCGAGCAAACGGGCTGAGCGCAGACGCGGTGATCGTCGTCGACTCGTCATCCGCTCCCGCCGTCAGACGGTAGGTCGTCGCGTCCACCTCCTCCAGCTCACCAGCGGTCGACTCGAGCGATGCCAGCGACGTCTCGGCGGCGGAGTATCCGACGCCGTGTGCGATGCGGAAGTCGTCGATGTCCGTCGTGCCCCGGTTGGGTCCGTCGGCGTAGTTCGCGACAACGGCGATGCCGGAGCCGATGGGGTTGCGCAGGCCCGCGTTCTGCAGAACCTCCTGGCCGTCAAGGTACGCACTATAGGTCTGCGCATTGGTGTCGACGACGAGTCGCACGGTCACCCACGCGTCCGTGTACGTACCGATCTGCGCGAGGTAGGTGGCACCGTTGTAGGCGCTGACCTTCCCGCCCGACCAGCCGATGCTGATCAGGTTCTGGCCGGAGCTGTTGCGCACGTACGGCGCGCCGAAGAACTGGGCGGACGGCTGCCCCAAGGGCCGACGGACCTTCTGCTCGATGGTGATCACACCGCTCAGCGGCGTGCCGGCCGTGTACGTCAGGCTTGTCGCCGGGGCACTGCTACCCGTCCCGGAGGTGCGGCTCAGACGCGCGAACTGGTTGTCGCCCTGCGCGGTAACGAGCACGGTTCCATTCACCTGCGCGGCGGCGAGAGGTGCGACGTCCGTTGACCCGACAGTCTTCTCTTCGAAGTCGATGATCTGGTCGTAGGTGACATCCCGACCGGAGAGGATCACGTTCCCGAGCGGAGTGTCGAGGGCCGCCTGCACCGCCACATTGGTGCGGACCGCCGTGAGGTACTCCGGGGCACTGGCAGTGAGACGGTAGCCCGACCCCACGGGGACCTCGATAGTGAACTCGCCGGCTGCGTCGGCGGTGGACATCCCGAGGGTCGCACCGCCCGCGTCAAGCACCGTCACGGTAGCCCCGGCGATGCCCGTGGCGGTCCCGTCGATGACCTTCCCGCTCACCGTCCCTGTCGTGGCCGTCGATACCAGCGCAGCGTCAGCTCGGGTGGACGTTCCCGCAGCAACTGTGAGCCCACTCAGCTGCTTCGTGGCGAAGCCCTCACGCTCGACGGTGACCGTCACGTTGGAGCCGAACGGCACTTCGCCCAATGCGTACCAACCGTCGGCGGCGCTGGTCGCGGCTGCAGGTGCGCCGGGCGCGCTCACCCGAGCACCCGACACGGGCGATCCCGTCGTCGAGCTCGTCACGCGGCCGACCACGGTCTCCGTGCTCTGACCTGCGGGCGTGGTGTACTCGAACGCCCCGAAGTCGGCGGCGCCCTGATACAGCGCCACCCCCCGGAAATCGCTGCCGCCGTTGCCGTTGATCGCGGTCGCGGTGTTCACCGCTCGCGACCCGGCTGTCGGGATGAACCCCAGCGCCTGCGTCAGATCGGCTGCGCGGACAACACCCGTGACGGGGGGTATGAGCTCGAGGCTGGTGAAGCCGGGATCGGCCACGACCGCGTCTGATTCCTGAGTCCGGGGTGCGACGCCCGCGTACAGGTTCCGCGTGTAGGTCAGATTGTTGTTGCCCGTCGACGTCGCGTTCCCGGTGGAACTGTAGAAGATGTTGTTCTTCAGCGTGTACTTGCCGGCCTGTGACCCGCCGGCGATGATCGACGTCGCACCACTGTCGATGATGGTGTTGTTGTAGATGCTGCCGGAGGCGGCTGCGTCGCTGGCGATGTGGATCTGTGCTTTGGTGCTTGCCGCGACGACGTTGTGGCGGAAGATCGCGTCACCGAAGCGCTTCTGATAGATGAGGAAACCTTCGCCGTTTCCGTAGACGAAGTTGTGCTGCACGATCTGATTTGTCGCGGCGATGTCCGTGTCGATCGCATTGAAGTCCTGCCCACCTGCCTTGACGCGGGTGTAGTTGACCTCGTTGTGCTGAATGGTCACATCATCGGCGTTGTATGACTCGATGCCGCAGGTACCGACCTGGTCGACGAGGTTCCGTTCCACGACGACGTCCTTCGCGCCGGTCACATAAATGCCGTTCGCACCGTAGGCGGTGCCGGTCTGGGTGATGTAGTTGTCGCGGATCTCGATGCCCGTGTGCGGGCTGAAGTTCTCGTCGGAAGCGGTGGCTCGGTCGCCCCAGCCGGTAGACACGGCGCCGGGGGCGTCGCCCGTGTACTGCTTGATCGTGATGGCGCCGAACGAGGTGTTCTGCACAGTGCTGTTCTCGATCACGATGTCGTGGAAGGTGGTCGCTGTGAGGCCGGGGTTGGCGATGTCTGCCACCGAACCGAGCACCACGATCCCGCCAGTGTTCTTAGAACGGTCCCAGCCGTTGCCGAAGCTGATCCCGTTCGGCGGGGTGTACCCAGATCGCGCGCCAATCCAGCGGACTTCGCCGGTCACGTCATGGACGTCGACAGCGTCGATGACGAATCCATGGTGGGCCTGCCCGTCGTCACCGCCGATGTGGAGGCCACGGTAATCCCCTGCGCGACCCGCCGCGTTGTACTGCGTGGGGTCGGTCTGGAAGGTGGCGTTGCTGATGTCGAGGTTGCGGATGTTCCAGTAGTTGCCGTTCCACACGCGGACAGCGTCTGCGTACGCGCCCGCGGTGACGATGCGGGGCTTGGGGCCAGAGCCGTAGGAATCAACGGTGATGGGCGATGACTCGGTGCCGGATCCCGTCAGGTCAAGCTGCTGACCGGTCCACGTCTCACCGGACTTGAGGAGGATCCTGTCGCCCGGGGCGAAGTCGACGTCGTCGAGACGGTCGAGCGTCTGCCAGGGTGTGGATGATGCCGTGCCGGCAGCAGTGTCGGACCCCGAGCTGGCATCGAGGTAGTACGTCGTGCCATCGGCAGCGAGAGCCGGTGGGGCTGACAGGAGGCCGGCCGCGACGATCGCGGCTGCGATCATGCTCACCGTGCGGGTCTTGGGGGCGGTTGAAGGCGTGGACATGCGATATCTCCGGGATCGTCGTCGATACGGAAAGGGGGACGGCAGTGTCTACGCCACCGGCGCATCGGTGGCGAGTGCCCGAACGAATGGGCTGAAGTGGAGGTGATCGGGCCGGCCGGAGATTGCTCCCCGGCCGGCCCGTCGGGTCAGCTGGCGGCGTCGATCTCGCCCTGCAGCTCCTTGATGAACGCGTTGGCCGCGTCGACCGGGCTGGTCTGGCCCGCGAGGACCTCCTGCGTGTACCGCTGCAGGATGGTCTCGATGCCGCTGGCACCGTTCGGGGTGACGGCGGGAGCCGCGCCAGGCGTGACGCGGTCGGCGTACTCGACGGCGAGCTTGTCGGTGGGCGACAGGCTGGCGGTGAGGTGCTCACGGATGACCGTGTTGGACGGGATGCCACGCTCGGTCTTGATGATGTCCGCGGCGGTCTCGCTGTTGAGGAGGAAGTCGATCAGCAGCGCAGCCTCAGCGGGGTGCTCGGTCGCGCCCGACACAGCCCAGTACATCGACGGCTTGTAGAAGTTCGGGTCGACCCCGGTCGGCTCCGGCAGCTTCAGGAGACGCAGGTCGGCACCGGCGGCCTCTGTCAGAGCGGTGATCTGCGTGTTGTACGCGGTACCGAGCGCGACCTTGCCGGTGGCGAGCGGTCCACCGGAGATGCCGGCGGCCTGGCCTTCGAAGATCGCGTCGCCCGCCTGTGAGCCGCCGTCGGCGATCAGGTCCAGCTGGTACTGCCACATGTCGGCGAGAGCCTGCGGGTCGAGGGTGACCTTGCCTTCGGCGTCGAACAGTTCGTTGCCGACCGAGCGGGCCCAGTACTTCACCGATCCAGCGTCGAGTCCACCGATCGCACCGGTACCGAGGACCTTCCCGCCACTCTTCTCGGAGATCTCCTTGGAGATGGCGGCGTAGTCGTCCCACGTCCACGTCTCGTCGTCCGGAAGCTCCACGCCGTACTCGGCGAAGAGGTCCGCGTTCGCGACGACACCGGTGACACCGATACCGATCGGCAGCGCGTACTGGGTGTCCGCGACAACACCGGTCTCGACAGCCTCAGCCGGGATGTTGGTGGTGTCGATGTCGACGGTGGAGAGGTCGTAGAGCGCGCCGCGTCCACCGTAGGAGGCGAGGTACAGCTCGTCCATCTGAATCACGTCGGGCGCGTCGCCACCGGCGGCTGCGGTCGCGAGCTGGTCCCAGTAGCCGGCCCAGTCGGTGTACTGCGGCTCCACGGTGATGTTCGGGTACTCGTCCTCGAACGCGGCGATCGCCTCCTGGGTGGACTCGTGGCGTGCGTCGCCACCCCACCAGGTCATCGAGATGGTGACGGGTTCGTCGCTGAGCTCCGGGGTCTCGGTGCCCGGGGTGCTCGCGCAGCCGGACAGCACGAGCGCTGCTGCAGCGGTCGCCGCGGCACCGATGCCGATGCGACGGAAGGTGTTGGCCTTCATTGGTTCACTCCTTGGTTCAGGGTTGGGTTGGTGAGGGGTAGAGCGTGAGCGGCCGACGGGTGCGGGAGGTGCTCACTTCCCTCCGGTCGTGGCGATGCCCTGAATCAGGAACCGCTGACCGAAGAGGAAGATCAGGAAGACGGGAAGCAGCGAGACGACACTCATCGCGAACACGGCCCCCCAGTCGGTCGCTGCCTGTGCGTCGACGAACGACCGCAGCGCGAGGGGTGTGGTGTACATGTCCGGCTTGGTCAGGTAGATGAGCTGGGAGAAGAAGTCGTTCCACGTCCAGATGAAGGTGAAGATCGTCGTCGTGCCGAGAGCCGGCACCATGAGCGGCAGAACCAGCTGCAGGAAGATGCGGGGGTGTCCCGCGCCGTCCAGTCGTGCGGCCTCGTCCAGCTCCCGGGGGATGCCGCGGATGAACTGCACCATCAGGAAGATGAAGAACGCGTCCGTGGCGAGGAGTTTCGGGAGGATCAGCGGGATGTAGGTGTTCACCCACCCGATCTGGGAGAACATGATGTACTGCGGCACGATGATGACGTGGATCGGCAGCATGATCGTGACCAGCATGATCGCGAACCAGAACCGCTTGCCTCGGAAGTCGAGCCGCGCGAACGCGTACGCGGCCATCGTGCACGCGACGAGGTTGCCGAGGATGCTGCCGAGGACCACCAGCGCCGAGTTGATGAGGTAGTGACCGAAGGGCTGCGTGAACGCGTTCCAGCCGTTGATGTAGTTGTCGATCTCGAATGTGCGCAGGATCAGGCTCGGGTCGCGGAAGATCTCGTCGTTGGGGCGCAGGGAGCTGACCACCATCCACAGCACCGGGTAAAGCATGATGAACGCGCCGAGGATGAGGACGGCGTGCTTGATGATCGACCGCAGCGGCGTGTTCTGCTTCGGTCGGCGCGGCGCTTTGGCCGGCTCGTGGGCCTCCGCAACGGTGGCGGGCGGCGTGAGTGTGTCAGTCATCGTAGAAAACCCAGTACTTGGAGGCCCAGAAGTTGATGGCGGTGAACGCGCCGATGATCACGACGAGCAGCCACGCCAGCGCGGACGCGTAGCCCATGTCGAATGAGCCGAACCCTCGCTGGTAGAGGTAGAGCGAGAACACGAGGGTCGAGTCGGCTGGCCCGCCGGTGCCGCCGGAGACGACGAACGCCTGCGTGAACGACTGGAACGAGTGGATGATCTGCAGCACGAGGTTGAAGAACACGATCGGGCTCAGCAGCGGCAGGGTGATGTGGAAGAACTGGCGCCACTTCTTCGCCCCGTCCACGCTCGCCGCCTCGTAGTAGGAGGCGGGAATCTGGCGGAGGCCCGCGAGGAAGATCACCATCGGCGATCCGAACGTCCAGACGTTCAGGAGGATGAGCGTCCACAGCGCAGTGTCGGGGTTGGAGATCCACCCCTGACCGTCGATGCCGACCAATGCCAGCAGGTCGTTGAAGAGCCCGTCGACACCGAACAGGGTGCGCCACAGCACCGCGATCGCCACGCTGCCGCCGATGAGGGAGGGGAGGTAGTAGATGGAGCGGTAGAAGGACAGGCCCCGGACACCCCTGTCCAGGAGAACCGCGAGGCCGAGGGCGAGCGCCAGCTGCAACGGCACGGACACTAGCACGTACGTGAACGTGACACCCAGCGACTTATGCAGCCGCTCGTCCGTGAGCATCCGCACGAAGTTGTCGATGCCGATGAACCGCGGCGGCTGCAGGAGGTTGTACTTGGTGGTGCTCAGCCACAGTGAGGCGAGCATCGGGCCGGCGGTGATCGCGAGCAGCCCCAAGAACCAGGGAAGAAGGAACCAGACGGCAGCACGGTTGTCCTGCTTGGTGCCCTTGCCGCCCTTCTTCAGATTCTGAAGTTCGGCGATGGCGCTCATTGAGCGTCACCCCGCGGGTGAGGTGCCTGCGCGTGCAGTGCGCTCCTCGTTGATGCCGTCGACACGATGCTCCTTTGAATCCAAATAGTGTTCGTTCACTATCCCGATGTGATCAACTTAGTGAACGATCACGTTTCTTGTCAACATGTTCGTCCTCACCCATTTTCGTCGGGTCTCAGCGGACGGAAATACCGGCCGCGGAGCCTTCGGCGAACGCCGCGGTGAGCGCGCAAAACTTCTGGTCGGCCGCCAGTGCGGGTGAGACTGTTGCGAGCAGCGCCTGTGCGGGCTGACCGCCGGTGAGGGCCTGCTCGACGCGTGACGACTGCGATTCGTTGATACTCAGTCCGCTTCTGACGAGGGCGATCCACGCCCCCACGACCGCGGCAGCTCCCACGGCATCCCGTCCCGCCGCACGTTCACGCAGAGCGACGGGGACGACGCGGAGGGCGACTTTCGTCAGGCTGTCCGAGGAGATCTGCTCGAGTTGGTGCGCGATGCGTGGATTCCGGAACCGCGCGAGAAGCTCGCTCCGGTACTGGGCGATGTGCATGCTGGCGGGCAGTTGACGCTCCGCCTCATCCCACCAGCGGCCGACGGAAGCGAGGCAGACCGGGTCTTCGATGGCTTCGGCGACGGTGCGATGACCGCGCAGCCTCCCCTCGGTGGCGAGGAGGGTGTGGGCCCCGTTCAGGAGCCACAGCTTCCGGTCCTCGTACGGAGTGATGTTGTCCACGAACGTCGCGCCGCTGGACGACCAGTCGGGCCTGCCGGCGGGGAAATCCCCCGCCAGCGTCCAGTCCGCGAAGGGCTCGGTCGCCAGTGGCGCGCGGTCACGCCATCCGGTCGCCTCTTCGACGTGCTCGACGAGTGACTCCTCGACTCGAGGGGTGATCCGATCCACGGAGGTGGAGACGAACGAAACCTCGCTGATGATCCAGGTGGCGAGCGCGGGGAAGGTCTCTTGCGCGAGTGCGAGGACGGCCGCGCGTACGGTCGGACCGTTGTGGGGGAAGTTGTCGCACGGGACGATGGCGATCGGCCCGCCGCCGGCCCGTCGCCGTGCTTCCAACGCGGCGACGAGGCGTCCCATCATTGTGCGGAGGACGGCGTCTTTGATCGGGTCCGCTTTGCGAAGCACCACGATGTCGGCTGCCACGTCCGGATGGTGGAGGTCGAGGGTGCCGGTGGGCGTGAGGGTGTAGCCGGCTTCGGTCACGGTGATCGTGATAATGGCCGTGCGGGGAGATGACACCCGCGCGCACAGCGCCCAGGTCGAGGCGGGCTGGACACTGGACAGGCTGCCGATGTGGGTGAACGTGTCACCGGCGGCACCCCGTTCCACAAGGGTGAAGAGGCCGTCTTGCGGGGCGAGCAGATCGGGTAGTGACCCGGAGCGTCCCGCGTACGCCTCGATGCCCCAGGCGGCGCTGTCCGCGGCGCGGGCCGTGTACCACGCCTGATGGGCCCGGTGGAAAGCCCCCAGACCCAGATGCACGATGCGCACCGGTGCTGCCGGGGACGGACGGCCGGTCGCGGCGAGGGCGCGTCTGGTCAGCAGCGGAGCGGGACGGTTCACAGCTTGAACGCCTTCCGGGGGATGCGGTCGACAAGATCACGGGCGACCGTGTGCGCGTCGGTCTCGGAGAGGCGTCCTTCGACGACGAGACGCGCCAGGTACCCGGCATCCGCGCGGCGCGCGGTGTCATGACGGGCGGGGATGGACAGGAACGCGCGGGTATCGTCGACGAACCCGGACCCGCGGTAGAAGCCGGCCGTTTCGGTGACGGCCGCGCGGAAGCGTGCGATCGCGTCGGGCGCGTCCAGGAACCACCAGGGCGAACCGATGAAGACGGAGGGGTAGAAGCCGGCCAGCGGTGCGATCTCCCGCGAGTAGGTGGTCTCGTCGATGGTGAACAGGACGAGGTGGAAGTCCTTCTCCAGCCCGTAGCGCTCCAGCAGCGGCCGCAACCCTTCGACAAAGGTCACGGGAATGGGGATGTCGTGGCCTGTGTCGGGGCCGTGACGGTGAAGGGTCGCGGGACTATGGTTGCGGTGGACGCCGGGGTGGAGGGTCATCACGAGCCCGTCCTCGACGCTCATCCGCGCCATCTGCAACAACATGTGCCCACGGAACAGGTGCGCGTCCGCCGCGTCGGCTGCGCCCCGGAGCGCCCGCTGGAACAGTGTTTCCGCTTCACCGTCACTCAGATTGCAGGTGAATGGCTCTCGAACTCCGTGGTCGGTGGAGACCGCGCCACTGGCGATGAAATGCTGACGCCGTTGCGCGAGCGCGGCAAGGTACCCGGTGAACGTCGCAGGTGTCGACGAGGTGAGGCCGGCGACGGCTCCCGTGAACTCGGGGTGATCGGGGTCGAGGAACCGATCGGGTCGGAACGTCGGGACGACGCGGTAGCCGTCCCTCTGCAACCGCCGGTGCGCGGCAAGGTCATCCAGCGGGTCGTCGGTGGTGGCGAGCACATCCATACCGAACCTGCGGAACAGCGCCCGCGGCCGGAACTCCGCCGTCGTCAGCGCAGCGTCGATGCGGTCATAGATGCTGTCCGCACTCTCTGGGGCGAGTGCATCGGTGATCCCGAAGACTCCCGACAGCGCTTCGCGCATCCAGTGCCCTGTCGCGGTTCCGGCGAACAGGTGCCACCGTGACGCGACCAGCTGCCACGCCTCGCGGGGGTCCACCTCCGCGCCGCCGACCCCAAGGTCGCCGAGATCGACACCATCCGCGTGAAGGAGCCGGGTCAGGTAGTGGTCCTGTGTGATGAACAGTTCGGTCGGGTTGTCGAATGGGATATCTTCGGCGAGCATCGTCGCCGGGACGTGACCGTGCGGGGAGATGATCGGCAGCTCGGCGACAGCGTCGACGAGCGACTGCGCGACCGCGCGAACGGCGGGGTCGGCGGGAAGCAGGCGCGCCGGATCCAAACCACCCTGCGAGACCAGGCCGGAGGGGTTCGACTGCGCAGAAGTTTCGAACTCAACCATGAGTGAACGTTCACTTTCACTAGACAACTGCGACGATAGTGAACGATCATGAAGTCGTCAACGACGCCACATCAGCAAGGGACCTCCAGGTGACCGACCAGCAGACCAATGACCGGCGGCCGACGATCCTGCAGGTCGCGCAGCTCGCCGGGGTGTCCCACCAGACGGTGTCGCGGTACCTGCGCTTCGAGGGCAAGGGGCTGAAGGCACCCACGCGTGAGCGTGTCGAAGCGGCGATCAATGAGCTCAACTACCGGCCCAACCTCGTCGCGCGGTCGATGCGGACCCGCACCACGGGCAGGGTCGCTGTGCTCATGCCGCCGCTGGCGTTCAACCCGGCGCGGATGCTGGCGGGGGCAACCCAAGCCGCGCACGATGCGGGTTACACCGTGGAAGTCATCGCCCAGGAGGGCGGCGCGGAGGCACGCGGTGTTCGGATGCTCGAGCTCGCCGACTCGCGCCAAGTCGACGGCATCCTGTCCCTAGCGCCGGTAAGCCTGCGCGAGGACCAGTTCCCGGCCGATCCGGTCGCGGTCGTCTCCGCCGACTTCGACGACGAGATGCGCGGCATCGGCGAACTCGCCGACGCGAAGCCGGTGGAAGAGATGATCGAGCGGCTCGCCGAACTCGGGCACCGCCGCTTCTACCACGTAGCCGGGGCGGACAACTTCATGTCCGCTCGCGCGCGCGCGCAGATGTTCCTGGACACCGTCGACCGTCTCGGCCTGGTCTCCGTCGGCGTGTATCCCGGAGACTGGTCCGGCCAGTCGGGCATCGACGCCGTCCACGCGATCCGGTCTGGCGACGAGCCGACCGCGATCATTGCTGCGAATGACCTCGTGGCCACCGGCGTGATGCGTGGCGCGGTCGAGCGCGGGTGGGACATTCCCGGGACGGTGAGCCTCACCGGGTGGGACAACCAGCTCGTCGACGACTTCCTCACACCGTCCCTCACCTCCGTCGACGTCAACCTCGAAAACGTCGGACGCAAAGCGATGACCCGGCTCATCGCGCGACTGCGCAACACCGAACCCGACCTCTCCACCGAGTCGATCAACCGCGTCGTGTGGCGCGAATCGACCGGGCCCGCCCCGCAGTAGATCGATGCCTCCGCGATCCCGGGGGCCGCTCGTTGACACGAAAGGTGATCGTTCACTACGATTTGTGAACGATCACTGTTCGTCGGAACAGCGGCCGCCTCCACCGCGACGGAAAGCACGATGACGTATCCACCGCATCCCTCCTCCTCCTTCTTTGTCGACCCTGGGCACGGTCTGACACTGGCGTCGACGGAGCGTGCCCCTCGCGTGCATGTAGACCCTCGGGAACCGGAGGCGGTCCACCGGGCAGTGAGCAACCTGCGCGTGGACCTCGGGCGCGTTGTCGACGGCACCGTCGCCGATGTCGACCACGACGCCGACATCGTGATCGGGACGATCGGTGTGTCCGCGCAGGTGGATGCGGCCATCGCGGCCGGGGAACTCGACGTCGAGCAGCTTCGCGACGAAGACGGAGCTTTCCGGTGGGAGGGCTTCCTTCTCACCGTCGTCGGTGACGTGCTGTTCCTGGTCGGTACGGACCGGCGCGGCACGGTGTACGCGGTGTACGACTTCCTTGAGCGCGTGGGGGTGTCCCCTTGGTCGTGGTGGGCGGACGTGCCCGTGCGTCAGCGCGCGGACGTGACCATCGCCCGCGACACGGTCGTCGTCGACTGGCCCTCGGTTCGATACCGCGGCGTGTTCCTCAACGACGAGGAGGAGCTCTACCACTGGGCACGCGATCACACCGCCGACGGCACGATCGGTCCGGCGCTGTACGAGCGGGTGTTCGAACTGCTGCTGCGCCTGAAAGGCAACTACCTGTGGCCGGCCATGCACACCGGGGCGTTCAACCACGACCCGGCCAACGGCCGGCTGGCGCACGACATGGGCGTCATCATCGGGTCCAGCCACTGCGACATGCTGCTGCGCAGCAACGAGCACGAGTTCCACCCCTGGGTCGAAGAGCTCGGTGAACCGGTCCGCTACGATTACTCGATCCCGGGTCGGAACCGTGACAACCTCCGGAAGTACTGGCGTGGGAGCGTCGAGCAGAACGGCGAGTACGAAGTCACGTGGACCGTCGGGATCCGTGGGGTGCACGACTCCGGGTTCGAGACAGCGGCCATCGACGCGGACCCGCTGCTGACCGATGAGGAGAAGTTCCGCGCGCGTGTCGATTTGCTCTCGGACGCCATCGACGACCAGCGGGGCATCCTCAGCGACGTGCTGCACGTCGACGCGACGTCGGCACCGCAACTGTTCATCCCGTACAAGGAAGTCCTGCCGCTCTTCGACGCAGGGCTGATCATCCCCGACGACGTCACCATCGTCTGGGCGAACGACAACTTCGGACACATCCGCCGGTTCCCCTCCGACACCGAACTCACCCGATCCGGTGGGCACGGCCTCTACTACCACTCGTCCTACTGGTCGAACTACACCACCAGCTACCTCGCGACCTCGTCCACACCGCTCGCTCTGATGAAGTCGGAACTGTCGAAGGCATGGGACCGCGGGATCCGCCGGCTGTGGGTCGACAACATCGGCGGGCTGAAACCGCTCGAGATCGAGATGACGTTCTTCCTCCGCAGCGCCTGGGAGGCCGGACGGGAGACCAGCACCGCCACGGTCCGCGGATTCGTCGCTGATTGGTTCGACGCGACGTTCACCGGCGGGTACGGGACTGAAGCCGGGGATATCTACAGCGAGTACTACGCGCTCAACAACCAGCGGAAGCTGGAACACCTCGACTCCGGAGTGTTCGCGCAGACCGGGTGGGGCGACGAGGCCGGGCGGCGGGTCAGCGAGCTGCGACGTCTCTACGACCGCACCAACGACATCCTCCGGGCGCTCCCCGCCGACGAGAAGGATGCGTTCTTCCAGCTGTTCGCCGTGAAGATCCACATGACGTACCTCAGTGCCGCGCAGTTCTACTTCGCGGACCGCAGCACCCACGCGCACAACGTCGGGGCGCCCGCCGCCGCGGACGCCGCCGTCGCCGCGTCACGTCGGTTCGACGACCAACGCCGCACCCTGATCCACTTCTACAACCGGGTGATGGCGGACGGGAAATGGGACGGGATGTTCACTCCGGAACAGTTCCCACCGCCGGTGATGCCGCAGTCACCGGCCGCGACCCCCGCGTTGAAGATCGACGGGACCGGGGTGACCGCGGTCGCCTGGGGGTGTGAGCCAGGTGAGTCCCCGACGCTCACGTTCTGGTCCGGCGGCACCGCATCGAAGTGGATCGACCTGTTCGCGACCGGCCGGCCGGGCGTCCCCGTCATCATCGAAGCGGACCCCGGCATCCGAGTGCAGACCGACGCGCTCGTCCCCACCTCGGTGCGTGTCGCCGTCCAGGTGGACGGTCCGCTCGCAGGCGGGACCGGCACCATCCGGATCCTCGCCCCGACGACTGGGCAGGTCCTCACCGTGCCCGTCTTCACGGAAACGTCGCACCCCGGGGCGGACGCATGGTCGGAAGCCGACGGGGTCATCAGCATCGACCCCGCAGCATCCGTTCTCCAGCACGGGCCGACGTCGGGCTGGCGGGTGGTCCCCGACCTGGGCCGCTACGGGAACGCCGCCCTACAAGCCGTCGCCCGACCCGGCGACCCCGACGACGTGGCCGCGGCGGGAGCCGCGGACATGCGGTTCGCTCTCACCACCGAAGGCGCCCACACCCTCGAAGTCCACCGCCTGCCTACCCTGGACTCGACCGGGCAGATCCGCATCGCGGTGACTGTAGACGGCGACTTTGTCGGCGTCGTCGACAGCCCCACCACGGACGAGCATCGTGGCGGCTGGGCGGCGGCGATCCAGGACAACATCGAACGGTTGCGCCTGCGCCTGCCGCACCTCACGCCGGGTGAGCACACGCTGCGGCTCACCGCTGTCGACGCCGGGGTGACCGTGTCGAAGGTGGAGATCCACACCCAGCCGACCCGCCGCACCGGCCTCGGCGCACCCTTCAGCGTGCGGGGCGGTCACCCCCGACCGGCAGCAGACGACGACCCGACGATCGTCGACGTGGATGCGCTGGACCGTGACGCTCACGAGTTGTACCGGACCGCGCCCGACGCCGTACCTTTGCGCGCGCAGCCCTACGCGGACCGCACGTTCTGGGACGGGGAGACCACATTCCGTCCCGCCCCGACGGTGCCGCAGACACGGCAAGGCTTCGCCGGGCCTGCCTGCGCGCCGGATGGGTCGAAGGACGTCCTCTCCACACTCGTGGACGGACCCATCAGTGGCGTCGACGGCGTGTTCGCGTTCGAGGCGGAGAAGGCTCTCCTCGATTCGAGCGGCGCGTGGCGGACCGCCGGGTCGGACGGGAGCTTGTGGACGCACACCAGCGCTCCCACCCAGGGCGGGACGGGTCTGGCGCTGCACGTGGCGCGGCGGCAGGAGTACCTCGACCCGGCAGCAGCACCCGGAATCCACTTCGCCGTCCAGGTCGACACACCCGGCACGTATCGTGCGTGGGCTCTCGTCCACTTCAACGACGACCGAGACGACTCCCTCGTCTTCGCCGTCGACGGCCACCCTCAGCCCGTGGAGGAACAGTTCTCCCGCGGCAACCTGTGCACGTACGGGGCACGGCAGGTGTGGCTCTGGGCACATATCTCCGACCTCGAACTGGCGGGAGGCCCCCGCATTGTGTCCGTCCTCGCCCGGAAAGGTGGGCTTCGCCTGGACCGGCTGTACCTGACGCTCGGAGACGAACAGCCCCCCGTTGACGCGGACTGGGCGCCCAGCCCGGTCGCCGCCGATGCGACCTCCGTCAGCGTCGCCTGACCGCCCTCGAAAGGACCCCGATGGAACACACCTGGCGCTGGTTCGGGCCGAACGACCCGATCACCCTCGCAGAGATCCGTCAGACGGACGCGACCGGCATCGTCACCGCGTTGCACCACATCCCCAACGGTGAAGTGTGGAGCATCGAGGAGATCGAGAAGCGGAAGGCTATGATCGAGGCGGCCGGGCTGACGTGGTCGGTGGTGGAATCTGTTCCGGTCCACGAACACATCAAGTGGGGTGGCCCGGACCGGGACCGTGCCATCGCCGCGTACGCACAGACGCTGCGCAACCTCGGCGCCGTGGGGCTGAAGACCGTCTGCTACAACTTCATGCCCGTCATCGACTGGGCCCGCACCGACAAGATGTATCCGCTGCCGGCCGGTGGATACGCAATGCGGTTCGACTTCATCGCCCACGCCGCGTTCGACCTATTCATGTTGAAGCGAGACGGGGCTGCGGACAACTACACCCCCGACGAGATCAGCAAGGCGCAGGCGTTCATGGAGACCGCCACCGACGAGACACTGTCCGCCCTCTACGACACGGTTCTTCTCGGACTTCCCGGGTCGGAGGAAGCGTACGACCTCGACTCTCTGCGTGCCGGCCTCGCCCTGTACGACGACGTCGACGCTGACACCCTCCGTGAGAACCTCGGCATCTTCCTCCGTGGCGTCGTACCCGCCGCGGAAGAGGCCGGGGTCCGCCTCGCCATCCATCCCGATGATCCGCCCCGCCCACTGCTCGGTCTGCCGCGGGTCGTGTCCAACGCCGATGACGCGCAATGGCTTCTCGATGCGGCACCGTCGTGGGCGAATGGGCTGACGCTGTGTGTCGGCTCGTACGGGTCGATCCCCACGAATGATGTCGTTGAGATCGCCCGACGATTCGCCGACCGGATCTACTTCGCGCACCTGCGGAACGTGACGATCGAAGCAGACGGGAAGAGCTTCTTCGAAGACGGGCACATCGACGGCGGCTCGGACATGGTCGGCGTCATCACCGAGCTGGTGAAAGAGGAACGCCGCCGCCGCGACACGGGTGAGGACGGTCCCGTGATCCCCATGCGACCCGACCACGGCCACTTCCTCCTCGACGACCTCAGCCGCAACACCTACCCGGGATACGCGCTAGTGGGTCGATTGAAAGGACTGGCTCAGCTTCGAGGTGTGGAGCTCGCCGTCACCCGCGCGCTGGACTGGTGAGACATGCTGGACCTGCTCACCATCGGCGAGACGATGGGCCTCATCACCACCCCCACGACCGGCCCACTCGTCGCGGGAGAACCGGTGATGCTCTCCTTCGGGGGCGCAGAATCCAACGTCGCCGCCGGCGCGGCAACCCTCGGCACCCGCACGGCCTGGCTCTCTGCCGTCGGTGACGACGCGGTCGGCCGGATGATCGTCGCGGAGCTCAGCGCACGCGGTGTCAACACATCGCCCGTTCGAGTCGACCCCTACCACCCGACCGGGCTGATGCTGAAAAGCCCCGCCCCAACCGGATCGACCGTTACCTACTACCGCAGAGGATCCGCAGCCTCCCACCTGTCGATGACAGACATCACACATGCCCCTCCCGCGCGCATTACTCACCTGAGCGGGATCCTGCCCGCGCTTTCGGTATCGTGTCGAGGATTGGTGGAAGAGGTGTTCCGCACCACCCGCGCTCCCGCGCTGGTCAGCTTCGACGTGAACTACCGCCCGGCGTTGTGGCCCTCCGTCGTGGAAGCCGCCGGCGTGCTACAGAACCTTGCCGGCAAGGCTGACATCGTCCTCGTCGGACGCGATGAGGCGGAAACACTGTGGGGAACGGCCACTGCGGAAGATGTAAGACTGCTGCTCCCGCACGTCCCGCACCTGATCGTCAAGGACGGTGACGTCGAAGCCGTCGAGTTCCACCGCTCGACGATCACGCGCGTTCCCGCACAAGCGGTGGACGTCGTCGAACCTGTCGGCGCGGGCGACGCTTTCGCCGCCGGATGGTTCGCCTCTTACCTGCGCGGCGAGCCCGCACAGACACGACTGCTCACCGGGCACAGCTGCGCCGCCCGCGTCCTTCGCAGCACCGACGACCTCCTCACCATCACTCCAAGGGAACGCGCATGACCGACGACTACTTCACCCGCACCTTTGCCGACGTGCCCATCATGGGCATCTTCCGTCGTCAGGGGCTCGAGCGCACACTAGAACTCGCCGACGCCGCATGGACGGCGGGTGTCCGCGTCATGGAGGTGCCCGTGATGGGACCCGACGACCTCCCCGTCCTCCGCGCCGTCGTCGACGCCGCCCGCCCGCGAGGCTACGACGTCGGCGCCGGGACAATCACCTCCGTCGACCAGCTCGACGCGGTACGCGCCGCCGGCGCCTCCTTCACCGTCGCACCCGGATGGGACAGCGAAGTCGCCACCGAAAGCGTCCGCCGGGGACTCCCGCACATCCCCGGTGTCGCCACGGGCACCGAAGTGCAATCGGCGCTACGAGCGGGGTTCACCTGGTTGAAGGCGTTCCCGGCGGAGCGACTCGGCCCAGCCTGGATCAAGCATCTACACGGCCCATTCCCTCAGGTCCGGTTCGTGGCCACCGGCGGGGTGACACCCGAAACCGCGCAATCCTTCCTCGACAGCGGATGTCGCGTCGTGGCTCTCGGTTCCGCCTTCGACAGCACGGAGCAGATCAAGAAGGTGGGGGCGCTCATCAGCGGGCAGTCGTGACCCCCATCGAATCGTCTCGGAGTCGGTGTTCGCGGCACGAGAGTCGTCGACCGAGCAACAGGGACTAAGAAGTCGTGCCCGACATCGGTCCGTTATTGGCCGCCTGCAGCATGACAATCTGCTCAGTTGGAGGACTGCCGTGTCTCGCGAGCCCGGAAGAATCAGTCCGAACTAGCGACGCTTGGTGAGATTCTGTCCGGATTACCTCTGGACGTGACAGCAGCAGTTGTCAAACCAGGAGCGTACCCTTGCCGCCTGTTCTAGGGAGCCCAGGCGTCCTGCGGGGGGCGCGGACGGGCACTAGCCTCACTTGCGGTCGCCAGTTGAGGATTGGCGTGAGCATCGTAGAAGGCCAGCCACCTTGTGAGGACCCCCGCGTCCATCAGGCGGCTTCCGATCTGTACGCTGCCGTCACCCGAATCTACGAGGATCCGGTCCCATCCTCCCTCGCTCTCAGCGAACCGGAACGTCAGTTGACCCCACGAGGGCGCCTGATAGATGACGTATCCGTCTTCACGCTCGGCGAACACAGAACCGGAGATGTCACTGGCGAAGGTTCCATCCTTGATCCGAGCCTCCCGGTAGTCGAGTCGGCGGTCCTCCACTGCGAGGCGAAGACCCTCCTTCGCGTCCGATTCGGGCGTGTGTTGATTGATGCAGGTGACGTAACTGAAGTCGACCGTGTCGCCGTCGGTTCGCTGAATCCAGATTCCAGTCGCGTCGGGGCGAACATTGAACTTGTCGCCGTCACTGGTGAGACCGACAAAGAAGAAGTCGACGCCCTCGCCGATCTTCTCCGCAGCGTCGGGATGCAGATCGAGAAGCTCCCTCAGCATGAGGTCGTGATTGGGGTCCGTGATCCGGTCATAGGGGGCGTACGGTCCGCCCGTGTGGAGGAATCGGAACGCTGCGAGAGCGTCCTTCTTACTGCGCCACCGGAACGAGGGAAGTACGACGGGAATGGCCATTTGTGTCTCCTTCTGTCGCACCTAGTCGACGAGAGTCAGCCGAGGACGTTCATCCTGGGCCCCGAGCATCCGGCGGACGTGCGCGGGCGTCCAAGCGAGTTCGGCAGCGAGCTCCGGGATCGTCACACCGCGCTGTTCCGCGAGTTCGACGGCAGTCGAGAGCAGCGAGGGAAGCTCGCCCGGGAACTGCGCGACCGGCTCGTGCACGATGCCGATCTGGTTGAGGCGAATGTAGCCGCGGCGCGCGGTGGCCTCGGAGATCTTCCCGATTTCACGGCTTCGGTAGACCACGGATCTTGGCTCAACGCCCCACTCGAGGCTAACTTTCAGCACATCAGCCATGTCCAGCCGAGACTTCAGTCGCGTCTCCATAGCTGCACGAGGAGTCAGAAACTCCGCCGCAAACTTGTCCGCCTCCCTTTCGATGTCAGCGGTGCCGGCCACGCGCCCGCCGTGAAGGATGAGGTGCCCGAGCTCGTGTGCAGCACTGAACCGATGGCGGTAGACATCATCCGCTCGGTCGGGAGAAAGCACCATGACTGGCCGATTGAAGGCAGAGGTTGAGAAAGCGTCGATACGGGCAACCTCGTCTTCAACCATTGGGACGAGGACGGCAACGATCCCCTTCGACTCTGCTAACCGCACCACTTGCGGCACCGGCCCGTCGCCCATGTTCCACGCTTGTCGCAGATGCCTCGCGGCAGCGGCGGGGTCCGTCGGAAACGTGTGTGGTGCGATTTCCCCGCCGGCGAATCCCGGGATGTCGATGGCCGGAAACCGCACGTGCCGCTCGAGAGCGTTCGCGAGCTCCCAGACCTGTTCCGTGTAGGAGATCGCCTTCTTCCGCTGTCGAGAAGTGGTGGCCCGGAGGCTTCGGAAGTAGACGTTGTCCGACTCGAGTCGAACCCGAGGGCGTCCTGCAGCGAAGAACCCCACCGGCACTTTCAAGTAGCCTGCAAGCTTCTCGACAGTGTCAGCTCGCGGCGGAGTAATGCCTGACTCGAACTGGCCGATGGCTGCAGCTGACACGCCGACCGCTTCCGCGACGTCCTGCTTCGTCCGCAGAGCCAGCTGACGGGCTTGTTGCAGTCGCTCTGGGTCGAACGTGCGCGCGACGTTGGCTGGGTCCGCGGTCGGCGCGACTCCCGAGATCGGCTTCACTGGCCACCCGCCGCGAGGTCGTCGTCGTCACGAACACTCATGTCCAAGTTCTTCATCGGCGCTTCGTCGAAGCGACGCGGCTCGCTCACGTGCGTGGCTGCGCCGAGGTCGATCTCAGCCTCGACAGGCAGTTCTTCATGGTGGATCCAGATCACGGAACCATCAGCGTCGAGATAGCCGTCGCCGATATGAATCCGCTCGAGGCCGGAACGATCGCTCGCCACAAAGACGACGAGTACGACGGCCTCAGCTTCAGACCTCGGGGAGGCAAGCTCTTCAGCGCCCGCGTCGTCCTGCCAGTCGGCAAGGGGGAGATACTCTTCGGGGCGCCGCTCAACATCGGATAGCAGATCGTCACGGAACTGCGACCAGCGGATGACGAGGCGATCAGCCTCGGGGCCGGACTGCGAGGCACACTTCGCTGAGTAGATCGTGGTCACGCCGACCACCGGCAAGGGGAACCGGCTGCCCTTCGGGCGGATCTTGCGCACGTTCTGGACCTCAGCCAGCTCTTCCACGACGCCGAGAGCAAGTACCTGCCAGAAGGTCGCGCCGTACGGTTCGTCCGTTCGCAGCCCACTCGTCGCCTTGGTATCGGCGGAAGTGTCGTGTGCGGATCGTCCAGCTCGGATGAGCGCAGCAGCCACAGTGGGCGCGGCCTCGCCAAATCGAGCCCGAAACCACTCGCTTCCGCCAAGTTCGTGCGTCGCGTCCATACGTCCCCCTCGTGATCGTTCTCTAGCCGACAGTATCACTTTACTCTCGAACACGAAACAATCATTTGAGGTTCATCCTCGAACATTCGCCAGTTGCTCCGACCGCGATGCGGGTCTCGTCGTCGTCGGTCAGTTGAGGGCGTCGCCCCCTCTATCCGCGCAGCACCGCATCCGTCACCCAGCCGACGCCCACCGCTGCGGTGATCGCGAATGCCGCGACCGCCTTCTTCGTGAAACGGGACATGTGTGCCATTAGCACCGCGAGCTCACCCCGGAGCTGCGAGTACGTTCTTCCACCGCTCCCGCGCGCACGCGCGTGCGTGTCTGACCGCGCGCGGCGTCACCAAACGCGACATCAGCTCCTGCGCCGACCGCACGGCACGCTCTATAGCAACCGCTACGCTATCCCGGTGCAGTGGGCCCTGTCGAGTGATACTTTGCAGTGACGGTGCGGCACGCTACGACCGCTGCGCGGTCCGACGGGAGGGTTGGAATGAATGCCAGACGGTCGTCGAAGTCGGCACCCGCGGCGGCTGTGCACGACGCCGACGCTCGCCCGTCGAGGCTGGCAGACGCGGTGGGCCCCTGCTATACCCCGGCTAGCATCGCGCGCGCGCTGGACAAAACCCTCGACCAGGTGCGAGATGCGACCCAAGAGTTTGAACTGCTCGCCTTGGAGACAGCCGATCAGATGCTCGTGTTTCCCGTCTTCCAGGTCCGGGATGGACACGCGGTGCCAGGGCTGCCGCCCGTACTGGGTGCTCTGCGCGAGGGTATCGATGATCCGTGGGCGTGGGCTCTGTGGTTGAACTCGACCCCGCCTGTCGTTGAGGGGATCGCGCCTGAAGTGAGTCGGATCAAGCAGCTCATTGACGGCGAGTTCGACAGGGTGCTTCGTGCCGCCGAGCGCACTGCGTCGTCGTGGCGGTCATGATGTCCGCGCGCGAAGATCGCTTCCGTCCGGTGGTCGCGATCGACATCGATGGGGTCCTCCGTCTCGCCGTTCGCCCGGACCGCCCCGTGCCGGAGGGCGCGTACCCGGTGGAGCTGACGATGCGGGCGGACGCGTACCCGTCGTTTTTCCATCGCCCGCCGGTCTGGGATGAGAACGGCACGCAGACGAAGACCCACTGGCTGTCCGGGATCGGCGCCGCCTGGGTTCGGTCGCTCGTCGATCGTGGGGTTGATGTGGTGTGGGCGACGACGTGGCAGGAGTACGCGAACGTCTACTTCGGCGGCCCCCTCGGGATACCACCCCTCCCGCTCGGGGTATCGGGCGGTGGGGACGAGGACGAGTACCCGGACTCGCCCGAGTGGAAGAGCATGACCCTCGCGCAACGATTCCCGGGACGCCCGCTGGTGTGGGTCGACGACAATCCCGTCTCCGACCACAAACTCGATCTTCCGGAGATCCGGTCACCTCGCGACCGCGCCCTCACCTGGTCGTTCTGGGTCACCAACCCCGAACGCGGCATCACCCGCGACGACGTCACCCACCTCAACACCTGGCTCGCCCTCGCTTCTACACCCGAAGGACACGAGACCCTCCGCCGCAAGCGCCAGAACCGGAGACGTCGGGTGCGACGTCGACGGGCGAGCCGTTTCCATGGCTCCATCTCTCGCGCGGCCCGGTGGGAGCGCACGTTCAAGATCGCGGTCGCCCACCTCGGCGAACCGAACACCTTTGTCGCGTTCGCGATCGCGGACAGGGTCCGCGACAACACCTTCGACCGCGACCAGTTCCGTGACACCGTCACCGGCTGGAGATGGGTTCCGATCACGCCCGAGTTCGAGGAGGTCCTCGACGTGATCGAAGAACACGTTCGCGTCGAAGAGCAACGCCAACGGAAGGGTCGATGATGAGAGACCCGGAGCAGACGCCGGCCGCTCGCGCCGAACGCCTCAGTGGCGCCCTGCGCGCCGCCCGAGACGTACTCACCCGCGACGACGTCGACTCAGACGCGACCGACCCCGATGCTGCGCTGATCGCCCTCCGCGCCCTGGTGGAGGGGATCGACGGGATCCGTCCGCGGCTGGCCCCTGGCGAGTTGGACAGTTTCACCGCGGACGAGAAGGACTTCATCGTCTCCGCCGCCGTCCCCATCGGTGAGCTGACGGGGCCGGCGCGACGGGAGGCGGAGGACTGGGCGCTGTGGTGGGCACTACGGAACCACGCCGTCCACCTCCGCCTGGACGCGCTGACCTCGCACTCCGGACACATGATCGTCCCCGAACTTCACAGTGTGATCGATACGTTCCCACCCGCGTACGACGAGCTCGACATGTATCGCGTCCTCCGCCAGCCGATGGGCGAACTCGACGGACTTTCACCGATGCGGTGGCTGATCCTCGGCCGCCCCGCCAGCACGGTGCGGAAGATCATCGTCGACCTGTACCACCGAGCATGACCCGCGAACGGATCAACATGATGAAGGCACTCGAGACGACCAGCACCATCACGCTGCCCGATACTCGAGTCGCGGTCTGCGGGGACTGGCACGGCAACTTCGCCTGGCTCCACACCCTCACCCCGGCGATCACCCTCCTCGCCCCTGACGTCAAGACGATCTTCCAGCTTGGCGACTGGTGGATGCAAACCGGCGTCAGCGATCGGATCTTCGCCGATGCCGGCATCGAACGCGTCTACGTCACACTCGGCAACCATGAACCGTGGGGAGAGATCGCCCCACTCCAGCACGCTCACCAAGGTGAAGCGATCCGCATCTCGGAGGTGACATGGCTGCTTCCCCGCCCCGCACGCCTCCAGGTCGGTGGCCGGGAGATTCTGTCTCTCGGCGGTGCGGCGTCCGTCGACCGGCAGTGGCGTACCGAAGGCGTCGACTGGTGGCCCGACGAGAACATCCACGGCGTCCATGTCGAAGCGGCCATCGCCGGCGGCCCCGCAGATGTCCTGCTCACCCACGAGTCACCCGCGGGGACACCGGTCCGACAAGTCCGCGAGATCCTCCGCACCAACCCGCTCGGGTTCCCGAAAGCAGCCCGGCTGGAATCCGCCGTCTCCCGCAAGCGAGTCAGCAGAGTCTGGGACGAAGTCAGACCCGAGCTCCTCATGCACGGACACATGCACACCCCCGGCGCCGGCACCGCCGGCGACGGCCGCCGCGTGATCAGCATGGGATGCGACGGGCAGCAAGGGAACCTCGCCATCCTGGATCTGCGCCACCTCAGCCTCAACATCCCGAGCCTGCGCGAGATTCGCGCGGCCGCCGCAGAGGCTGCCAAAGCAGGCGCGGGCCAATCACATCAGGAGGCTGTCGCGCGTCTGGCGGGCAGCCGGTCCGATGCCTACCCGCCGAGTATCCCGAGCGCGAATAGGTCACGCGCGACACCGGACAACTCGGGTCGACAGCGCTGATGTCCCATCGCGCCACTCACTCGTCACGCTGGTCGCTTGGCCGGATCAGGGGGTCCAGCGCGCCCGCGTCCTGACCCTTCACCACGTGCTCGCGACGGTCCGTGTCGCCAACCACCCTTCGGGGGTCGCTTCGAAATGGACGCGCAGTTGCAGCCTCCACGTGCCGAGACCACCCCAGATCGTCGCCCGCGTGTGGGATCGGGCGGTGAGGCTGACACCGTCTCCCGCGACGGCCGAGTGGACGTCCACGTTTCTGATGGAGTGGTATGCCATCCGACCGGATCCGATGTCGTCGAGCCAGTCCGCCTTCGACTGCGCGTAGCCGGTCATGTGCGTGAGTGTGAACTCTGGAGCAAGGAGCGCGCCGAGGGCTGCGACGTCCGCGTGGATCATCGCGTCGCATTGAGCGAGGTAGTGGTGGGTCAGCTCGCCCTCGATGCGCTCCGTCTCATCGCGCTCGGCGTTCACGAACGCGCGATTCCTCTGAACCGGTCGAGGTCTGCCCGGACGGCGGCCGGCTCGGCCTCGACCGGCTGATTGTCGACGTCGAAGGCGCCATCCAGTTCCGTGTCGGCGGTGAGTGCGATGAACAGCGGCTCGAGGTCGGGCTGGGCAGGTCCTCGTTCGGCGACGAGTTCCAGCGTCTTCCCCACGGCGGCGGGCGAGGTGAGGGATGCGACGAGGACGTCGGCGATCTGCGCGCGGGCGATGACTCCGTCGGAGGAGTTTCCGGCGCGGCGCGTGTCGCCCTGGAGGAAGACGAGACGGTGCTGGTCGCTGTCGTTGTAGTCGAACCATCCGGGTCGCACGATCGTGTACGCGTGACCGCTCGCTCGGACGAGCCGTTCCGCGCGTCGTTTCCAGTCGTGTGCTTTCGTGGACCGGTTGTATGACCCGTCTCGGACGGTGACGCCGATCGCTGTCATCAGTGCGATGCGCACGGGGCGGGCGCCGACGGCGGTGAGGACGTTCCGCACGCCGCCGTAGTCGACATCGCGGACACCGGCCTCGCCGCCGTGGGTGCCGTGGGTGAAGACGATCGCGTCGACGCCGTTCACAGCGGCGCCGAGACTGGCGGGATCGGTCAGGTCGCCGACGACCGTCTGGACGCCGCCGGGGGCGGTCGAGCTTCTGGTGAGGACGCGTACGTCGTGTCCAGCCGCGGAGGCCGCGCGGACGACATGCCGACCGATGCTGCCGGTCCCGCCGACGACGAGGACAGAGAGTGGGGTGCTCATGGGGGTGTGCCTTTCGGATGTGTCAGTTGGTGGCGGCGTCGCGCCTGATCGAGGCGAGAGCGTTCATGAAGCCCTCGGAGCAGCCGGAGGCACCCGCCAGCCGGTCGATGCGCAGGGTGTCGATGCTTCTCCCCACGATGGCGGCCGGAAGGGCATCCGCGAATCGCTGCTGATGTTCGAGCGAGGTCGGATCCTCCGCCGGCGTGGTGATCTGCACGTCTTCCACTCTTCCGTCGCGGAGCCTGATCGTGACGTTCTGGTAAGACGGCAGCGATCCGTACCAACCGGTGGCGGTGTACTCGCCGTCGCGGTAGGTCACGTCCGGCGCTTCCGTCTCGTGATCCGAAGCGGGTCCCGCAGGCTCCGGGTTACCACTCGCGCACGAGGACAGCGCGACCCCCAGGACGGTCGCTCCGATGACGGCGGGCGCTCCTCGCGAGAGTCGCGGCGACATGAGTCAGCGCCGCCTCGCCCGCGGGAGGAGTTCGTGCGCGCCATAGCTGTTGTCGTCGGGATTGAGGGTGACGCCCGGGGAGACGAGTTCGTCGATTCTGTCGAGGACCGCAGACGACAGCGTCAGCTCGGCGGCCGGCAGGTAGGACTCGAGCTGCTCCATGGTGCGGGGACCGACGATGGCGGACGTGACGCCAGGGTGGTTCAGCACGAAAGCGATCGCCAGCTCGATGAGGGTCATGTCGTTCGCCTCGGCCAGGAGCGCCAGCTCTTCGACGATGTCCAGCTTCCGCTGATTCGCCGCGCTGCTCATGTCGAAACGGGCGCTGGGGCGGGCGGCGGAGGTCGGACTCGAGGCCGCGTCCTTCCGCCACTTCCCCGACAGCCACCCTCCGGAGAGCGGGCTGTAGGTGAGGGTGCCCATCCCGTACCGCTGCGTCGTCGGGAGGATGTCTTCTTCGATGCCGCGCACGAGCATCGAGTACGGGGGCTGCTCGGTCACGAACCGCTCGAGGTTCCGCTCCCGGGACGCCCACTGCGCTTCGACGATCTGGGAACCGGAGTAGGAGGAGGAGCCGATGTAGCGGATCTTGCCCTGGTGGACCAGGTCGGACAGCGCGCCGAGCGTCTCCTCGATGTCGACGTCGGGGTCGGGGCGGTGCACCTGATACAGGTCGATCCAGTCCGTGCCCAAGCGGCGCAGCGAGTTCTCGACCTCCTGGATGATCCACCGACGCGATCCACCGCGATGGTTCGGATCGTCGCCCATCGGCATGAAGAACTTCGTCGCCAGGAACACGTCGTCGCGGCGGCCGGCGAGGGCCTTGCCGGTGATCTCCTCCGAGACACCGGCCGAGTAGACGTCGGCGGTGTCGACGAAGTTGATGCCTGCGTCGAGGGCGCGGTGGATGATGCGGATGCTGTCCGCTTCATCCTGATTGCCCCAGGGACCGAACATCATCGTGCCCAGACATAGGGGGCTGACCTGGACGCCGGTGCGTCCGAGCGGGCGGTAGTCCATCGTGATTCTCCTTATCGGTCGTTCTGGCTCAGGCTTCAGGGATCTCGCGGGCGAAGTACGCGTCGCTGGGCTGGTCCGGGTCGGGACCACCCCGGACGCCGGTGTCGAGCGCGTCGATCCGGGCGAGCTCTTCGCCGGAGAGTTCGAAGTCGAAGACGTCGAAGTTCTCGGCGATGCGGGCGGGATTCGTCGACTTGGGGATGACGGACCGGCCCTGCTGGATGCCCCAGCGCAGCATGGTCTGTGCGGGTGTCTTGCCGTGCGCGGCGGAGATCTCGGCGATGGTGGGGTCCTGCAGGACGCTGCGCGCCCCGTCGCTCCACCCGGGATAGAAGGTGATGCCGCCGATGGGCGACCACGCCTGAGTGAGGATGCCATGCGCGGCGTCCGCCTTCTGCACCTCGGGCTGCGTGAAGTAGGGGTGCAGTTCTACCTGGTTGACCGCCGGCACGACGCCTGTCGCCTCGAGGAGGCGTTCGAGGTGGTGCGGCATGAAGTTGCTGACACCGATGGCGCGGACCTTGCCCTCGCCGAGGAGGGTCTCCAGCGCCTTGTACGCGGCGATGGTGCGGTCGAACCGGGTCGGTATCGGCTGGTGGAGGATGAGAAGATCCAGCGTGTCGACCCCGAGCTTCCCGGTGGCCTTCTCGAACGCGTGCAGGGTCTCGTCGTAGCCGTAGTCGCTCACCCAGACTTTGGTCTCGATGAACACCTGGTCGCGGTCGACACCGGAGACTCGGATCCCCTCGCCGACCTGACGCTCGTTGCCGTACGCGGCGGCGGTGTCGATGTGCCTGTAGCCGACGCGCAGAGCGGTCTCGACGGCCGCTGCCGTCTCGTGGGGCGGGCTCTGGAAGACGCCCAGCCCGATGGTGGGCATGGTGACGCCGTTGTTGAGAGTGAGCTGGATCATTCGGTGGGCTCCTGTTCTGCAAAGACCTTCTTGGCGACGGTGATCGCGCTCATCGCACGGGGCCAGCCGGCATAGAACGCGAGGTGGATGATGGCTTCCTTCAGCTCCTCCTGGGTGAGCCCGTTCTGCCGCGCGATCCGCAGGTGGCCGACGAGCTGCTCGGTGGAGCCATTGGCGATGAGAGTGGCGACGGTGATGAGGCTGCGGTCGCGGGGAGCGAGCCCGGGCCGCTCCCAGATGTCGCCGAACAGCACCTCATCGGTGAGCTCGACGAGCTTCGGGGCGAAGTCGCCGATCGCGCGCTGGGCGGGAGTGGGTTTGGACATCTGTTGCCGTCCTTTCGTTCCGGTGTCTCGATGGAGGGGGTCAGGCGTGCGACGACGCGTCCACGGCCGGGGGCGTCTGCGCAGCGGTACGTCGACGCAGCGCGGCAGCACCGGGCACGACCAGGGCGAGCACGATGATCAGGCTCAGCAGGAGGAAGGCGCTGCCGGCAGTGAAAGCGGCCGACGCCTCGACGGTGACGGCCGTTGCTCCGCTCGCGGAGCCGGATGCGGCGGCACCGGCGATCGCGACGAGGACCCCGAGACCGAGCGAGGAACCCACCTGATGGAACGTGTTCACCACTCCCGAGGCCGCCCCGGCATCGGAGGGTGTCGCACCCGAGATGCCGTAGGTGGTCATGGGTGCGAAGGCGAGGCCCTGGCCGGCCCCGATGAGAAGCATCGGGAGAGCGACGGAGGTGAAGTAGTCGCTCGTCGGCGAGATCCGACTCAGCCAGACCATGCCCGCGAGGGTCAGCACCACACCGATCGCGAGAGGAAGGGAGTTGCCGAAACGTGCCGTCAGACGAGGGATCGCCACGGCGACGGCGAAGTTCACCACTGTCATCGGCAAGAACGCGAGCCCCGCTTGCAGGGGCGTGAACCCCAGGGCCTCCTGCAGATACTGACTGGTGAAGAAGAAGAACCCGATCATCGCGCCCAGGTACAGCAGCCGAGTGAGGTAGGCGCCGGTGCGAAGTCGGCTGGCGAACAGCCGCAAGGGCATGATCGGCTGAGCCGCCCGGGCCTCTGCCACCACGAAGACGGTGAGGATGACTCCAGCGGCGACGAACCCGATGAGCGTGGGCACCGTCGACCAACCGAACTCGGCCGCGTGCAGGATGGCGAAAACGAGCGAGCCGATTCCGAGCGTGGAGGTGAGGGCGCCGACGATGTCGAATCGGCCGGGAAGCTTCGGTGTGCGCGGCAGGAAGCGGGGCGCGAGGATCAGCATGGCCAGGCCGATGGGGACGTTGATGAAGAAGCCCGCTCGCCAGGAGAACCACGACGCTGCAGCGCCCCCCACGACGAGTCCGAGGCTGGCGCCGATGCCGGCGGTGGCGGAGTACCACGCGACCGCACGGGAGCGCTCCTCGCCCTCGAACGCGGCGGTGATGAGCGACAGCGCGGACGGGGCGACGACCGCTGCGCCCACTCCCTGGATGGCCCGTGCGGCGACGAGCCACCAACCGGCCGGCGAGAGGGCGATGAGCAACGACGCGATGGAGAACACGATGAGCCCGAAGATGAAGACGGGCTTTCGTCCGAGGATGTCACCGGCGCGAGCACCGAGCAGAAGCAGTCCGCCGAACACCAGGGTGTACGCGTCCTGCACCCAGGCCAGCTCCGTCCCGGTCAGGCGGAGGTCCGCCTGGAGGCTCGGCAATCCGGTGAAGATCACCGAGTTGTCGAGGAGGATCATGAAGTAGCTGACGAGGACGACCGTGAGAATGGCGCCCTTGTGCAGCGGGGTGGTGCGTATCGCATCAGTGATGGAGCTCATCGTTTTCCTTCCCGCCTCCATGGGACCATCGATGGCGGAGTGGTGGCAGGGCCGCCTGTCCCAGGTACTGCGGGACCCCCCTTCGTTCATTCGAGGAGCTCAGGCTGGGACAGCCGCAGGGCGTCGCGGTCGAGTCGGTTCTGCATGATGCGAAGCGTCGTGTCGCTGATCTCCCCGTCGTCCCGCAGCCCGATCATGACGTCGCGCTTGCGCTCCAGCAGCGCGAGACGAAGGGCGGTGTCATCCCTCTCCCGGGCGGCCAGGGCTACGTCGTCCCCGTACGCGGAGGCATTCATCACTTCGAGGCGCTCGCGATACTCCTCGAGAAGCAGGTCCCGCACCTGCTCGGGCACGTTCAGGCGTGCAGCCAGCTTCGGAATGGCGAGGAGGGCGCCTTCGGCGACCGCGTGCTGGGCGGCGGTCAGTTCGTCGTCGAGCGTGGTGTCGGGCGCGAACCGCGCCCAGCGCACGACCGGGGGAAGCAGGACCCCCTGCACCGCGAGAGTGAGGATGACCACTCCGGAGGCGACGAAGATGATCTCGTCGCGGCCGGACAGCGTCGCCGGGACGGCGAGAGCCACCGCGAGTGAGATGGCACCTCGGAAACCCGCCACCGCGGACACCACACGCGCACGGTGCGACATGCGTCGCGCGCGCTGCGACGGGCGCCGATCAAGCAGTCGGATCAGCGTCACCGTGACCATCTGGAACACGAACCGGATCACGATGATGGCGCCCCACGCGAGCACGGTGAGCGCGACGAGCGCGGGAATCTCCGGGTTCGGGACTGCGCGCACGGCGGACTGCGCCTCGATGCCGATGAGGACGAACAGCGCCCCGTTCAAGACGCCGCTCACCAACGACCAGAACGCAAAGGTCTGCTGCCGCGACTGGGGCGTGCTGGCACGCGGACCGGTCTGGCTGAGGATGAGGCCCGCGATGACGACCGCGATGACTCCGGAGGCGTGAATCAGCTCGGCCACGAGGAATGCCACGAACGGGGTCACCAGGAGCGCCGTGTTGTTGACGATCGGGTCGGTGAGACGCCGGAGCACCGCCGTGCCCAGCCATCCCACTCCGACGCCCACGACACCCCCGCCGAGATATGCGAGGACGACAAGCCCGGTGATCTGCCATCCCGTGTAGGCGAGGTGACTCACAGCGGCCCCTACCGCGATGGAGTAGACCACGAGTGCGGTGCCGTCGTTGACGAGGCTCTCCGCGCGAAGGATCGTCATGTTCCGGTGCGGCAGGCTGCGAGCCATCGCCCCGACCGCGGTCGCGTCGGTCGGGGCGAGGGCGGCGCCGAGGATCAGCGCGGCGCCCCATCCCAGACCAAGGGCGACTCCGATGCCGGCCACGCCGAACGCGCTCGCGACGACGAGGAGGGTGCTCAGGATGAGGATGCCGCGCAGGTCGCGGCGGATCTCCCGCAGCGACGTCGTCAGCGACTCCCAGAACAGCAGCGCCGGGAGGAACAGGACGAGAACCGCTTCGGAGGGCAGATGGATCTCACGCACAGCCGGGATGAAACCCGCGCACAGACCCAACGCCAACTGCACCAGCGGTGCGGGCGCTTTGATCCGCGGGCCGAGCCAGGCTCCGACGAGGACGCACACGGCGACGAGGACGAAGATCTCCAGCGGGTTCATGCTCGACCCTTCGGGAAGGCTGTCGCGGTCCGGTCGGTCGCACGCCGACCCGACCGCGACAGCAGGGGAACCACTACGGCGTGACCATCACCTTGAGGGCGGTCCGGTCGTCCATCGCCTGGTAGCCGGCGGGCACGTCGGTCAGCGGGATGGTGCGGTCGAAGACCCGTCCGGGGTTGATCTGCCCGGACAGCACCTGCGAGATGGCGTCCTCCATGTACGCGCGGACGGGGGCGGGCCCGCCGGCCAGTCGCGCGTTCTTTCCGAACAGCGATCCGAAGCCGATGGGCGCTTCCTCGTACTGCGGAACTCCGACGCGGGAGATGATGCCGCCGGGGCGAACGATGCCGTACGCCTGCTCATACGCGGGCATGTGGCCGACGGCTTCGAGGACGATGTGCGAGCCTTCACCTCCGGTCAGTTCCATCACCTTCGCGATGCCTTCGTCGCCACGCTCGGCGACGACGTCGGTGGCACCGAAGTCCACACCCAAGTCGGTGCGGGCGGTGTGACGACCCATCAGGATGATGCGCTCCGCCCCGAGCTGGCGGGAGGCGAGCACCGCGGACAGTCCTACGGCGCCGTCGCCGATGACGGTGACGGTCTTCCCGGGCTCGACCTGACCCATGTGGGCGGCGTGATAGCCGGTGAGGTAGACATCGGACAGGGTCAGGAGCGAAGCGAGCACCCCTTCGTCGGCGCCGGCGGGGTCGAGGTCGGGAACCTTCACCAGGCTGCCGTCGGCGAGGGGAACGCGAGCGAACTGCGCCTGCAGCCCGCCGGTCTCCGCGCTGCCGTACCAGCCGCCGTGCACGCACGACGTGTGGAATCCTTCACGGCAGAACACGCACGTGTTGTCCTGGAAGGCGAACGGGACGATGACGAAATCGCCGGGCGTGACGGTGGTGACCTCGGCTCCCACCTCCTCGACGACCGCAATGAGTTCGTGGCCCATGGGGCTTCCGTCCCCCGAGTGCGGCATCGAGTGATACGGGTGGAGGTCGGATCCGCAGATGCAGGAGCGGACGGTGCGCACGATGGCGTCGGTGGGGCTCTTGATGACGGGGTCAGGAACGGTTTCGACGCGGATATCACCGGCGCCGTACATGAAAGTCGCAAGCATGCGTGTTACTCCTCAGATCGGGATGCTTCCACTCAAGTCGTCGTGTCCGATGTCTGGCAGTGGCCATCGTCACCGGTACTGGCAGACCCTCCCTCTGGGCTTGACACCGGCGTAGCGTCGTGGTCATGGATCACCGCAACGAGGTGCGCGAGTTCCTCTCCACTCGACGCGACCGCCTCACACCCGACCAGGCGGGCCTGCCCGCATACGGCGGGAATCGACGTGTACCCGGCCTCCGCCGCGAGGAAGTCGCGCTTCTCTCAGGCGTCAGCGTGGACTACTACACGCGCTTGGAGCGGGGAGACCTCTCCGGCACCTCCGACAGCGTGCTCGACGCGCTCGCGCGCGCCCTGCAGCTCGACGAGGCGGAGACGGCGCACCTGTTCGACCTCGCCCGGACGGCGAACGCGTCGCCGACCGCACGCAAGCCGCGCAAGCGCGCAGAGGAGCTCCGTCCCAGCATCCAGCGACTCCTCGACGCGATCACCGACGCTCCGGCCATGATCCGCAACAACTACTTCGACTACGTCGGGTCGAACCGCCTGGGCCGGGCGCTGTACGCGCCGGTGTTCGCCGAACCGGCCCCCAACAGCGCTCGCTTCGCCTTCCTCAACCCCGCCGCACCCGACTTCTACGTCGACTGGGAGAAGAACACGCAGGAGCTGGTCGCCACCATGCGGGGCGAGGCTGGCCGGAACCCGTACGACAAGCGCCTCACCGACCTCGTCGGCGAGCTCTCCACCCGGTCCGAGCGGTTCCGGACGCTCTGGGCGGCCCACAACGTCCGCTACCACCGCACCGGCGTCAAGCGCCTGCGGCATCCGATCGTCGGCGACCTGGAGTTGACCTACGAGGCGTTCGAGCTCCCCGCGGATCCCGGTCTCACCCTGTCGACGTACACCGCCGAGCCCGGCTCGCCGTCAGCCGACGCCCTCCGCGTGCTGGCGAGCTGGGCGGCTACCGACGGCTCCCAGCCGAGCACGCCCACCCCGACACTGACCGAACCGCCCAGCGACCGCCGCTGACCCACGAAGTTCGGGTGGCGCACCGAGAACAGCGCGATGGTGGGGCTCGACTCGCGCCCAGAGCAGCCCGACGAACAGCAGACGCGTCGCTCTCGCGCCTGCAGACGGGCGTCAGCGACCTGCTCCACCAGCACCGCGGCGATCTCGACCTGCCGATCTACGACGTTGCCGGCGCGGTCGCAGTGCTCGTCGCGGGGACAGTTCTCGCGCGAAGCGGCCACCACGGTCGAGTGCCAACACGCTGTCTAGCGCTCCTCAACCGCCCCCTGCCATACCCAGCACCGGTACTCCCGGTCCGCGACATTGAACCGGATGGCGACCGCCTTCGTGGTCCACATGCAGGCCTCGGCGGCGACCTGGAACGCGTTGTCCCCGAATCGCACCCACGCCTTCACCGGTTTCGGCCTCGGATCAGTCGTGCACGGGTGAACATCGAGTTGCAGCTCCTCACGGCCTAACGTCTGCAGCCGAGCGGACGCGGCAGCGCGCTCAAGGATCCGCTCGTTCATCCGCGCATCGACAGCGTGTGCGTACCGCTTCGATGTGCCCAATGGCCGTCGCCCTCCTCCGGCCAAGAGAAGCGTACGAGGTGACCACCGACATTTGGCGTGCGCGCGACGCGGCTGCGCTTGGTGCGCGTTGTTCCGGAGCAGAGGATCCGACGCGGCGTCGTGCTGTTGCTCGGCGCGCTATACCTGAGCTTCCGCGAGGAACTCGGCCACCGACATCTCGAACACCTGCGCGATCCCGACCAGCGTCCCCAACTTCGGATTCGAGGGGCCGGTGGACTCCCGCGCCGCGGACCGACCAGCCTCGATGAGCTGCACCTGGTTCTTCGTGATGCCGGCCCGATACGCCAGCGACTCCTGCGACAGCCCGCGCTCCGTCCGGTGGGCCCGGATCCGGTCACCCAATCGCTTCGCCATCGCTTCGTCCCACATCACCATCAGCATGCGTGCAAGACCCGCCCCAGACCACCCTGCGAATCAGGACCGTTAGACGGGTCCAAATGTAGCGGGCCAACTGTGCACTACCAAAGTCACGCGGAGAGGCCTAAGATCCTGGGCTATCTCCGCAGACCATCCGTCATCGCGACCATGTCGGGAGATGAAAGGTCAGGCACTGAGGACGGCGATCAGGGGGTCGAGCATGCCGCTCTCACGTCCACGACCAGCCGGGCATCTCCTCGAGCCTCGATCGTTGGTAGGAGTTGAGTTCGGTGGTGCACTGTTCGTGGATCCAGCGGAGGTGGCGCGGGGCGACACCATCGGCCTTCGACGTGGGGATCCGGCCGATCTGCTTCGCGGCGTAGCCGACCTCACGCGCGAGCCGGCACCACCGCGACGCGTCGTCGTTGGCGGGCGCGCCGAGGCCCTCGTCGATGGAAGCGGAGAAGTAGTCCCGGGAGACCTTCTCGTCCGCGGTCAGGGTGTGCTCGTCCCGGCCCAGCAGGGCGGCGAAGTGGTTCCAGTTTGCGAGTTCCAGCTCGTTCATACTCAGGTCCATGCGCGGTCGACGCGGACTTCAGCGTCACGCCGGCCTCGCTCAGCGGAGACCTGGGGTGAGGACGAGTACTGCGCCTTCCGTCAGCGGGCGCCTCGGTCCCAATGCTCGAAGTACTTGCTGATCTCCACCGCAGCCTTCGGGAACTCAGCAACCCAGAACGCGAAGTCACCGAACGTCGCGGCCGTCTCGCCCCGCATGATGCGACGTTGCCGATCAGCCGTCATCCCCGGGATCTCCCCGACCGTGGCGATGAAGCTCGTCATCGACAAGCCGCGGCTACGCACGCCCTGGTTCACGTACCGGGCGAGGATGTGCTGGATCATGGCGGCCCGGTATCTGTGGTCATCGGGGGCGACACCATCGGCGGGTCGGATGAGGCCCTGGGTTGAGCCGAACTCGCTCGACCGCAAGACCATGCTCCGCGGCTCGAATGTCATTCCCGGTCGATACGGCACGTGCGCCACCCCTCGTCTCGCACTGAATCTTGGGGCTACATGCGGATCGAAACAGCCAGAAGTGTGCTTCATTCCGCACCTACAGAACGAAGCAAACAATCTCGCTGAAGCCAGCGGAGAGCCTCGCACACGGCTGGCATGGAACCGACATACCTCAACCGAATCACCAAGTGGGGCGACACGAGCGCCGAGCAGGGACACGCGGAGGTACTCGCCAAGTACCTCGGCTCGTACCGCCTCCCCAACCCTCCCCGCGAGCTCGCACGCGCGCTCGCCAAGACGTCGTACGCGTCACTGACCGCGGATGCGTTGCACGTCGTGACCCGTCAGGAACTCACCGATGACCCCGAGCGGTCGTCCGAGGTCGACGCGTTCATCCGCGACGCTGTCTCGATCGCTGCGCCGCACACCGGGTACGCCGCGAAGCTGCTCATCAACGACGTCTCTCGCTACGTGACCTGGTGCGTGCGGGACAGCGGCTGGCCTCTGGACGCGCAGATCATCTGGTCGGTGCGCGCCATCGACCTGTATGCCACGACCGCGAACCAGCAGCTGTCCGAGGGCACCCGTCGCAACTACCGCGGGCGCCTCATGCGTGTCAGCGAAGTCCTCCTCCCGCACGAACACCCCGAGAAGCAGACGGCGATGTCGAAGCGGAGCACCGTCGCCTCGTACACCGCCGCGGAGATGGTCCGCTACCGACAGTGGGCGACCAGCCAGCTCACCGCCCAGAAGCGCGACCGTGCCATGGTGATGCTCGTCCTGTGCGCCGGAGCGGGCATTCGTCCGAGCGAGATCCCGCTAATCTCCCCGTCCGACGTGATCGTCGATGACGAAGGCATCCTCATCAACGTCGGTGGCGACGAGCCGCGCCAGGTGCCCCTCCTCGCCGAGTGGGAAGAGTGGATGCTCGCCCTCCTCGACCGTCGACCGGAAAACGAGACGCTCTGGGGTCCCATCAACCGTCGCACCCTCCACAACCTGACGTCCGCGTTCACCGAACGCAGTTATGGCAACCCGCCGCGCGCGGACCGCCTCCGCCACACCTGGCTCGTCCACCACCTCCACGTCGGGGTCCCGATGAAGGAACTCTTCCGCGCCGCGGGCGTCACGAAGATGCAGCACCTGCACCTGTTCCTCGAGTTCGTCGACTCCCGCAACGACACTGACTACCGTCGCCTGCTCCGTTCGGAGGAGCAGGCATGAGCGCCCAGGAAACCCCTCTCGACCGACTCAACCGCCACATGGTCGAAGCGACCGGGTACACGCACGACATGTACGAGGTCATCCGGCAGGCACCGCACAGCAACCTCGAGCGTATGGAGATGTTCGGCCGTATGGTCGACGAGTCCGGGGCTGCGGACGACTTCGAGCAGTGGGCGAAGGAGAAGAAGAAGTCGAAGGCAGGCAGGAAGGCGAAGATCTCCTTCCGAGCCGTCTGCGTCCTCTACATGATGCACATGGATGCCGGAGACAACCGGTTCAACGCGATTGCTCGGACCCTGTTCGCCCAGTCGACCCCGGAGACGTTCGCGTACCTCGGAATCGAACCGGAGCCGGGCACGAAGCGTCAGTGGTACCAGCGCTACTACCGAGCGTTCAACCGGATGATGGCCCTCGTCGAACCGTGGGACCTGCCTCGGAACCGCCGGGCGACCGCGGAAGAGTACCAGCAGGCTCTCGCGACCTACTCACAGCTCAATCGAGATCGCATGGACGTCATCATGAACAAGCTCATCCACACCACCGTGCGGCGACTTCCTGAAGAGATCCGCGCCACCTACGCCGGCAACGTCGCCATCGACGCGACCCTCATCGAAATCGTGGGTGAGGCCAACCCGAACCGGAAGAACACCCACCTGGACCGTCTGAACGTCGATGGCATGAGTGGCCGATACCGCCGCGGTGGGAACCACGAGGGTCGTGGAGGCCGCCGAGACAAGGCCGGCTGGGAAGTGGAGACAGTCGTCACCGTCCCGAACGCACCCAACAAGCCGCACAGCTTCCCGATCCTCACGACCGCGGTCACCATGCACCAGCCCGGCCGCATCAAACATGGACCTCGCATCGCGCTCGGCTTCCACGCCCAGGAGTTCGATGAGAGCCAGCGTGGCTACCTGCTCGCGGACCGTGCCTACAACGGCTCCAAGCCAGAGCGGTTCCAGAAGCACGTCATGAAGCTGCGGTTCCGCTCCGTGTACGACTACAAGCGCAAGAACGCGGGGAAGCACGGGCAGATCGACGACGTCATCTTCGTCGGCGGGCGTCCCCACTCGATGTACATGCCTCAGAACCTCGTCACCGCCCGCGACGACTACGAAGCCGGCCTCATCGACCGGGTTACCTACGAAAACCGAATGGCGCGACGCCCGCTCTACGAGCTCAAGGACCACGGGCGTCCCGACGCGGAGGGCCGGCAGCGATTCACCTACCCGAACCTGTCGAAGGTCCTCTGCATCGACCCGGCGACTCAGAAGGTCGTCAAGCCCGTCATGAAGAAGGTCACGTTCACTCTCGCGCCGGAGAACGCCGCGAGCATGCGTGTCATCAAGCACCTGCAGTCGTTCGAGCACAAGAGCAACGAATGGAAGCAGTGGTACGGGATGCGCAGCCACGTCGAGTCCAACAACCAGCACGTCAAAGCGGACGCCGAAACCGACCTCGGCAACCCTGAGAAGCGTCGCGCCCACGGCTACTCCTACCAGGCGTTCACCGCAGCGATGGCATTCGCCGTCTCCAACATGCGCCGCATCGTGAGCTTCCTGGAGGCCACGTACGAACGGGAGATCACCCCGCCGTCCACTGCGCGCACACGCCGACGAACGGACGAGCACGGCGTACCGCTCCCACACGCGGCCTGAACGCGACGTCCACCCACAACCGAACAGCAAGACGCGAGCAGCCCCGACGAGGGGCTACTCGTGATTCACCGAAACGCGCTCGCGGCCATCCTCATGGCGGCGAGCGCGTCTTCGTGCACTAAGAAAAGGACTCGGCCGGGGCGTTTCGCCTCGGCCGAGTCCTTCACGTTGATTTCCGAACAATCAGCCCTGCATTTCCACACAGGGCCGCGCTGTGCGCGAGGGGGGAGTTGAACCCCCACGCCCTTTCGGGCACTGGCACCTGAAGCCAGCGCGTCTGCCTATTCCGCCACTCGCGCTCAGTTCACGTCTCCGCGGACTGAACCTCCCGAGGATATCACGGCCCCGAGACAGCGCAGAATCGCCGCCTTCGGAGCGCGCACAGGCGTGCGTACAGACTCTGCAACTACCATGTGAGCACCGGTCCGCCTGCCAGAGGAGCCCCGTGGGACTACTTGACAGCTTCGAGAAGGGACTCGAGCGCGCCGTCAACGGTGCGTTCGCGAAAACCTTCCGCAGCGGTGTCCAGCCTGTCGAGATCGCATCCGCACTGCGGAGCGAGCTCGACAAGAAGGCTGCCGTCGTGAGCCGCGACCGCATCCTCGCCCCCAACACGTTCGCCGTGCGTCTCGCGCCCGCGGATGCCGAGCGGCTCGGCACGCTCGGCTCGACGCTCGACACCGAGCTCCTCCGTCTGATCGAGGACCACGCGAAGGCCCAGGGCTACAGCTTCGCCGGCCCCGTCACCATCTCGCTGAACACCGACGAGCAGCTGTCGACGGGAACACTCCGCGTCGACTCGCGCACCGCGGCGGGCGATGTCTCGTGGCGCGGAGTCATCGAGGTCGAGGGCCGGCGGCATCCGCTCGTCAAGAGCCGAACGGTGATCGGGCGGGGCAGCGATGCCGACATCACGATCGCGGATGCCGGGACGAGCCGCCGGCACGTCGAGATCCTGTGGGACGGCGAGCGCGCCATGGTGCGCGACATGAACTCCACCAACGGCACGAAGCTGAACGGCGCGAAGGTGTCGGAGGCGGGATTGACGCCCGGTTCGGTGGTCACGATCGGACGGACGGACATCGTCTTCTCGGTGGTGCCGCAGACCTCGCCCGCGCGCCCGACGATGTCGGCCGACGACGCGACGCGCGCCTTCGACCTCGGGGGAGCCTCGTGAGCTCGCTCACCCTGCTGCTGCTGCAGATCGGGTTCCTGGTCCTCCTCTGGTTCTTCGTCTTCGCGGTCGTGTACTCGCTGCGCGCCGACCTGTTCGGCGTGAAGGCGCGCAAGCTCCCCGAGCCCGCGGCCGCCGCGACCCCGTCGCCCGCGCCGAACGCCACCGCGCCGGCTCCTCCTTCTCCGGCGGCGGCGACCGCGCCGGTGTCGTCGCCGGCCGCGCGCAGCGGCATCGACAAGGCGACGACCGAGTCGGTCGCGCGCATCGTGATCACGAGCGGCCCGAAGGCGGGGCTCGAGGTGCCGCTAGGCTCCGAGCCGGTCACCATCGGCCGCTCCAGCGAGTCGGGCCTCGTCATCCGCGACGACTACACGTCCTCGCACCACGCGCGCCTGCTGCTGTGGGGCGAGCAGTGGATGATCCAGGACCTCGACTCGACGAACGGCACGTGGCACAACGGCGAGCGCGTGACGACGCCGGTGCCTGTCATCGTCGGCGCGACGATCAAGGTCGGCGCGACGACGTTCGAGCTGCGGAAGTAAGCGCGCACGCATGGTCTTCGAGGGCTCGAGTGTCGCCATCTCCCATACGGGGAAGGTGCGATCGAACAACCAGGACTCGGGCTACTCCGGCTCGAACCTGTTCGCGGTGGCCGACGGCATGGGCGGTCATGCCGGCGGCGATGTCGCGTCGAGCCTCGCGATCCACCGCCTGAAGGACCTCGACCAGGCGTTCCCGTCGACGGCGGTGGCCGAGCGGGCGCTGCGGGATGCCATCGCCGACACCGCGACCGAGCTCATCGACACCGTGGTGCTCCGGCCCGAGCTCGCCGGCATGGGAACGACCGTGAGCGCCGTCGTGATGGTCGACGACCACGCGGTCATCGCCCACATCGGCGACTCCCGCGTCTACCTCTACCGCGACGACGCGCTCACCCAGATCACGACCGACCACACGTTCGTCCAGCGTCTCGTGGACTCCGGACGCATCACGCCCGAGGAGGCGCGCTACCACCCGCGCCGGTCGGTGCTCATGCGGGTGCTCGGCGACATGGACCCCGATCCCGAGATCGACGCGTTCGTCATGCAGACCCAGCCGGGCGACCGGTGGCTCATCTGCTCCGACGGCCTGTCGGGCGTCGTCGACGACGCGCACACGAGCAAGGTGCTCGGCCAGGGGCTGGCTCCCGGCCGCACGGCCGACCTGCTGCTGAAGCAGGCCCTGGATGCCGGGGCGCCCGACAACGTGACGATCGTCCTCGTCGATGTGGGCGGCGCCCACCCGGTGGTCAGCGGTACGGCGACGATCGTCGGCTCGGCCTCGACGCCGCAGGGGATCGAGGTTCCCGCGGCCCGCCCCGGGCGCACGAGCTGGCTCCACCCCGGCCGGCAGGCCGCGAACGAGCCGACGCACTTCGAGCCGGCCGCCGAGTTCCTCGAGGAGGTCATCGAGGAGGACCGCCGCCGCGCCCGGCGCCGCCGCATCTGGTGGCTCGTCGGTCTCGTGGTCGTCCTGGCGGCCATCGCGGCCAGCCTGTTCGGGGCGTACCAGTGGACGCAGACGCGGTACTTCATCGGTCCCGACGACGACTCGGTCGTGATCTACCGCGGCATCCCGCAGGACATCGGCCCGATCTCGCTGTCGTCCGTCTACGAGGACACCGGCATCCTGCTCGCCGACCTCCGCGCCTACCAGCGCATCTCGGTGGAGCAGACGATCTCGGTGCGCTCGCTCGCCGACGCCGAGGCGCGCATCGACAACCTGCGGCCGGAGCCCGAGCCGACGCCCGAGCCGGAGGTGACCCCGTGACCGCCGAGCCGATCCAGGCCGACACCCAGGTGATGAAGGCGCTGCGGCGCATCCGGATGCCGCAGACCCACCGCAACCGCGAGCTGTGGCTGCTGCTGTTCGCCTTCCTCGTGAACGGGACCGCGACGGCGCTCGTGCAGCTGGGCGTGCACGGCGAGATCGAGTGGCCGTTCCTCTACCTCTGCGGCGGGCTGACGGTTCTCGCGCTGATCCTGCATGTCGTGCTGCGGCTGCGGGCGCCCGCGGCCGACCCGTTCGTCGTGCCGATCGCGACGCTGCTCACCGGCCTCGGCATCGCGATGATCTACCGGATCGACCTCGGCAAGGGGTGGGAGGGCTGGGAGGGGTTCTCGCTCCGCCAGCTCGCCTGGTCGGGCATCGCGATCGCGGCCGCCATCGCGATCGTCATCGCGCTGCGGAACTACCGCGTGCTGTTCCGCTACACCTACGTGTTCGGCTTCGCCGGCATCGCGCTCCTGCTGCTGCCGTTCATCCCGGGCCTCGGCGTCGAGGCGGGCGCCGACGTCTGGGTGTCGGTCGCCGGCATCTTCTCGTTCCAGCCGGGTGAACTCGCCAAGATCGCCCTCGCGATCTTCTTCGCCGGCTACCTGGTGCGCACGCGCGAAGCCCTCGCCTCGGTGGGCACCCGCTTCCTCGGCGTCACGTGGCCCCGTGCCCGCGAGCTCGGTCCGGTGCTGGTCGTGTGGGGCATCTCGCTCGGGATCATCGTGCTGCAGCGCGACCTCGGCACGGGCCTTCTCATCTTCGGCATGTTCATCGCGATGATCTACGTCGCGACGGGCAAGACGAGCTGGGTGCTCATCGGCGTCACCCTCGCGGTCGCCGGCGCACTGGCGGCCGCGCAGGTGCTGCCGTACGTGCACGCGCGCTTCACGAACTGGCTCGACGCCTTCAACCCCGACACGATCGACGGCTCGAGCCTCCAGCTCGCCAGCGGCGTCTTCGGGCTCGCGCAGGGCGGGCTCTTCGGCACGGGCCTCGGCCTCGGCCGCCCCGGCCTCACCCCGCTCGCGTGGAGCGACTACATCATCCCGAGCCTCGGCGAGGAGCTCGGCCTCGTCGGCCTGTTCGCGATCCTCGCGCTCTACATGGTGTTCGTGAGCCGTGGCATCCGGGTGGGCATCGCCGGCCAGGACGACTTCGGCAAGCTGCTGGCGACAGGCCTGTCGTTCACGATCGCGCTCCAGGTGTTCATCATGGTCGGCGGCGTCACGCGCCTCATCCCCCTGACGGGCCTGACGACGCCCTTCCTCGCGGCGGGCGGCTCGTCGCTCATCGCCAACTGGATGATCGTGGCGATCCTGCTGCGGATCTCGGATGCCGTGCGGTCGCGACCGCGCGTGGTGATCGGATGAGCGGCGAGCGGGAGAGGACGGTGACGGCATGACGAAGGAACTGCGACGGCTCAGCATCGTGATGCTGGTGATGTTCCTGGGCCTGCTCGGCGCCGCGAGCTGGATCCAGGTCGTGGCGGCGAACGAGCTGCAGGCGAACCCGCACAACAAGCGCGCGGTCTACGACTCGTACCAGGTGCAGCGCGGCTCGATCTTCGCCGGCAGCGAGGTCATCGCCTCGTCGGTCGCGAGCGACGACGTCTACAGCTGGCAGCGCCAGTATCCGGATGCCGCGATGTGGGCGCCGGTGACGGGCTACATGAATCCGGTGCTGAACTCCCGGACGGGGCTCGAGCAGGCGATGAACGCCCAGCTGGCGGGCACGGGGAGCGGGCAGTTCCTCGCCCGGATCGACCGGATCGTGAGCGGCCAGCCGCCGCGCGGGTCGAACGTGCTGACGACGCTCGACCCCGAGCTGCAGAAGATCGCCTACGACGCGCTCGACGGCTATCAGGGCGCGGTCGTGGCCATGGAGCCCGACACCGGGCGGATCCTCGCTCTCGCGACCAGTCCCAGCTTCGACACCAACGAGCTGGCCTCGCACGACTCCGCCGCGGTGAACGAGGCGAACGACCTCCTCGTGGCCGATCCGACCAAGCCGCTCTACAACCGTGCGATCGCCGGCGACCTCGATCCGCCCGGATCGACCTTCAAGCTCGTCGTGGCATCCGCCGCGCTCGCGTCCGGGGAGTTCACGCCCGAGTCGACGTTCGACAACCCGGCGACGTGGACGCTCCCCGGGACGAGCACCGACATCCACAACTTCGACCGCGGCACGTGCGGACCGGGCAAGAAGGTCACGCTCGCCGACGCGCTGCGGCTGAGCTGCAACATCCCGATGGCCCAGCTGGCGGTGGCGCTCGGCGACGACGCCATCCGCGCCGAGGCGGAGAAGTACGGCTTCAACCGCTCGTTCGACCTGCCGCTGGCCTCGACGGCATCCGTCTACCCCGATGGGCTGAACGAGCCGCAGACCGCCCTGAGCGGCTTCGGCCAGAGCGACGTGCGCGCCACGCCGCTGCAGATGGCCATGGTCGCGGCCGGCATCGCGAACGACGGCGTCGTCATGAATCCGCGCCTCGTCGACTCGGTCGTCGCGAGCGACCTGACGGAGCAGGAGCGGTTCGAGAGCACCGAGTTCGGGCGGGCGCTGACCGCGGAGCAGGCGGAGACGATGACCACCATGATGATCGCCAATGTCAGTGACGGCGCGGCGAGCGGTGCAAGAATAGACGGCGTAGACGTCGCCGGGAAGACCGGCACGGCGGAGCACGGCCCCGGCGATCCGTACACCCTCTGGTTCACCGGGTTCGCGCCCGCAGAGGACCCGGAGGTCGTCGTCGCCGTGATGGTGCAGGACGGCGGAGGGCTCGGTCAGAACGGCACGAGCAACGGGATCGCGGCCCCCATCGCGAAGAAAGTCATTGAGGCGGTGCTGAGCAGATGAGACCGACGCAGGGTGTGAGCTTCGGTGGGCGCTACGAGCTGGAATCGCGGATCGCGATCGGCGGCATGGGCGAGGTCTGGGAGGCCACGGACCACGTCATCGGGCGTACCGTCGCGATCAAGATTCTCAAAGACGAGTACATGGGCGACCCCGGCTTCCTGGAGCGCTTCCGCGCCGAGGCCCGGCACGCGGCACTCGTCAACCACGAGGGCATCGCGAGCGTCTTCGACTACGGCGAGGAGAACGGCTCCGCCTTCCTCGTGATGGAGCTCGTCCCCGGCGAGGCGCTGTCGACGATCCTCGAGCGCGAGGGGTCGCTCTCGAGCGACAAGACGCTCGACATCGTCGCGCAGACGGCATCCGCTCTGCAGGCCGCTCACGCGGCCGGACTCGTCCACCGCGACATCAAGCCCGGCAACCTGCTGATCACCCCCGACGGCCGCGTCAAGATCACCGACTTCGGCATCGCGCGCATCGCCGACCAGGTGCCGCTGACGGCCACCGGGCAGGTGATGGGGACGGTCCAGTACCTCTCGCCCGAGCAGGCGTCCGGTCACGCCGCGTCGCCCGCGACCGACATCTACTCGCTCGGCATCGTCGCCTACGAGAGCCTCGCGGGCAAGCGTCCGTTCACGGGCGAATCGCAGGTCGCGATCGCGATGGCGCAGATCAACGACACGCCCCCGCCGCTGCCGCCGACGGTCGCCACGCCCGTGCAGAACCTCGTGATGAGCATGATCGCGAAGAAGCCGGACGAGCGTCCCGCGACCGCGTCGGCCGTGGCGCGCGCCGCCACCGCCCTGCGCCGCGGCGATCTCGCCGGCGCCGCCGCCATCGTCCCCGCCATCGGGGGCGCCGCGGCCGTCGACGACGTCACCCAGCTGCTCACGGGCGGTCTCGGCACCGACCAGGCCACGCGGCTCCTGCCCTCGACCACGCTGATCGACGAGAGCGCGACGACGGTCGACGAGCCCGCCGAGGAGAAGAAGCGGAAGCGGAGCCCGTGGACGTGGCCGCTCATCGCGCTCATCGCGCTCCTGGTCATCGTGCTCGGCGGAACGATCTTCGCCCTGCTGAACGGTGGCGGCGGCGAGCCCGACCCCACCTCTCCGCCCCCGTCGTCCCCGTCCTCCGCCGCGCCGAGCACGCCGGTCGAC
>Ga0160435_1000047_pt1 | contig 89842 bp, 83 predicted proteins | sample HID1973K_E0MG_FD_108213 | JGI IMG/M metagenome (GOLD analysis project Ga0160435, IMG submission 108213) | Enriched mosquito-associated microbial communities from UW Madison campus, WI, USA - HID1973K_E0 MG | ecosystem: Host-associated > Arthropoda: Insects > Digestive system > Unclassified ...
AGGCACTTCCAGCGTGGCCTTGTCCGACTCCAGCGTCACCAGGCCCTGGTCCTTGGCGACCTTGTCGCCGACCGCGACCAGCACCTCGATCACCGGCACGTCGCTGTAGTCGCCGATGTCCGGTACCTTGATTTCGATGACAGCCATAAATCCTTCTCCTGTGGGGGATCAGCCGGCGTTGCCGGCCAGCGTCTGCTGGAGCTCATCCAGCGACGACTCGATTTCGTTCCAGCGCTTCTCGCGCTTCTTTTCCTTGCCTTCGCTGGCCTCGATCAGCAGCGCGGCCTGCTCCAGCATCAACTGGCCGGCACCGCAGGTCGGGCGCGTGCCGCTGTAGCGCACGCCGTTGACCACGAACGAGAGCACCTCGCCATCCAGCACCGGCGCGTTGCGGCCTTCCGGCGACATCTGGACGAGCGCGGTGTTCCAGGTATCGAGCAGGCGCTTGGCCAGCGGGGCCGGGATCGGCACCTCGAAGCGTTCCGGCGTCTGCGCCGTGCGCAGTTCGACGCCGCTGCGCTGGCCGTTCTCGACCCGGTTATAGACGCGCTCCTCGGCACGGCTGTAACGCAGGGTCCAGTCGGCGCCTTGCGGCCCCGGCACCAGCGCCATCGCCGATTCCACGCCACGCGGTGGCAGCGTCAGCAGCGACAACGCCGGCGTGGCCTCGCCATCGAACAGCTTCTCCACCGCGCCGCCGTAGTTGCCCACCGCTGGCGGCCAGCCACGGCCGAGGTCGACGCTGCAGCTGCCCCACGCCAGCGCCTGTAGCGGCGCGGCCGCCAGCGCGGCAACGACCAGCAGCGCAGCCCTCACAGCAGGACGCGCCGCATGTCGGCCAGCACCTGCGACAGGTACGTGGTGAAGCGTGCGGCCAGGGCGCCGTCGATGACGCGGTGGTCGTAGCTCAGCGACAGCGGCAGCATCAGCTTGGGTGCGAACTGCTTGCCATCCCACACCGGCTGGATCGAGGACTTCGACACGCCAAGGATCGCCACTTCCGGCGCGTTGACAATCGGGGTGAACGCGGTGCCGCCGATCCCGCCCAGCGAGCTGATCGAGAAGCAGCCGCCGCTCATGTCGGCCGGGCCGAGCTTGCCGTCGCGCGCCTTCTTGGCCAGTTCACCGGTCTCCTGGGCGATCTGCACCACGCCCTTCTTGTCGACGTCGCGGATCACCGGCACGACCAAGCCGTTCGGCGTATCGGCGGCAAAGCCGATGTGGAAGTACTTCTTCAGCGTCAGGTTCTCGCCGCTGGCGTCGAGCGAGGCGTTGAACTCGGGGAACTTCTTCAACGCCGCGGCGCTGGCCTTGATCAGGAAGGCGAGCATGGTCAGCTTGATGCCGGCCTTCTCGTTCTCCTTGTTGAGCGCCACGCGCAGCGCTTCCAGGTCGGTGATGTCGGCCTGTTCGAACTGGGTGACGTGCGGAATCATGGCCCAGTTGCGCGCCAGGTTGGCGCCGGAGATCTTCTTGATCCGCGCCAGCGGCTGGGTTTCGGTCTCGCCGAACTTGCTGAAATCGACCTTCGGCCACGGCAGCAGGTTGAGGCCATTGCCCGCGGCGACAGCGCCGCCCGCAGCCGGCACGCCGCCGCTGAGCGCGGCCTTGACGTAGCGCTGCACGTCCTCGCGGGTGATGCGGCCGCCCTTCTCGGTGCCCTTGAGCTGCAACAGGTCCACGCCCAACTCGCGGGCGAACACGCGCACCGCGGGGCTGGCGTAGGCCACCTTGGAGGGCAGCACGCTGTCGGCGTCGAAGGTGACCGGCGGGGTGCTCGGGGTGCCGGCCGAAGGCGCGGCGGCGGCGGGCGCGGCCTGCGCCTGGGCGATCTCGCGCTGGGCCAGCTTGTCCGGCTCGGGCGACGGCGCCACCGGCTCGACCTGGGTGCCGGTCTCGGCCGCGGCCACCGGCTTGGGTGCTTCTGCCTCCGCCTTGGCCGGCGCGGCGGCGGGCTTGGCCTCGGCGCCCTCGGCCACTTCGATCAGCGCAACCACGCCACCCTCGGACAGGTTGTCGCCGACCTTGACCTTGATTTCCTTGACCACGCCAGCGAAGGACGACGGCACTTCCATCGTCGCCTTGTCCGACTCCAGCGTCACCAGGCCCTGGTCCTTCTTGACCGTGTCGCCGACGGCGACAAGCACTTCGATCACCGGAATATCGCTGTAGTCACCGATATCGGGGACAAGTGCTTCCTTGATTTCGGCCATACGGTACTCCGGGGAACTGGTGGGGAAACCCCTATTGTGGCTGGCTGCGGCCGACGCGCCAACCGTTACCGGCGAAAATGTGGCCCTGGTGGCGGGACGAAGCGTTCGCCACGGGGACGATACGGCCCCGAATAGTGGGACATCGCCAGGACAGGGAATGCCAAACCTAGCGGGCGCCCGGTGCCGGCAGGAAGCCAAGCAAGCGCTGCCATTCGCCAGCCAGGCGATCAAGGCTGAAAGCGGCGTTGGCCGGGCTGGTCGAGGGCAACGCCAGCAGCGGGATGGCCTGCGCGCCTGGCGACAGCCTGGGCGCGACCCAGCGCTGCCAGAGCCGATGCGCCTCAGCCCCGTTGCAGGCGACCGCGCGCAATTGGCCGAGTTCGGCCAGGCACTCGGGCAGCGGATTGGGCACGACGCTGTCGCGCTCGATCGCCGCATCGAGGCTGCCAACGCGCGCGCATTGGCCGATCACATCCCACAAGCCGATGCCGGCGGCCTGCAGTTCCGCCACTCGCTCGTCGTAGCCGGGGCCGTCCACCGCAAGCAGCCGCGACATCAGGGGCCAGAAGCGGTTGCGCGGGTGCGCGTAGTACTGCGTCGCCCGCAACGATGCAACGCCCGGCATCGAACCGAGCACGAGTACGCGGCAATCGCTGCGAATTTGCGCGGCGAGGCCGCGCACGACGCTGCGCTCGATCACGTCCATTTCACCTGCATGAAAGCCGTCGACGTGCAAATTCCAGTAGCCATGCGGTATCGCGCGAAAGTTCCTGAACGCATCGCGCCAATTGCTTCAGTGAGCTCGCTGCGATTCATCTGCGCCTGCTTAGGTTGGCCACGCCCGCAAACATGCGGGCCCACAGAATAAGAGACAAGAGGAGTCACCTCATGCGTACTGTTTCCATCCTGAGCCTGGCCGCTGCTTCCGCCATTGCCTTCGCCCCGTCCGCCTTCGCGCAGGACGCGACCTCCACCACCGATACCGCTTCCGGCAAGCACTGGGCGGTCACCGGTGGCGTCACCTTGCTGCAACCGAAGGACGATGCCGGTGCCGGCATCCGCAAGATCGATGGCGGCCCGGCCCCCACCGTGAGCGCCAGCTACTACATCAACGACAATTTCGCCGTCGAGCTCTGGGGCGCGGCCGATAAGTTCAATCACCGCGTGCGCAGCGACGCCGGCAAGGTCGGCACCGTCGAGCAGCAGCCGATCGCGCTGAGTGCGCAGTACCACTTCGGCCAGGCCGACAATGTCTTCCGTCCGTTCGTGGGCGTGGGCTACTACGAGTCGAACTTCAGCAACGAGAAGGTCGACGGTCTGGCGGGTACGGGCGAGCACGTGTCGCTCGATACCGCCAAGGGCGCCATCGGCACGGTCGGCGTGGACATGAACATCAACTCGACCTGGTTCGCGCGGGCCGATGCGCGCTACATGCATGCGCGCCCGGAGCTCAACGTGGCCGGCGCCGGAACAGGCCAGGATCTGAAGGTGGATCCGTGGACCGTCGGTATCGGCCTGGGTGCGCGCTTCTGAGCCTGCACGCCGCTGCAATGAAAACGGGCCCTTCCGGGCCCGTTTTCTTTTTTGTCGATCGGCTCAGAACGCCGGCAGCACCGCGCCCTTGTACTTCTCCGCGATGAAGGCCTTCACTTCCGGGCTGGTCAAGGCCTTGGCCAGCTTCTGCACGCGCGGGTCGTCCTTGTTGTCAGGCCGACCGACCAGGAAGTTCACATACGGCGAGTCCTTGCTCTCGATCACCAGCGCGTCCTGGGTGGGGTTGAGCCCGGCATCCAGCGCGTAGTTGGTATTGATCATCGCCAGGTCAACCTGCTCCAGCACGCGCGGCAGCATGGCCGAGTCCAGCTCGCGGAACTTGAGCTGCTTCGGGTTCTCGACGATGTCGCGCTGGGTGGACAGTGCATTGCTCGGATCCTTCAGCTTGATGACCCCGGCCTTGTCCAGCAGGATCAGCGCGCGGCTGTTGTTGCTCGGATCGTTGGGGATCGCCACTTCGGCGCCCTGCGGCAGCGCGTCGAGCGACTTGAAGCGCTTGGAATAAGCGCCGAACGGCTCGATGTGCACGCCGACAATCGTCACCAGGTGGCTACCGCGGTCGCGGTTGAAGGCATCCAGATAGGGCTCGGTCTGGAAGTAGTTAACGTCGATCTGCTTTTGCGCGACCTGGTCGTTGGGCTGCACGTAGTCGTTGAACACGCGCACTTCCAGCTGCACCCCCTCCTTGGCCAGCAGCGGCTTGACCACTTCGAGGATCTCGGCGTGCGGCACCGCCGTGGCGGCGACCGTCAGATGGTCACTGCCGGCATCGCCGCCGGAACGGCCACAGGCGGCCAGCACCAGGGTGGCGGCGAGCAACAGGGAATAGCGCAGGGGTTTCTTCATGTTCGATCCGGGTCCAGGGAATGCGGCAGGGGTCGCCGCTGAACGTAACAGGTTCGCCGCCGCCACGGCATCGCCGGACGGCGCCTGCTCAACGGCGCGAGTAATGGGCAACCAGGCGGTCGCCGATCATCTGCAGCACCTGCACCAGCACCAGCAGGGCGATCACCGTGACCAGGGCCACATCGGCATGCGAGCGCAGGTAACCCTCGCGATAGGCGACGTCGCCCAGGCCGCCCGAACCGATCGCCCCGCCCATGGCGGTGAAGCCGATCAGGGCGATCGTGGTGACGGTGGCGCCGGCGATCAGCCCCGGCCGCGCCTCGGGCAGCAGGACCTTCCACACCAGTTGCCAGGTCGTGGCGCCCATCGCCTGGCTGGCCTCGACCACCCCGCGCTCGACTTCGCGCAGTGCGGTCTCCACCAGGCGCGCATAGAACGGCGCGGCGCCCACCACCAGCGGCAGGATCGCACCGCGCACGCCCAGCGACGTGCCCATCACCGCGAGGGTGAGCGGGATCATCGCGATCATCAGGATGATGAAGGGCACCGAGCGCAGCAGGTTCACCACCAGCGCCAGCACGCCATGCAGGAGCGGCCGGCGACGCAGCTGCGGCGTGCCGCTGAGGAACAGGAGCACGCCCAGCGGCAGGCCGATCAACAACGTCAGCGGCAGCGCGCCGCCGAGCATCAGCAAGGTATCCAGCGTGGCCTGGCCGATGTCGGCCCACTTGCTGGCATCGAGATTGCGGAAGAAGCCATCGGCGGCGGCGATCGGTACGGCGCTCACGGGCGCAGGTCCTCGACGGTGACGCCGGCGGCGGCGAAGGTGGCACGGGCCGCGGCCTGATCGCCGCCAACCAGGGCAACGGTCAGCTGGCCATACGGCGTGTCCTTGATGCGGTCGATGCGGCCGGACAGGATGTTGTAGTCGACCCCGGTCTCGCGCGCGATGCGCCCCAACAGGGGTTCGTAGGTGTCGCCCCCGAGGAAGGTCAGGCGCACGATGCGGCCATCGACCGCGGCGAAATCGCGATGCAGTACCCCTTCGTCCACGTGCTCGGCCTCGGCGACAAAGCGCCGCGTGGTGGGATGCTGCGGATGCAGGAACACCTGGGTGACCGGGCCGCTTTCCACCAGCTTGCCGGCATCGAGCACGGCGACGCGGTCGCAGACGCGGCGGATCACTTCCATTTCATGGGTGATCAACACGATGGTCAGGCCGAGCTCGCGATTGATTTCCGAGAGCAGCTGCAGCACCGCGCCGGTGGTTTGCGGGTCGAGCGCACTGGTGGCCTCGTCGCACAGCAGGATGCGCGGCTGGGTCGCCAGCGCGCGGGCAATGCCGACGCGCTGCTTCTGCCCGCCCGACAACTGCGCCGGATATTTGTTGGCGTGATCTTGCAAGCCTACCCGCGCCAGCAACTCGGCTACACGGCTGGCAATCTGTGCCTGCGGTGTACCCGCCAGTTCCAGCGGAAAGGCAACGTTGGCCGCAACGGTCCGCGAGGACAACAGGTTGAAGTGCTGGAAGATCATGCCGATGCGCCGGCGCAAGGCGCGCAGGCCATCGGCGTCCAACGCGGTGACGTCTTCGCCGTCGATCAACAGCTTGCCACCGGTGGGTTCCTCGAGGCGGTTGATCAGCCGGATCAGCGTCGACTTGCCCGCGCCGGAATGACCGATGATGCCGAACACCTCGCCGGCCCCGATGGTCAGGTCGAGCGGTTGCAGCGCGGCGACCGCGCGGCCGCCGACTTGATAGGACTTGTGCAGACGCTGGAACTCGATCACCGCGCGGACATCGCTTTGGGGGGCGTGCAGCCTACCAGCGCCGTGCGGGCCGCGCCCGCGCCGGGACCGGGCCGGTTATTCCTTTTCGTTCTAAAGCAGCGCGCCTCGACTATCAAGGATGGTCGAGCTGGCGGGCGCGTGGCACCTGGCGCACTCGCTCGCGCCGCAACAGGTAAAGGCCGCTGGCGACGATGATCGCCGCCCCGGTCCAAGTCCAGGCGTCGGGCAGGGTTCGCCACAGCAGCCAGTCCCAGCCGATCACCCAGACCAGCCCGGTGTACTCCAGCGGCGCGATCATCGAGGCCTCGCCGCGCAGGAACGCCTGGGTCAGCGCGATCTGGCCGAACGCGCCCGCCAGGCCCATGCCGGCGATCACCCAGCCGTGCTCGGCCCGCAACGGTACCCAGCCAGGCGCGGCCAGCACCGCGGCGCCCAGCGCCATGAGCGCCAGGAACCACACGACCATCGACTGCGGGGTGTCGGTGCGCGTAAGCAGGCTCACCGTCACCGCGGCCACCGCGTAGGCCGTGGCCGCCGCCAGCACCATCAGCCCGGGCAGCGAGATGAGGCCGTCCACGCCGGGGCGCAGCACCACGATCACGCCGACCAGGCCAATGGCAATCGCGGTCCAGCGCCGCGGCCCGACCCGTTCGCCCAACAACGGCACCGACAGCGCGGCCACCAGCAGCGGCGCGACGAAGTACAAGGTGTAGGCGGTGGACAGCGGCAGGTCCTGCAGGGCGAAAACGAAGCAGGCGATCATCACGATCCCCAATGCCCCGCGCAGCAGGTGCAGCGCCCAGCGCACCGGCACCAGCGAGCGCGGCCCGGCCGTGGCGAGCACCCACAGCAACACGAACGGCAGCGAGGCGGCGCCACGCAGGAAGGTGACCTGAAGGACCGGATATTCGGACGAGAGCAGCTTCATCGCGGCGTCCATGCCCGAGAAGCTGACTACCGCCGCGAGCATCCAGGCCACGGCGGCGAGGGGGGATCGGGGCATCGACATCCGGGAATTATCGCGGCCGATTGGCCGGACTCGCCAGCGCGCGCGCAGCTTCGCCGCAAAGTATAATCGTTCTCATCTGCAACAAGTGCCTGGACTTCCAACCCTCATGCAACACGCCCGCCTTACGCTTGCCCTGACCCTCGCCCTCACCGCGTACAGCGCGCTTGCCGCCGATGACGCCCGCACCCTGGACACCGTCCAGGTCACCGCGCCGATCGCCAAGGACAGCGGCACGGCGACCAAGACCAATACCTCGATCCTGGAAACCCCGCAGTCGATCTCGGTCGTCACCGACCGGCAGATGCGCGATCGCGGCATCCACGGCGTGGAGGAAGCGGTGTGGTACGTCGCCGGCACTCGCGGCGGCCAGTACGGCGAAGACACCCGCAGCGACTGGATGATGATTCGCGGCTTCAGCCCGGCCCGTTACCTGGACGGCCTGGCGATGGTGGATGGCGCCTGGACCGGCGGTTCGCGGATCGAGCCGTTCGGCCTGGAGCGCATCGACATCCTCAAGGGCCCTGCCTCGGTCAACTACGGCGCGATGCCACCGGGCGGCATGGTCAACTTCGTCAGCAAGCGCCCGACCGAGGAAACGCTGCGCGAAGTTGAAGTGCAACTGGGCAACTACGATCTCAAGCAGGCCGCGTTCGACTTCGGCGGCAAGCTCAACGACAGCGGCACTTTGCTTTACCGGCTCACCGGCCTGGCCCGCAACAGCGACAACATCATCGATTTCGTCCACGACGACCGCTACTACCTGGCCCCGGCCATCACCTGGAAGCCGGACGAGGCCAACACGCTGACCGTGCTGGCGCGCTGGCAGAAGGCCGACACAGTGGAGGCCGGCGGCTTCCTGCCGCTGGAAGGCTCGCTGCAGCCCGGCGCCAACGGCCGCCGCATCTCGCGCAGCTTCTTCGGGGGCGAGCCTGGCACGAGCGGCTACGACAAGACGTTGCAGTCGCTGGGCTACGAGTTCAGCCACGACTTCGGCGGCGGCGTCAGCTTCCACCAGAACGCGCGCTACAGCGAGGCCGAGGTCGACGCCAGCAATGCCAACCTCGGCCTGTTCGGCCTGCAGGACGACTTCAGCCCCGGCAGCGATCCTGGCCGCACCTTGGTTGCGCGCTACTACTACCCGCGCCTGGACAAGTCCACCAGCGTCGGCCTGGACAACAACCTGCAGTTCCGCTTCGCCACCGGCCGCGCCGAGCACACGGTGCTCGCGGGCCTGGACTACCGCCGTCTGCGCGACGACTACGCCTCGGCCTTCGCCTTCGGCGTGCCGCCGATCGACGCCTACGACCCGGTCTACGGCGCGGTATTGGATGTGCCGGCGTTCACCTCGCACCAGTTGCAGGTGCAATCGCAGATTGGCGCCTACGTGCAGGACCAGATTCGCGTCGACCGCTGGGTGGTGACGGTAGGCGGCCGCCAGGACTGGGTCGGCACCGATACCGAGGACCGCATCAACGGCGGCAGCAAGCACCAGAGTGACGACAAGGCCACCGGCCGCGTCGGCGTGAACTATCTGTTCGACAACGGCATCACGCCCTACATCGGCTACTCGACCTCGTTCCAGCCCACCGTCGGCACCGACTTCAACGGCAAGGCGTTCTCGCCGACCAGTGGCGACCAGATCGAAGCGGGCATCAAGTACCAACCGCCGGGTGGTCGTCTGCTTGCGACCCTGGCTGCCTACCAGATCACCCAGGAGAACACCCTGACCGTGGACCCCGAGCACACGCTGTTCTCGGTCCAGCAGGGCGAGACCCGGGTGCGTGGCGTCGAACTCGAAGGCCGCTGGAACGTCGGCGCCGGCCTCAGCGTCTACGGTGCCTATACCTATACCGACTCGGAAGTGACCAAGACCACTGCGGCCGGGACCCTGGGCAAGCAAATCGCGTTGCAGCCGCGCAGCCAGGCCTCTCTCGGCGCGGACTACACCATCACCACCGGCGCGCTGGCCGGGTTGGGCTTCGGTGCAGGCGTGCGCTACACCGGCAGCCAGTACGGCGACATCTACAACCTCTGGCAGACCCCGTCCTACACGCTGTGGGATGCCGCCTTGCGCTACGACCTCGACCAGTGGCGCTTCCAGCTCAATGCCGCCAACCTGGCCGACAAGAAGTACATCGCCGCCTGCAACAGCGCGACCTGGTGCTACTACGGTTATCCGCGCACGCTGACCGCGACCGCACGCTTCCAGTGGTGAGTCCAGGCCGACAGGCTTGAACAACCAAGGCGCCGCGAGGCGCCTTCGTTGTTTCGAGCCCCGGCGTGAATGCGCGACCTGGCCGGCGGCTTGGACGCGGATGGTGCTGGCGCCCATAATTCCCCGTCCAGGCGCCGGCTCCGGCCGATCGCGCCCCTCCCCAAGCACTCAGGAGCAGACATGCCTTCCTTCGACGTGGTGTCGGAAGTCGACAAGCACGAACTCACCAACGCGATCGACCAGGCCAATCGCGAGTTGTCCACCCGCTTCGACTTCAAGGGCGTGGAGGCCAAGTTCGAACTCGACGACAAGGTCATCAACCAGTCCGCGCCGAGCGACTTCCAGCTCAAGCAGATGACCGACATCCTGCGCGCGCGCCTGATTGCCCGCAGCATCGATGCCCGCTGCCTGGAATTCGGCGAGGTCGAGACCAACCTGGCCGGCGCGCGCCAGAAGGTCACGGTCAAGCAGGGCATCGAGCAGAAGCTGGCCAAGCAGATCGCGGCCAAGATCAAGGAATCCAAGATCAAGGTCGACACCCAGATCAATGGCGACAAGCTGCGCGTGAACGGCAAGAAACGCGACGATCTGCAGGAAGCCATCGCCCTGCTGCGCGCCAGCGAGTTCGAGCTGCCGCTGCAATTCGACAATTTCCGTGACTGAGCCGGTCGCTTCCGTCGAATCGGCGGCGCCGGATTATCTCGGCGACACCCGGCGCTGGATCGAGCGTGCGGTGATCGGGCTCAACCTGTGCCCGTTCGCCAAGGCGGTGTACGTCAAGCAGCAGGTGCGCCTGGTGTTGAGCGACGCCAGCACCTCCGAAGCGCTGCTCGAAGAGCTGGCCGAGGAATTGGTGCGCCTGCGCGACACGCCGGCCGAGGAAATCGACACCACACTGATCGTCCATCCGTTCGTGCTCGAGGATTTCCTCGACTACAACGACTTCCTCGACAACGCCGACGCCGCGGTGGAGGCCCTGGACCTGCAAGGCGTGCTGCAAGTAGCCAGCTTCCACCCGCATTACCAGTTTGCCGGCGCAGGCCCGGAGGACGTCGGCAACTACACCAATCGCTCGCCGTGGCCGACCCTCCACCTGTTGCGCGAAGACAGCGTCGAGCGCGCGGTCGCCGCCTTCCCGGATCCCGACGTGATCGTCGAGCGCAACTTGCAGACGCTGGAAGAGCTGGGTGCGGAAGGCTGGCACAAGCTGCTGCGGGATTAAGGCTGGCTGCGGATCGGGGCCCCGCTCGTCGCATCAAGGTCGAGCCTGACCCCGAGATTGAGCATCCCCGTGGCCACGCCGATGAGCAACCCGGATGAGTGAGCGAACCAGCTCGCGCGGGGATCCAGGAGAGAAGCAGTTGCCGCCATCGCCACCGCGAAGTAGCCCACCAACCACCCCAGGCCGACCGGGAATGCTCGCCCGTTCTTGAGGGCGACACCTGCAGTCCAGCCGAACAGCGCAAATACACCTCCCGATACTCCGACAAACGCGTCCGAGCGGATCCAGTGAGGCAGACAGGTCAGGACGAAGGCCGGCAAATAAACCCCCGCAAGGAAGATCAGCCAGAGTGGTCGCGGACGCCCAAGGGGGAAAGATAGGCCAGCCGCAACCAGAAGGAGCGAGACGTTTCCGATCCAATGCACAAGCCCGGCATGCAGGAATGGTCCGGTGACGTAGCGCCATGGTTGCGCGGCTGCCTTGTCGAACTCCAGCCCATATTTTTCAACAAGGCCGAACAGGCTTCCGGCCCACCCTTGCAGATAGAACTGGCTTCCTCCTGTGGAAAGCATAAGCAAAATGATCGCCACAACCGACGTCTGTGATTGCAGGTAGCACCAGGAGCAGAACCGCGAGTAGCCCCGCAACCGCGCTAAATCGCGGAAAATGAAGGCGTACTGACATCCTACGAGCACCAGCAGCAGCAACAACGTGGCGCCTGCTTTAAGGAATAACCCTTCCTCAGCTCGGATGCCGGCGGCAGCAAAGCCGAGTGCCATGCACGCCATCAAGATCATCAGCAGGCGGTACTGCCGCAACATCCGCCGCTGCAACGCTACCGCCAGCTGCGGGAAACAAATCGGCGGCAGGAGTCGTTCCGCGCCAGGAATCGACACCAAGAGCGGGTCGAGCGGATGCCATTGCCAAGTGGCACGACGAACGGCTGACTCGCCTTCCGTCCTGCGGCCAAACGGAGGCCGCCATGCGTACCAGCGGTTGCTTGCAACTGGAAAGCTGTCGTCGGAGTTCCAGTGCATGGTCAGTCTCATTCCCCAGGGAGCAGTGCCCGCCCGAAGCTGGGCAGGCACTGACATCACATAAAGGCTGAATCAGTCTTGGTAGTGACCCACGATCAACATCGAACCACCGACCAGCAATCCGAAAGCGGCCGTGGCCGGGCCACCACAGAACCCCAGACCGATCACGGCCATTCCACCCGCGGTGAAGTCGCTCATGCCGCCATAAACCTGTTCAATTTCATCTGCAGTGAGTTCACGCATTTCTGTTCTCCTTTCAAACGACACATGTCCCGGTGTTCGGGGTGTTGGGGTGCCCAAAGCTCAGACGAGCCCACAGTTCCGTGTATCGCCTAATCGGGCTCGCAAATCCATTCGATTCGCCGCATGCCCAACACGCCCTTCTCCAAACGACGCGCGAGCGACGGACATAGGTGCCAAATATCAAGAACAGGTACGAGTATCAGCGCAGCGACCGCCGCGACGGTCGTCAATACCCGCAGCGTTCAGAGACTGGGCCAGGAAAATGCCTCCCAGCCAACTCGTGCGCTTTGCGTCCAGCACTTTTCCGAGAAACAGATCGCGTCATCGCCCGCGAAGGCAGCAGTGGAGGTTGCAGCCATCGATATCACACCGTCTTCCTGACCACTTTGCACCCGTACTTCCTGCAGACATGAAAAAACCGCCTTGCGGCGGTTTTTTCTTCCCGAGCCGTTGAGTCAATAATGACGCGACAGGGGCGGAGTCGTACGACGAAGTTACCATGTACTGGCCGCGTTAAGTCGGTTTAGGCAGCTTCTCTACGTAGGTCTTTTTCGCCCCTACCCACCCGCCTCCAACCGCAACTCCAGCAAGCGTCGCGCATCGGACAGCGAATCGACGATACGGTGGCCCAAAGCTCGCACTTCTTCATCCGGCGCCAACAGGTCGGGCACCTGGATCGGCGTCATGCCCGCCGCCAGCGCAGCGCGCACGCCGGTCGGCGAGTCTTCCAGCACCAGGCATTGGGCGGGCGCGACTTGCAGTTTGGCGGCGGCCAGCAGGTAGATGTCCGGCGCCGGCTTGGGATGGGCCACGTCGCTGCTGGTGCAGATGGCGTCGAACCGGTGCAGCAAGCCGGCGCTTTGAAGCTTGCGCAACGCAAGCGGGCGTCGGGTCGAAGTCGCTACCGCACGCGGGATGGCGCGCGCCGCCAACAAATCCAACAGCTCGATGATGCCCGGGCGCAAGGGCACGCCGGCCTCGACCACGCGGTCATACAGCTCATGGCAGCGCGCCAGCAGCGCCTGGGCACCGGCCTCGCCGATGCGCTCGGCGAGCATCGCGCGGCAGGCGGCGTCGCCCTTGCCCACCATGCCCAGCCAATAATCCGGCGCGATCGGCTGGTCCAGTTCTTCGGCAGCGCGCGCCAGGCATGCGGTGATGGCGCGCTCGCTGTCGAGCATCAGCCCATCCATGTCGAAGATCACCGCCTGCGGCAGGAACGGCAGCGGCGGCGGGCTCATGCCGCCGCTCCGAACAGGCGTGACAGGTCGTCGGCTTCCAGCACCCGCCACTGCCCCTCGGTCAGAGATCCCAGGTCCAGCCCGCCGATGCGGCTGCGATGCAGCGCAACCACGTGGTTGCCGACAGCAGCGAACATGCGCCGTGCCTGGTGGTAACGCCCCTCATGCAGCACCAGCTGCGCCTGGCGCGGTCCGAGCACTTGTAGTTCCGCGGGCAGCAACGGCTTGTCGTCCGATTCGAGCATCAGCGTACCGCTGGCGAATCGCGCTGCCTCGTCGCCGCGCAGGTCTTCGGCCACGGTGACGTCGTATTGCTTGTCCAGGCGCGACTTCGGCGACACGATCCGGTGCAGCAGCGCGCCATCGTCGGTGAACAGGAGCAGGCCGCTGGTCTCGCGGTCCAGCCGCCCCACCGGCGAAAGCAGCGGGGAACGCAGGCGAAAGCGCGGCGGCAGCAGGTCATACACCAGCCGGCCACTGTCCTTGGTCGAACAGGTGTAGCCGGCGGGTTTGTGCAGCATCAGGCTCAAGCCGATCGGCGGGTCGAGCGGCTCGCCGTCGACGCGAATCGCCTCATGCGGCACGGCATCGTCGGCGTACAACACCTCGCCCGCCGCGTCGGTGATGCGGCCCTCGCGGAACATCCAGGTCACGTCCTTGCGGCTGCCGTAGCCGAGGTTGGCAATGTGCTTGACCAACTTCATGCGCGCTTCCCCCGGCGCGCCACGATGGCCTTGAAGCCGCCGCGCTCGGCGGCAACACGGACCTCGCCGAAGCTATCGTTGAGGATCTGCTCGTAAGGCAGGTGGCGGTTGGCGACCACGAACAGCCGCCCGCCGGGCCGCAACGCCTGCGCCGCCACCGCGATGAAGCGCTGGCCGATATCCGGGCGATCTTCGCGCGCCGGCGTATGGAAGGGCGGATTGCTGACGATGAAGTCGTATTGGCGCGGCAAGCCGGCGGTGACGTCGTGCCAGTGATAGTCCAGCGCGACCTCGCCGGCGAGCGGCGGCAAGTTGCGCCGTGCCAGGTCCAGGGCGCGTGCCTCTGCTTCGTACAAATCCAGCGCGGCGACCTTGGGGCAGCGCGCGAGCACTTCGGCGGACAAGTAGCCGAAACCGGCGCCGAGATCGGCACCGTCGCCGCTCAGGTCGGCCGGCAATTGCTCGGCCAGCAGGATCGAAGCCGGATCGGCGCGATCCCAGGCGAAGATGCCGGGCCGGCTGAGGAAACGGCCGCCGAGCACGCGGCGCGGCTCGTCGAGCCTCGCCCAGCGCGCAGCCAAGCCGGCGTCATGGCCGCCGGCCTGTGGCGCCGTCCAGTACACGCGGCAGTGGTTCTTGGTCAGGTTGCCGGCCAGGCCGGCAAGCTGCTTCAGGTCGGCCTCGCCGGAGCGGGCGCCCTCGTTGTTCGATTGGCAGGCGACAATGACGCCGCCCGGCGCCAGCTGCGCCAAGGCCTGCGCAAGCAGTGCGCGCGCTTCCTCGCGCTGGCGCGGTGGCAGCACCAGCACCAGCGCGTAGCCGCCTGCCGGCGGCGATGCCGGCAACTCGGCGTGTACCGTATGGCCGGCGCGCTGCAACGCCTCGGCGAAGGGCCGGAAGCTCTGCACGCAATCCATCTGCACGCCCGGCGCGTGTTCGCGCAAGGGCCAACCCTCGCGGGCACGCAGGAACAACACCGGCCCCTGTGGCCAGCGCAGTTGGCCTTGAGCGAAGGGCAGGAACAGGGTTTGCAGCGGGGCGTCGGCAGCGACGGGCATCGGCACGCGGTTCTGGCAGGGGAATGCACATTCTACCGCCGCCCTTCCTTGGCACGGTCCTGCCTCGGCCTCGACACGACATTGATGCGATGCCAACAACGCAGTCAGTAGGGTGGCTGCACCCACACTTGAGGAGTGACCGCATGCGAGCCCTGTTTATCGGCGGCGTGGTCGACAACAGCGAGATGGACCTGGACAACAGCCCGCCGCCGTTGCACTACCCCGAAAATACCGGGGCCGGGCGGCCGCGCTATCGCCTGCACCAAGTAGGCACCCGCAGCGATGGCACGGTGGCCTATGTGGTCTATGGCGCACCGGAGCTCGGCGACGACGAAGTGGAACGGATCGCCGAGGAGCGCGGGTATTCGCGTCGTTTCGAGGCAACCCCGACGATGCCGGTGCGCTGAGCGCCCGGCACCGCCAGGCGCTCGCCCCAGGGCCTGGCTACGGCGAAGAAGGCGCCAGCACCGGCGCCGCCACCTTGGCCGTCACCCGCCATACCGCATTGCCCACATCGTCGGCCACCAACAGGCCACCGCGCTTGTCGATGGCAACGCCTACCGGGCGGCCCTGCGCATTGCCGTCCACGTCCAGGAAGCCATCCAGCACCGTGCGCGGCTGCCCTTGCGGGTGGCCGTCGACGAACGGCACGTAGATGACCTTGTAGCCGCTGGGTGGATTGCGATTCCAGGAGCCATGCTGGCCGATGAAGGCGCCGCCGCGGTAACGCGCCGGCAGCGTTTCGCTGGTGCCGAAAGTCAGGCCCAGCGATGCGGTGTGAGCGCCCAATGCGTAGTCGGGCTTGATCGCCGAGGCCACCTTCGCCGGATCCTGCGGACTCACCCGCTCATCGAGATGCTGGCCGTAGTAGCTATAGGGCCAGCCATAGAAGGCGCCCTCCTTTACCTGGGTCAGGTAATCAGGCACCAGGTCACTGCCAAGCTCGTCGCGTTCGTTCACGACCACCCAGAGCGATTGCTTCGTCGGCTCCCACGCCAGGCCCACCGGGTTGCGCAGACCGGTGGCATACAAGCGCGTGCTGCCATTCTGCGGATCGACCGCCAGGATCGCGGCGCGGTTGAGCTCGGCATCCATGCCCTTCTCGGCGACATTGCTGTTGGAGCCAACGCCCACGTACAGCCGGCTGCCGTCGGGGCTGGCAACCAGCGACTTGGTCCAGTGGTGATTGATGCCGCCGGGCAGATTGGCCACGAACTTGGGCGGCGCGGTGATCTGCGTGTCGCCTTCGCGGTAGGGAAAGCTCACCAGCGCATCGGCGTTGGCCACGTAGAAGCGGTCGCCGACCAAAGCCATGCCGAACGGCGAATAGAGGCCACTGAGGAACTGCGTTCGCACCTCCGCCACACCGTCGCCATCGGCATCACGCAGAAGGGTGATGCGATCGGCGCTGGGGGTGGCCGCACCGGCCTTGGCCATCATCGAGGCCATCACCTTGGCGCGCAGGCCACTTTCTTCTTCCTTGGGGCGCGGCGGCGCATTGGTCTCGGCCACCAGGACATCGCCATTGGGCAGCACATAGAGCCAACGCGGATGATCGAGGTCGCGAGCGAAGGCAACTACCCGCAGGTCGTCTGCCGGTACCGGCGTGGCATCCCCGGTCCAGCGCTTGACCTCGGCCACCTTCACCGTGGGGATCACCCGCTTGACCGGCGCCGGCAGCTGAGGGTTCGGCCCGGTGCCGGCATCGATGGGATAGCGCGCGGTATCGCCGCAGGAAGCCAGCGCCACCAGCGCCAGCGAAGGGGCCACGAAGCGGGCCAGGCGCAGGTTCAGTGAAAGCACGCGCGAATGCATCGAAGGAACGCCCTCGTCTCTGCGGTGGGTTCCGGATGATGCCCCAGCTGGGCCGCCAGGGGGTAAAGAGTTCGTCAAACGCGCTGTGCGGGGTGCAACGGCCTCAGTCTTCGATCGGCGGTAGCGGCCTTACGTCTCGAATCGTATCCAGCCACACCCAGTGGGGCTGCTCGGGATGATCGAGGTCATCCAGGCGCAGCAAGCCATTGGCGCCCTCGTTCTCGGCCTCGTCGCGAAACGTCTGCACCGTCGGTCGCACCGCGACCGTACCCAACAGACGACTTCCGTCATCAAGCGTTACTTGTACCCTCGCCTCGTCGGGCAACTGCAGCACCCAGGCCGCCAATGCGGCGATCTGCGCCTGGTCGGTATAGACGTGTTTGGCGTATTTGGTCATGTACCGGTGACTCCCGAGGGCATGTCCGCAGGCTAGACGCCTGGTCGTGAAAACCGGGCCAACACCTCAGCGCTTGCGCTTGCGCGCGCCGCGCACGGCGGTCACCAGCTGGGCCACGCTATACGGCTTGGCCAGGTGTTCCTGGAAGCCGGAAGCCATTGCGCGGTTGCGATCGTCGGCCCGCGCCAGCGCCGTCACCGCAATCGCCGGCAGCATCGTGGCATCCAGCCCCATGTTCTCGCGGATGGTGCGGATCAGCCCGTAGCCGTCCATGCCCGGCATGCCGATGTCGGTGAGCATGGCATCGAAACGCTCGTGGCCGCTCTCGTCCAGCAACGCCAGTGCATCGGTCGCGCTGCCGGCCATGACCACCTCGGCGCCCTGCTCTTCCAGCAAACGCCGCAGGTATTCGAGCATGTCCGGCTGGTCTTCGACCGCGAGCAAGGTCATCCCGGCCAGCGCCTGTGCTTCGACCACCAACTCGTTGGCCAGGCTGCGCCGCAGTTCGCGCCGCGGCCGCTGCGACTGTTCCGGCCGCTCGGGCAAGCGCACGCGGAACGTGGCGCCGCAGCCACGCCCGGCGCTGCTGGCGCTGGCCTGGCCGCCGTGCATTTCCACCAGTTGCTGGACGATGGCCAGGCCCAGGCCCAGGCCACCGTGCCGGCGCGTGGTGGTGCCATCGGCCTGGCGGAACCGCCCGAACAGGTGCGGCAGGAACTCCGGCGCGATGCCATCGCCCGAATCCTGGATCGCAACCACGAAATGGCGGTCCTCGCGCGTTACCCGCACCTCGATGCTGCCGTGCGCCGGGGTGAACTTGATCGCATTGGACAGCAAATTCCAGAACACCTGCTGCAGCCGCGTGGCATCGCCCAGCACGTAGCACGGCGTTTCCGGCGCCATCAGGCTGACTGCCTGGTCCTTGCCCTCGGCCACCAGGTCCTGCGCGCCGATCGACTCGCGCAACAACTCGACCAGGTCCAGGGTCTCCACTTCCAGCTGCACCTTGCCCAGCAGCATGCTGCTGAGGTCGAGCATGTCCGAAATCAGGCGCTTCTGCGCCTTGGCGCTGCTGGCGATGACCGACAGCCCCTTGTAGTTGGGATCGCCCTCGCCCACCCGCTGCAACAGCAGTTCGCTCCAGCCCAGGATCGTCGTCAACGGCGTGCGCAACTCGTGCGACAACGTGGCCAGGAACTCATCCTTCAGCCGCGCCATGCTCTCGGCCTCGCCGCGGGCGATGCGCTCGGATTCGAGCAATTGCTCGCGCGCCAGCTCGATCTCGCGGCGCTCGGTGACATCCGGGCTGCTGCCGGCCAGGCCGATGAAGCGCCCATCGGCCGAATAACGCGGCGTGGCGCTCATCTCGATCCAGCGCCAGCGCCCGTCGTGGCGTCGCGCCCGCACCAGCGCGCGCATGCCGCGTTGCTGCTGCAGCGCTTCAGCCAGCTCGAACTGGAATACCGGCAGATCCTCCGGGTGCAGCAACTCGCTCCATGCCGAGACCGTGCCACTGGAGATATCCAGCCCGAAGAAATCGCCGTAGGCGCTGTTGACGAAACGCATGACGCCGTTGACGTCGAGCACCCACACCGGCATCGGCAGGCCGTCTGCCAGAGCGCTGAAACGCGCCTCGCTTTCGGCCAGCTCGCGCTCGATGCGCTTGCGTTCGGTGATGTCCAGGAACAACACACCGATAGTGCCGTCGGCCTCGGCGCCGATGCGGAATGCGTCCACCGAGTACCAGCGACCGAGTGCGCGCGCTTGCAGCTCGAAGCGCGAGCGCCGCCCGGTGCGCGCGACTTCGCCGTAGCGCTCGTACCACTCTTCCTCGTGCTGCGGCCGCAGCTCGCGCATCGACTTGCCGACCGCGTCCACCAGCCCGGTGAAGCGCTCGAAGGCCGGGTTGACCTCCTGGAAGATGTAATCCACCGGCCGCTCGCCATCGAAGACCATGCGGACCAGGCAGAAGCCGGCATCCACGTTCTCGAAGATCTCGCGGTAGACGCCCTCGTGCATCGGGGCGACCGCTGGCGTTGCCAGATCGCCTATGGCGGGCGCGGCCTTGTTCACAGAATCGCCTGCTCGCATGGGTTCCACCTGCGGGGGATGCCCGCGCCGGGTGCGCGTTCGCGCCGACGCATAGAGTGGAAAGCATGGGCAGGCACGTCAAGGGCGCAAAGCGTGCGGGCAGTCACCAACGCCACCAGGCCATGCACAGGATCAACGCGCTGAGCACCGTAATGGCGGCCAGTACGCCGCGGAAGGCGTACTCACCCTGGCGCCGCAGGCGCTCGTCCAGCCACTGCTCGGCTTCGCTGCGCCAGCCCGGTCGCAGCTCTGCCCCGTCCTGGCGGCGCAACAGCGCGCGCACCCGGGCCACGCCCAGCTGCTCGCACTGGTGCCAGCAGCTGTCAGCATCCGAAGCGACACTGCGCTCGCGCATCAATTCGATCCCCGCTCGATTCCAGCGCACGCCCACGGCGGTCAGTCCCATGTGTAGTTCGGCCGTTCCTGGTCCAGCTCGCGCTCTATCGCCATGCGCGCCAGGTGGGTGTAGTTGCTGCGCGGCCCGCGACCGCGACCGGTCAACACCCCCTGATAGTCCAGCCCGCACCACACCCGGCCGGTCCATTCGACGCAATCCTCTGCAATCACCAGCATCAGCGAATAGCGGTATTCCTGGCCGAACTTGTTGCGGCACGAGTAGATGGGGGGGAATTGCACCGCCACATCGGTTTCCTCCGCCAGCGCTGCCAGGTCGCGGCGTAGCCGGTCACGCGTGTCGGTCCCGGGCGGCATGCGCGAGGCTTGCCCCTCCAGGTCCAGGTCGCTCTGCATATCCACGAACAGGGCTGCGCCGGTCTTGGGGCTGTGCCCATGTTGTTTGGCCCAGTCGATGAATTGCAGGCGCAGGTCTGGCGGAGGCGACAAAGAGGGCTTCATGGGCAGCAGCACGGGGAATTGCCGGCGATTGTGCAGAGAACGGCGTGAAGCGAACGCCGAAGTGCGGTGAACCTGATGTCGACTCTGCCGCGCTGACCAGCGCAAGGGCGACGGCCGCGTTGGCCGCCATGAATCAAGCGCAACGCCTGCACCGGCCAGCCGGCAGCCCCCGTTGCCGCTGCCGCAGCGGCAGGCGCAGACTGGCGCCGTCCCACTCGGAACGCCCGCCATGAACCGTACAGCCGCCTGTGCCGCCCTGGTGCTCACCTGCCTGCTGGGTTTTTCCAGCGCCGAGGCGCGGGTGCGCACCGTCACCGATCCCGCCGCGCCGCGCGCGCTAACCGCCGAAGGACCGGTATCGGTCAAGTGGACCGACCCCAGCCAATTCACCGAGATCCGCTACAGCGGCAACCGCTTCGAGTCGCAGCAGGGCGATTGGGTGACCCAGCTGGCGGACTATTTCCGCACCTCCGCAGCCAAGCAGCTGCCGCCGGGCGACCACCTGGACATCACCATTACCGACATCAAGCGTGCCGGCGAGTACGAACCCTGGCACGGCCCGCGCGGCCGCGACATCCGCGTGGTCAAGGACATCTACCCGCCGCGCATCCGCTTCAACTACGTCTGGACCGGCGCCAATGGCCAGGTCATCGACCAGGGTGAAAAGCGCCTGATCGACTCGGGCTTCCTGACCAGCAACCTGCAGATCAACGACAGCGACCAGCTGCGTTATGAGAAGCGGATGATCGACGACTGGACGCGCGGCCAGTTCCGCGATGCCAAGACCACCGCGGGACGCTGAGGAGGCTCCCTGACGGGCTACTGCCCGTCGTGGTAATGCCGCGGCACCCGCTTGAGGCCGCACAGCATCTGGTAGGCGCTGACCCCGCAGTGCGCGGCCAGCGCTGAAATATCCGGGGCGTCGCCCCACAAGTGCACGGGCGTGCCGACCTCGGCGCTCGGGTGATCGCTGAGATCCACCGTCAGCATGTCCATCGAGACCCGTCCCACCAGCGCGCATTCGCGCCCGCCAACGACCACCGGCGTACCGTTCGGTGCGAACTGGGGGTAGCCATCGGCATACCCCATCGCGACCACGCCAACGCGGGTCAACGGCCGCTCGGTGACGAATCGAGCGCCATAGCCCACCGGCTCGCCGGGGCCCAGTTCGCGCACCGCGATGATCTTCGAGCGCAACGACATCACCGGACGCAGCTGCGCCGTCAGCGCGTTGTGCGCCGGAATGAACGGGTTTGCGCCGTACAGCATCAGCCCGGGCCGGGCCCAATCGCTGCGCAGTGCCGGCCATCCGAGCAGCCCGGGCGAGTTGCACAGGCTGGTTTCGGCCTGCATGCCGCGGCTGGCCAGGGCGAAAGCCACCGCCTGCTCGTCGGTGCGGCTGCTGTCCAGTTCGTCGGCGCGCGCCAGGTGGGTCATCAGCACGATGGAGGCGACCTGCGGCAACCCATGCAAGCGCAGCCAGGCAGCGCGGAAGTCTTCCGGCGACAAACCGAGCCGATGCATGCCGCTGTCCAGCTTCAACCACACCCGCAATGGGCGCGGACTGTTGAACGCAGCCAGCGCGTGCACCTGCGCCGGCGTGGCGATCACCGTCCACAGGTCATGCTCGGCAATCAGCGCCAGTTCTTCGCTATCGAAAAACCCCTCCAGCAGCAGGATCGGCGCACGGATGCCGGCCTGGCGAAGTTCCAGCGCCTCCTCGATGCAGGCCACGGCAAAGCCATCGGCTTCGCCTTCCAGCGCCTGCGCGCAGCGCACCGCGCCGTGGCCGTAGGCATCGGCCTTGACCACGGCCAGGGCCTTGCCACCGCCAATGCGACGGGCCAGGCGATAGTTGTGGCGCAACGCGCCGAGGTCGATCAGAGCGTGGGCTGGGCGCACGCGGCGGCTCCGGTGGTACGCGGCGCGGCGGCCTGGCGGTAGCGGAAGATGTCCAGACCTTCGCGGCTGATCTCCGGCGCGCGGCCGCTCATCAGGTCGGCCAGATAGCGTCCCGAACCGCACGCCATGGTCCAGCCAAGGGTGCCGTGCCCGGTATTGAGGAACAGGTTCGAATACGGGCTGGCACCCACCACCGGCGTGCCGTCCGGCGTGGCCGGGCGCAGGCCGGTCCAGAATTCGCCGCGGGCCAGGTCGCCGCCGCCGGGGAACAGATCGCGCACAACCATCTCCAGCGTTTCGCGCCGCTTCGGGTTGAGCGAAAGGTCGTAGCCGGCCACTTCGGCCATGCCACCGATGCGGATGCGATCGTCGAAGCGGGTGATGGCGATCTTGTAGCTCTCGTCCAGGATGGTGGACGTGGGTGCGCGCACCGGGTCGAGGATCGGCAGCGTCAGCGAGAACCCCTTGAGCGGGTAGACCGGCAGGTTCAGGCCGAGCGGCCTGGTCAGCAGCGGCGAATAACTGCCCAGTGCCAGCACGTAGCGGTCGGCCTGCTCGACCCGTCCATCGATCACCACGCCTTCGATGCGTCCACCGGCACCGATGAGCTTGTCCACGCGCTGCTCGAAGCGGAACTCCACGCCGGCTTCGGCCGCCATACGCGCCAGGCGCTGGGTGAACAACCGGCAGTCGCCGGTCTGGTCGTTGGGCAGGCGCAAGGCACCGGCCAGTTCAGCGCCGACACCGCCCAGGCCGGGCTCGACCTCGGCGATCTGCCGCGCATCGAGCAATTCGTAGGGCACACCGTACTCGGCCAGCACCGCGATGTCCTGCGCCGCCGCATCCACCTGCGCCTGGGTCCGGAACAACTGGGTCGTCCCCAGCCGCTTGCCCTCGAACTGGATGCCGGTCTCGGCCATCAGCGCGTCCAGGCAGTCGCGGCTGTATTCGGACATGCGCACCATGCGCGCTTTGTTGATCGCATAGCGCTGCGCGGTGCAGTTGTGCAGCATGCGCGCCAGCCAGGCGTACTGCTGGAAATCCAGGGTCGGGCGGATCGACAGCGGCGCGTGCGCTTCGAACAGCCACTTCACCGCCTTCAGCGGCACCCCCGGGGCGGCCCACGGCGAGGTGTATCCAAACGAGAGTTGGCCGGCATTGGCGTAGCTGGTCTCGAGCGCCGGCGCCGGTTGGCGGTCGACCACGGTCACTTCGAATCCGGCTTGCGCCAGATACCAGGCACTGGTCGTGCCGATGACTCCACTGCCCAGCACCATTACCCGCATGTTCGCCTCGATCCGGTCATTTCCCTGCCTCGGTGGCGGCAGGCGGCCAATCCGGCGCATTGTATTCGCGCTGGCATGGTGCATTATCTCGTTTGCGGATCCATATCCAGTGGAATCCACCAACAACCCTGCCGTTTGCCGAGACCCCATGCCCGCCCGCAACCGCGAACTGGACAAGATCGACCGCAAGATCCTGCGCATCCTGCAAGCGGAAGGGCGCATTTCGTTCACCGAACTCGGCGAGCGCGTGGGCCTGTCCACGACGCCTTGCACCGAGCGCGTGCGCCGGCTTGAACGCGATGGCGCCATCACCGGCTACTACGCGCGCCTGGACCCGCAATACCTCAAGGCGAGCTTGCTGGTGTTCGTGGAGATCAGCCTGGCCTACAAATCCGGCGACATCTTCGAAGAGTTCCGCCGCGCCGCGCTCAAGCTGCCCAACGTGCTCGAATGCCACCTGGTCTCGGGAGACTTCGACTACTTGATCAAGGCCCGCATCAACGAGATGGCCTCCTACCGCAAGCTGCTCGGCAGCACCCTGCTGACCTTGCCGCACGTGCGCGAATCCAAGAGCTACATCGTGATGGAGGAAGTCAAGGAAACGCTGGCCTTGCCGATTCCCGAATAGCGCGCACGAAAACGGCGCGCAATGCGCGCCGTCGTGTCTTCGCAGAGGGTGTCAGCGCTGCTGGTCTTTCTGGTTGCTCTGGTTGCCGCGCTGCTGGTCCTGCTTCTGGTTGCCGCGCTGCTGGTCCTGGTCCCACTGCTGCTGACCCTGCTGCCGGCCCTGCTGATCCTGCTGCATGTTGCCCTGCTGACCCTGCTGACCGCGCTGGTTCTGCTGATTCTGGTTACCCATGACTGCACTCTCTTTTGGTTGGGGATGCACCGCTTGCGAAGCTCTCGCGGTACGGGACCAAAATGGCGCGACGGCGGTTAATCACACGAGAAATGCCGGTGATCTGGAATTTGATCGCGCTGACTGCGCGACAACGGCTTGAACGGTTCATGCCCACGTTCATTTACCCCACGCCCCTCACGGTTCGACGCGTTGTCCGTCACCCGCGGGCACCGTGTTGTAGTAGCGGCCGGTGCGGGTGTCGCGAACCCGATTTGGGCCGACTTGTTCCATGCCATTGAGGGCGCGCCCATTGCGGTCGTAGACCTTGGCCGGGGCCGTGCCGATGCGTTGCGCCGGCGTTTGCGGCGCGGGCACGCCCGGGGGCGGTGGCGCCTGGATCGGCGCGCTCTGCTCGCGCTGGCCCAACTTGCTGGGGAGGGTCGGTGCCGGCGGACGCACCGGGTCTATCTGCCGCACCGGAGGCGGTGGCGGCGGCGGCACGATCTGCGTGGTGGAGCGCGTTTTGGTCGGGTCGGCCAACTGCGCGGCAGCAGGCGTGCCATGCATCACTGCTGCCAGCGCAATCGCGACCACCAATGGCTTGGTCTTCAACATAGACGTGTCCCTTCAATCACCCGGCAGGGTGTAATCGAAGTCGTAATAATGCACGCCGCCTTCGATGCGAATGTTCATCTCGCCGCGCAGGCCGGCCAATGCACCGGTGCCGGAGTCCGGCACCACGGTGATCGCCAGGGTTTGGGCGCCGCGATCAAGCAGGCCGCGATGCACAAGCACGAAACCGCCGCTGCGCCCCTCCAGCGTTCCTTCCACGCTCTCTATCACCACATAGGCGGCTGAATCTTCCTGCGCGGTGCGCGCGGCGAGCATCTCGCCGCGTGAAACAGCGTTGAGCGGGCCCTGGAAGACCTTGTCCAGCGACAGGCGCCCCAGGCCGGCATCCTCGCGGGCCGGCTGCGGCTTCAATTTGACTTCGAACGTACCGGTGGCATGGTGCATGACAAGCGTCTCTCCGTGGGCGATGGGCGGCGCGATCGATAGGCCGAGCAGGCATGCCAACATCGACAGGCAGCGCATGGTCATTCCTTGAACGAACGCAGGACGCCCACATTACCACCGTAGACCCGGCGCCTCCGCGCCCCCACCGGACGCATCGACCATGAGCGATTTCGACCTGACTCCGCCCTCCACCGAACAACGCGACGCGTTGGTGGCCGGGCTCACCGAAGAAGAAAAGCGGGTCCTGCTCCAGCACGGCACCGAGGCGCCGTTCTGCGGCGTGTTCCTCGACAACAAGCTTGAAGGCGTCTACACCTGCCGCCTGTGTGGCCTGCCGCTGTTCCGCTCCAGCGCCAAGTTCGATTCGGGCACCGGCTGGCCGAGCTTCTTCGCGCCTTATGCCGCTGATCACGTGCGCGAGATCCGCGACACCAGCTACGGCATGATCCGCACCGAAATCACGTGCGCGCGCTGCGGCAGCCACCTGGGCCACGTGTTTCCCGACGGCCCGCCGCCCACCGGCGAGCGCCACTGCCTCAATTCGGTTTCGCTGGCTTTCACCGAGCAGGGCGAAGCGCTGCCCAATCCGCTGCATCGAGGCGGGGCCGAGGCCGGCAGCGCCTGACTTTCGTGCAGTTCTGAGCGCGACAGGGTCGGGTTCCTGGCCTAGGGTGTGGGTTCCATCAAAAAGGAGACCCTCCTATGCGTAATTCCCTGCAGGGTGCCGCCGTGGCCCTGATCGTTCTCGGGCTCTCGGCCTGCGCCAAACCCGCGGACCCGGTAGCCGAGGCGCCCGTGGAGAATGCGGCAGCCGCGCCTGCGGGCGAGCCCGGCGCTGCGGCGCCTTCGGCCGCCAATCCCACCGCGACCTATGCCTGCGAGGGCAAGACCGTGACTGCCACGTTCGACAATTCGGGCGAAGGCAGCGTCAGCCTCCAGCTGGGGGCCGAGCGGCTCGTACTGCCGACCGCCGTCGCCGCTTCCGGCGCCCGCTACGCCGACAAGGCCGGCAACGAATTCTGGGAGCACCAGGGCGAAGCAACCCTGACCCTGGCCGGTGGCAAGCCGCAGCAGTGCCGCGAGGCAGCCGCCGGGGGCTGACCCGGTTCAGCGCCCGGGCCGGCCGCCGCGCCCGGGCGACTCAAGAAATCGGCCGGGGGGCCGAAAACTGTGATATCCGTCCTCCCCCCAGCCGCTATGCTCATCATCGTAGGTCTCATCGTTGTCGTGCTCAGCGTGCTGGGCGGCTATGTCGGCGCGCACGGCAAGATGGCCGCGCTCTGGCAACCGTTCGAGCTGGTCATCATTGGCGGGGCGGCGCTCGGCGCCTTCCTCGTCGGCACCCCGGCAAAGACCGTCAAGGCCACCCTGGCGTCGGTCCCGGCGGTGTTCAAGGGTCCGAAGTACAAGAGCCAGGACTACCGGGACGTGCTCAGCCTGGTCTACGAACTGCTCAACAAGGCCCGCCGCGAGGGCTTCATGGCGCTCGAAGACCATGTCGAGCGGCCGCGCGACAGCGCCTTGTTCGCCAACTATCCCAAGGTGCTGGCCGACCACCACCTGATCGATTTCATCACCGACTGCCTGCGCCTGATGATCGGCAGCAACATCGAGCCGCATGAGCTCGAACCCCTGCTGGAGCTGGAGCTCGAAAAGCATCATCACGAAGTCATGGCACCGGCGCATGCGCTGGCCAAGGTTGCCGATGGCCTGCCCGGCTTCGGCATCGTCGCGGCGGTGCTGGGCATCGTGATCACCATGGGCGCGATCGGCGGCGATATCGCCGAAGTCGGCGCGCATGTGGCGGGTGCGCTGGTCGGCACCTTCCTCGGCATCCTGCTGGCGTACGGCTTCATCGGCCCGCTGGCCGCCGCGGTGGAAGCGCGCGCCGAGCAAGACGCGCGCATCTACGAGTCGGTCAAGACTGCCCTGCTCGCCTGCCTGCGCGGCTACAACCCGAAGATCGCCCTGGAGTTCGCCCGCAAGACCCTGCCTTCGAACGTGCGCCCGGGCTTCTCCGAGTTCGAGGCCCACCTGAAGACCATCAAGTAGGGGCGCGGCCATGGCCGAGAAGACCACCGTCATCATGCGACGGGTCAAGAAGGTGCAGGCCGCCGGCCACCATGGTGGCGCCTGGAAAGTGGCCTATGCCGACTTCGTGACCGCGATGATGGCCTTCTTCCTGGTGATGTGGCTCGTCGGTGCCACCACCACCAAGCAGCGCGAAGCGATCTCGGACTATTTCAAGAATCCCAGCCCGATCGCCGGCAAGAGCCCGGTGCCTGCGCCCGGCATGAACGGTCCCGGCGGTGCCAGCACCTCGATGATCAAGCTGGGCGGCACCATGCAGATTCCGCGTGGCCAGGGCCCGGATCCGTTCAACAAGAAGGCGTCCGGCCCAACCGAGGAAGAACGCAAGGCACAGGAAAAGCAGCAGCTCGAATCGCTGATGCAGGAACTGAAGGAAGCCATCGGCAAGAGCCAGGCGTTGGAGCCGTTCAAGGACCAACTGTTGCTGGACCTCACCCCCGATGGCCTGCGCATCCAGATCGTCGACCAGCAGAACCGGCCGATGTTCGACATGGGCAGCGCGCGACTGAAGGACTACACCGGCGGCATCCTGCGCGAGCTGGCACAGTTCATCAACCAGGTGCCCAACCACATCAGCATCACCGGCCACACCGATACCACCGCGTACAGCAACACCGGCGGCTACGGCAATTGGGAACTCAGCGCTGATCGTGCCAATGCCGCGCGCCGGGCGCTGCTGGAAGGCGGCATGGGCGAGGACAAGGTCAGCCGCGTGGTCGGGCTGTCTTCCTCGGTGCTGTTCGACAAGCTCAACCCGCAGAATCCGATCAATCGCCGCATCAGCATCGTGGTGATGACCCACGATGCGGAGCAGGCCTTGCTGGGCGATTCGACGCAACCGCTGGCGGTGGGGCCGGTGCTGCCCGATGCCGACACCCGGATGCCGGACGCGCCGGGCACCGCGCCGGCACCGCCGCTCGCTTCGGCAGCGACGCCTGCCCCCGCTGCTGTTGAAGCCGCGCCTCCTGCCCCCGACTCACAGGCGGGTCGCCACTAATCGCGACCCCGCGCGGCCGGGCCGCCGCGGGCTCAGATCCGCTGCGCCTTGCCGCTGGCGATCGCCTCGCGACCCAGCCGGTCGCCCAGTGCGCGCAGCCGGTCCAGTGCGGCTTCCTGGCGCTTGCCCAGATCGCCCTGCTGGCGGCCGAGGTCACCCTGGCGCTCGCCGATCGCTTGCTGTTCCCGCGCCAACGCCTGCATCTGCTGCGACAACGCCTGCTGTTCGCGTTCGGCCTGTTGCTGCCGTTCCTGCGAGATCGGCTTTCCGGCGAGCGCGGCCGAACTCTGCTCCAGGGCGAGCTGCGCGATGCGCGCAGCGATCGCGCTTTGGCGCGCACCCAGTTCGCCCTGGCGCGCGCCGAGCTCGCCCTGCTCCCCGCCGAGCGCGCCTTGCTTGGCGCCGAGTTCGCTTTGCTGGCGGCTCAGTTCCTGCAACGGCGCGTAGGCCTGGCGCAATTGCGCGAGCGCCGCCGGATCACGCACCACGTAACGCTGATCGCCCTGGCGCAACCACCACATCGACTCACCGCTGCGCTGCTGCTTGCGTGCCGACCTGAGGTCATCAGGGGTGCCGAAGGCATGCACGTGATCGCCATCCATCAGCACCCAGGCGGTACGCGCATCGTCCTTATCGACGAAGCTGAAAGTGCCGCGCATTGCACCCGGCGTCGGTGTCGCGGGCGCGACAGGCGGCCGCGGCGGCAAGGGCGCGGTCGGTGCCATCGGTGCCAGGGGCACGGGCGCGGTGGGCGGGGCTGGTGGGGCCGGTGGTGCCGGCATCCAGTCGGCACCTGCCGACGCCCGCGCGACGACGGTCGGCCGCGCAGCGACAGCCACGCGCGCCTGCACCGCGGGCGTGGCGACCACGGCCGGCGTCGGCGTGCCGGCGGGCCTGGCTTTCGCCGCGGGCGCGGCGGCGGCGAGATTCGCGCGCTGCGCCGGATCGGCATCTTCCTCGGCTTGCGGTGCGGCGGCGACGACGCGGTAAGGCAACACCCCGACCAAAGCGACAGCGGCTACCAGCAGCGCCGCACCGGCGCGCCAGGGAACCGAACGTGACTGCAACATGGTGAGTCTCCTCTTGAGCAGGACGAAATTGGGCGACGCCGCGCCGACCACCGCTACCGCGCGCGGCGCCACGCCGAACTGCAGCAGCAGCCGGCCGTAATCCTGCGGTGCGTGCCGGTTGCCGTTGAGCACCGCGGCATCGCAGGCCGCTTCACGGGCCAGTGCATATTCGCGGGCGGCTACGTGCGCCAGCGGGTGGAAGAAGAACAAGTGCTGGGCCAAGGCCGGCACCCAACCCCAGAGCAAGTCGCGGCGTTGCCAGTGGACCAGTTCGTGGTGCAACGCCATCTCGATCGCGGCCGCCGACATCTGCGGCAGCAGCTGTGCGGGCAACAGCAATTGCGGCGACCAAACGCCGGCAAGCTGCGGCGAATCGAGCTGTGCGCACAAGCGCAGCGGCGGCGGCTGGCGCAGGCCCAGCCGCGTGCTCAGTTCGAGATATTGCGCGGCGATGGCTGGCGGCACGGCCGCGCTGCTGGCACGCAGGCGCGCCCGGGTCACGCGCAGATCGGCGAGGCTGCGCAGGGCCATCATCGCCACGCCGGTGAGCCAGGCAAACCATAAGGTCCATGCCATCCAGGCCGGCGCGCGGCCGGTGACCGGCGCCACACGAGGATTGGGCGTTGCCGCTATCGCGCTGGCGCTGATGGCCATGGCCGGGACGGCGTTCAAGCCGATCGCTTCGAGGTCTGCCGGCGTCGTTGGTACTGGCGCTGCGGGCGTGCTGAGCGCTTGTGTGTCGGTAGCGGGGAGCAATGGCAAGCGCAGCGGGTTTGGCCAGCACAGGCCAAGGACCAGTTGCAGCGCAACCAGCCACCACAGCCAGCAACGGGCGGCCGCGCCCAGGCGCGGCAGCGCGCGGCACAGGAGCCAGACCAGCCCGGCCAGCGGCAGCGATTGCAGCGTCGCCAGCGCCAGGCGCCCGAGACCGGCCTGCATCAGAACGGAAAAGGCGTCCATATCAGCGCTCCTGTCGCCGCGACTGCAGCGAAGCCACCAGCGCCTCGAGTTGCGCCAGCTCGTCGTCGCTGACGTCGCGACGCTCGGACATCCAGGCCACGAAGGGCGAGACCGAGCCCTGCAAGGTCTTCTCGACAAACTGGCCGACCGCCGAACGCACGACTTCACCCGGCTGGGCCGCGCTGGCGTAACGGTACACGCCGCCCGTCTGGCGGCGCCGCAGGTAGCCCTTGGTGCGCAGGCGTTCGAGCATGGTCAGCACGGTCGAACGCGCCAGCCCGCGAGGCTCGCCGAAGGCCGATGCAACCTCGCTGGCCGAGGCGTCGCCAGCACTGTCAACGAATTGCAGCAGCGCCAGTTCCTGGTCGCCGATGGTCTTGCGGGACATGCCACGCTCCTTGTCTACGTTTGTAGACACGCTATCCCTGTCGACAACTGTAGTCAAGCCCTCCGCGAGGACTTTTCCGCAGTGGCCTAGAATGGCCTTCCATTCGAACCGAGCTTTCCCGATGTCCCGCAATTCCAAGGCCAAGCGCGACCAGCGCAAGAAGCGCCAGCCCAAGCGTCCGTTCCTGCGTCTCGACCGCAACCCGCAGGTCGTCAACCACGCGGTGATGCTGGACGAAGACCAGGGCGTGGTGGCGGCCATCGGCCTGCAGAACGACAGCGAATGGTTGCTGTCCATCGGCGGCCAGACCATGGGCAACGCCGACAATCCGGTGCCGATGCTGGCGATGCTCAAACATCTCGCCGGCCTGCAGGAACAGGAAGGCAAGACCGTCAGCGTTCAGTATTCCGAGCAGTTGCAGCAGATGATCGACGACCTGGCCGCCGAAGAGGGCAAGACCTCCGAGGAATACCTGGAAATGCTGGTGGCCGAATTCGCCGACACCGGTGCCGGCGAAGACGAGGCCGACGAAGCCGCAAGCGACGCGACCGAAGAAGCGCCCGAACCGACCGCCGGCGACCAAGCCGCGACCAAGGACGCTTAAGCGCGAAGCTGCGATGACGGTCTACATCGACGATGCGGTCCAGCTGTGGCGCGAGCAGCGCTGGGCGCACTTGATGGCCGACACGCTGCCGGAACTACACGCGATGGCGGCGCGGCTGGGGATTCCCCGCCGCGCCTTCCAGAACAAACTCAGCGGCGCCCACTACGACGTGCCCGCCGCCCTGCGCGAGCAGGCGATTGCCTTGGGCGCGCAAGCAATCTCGCGGCATACCGATCGTGCATTGCTGAAGGCGGTGATTGCCAATGCGCGCGCGCAGGCGCGCGGCGAAGCGCCGTAAGGCCTCCTCCAGAAGGGCGAAAGCACAACGTCCGCAATCCGTTTTGAGCTGCGCTCAAAAAGGATCGCTGCCCGGCCGAACCTCGACCCCAAGCAACGAAGTCAACGCCAGCATCGCCTCATCATCGCGGCTGAGCGCGATCCAACCCGCGTGCCCGTCGCCGCCGGTATTCCAGGTCCATAGCGAATAACCATGTTCGCGCAGGCGGTCATAGGCCACGCCCAGCAGCGTCGGAACATCCACTGCCTCGGCGAAGTCCTCGTCGTCGAGGTCGCCGCCCCAGTCGATGCGCAGGTTCCAGCGCTCGGCCAGTTCGTTCAGCGCGGTCACCAGCGCCTGCACGTCGTCGGCGGCAATGCGGAAGCCGGAGGTCCAGTCGATCGCCTCGGCCAGTGCCTCCAGCCATTCATCGCTTTCCGGATCGTCGGCGGCCTCGCCCATCGCCTCGCGCCAGTGGTCGAACTGCCGCAGCGCGGTGTCCTCGTCACCGGGGTTGATCAGGACCAGCAGGTTCCAGATGCGGGCGGCATGGCCATCGACATCGTCGAAATCCGGGAGCAGGCCTTCGTCGTCTTCGTAGTCGGCGCTGTTGTCGGGCATGGGGGGTCGAACCTGAGTTGGGAGCGGAAAAGTCTACGCCGCCGTGCCGGCCGGGCAATCGACAGTTGCCCTGGCGGCGTTCCCGGCTATCCTACCGCCCCCGCCCGCAGAGCATTCCGGACATGACCGATACGCCTCCCGACCATCTCGCCGTCGACCCGCGCAGCCCGTTCCACGATGAGGCCGTACTGGCCCGCGGCGTGGGCGTGCGCTTCAATGGCGTGGACCGCGACAATGTCGAGGAATACTCGGTCAGCGAAGGCTGGATCAAGGTGCAGGTCGGCAAGTCGCGCGACCGCCGCGGCAACCCCATCACCATCAAGGTCAAGGGCACCGTGGAGCCGTTCTGGCTGAACGCCACCGCCGAGTGAAGTCGGCTGACGGGGGCGCTGCCGCTGTCACGATTTGAGCCGGTAGCCGCTGCGGAAGATCGCCCAGACCACGCCGATGCACAGCAGCAGGAAGACGAAGGTCATGCCCGCGCTGACCGCGATGTGGACATCGGCGCGGCCGAAGAATGCCCAGCGGAACCCGCTGATCAGGTAGACCACCGGATTGAACAAAGTCACCTTCTGCCACAGCGGCGGCAGCATCGAGATCGAATAGAAGCTGCCGCCGAGGAAGGTGAGCGGGGTGATCACCATCAGCGGGATCACCTGCAGTTTCTCGAAACCGTCGGCCCAGATGCCGATGATGAAGCCGAACAGGCTGAAGGTCAGCGCGGTGAGCACGAGGAAACCCAGCATCCAAACCGGATGGGCGATCTCGTAGGGCACGAACAGGCGCGCCGTGGCCAGGATCAGCAAGCCCAGCATCACCGACTTGGTCGCCGCCGCGCCCACATACCCCAGCACGATCTCGACCCACGACACCGGTGCCGACAACACCTCGTAGATGGTGCCCGCCCAGCGCGGCATGTAGATGCCGAACGAGGCGTTGGAGATGCTCTCGCTGAGCAGCGAGAGCATGATCAGGCCCGGAATGATGAAGGCCCCGTAGCTGATGCCGTCAATGGCACCCATGCGCGAACCGATCGCCGCGCCGAACACCACGAAGTACAGCGAGGTCGACAGCACCGGCGAGGCGATTGACTGGGTCAGGGTGCGGAAGGTGCGCGCCATTTCGAAGCGGTAGATGGCGCGAATCGCATACAGGTTCATGCGCGGGGCTCCTGCGCGGCAGCCGGCCGGGCGCCGTGCACCAGGCTGACGAAGATGTCCTCCAGCGAGCTCTCGCTCGAATGCAGGTCCTTGAAGTCGATGCCGTGGTCGTTGAGCTGCCGCAGCAGCGGGCCGATGCCGGTGTCTTCGGCCTGCACGTCGAAGGTGTAGACCAGGCTGTGGCCATCGGCGGTCAGTTCCAGCGGCAGCGATTGCAGCGCCGGCGGGATTGCCGCCAGCGGCGTCTGCAGGGTCAGCGTGAGCTGTTTCTTGCCGAGCTTGCGCATCAACGTGTGCTTGTCTTCGACCAACACCAACTCGCCGCGGCTGATGACACCGACGCGGTCGGCCATTTCCTCGGCTTCCTCGATGTAGTGCGTGGTCAGGATGATGGTGGTGCCCTGCTCGCGCAGGCGCCGGACCATTTGCCACATGTCGTGGCGCAGCTCGACATCGACACCTGCGGTCGGCTCATCGAGGAACAGCACCTTCGGCTCGTGCACCAGCGCCTTGGCGATCAGGACCCGGCGCTTCATGCCGCCGGACAACGTGGAGATCTTGTTGTTGCGCTTGTCCCACAGCGAAAGCTCCCGCAGCACGCGTTCCAGCAGCGCATCGTCGGCCGGGCGGCCGAACAGGCCGCGGCTGAAGCGCAGGGTCGCCCACACGCTCTCGAAGGCGTCGGTCGACAGCTCCTGCGGCACCAGCCCGATCAGCGCGCGCGCGGCGCGGTAGTCGCCAATGATGTCGTGGCCATCCACGCGAACGTGGCCCGCGCTCGGATTGACCAGGCCGCAGACGATGCTGATCAGCGTGGTCTTGCCGGCACCGTTTGGCCCGAGCAAGGCGAAGATCTCGCCGCGGCGGATCTCCAGGTCGATGCCGCGCAGCGCCTGGAAGCCGTCGGCATAACTTTTGCTCAGTCCCTGGATCGAAACGATGGAATCCACGTGGCTCCGTTGCAGGTCTGCGTAGGGCGGGCGCACAGGGTAGTGCGCTGGGCGCCGGGTTAGAAGCCGCGCCAACGGGAGAATCCGTCCCACGGCCACGGGGGGTCCGCCGGTCAGGACTTCTGCCGCGACTCGATCAGGTCCAGGTTGCGCACCAATCGGCGCGACAGCTCGTCGGAGATCTGCCCGCGCCTGGCCAGCTTGAACAGCTCGTTTCGCTCGGCGACAAGGCCGGCGCTGCGCATCTGCCGCAGGATTTCCTCGAAGGCGCGCGCTTGCACCGGGTCGCTGTCGGCGGCGTCGCTGGCGCCGAGCTTGCGCTGATAGAGCTGGCTGACCCGTTCGGCGGCGCGGTTGTACTGCTCGGCGCTGGCCTCGTCGGTCGCCAGTTGTCGCCGCAGCCGTTCGACCGCATCCAGGGCAGCCTTGGCCGAGGCCGTACGGGCCAGGTCTTCCTGCTGCTGCTCGCTGGACTCTTCCGGCAGCTCCAGGCCCTTGAGCAGCCGCGGCAGCACCAGGCTGGCGACCAGCAGCGAGACCAGGATTACCGCCGCGGCCAGGAAGATCGTCAGTTGCCGGGCCGGGAACGGCGAGCCGTCCGGCATCAGCAAGGGGATGGTCAGCACACCGGCCAGGGTAATCGCCCCGCGCACGCCGGCCAACGAAGTCGCCACCACGATCCGCCAGGGCGGACTGATGGACGGTTCACCGCGCCAATGTGCCTTGAACAGGTTCCAGCGCAGCGACACCCACACCCACAGCAGCCGCAGCGCGGCCAGGGTGGCGTTGATCGCCAGCACGTACACGGCCAGCCACCACGGATTGAGGTGCCCGGCCTCGCGCACGCTGTGAACCGCGCCTTCGAGAATGCCGGGCAACTGCTCGCCCAGCAGCACGAAGACAATGCCGTTAAGGGTGAACTGCACCGTGTCCCACACTGCCCAGCGCTGCACCCGCATCGTGCCCGGCGCATTGCCGCTCAGCTCGACGTAGCTCATGGTGATGCCGGCAGCGACCGCGGCCAGGATGCCCGACGCCTGCACCGCCTCGGCGGCCAGATAGGCGGCGAACGGCGTCAGCAGGTTGACCAGGATGGCCGAGCCGGGCTCTTCGCCGAAATGCCGCCAGATCCAGCCCTGCGCGCGGCTCAGCGCGAAGGTCGCCAGCACGCCGCAGGCCACGCCCGCCACCGCCACCCACAGGAACGTGCCCGAGGCCGACGCCAGGGAAAAGGTGCCGGTCAGCGCGGCGGCGATCGCGAACTGGAAGCAGACCAGGCCGGAGGCGTCGTTCAACAGCGACTCGCCTTCGAGGATGTGCATCAGGCGTTTGGGGATCGGCACCCGCGAGGTGATCGAGGACACCGCCACCGGGTCGGTCGGCGAGACCACCGCAGCCAGGGCGAAGGCCACGGCCAGCGGCATCGCCGGGATCATCCAGTGGATCAGCAGGCCGGCGCCGACCACGGTGAACACCACCAGCCCCAGCGCCAGCTCCAGGATCACGCCCTTGTCGCGGAACAGCCCCTGCTTGGGAATGCGCCAGCCGTCCAGGAACAGCAGCGGCGGCAGGAACAGCAGGAAGAACAGTTCCGGTTCGAGCTCATGGCCGCGGTCGAACACGCCGGAGATCACTGCGCCCAGCGCAATCTGTACCAGCGGCAGCGGCAGCGAGAACGGCAGCAGGCGCACCAGGTAACCACTGGCGGCCACTGCCAGCAGCATGGCCAGGACGACGTCGATCGAATGCATGGGGGATCCAGGACGTGCCACCGCGCGCGGTGGCGGAAAACATGGCAGCTTCCATCGCTAGCCTTGAACCTTAACCGGCCGGCGCCACGGAGAAAACCGCCGGCGGCCATCGCCGGCTACACTCGCGCACCGGGATCCCAGGGAGAGCACCCCATGCAGTACCTGCTGTTGATCTACAACGACGACTCGCTGCTGGAAGCGCTGCCCGAGGGCGAGGCCGACACGATGATGCGGCACTGCTTCGCCAGCGCCGATGCGATGAAGGCCGAGGGCACGCTGCTGCAGTCCCAGCAGTTGCAGCCGGCCGAGAGCGCGCGCAGCGTGCGCATTCGTGAGGGCAAGGTCAATGTCTCCGACGGTCCGTTTGCCGAAACCCGCGAGCTGCTCGGCGGTTTCAACCTGATCGAGGCCGACAGCCTGGAACAGGCGGTGGAGATCGCCAGCCGCTTCCCCTGGGCCCGGACCGGCTGCGTCGAAGTGCGGCCGATCCGCGACATGGACGCGGTGCGCCGCCAGGTCGGCTCACCGCCGGCCCCCTGAAGCGGCTGCGTCAGGCCGCGCGTGGCACTGCCGCAGCGCCATCGAAGCGGTAGATGTCCATCGCCAGGAAGCCCATGTCGATGCCGGCGTCGATGCGTTGCGCGCCCAGCACATCGCTGCCGGCCGCGCCGGCCGCGACGTACAGCGGCAGCAGGTGTTCGTCGCTGGGGTGGGCGCGTTCGGCCTGCGGGGCCTGGCGGCGGTAGTCCAGCAAGGCCGGCACATCGTTGTCGCGCAGGCGCGATTCGACCCATTGGATGAAGGGCTTCACGTACGGTGCCTCGCGGCCTTCGCCGTAGCCGCCGCGGAAGTCGTGCAGGTTGTGGGTGATGCTGCCCGAGCCGATCACCAGCACGTCGCGGGCACGCAACGACGCCAGCGCCCGGCCGACGGCAAAGGCATGCGCCGGCCCCAACGCCGGCTGGATCGACACCGGCACCACCGGGATATCGGCCTGTGGATATAGCAGGCGCAACGGCACCCATACGCCGTGGTCGAGGCCGCGCTGGGGATCGACTGCCACGGGTAGGCCCGCTTCGTGCAGCAGCCCTTCGACCTCCGCCGCCAGCGCCGGGTCGCCCGGCGCCGGGTATTGCAGCGCGTACAACGCCGGCGGGAAGCCGCCGAAGTCGTGCACGGTCTGCGGCTGCGCCGCACCGCCCACCATGGGCTGTCGCGCCAGCCAGTGCGCCGTCGCCACCACGATTGCGCGTGGCCTGGGCAGCGTGCGACCGAGTTCTGCCAGGCGCACCCCGACCTGGCCCGGTTCAAGGGCGGTCATGGGCGAGCCGTGCGAGATGTAGAGCGAAGGCAGCGTAGCCATGGCGATCTCCTGCGGAATCTCTTCAGGCTAGGCGCATGGCGCCCGGCTGGGTACTAGGCGCGGCTCGATGGTTCGTTCCATCCATCGGCTTGATCGACATTTCGTACAGATCGACCTCTGCGTTGGAATCGTCCAATGTTGTGCGAAGAGCGACGTTGGCAACGTGGGCGGCGTATTCACCGAGCCGAACTTCGCCGATGGCCACTCCCCTCCCCTTGCGCCTCCTCCTGGTCGTCATGCTCTGCGCGCCTGCTGCGCTGGCGCTGGCCGACGAGCCCGAGGCGACCGTCCCGGCACGCGAGAAGAACTTCACCGGCCCCCTGGTAAGCGGTGGCACCCCGGTGCCGGCAGGCACCTTGATCGTGCAGCCCTATCTCGTCCAGACCCAGACCATCGGTCGCTACGACAGCGACGGCAAGCGCCAGAAGGTGGACGACGTCGCCGACGATTGGCGCGCAGTCGTGCCAGTGACCTATGGCATCACCGATCGCTTCACGGTGGCGGCGACGCTGCGCGGCGTGCACGCCCGCACCATCGAAGGCGACCGGCGCTGGGCCGCCGGCGACACCACGCTCAGTGGCCAGTACCTGCTCTACAAGGGTATGAGTGCCGCCAGTCCAACCTTCGCCGTGTCGGTTCGCCAGAACATGCCGACCGGCCGCCATGACCAGCTCGACCGGCTCGGCCTGGCCGATGCCACCGGCAGCGGTGCGTCTTTCACCTCCCTGGGTTTCACCGGCCAGGCCTTCTTCCTCGCCGAGCGCAACCTGCGCGCGCGGTTGAACCTGTCCTACCGAATCCCCGGAGCGGGCGTGACGCTACGCGGCCGCAGCGGCTACGGCACCACGCGCCACGAGCACGCACGCGCCAACCTGGGTAGCGCTTTTCAGGCGGTACTAGGCGCCGAATACAGCTTCAACCCGAAGTGGGTGTTGGCCGGCGACCTGCTATACGAACGCGAGCAGGGCGCGCGCATGCATTACCACGCCCAGACCGACGACGGCCTTGTCCGCCACGAAAGGCGGCGGCCCGATTCCTGGCGCTTGTCGGTGGCGCCAGCGCTGGAATACCACCCCTCCTCGCGCGTCGGCATCATCGGCGGCGTGCTGGTCTCGCTCGACGGCCGCAATGCGGCGCAGCTGCTATCGCCGCAATTTTCAGTCCTGTGGGCCTTTTGAGCTGGCTGCGTCGGCCTACGCCGGCCTACTCCGGGGCACGCAAATGCTCGACGAACACCCGCAGTTTCGGCGGCAGGTGTTCACGCGCCGGGTAGTAGATATAGAAGCCTGGAAAGGGTGCCTGCCAATCGTCGAGCACCCGTAGCAGCCGCCCGCTTGCCAGGTCTTCGCCAACCTGCGCTTCAAACACCTGGGTCAGGCCCAGGCCAGCGCGCGCCAGGCGCAGTGCCAGCTCGGATTCGTTGACGATCAGCCGTCCAGTGACTTCCACTTCGAAATCGCGCCCTTCGCGGGTGAATTCCCACGCCATGAGCCGGCCGTTGCTACGTCGATAGCGGATGCATTCGTGCTCCACCAATGCCTGCGGCGTGCCGGGCGGTGGATGCTGGCGGAAATAGCCCGGGGCCGCGACCACTACCTGTCGCTGCTGCGGTCCGACCGGCAGCGCCACCATGTCTCGCCCCAGCGATTCGCCCAGGCGGATGCCGGCGTCGAAGCCGCCTTCGACCAGGTCGGTCAAGGCCGGGTCTATGAACAGCTCGACCTGCACGTCGGGATAGCGCGCCAGGAATGCCGGCAGGCGCGGCAACACCAACCGCTCGGCGGCAATGCGCGGCAGGTTGATGCGCAGGCGACCGGCCGGCCGGTCGCGCAGGAAGTCGAGATCGGCGAACGCGGCATCGATTTGCCGCAAGCCCGGCGACACCTGCTGCAGGAAGCGCTCGCCCTGCTCGGTCAATCCCACCCGGCGCGTGGTGCGATTGAACAGGCGCACGCCCAGGTAGGTTTCCAGGGCACGCACCGTCTGCGATAACGCCGAGGGCGACACGTCGAGGTCGACCGCCGCGCGGGTAAAGCTGGCGTGGTGGGCGACGCGGACAAAGGCGAAGACGGCCGACAGCGGGGGCGGGGCCATGATTGTGAAGCCTGGCTTCAAAGGTGGTCCCGATATTGCCGATTTATCCGCTCAGTCGCCAGGCCTACAGTGATCGCCGATCCCCCACGAGAAGATCTCCATGCAAACCCGCACGCTCGGCCGCAATGGCCCCGAAGTTTCCGCCCTCGGCCTCGGCTGCATGGGCATGAGCGCCTTCTACGGCAACCACGATGATGACGATGCCTCGATCGCGGTGATCCACCACGCCCTGGACGAGGGCGTCACCCTGTTCGATACCGCCGATGTCTACGGCCCGCACACCAATGAAGTGCTGGTGGGCCGCGCGATCGCCGGACGCCGCGATCGGGTGTTCCTCGCGACCAAGTTCGGCATCCGCCTGGACCCGTCCGATCCGGCCGTGCGCGGCGCCGATGGCCGGCCGGAGTACGTGCAGGCCTCGTGCGAAGCCAGTCTCAAGCGCCTGGGCGTGGATCACATCGACTTGTACTACCAGCATCGTGTCGACCCCAACGTGCCGATCGAAGACACAGTCGGGGCGATGTCGCGCCTGGTCGAACAAGGCAAGGTGCGTTTCCTGGGCTTGTCCGAGGCGGCGGCTGCCACCATCCGGCGCGCGCACGCTGTGCACCCGATTACCGCGGTGCAGAGCGAATACTCGCTATGGACGCGCGACCCCGAGCACAACGGCGTGCTCGCCACTACGCGCGAACTAGGCATTGGCTTCGTGCCTTACTCGCCGCTCGGCCGCGGTTTCCTCACCGGTGCGATCCGATCACCCGAGGACTTCGATGCCGACGATTACCGCCGGCGCTCGCCCCGCTTCCAGGGCGACAACTTCGCCCGCAACCTGGTCCTGGTCGACCAGGTCAAGGCGATGGCGACGGAGAAAGGCATCACCGCCAGCCAGCTCGCCCTGGCCTGGGTGTTGGCGCAGGGCCAGGATCTGGTACCGATCCCCGGCACCAAGCGCGTGGCCTTCCTCGACGAGAATCTCGGCGCGCTCGATGTGCCGTTGTCGGCCGCCGAGCTGGCGCGAATCGAGGCCGTCTTCCCGGTCGATGCCGCAGCCGGGGCGCGCTATCCCGAGGCGCCGATGGCCTTGATCAACGGCTGAGCCAGAGGCGGCGCGGCGCCGGGCTCAACCCGGCGCCGGCCGTAGCCTTGCCAGGAGCTCGTCGAGCGGTGCCGGCCGGCCCAGCAGCCAACCCTGGACCTGGTCGCAGCCGTTGGCCGACAACCACACCAGCTGCGCTTCGTGCTCCACGCCTTCGGCAATGACCTTCAGGCCGAGGTTGTGACCGAGGGTAATCAGCGCCCGGCAGATGGACGCGTTACGCGTTTCCAGTTCGACGTCACCGACGAAAGAGCGATCGATCTTCAGCGAATCCAGCGGCATGTGCTGCAGGTAGGACATGCTGGAAAAGCCGGTGCCGAAGTCGTCCAGTGAAATGCACACGCCCTGCGCGTGCAGCCCGTGCATCGCCTTGAGGGCACGCAGCGGCTGGCGCATCAGGCTGCTTTCGGTCAGTTCCACGTGCAGGCCGCCGCGCGCGACGCCGAACTCCTCGCAGGCGGCGGCGACATCGGCGGCGAGATCGCTGTGGTGGAATTGCAGCGCCGAAACGTTTACCGCCACCGGCAGGTCGCGCCAGCCGTTGTCGGCTACGCGGCGCTGGGCGCGCGCCGCTTCGCGCAGTGCCCAACGCCCCAGTGGCAGGATCAGGCCGGTGTCTTCGCACAGCTGGATGAACTCGCCGGGCAGCATCCACCCGCCCTCGCCGGTGCGCCAGCGCACCAGGGCCTCCAGCGCCACCGGCCGGCGCTGGCGGCAATCGAAGATCGGCTGGAAATGCAGCACGAACTCATTGCGGTCGATGGCCTGGTGCAAGCGACCGGCCATGTGCAGCCGCTCGCTCAGCCGTGCCTCGATACCCGCATCGAAGCGCACCACCGGCTCGCTTTCCTCGCGCGCCGCATGGGCTGCCTGCGCGGCCTTGCCGATTACTTCTTCCGCCGCTTGCCCATCATCGGGATGGCTGGCCACGCCGATGCGCAAGTCGAGCTGGTGGAAGGAGTCGCGTCCTTGCACCGGTTCGGACAGACTCGCCACCAGCACTTCGATCACCACGTCCAGCGAGTGCTGCCCGGCGATGGCGAAGACGAAATCCTCGGCCGGCTGGAATGCCAGCCATCCGTACCGTTCGGCCAGCGCCTTCAGGCGCTGCTTGAGATTGCGCAGCACCGCCTCGCCGGTTTCGCGCCCCAGCGTGTCGCCGATCAACTGCATCCCACGCAGTTCGACGTGGGCGATGTGGTAGCGCGCATCGCGTTGCTCGCGGTCAAGCCATTCGGCAAGCGCCCGCACCGTCAGCAGGCCAGTAGCAGCATCGTGGCTGGCGCGGTACGCCAGCTCACGCTGGTAGGCGATGTGGTCGCTGACGTTCTCGGCCAGCACCAGGCGCGCGCGGATGCCGGCGATTTCCAATTGCGAACTGTGCACGCGCACGTCGATCAACCCGCCGTTGCGACGGCGATGCACATGCAGCAGAGGCACCGCGCTGTCGCCGAACAGCGGCAACGAGGGTGCGTGGAGCGGGTCCTGCAACGCCGGCTCGATATCGGCCAGGCGCAGCCGCAGGAATTCTTCGCGGCTGTAGCCGTATTCGCGGATCGCCGCGGGATTGACCTCCAGGAACAGGCCGGTTTCAGCGTCGAACAGCAGGCACGGCAGCGGATTGAGCTCGAAGATCAGGCGGAACTGGCGCTGCGCGTCGAGCGCGATCGACTGGATTTCCACCCGCTCGCTGACATCCACCACGGTGCCGGTCATGCGCCGCGTCGGATGGCCGTCCTCGACCAGCGCACCGCGCGCCGATACCCAACGCTCGCCCAGCTCGGGCAGCACCAGGCGGAAGGTGATATCCAGCGGCTCATCGCCACGCCAGGCCCGCGCCAGTGCGCGCGCGATCCGGCGTCGGTCCTGTGGATGCACGCGCTGCAGGAACTCGGGCACGCGCAAGCCAGGCAGCGCCGACTGGAACATCTCCGCCGTCTGCGGCGACCACTGCAACTGCTCCCCGTCCGGGGCGATCGACCAGGTACCGATGCCGCCGACCTGGTGGGCCAGGCGCAACTCCTCGTCGCCTGCGCGCAGCTCGGCCTGCAGGCGCGCCTGGCGGCGGGCAGCGCGGCGCAAGCTTCGCAACAGATAGGCGAAGCCGGCGACGTAGAAACCGAACACCAGCAGCGACACGCCGAACAGCGTCCACCACGGCGCCAGCACCTCGTGCTTGTCCAGGCCGGCATAGACGCGGATCGGATACGGCGGCGCGGTGCCCGCCGCGACGATGCGATGGATGCCGTCGAGCACGCTGGCGTGATCGCCCATCGGCACGATGCGCGGATCGCGGTTGAAGCTGCCTGGCGGCAGATGCAGCGGTGGGATGCGGCCACCGGGTTGCGCGCCGGGATAATGGGTGCGCGCCAACACGAAGCCATCGACATCGGTCAGCGAAACCACCCCGTACCGGCCCACGTCCAGACCGGTGAGCAGGTTCTGCAACTCGGCCTGGCGCAGGCGCGTCAGGATCCAGCGATCGTTGCCCATGTCCACGGCCAGGCGCAGCAGCCATTCGCCCTCCAGCCCCTGCTCCGGGGCGCCGACATACAGCGTGCTGCCGGCACCGCGCCGGGCCGGCACGGTCCAGCCCGGCAGCGAGGCATCGCCGCGACCATCGGTGATGGCCATGCCACGATCATCGACGATCACGATGCTCTCGATCTCGCCATGGCGGCTGGCGACACCGCGCATGGCATCGCTCAGCAATTCTGGCGCCTGGTCCGGCACGTGGCCGAACAGCTCCTGGGCATCGGCCCCGATCCCACGCATGGCCCGTTCCAGGTTGCGTAGTTCCAGCGCCATCAACCGCTGCGTTCCGGTCGCCAACGCCAGCGCCTGGCGTTGCGCAGCGTCGCAACGCGCCCGCCAGTCGTTGACCAGCAGCAGGGTCAAGCCGATGGCCAGCAACAAACCCAGCAGCAACCCCGCCCGCGTGACCCGACGCAGCGGCGGCATGTCCGGCAGGGAAATGTAAGCAGTGGCGGGCGGCGGCATTGCGATGCGTTCGTCTCCGGTTCCCCCAGCACATCGGCGCGATGGCTGAGTTCTTGAAGGTCCAGGGACACACTGAACCGGAAGCGGCGGCGAATAGGTGAAACCGTCGCATTCAGGTTCAGGGCGGTACCCGCTGGGCCCCGCCCGTCCTAAACTCGCGGGCTCGCCTTTGTCCCCACCGAGTCGTTCCATGCCACAGCTGCACCGCACTGCCCTGTTCCTTGCCCTGCTCTCCACGTTGCCTCTGGCCGCCTGCAAGCGTGAGGCTTCCACCGAGGCACCGGCCGCCGCCGCGGCAGCCAGCGCGACCGCCGGCAAACCGCAACACGGTCAGCCGCAACTGGGCACGTTCGGCTTCGACGCGGCCGGCATGGATCGCGAAGTCGCTGCCGGCAACGACTTCTTCGCCTTCGCCAATGGCAACTGGGTGAAGAACACGGAAATCCCGGCGGACCGCGCCAGCTACAACAGCTTTACCCGGATCGTGGTCGATACGGAGAAGCACACGCGCGACATCATCGAGGGCGCCTCTGCCAACGACCGCGCCAGCGGCGAGGAAAAGAAGATCGGCGACTACTACGCCGCCTTCATGGACGAGGCCGGCATCGAAGCCAAGGGGGCTGGCCCAGTGCAGCCGCAGTTGTCGGCCATCGCCCAGATCACCGACCCGCAGGCGCTGGCGCGCGAGTTGGGCGCCCAGTTGCGCGCCGATGTCGACCTGCTCAACGCCACCGATTTCTACACCGATCGCCTGTTCGGCCTGTGGGTCACCGCCGACCTGATGCAGCCGGACCGTTACGCGCCCTACCTGGTGCAGGGCGGCCTGGGCATGCCCGACCGCAGCTTCTACCTCGAAGGCGGGCGCATGGTGCAGCTGCGCGAAGCCTACAAGGCCCACATCGCCAAGGTGCTCGTGCTGGCCGGCCAGCCCGAGGCCGATGCGCAGGCGCAAGCGGCGCGCATCCTGGCGCTGGAGACCGCGATCGCCAAGGTCCATGCCTCGCAGGAGCAGACCAACAACGTCAAGGCCGGTGCCAATGCCTGGAAGCAGGCCGATTTCGCCACCAAGGCGCCCGGCCTGGATTGGGCCGCGTTCTTCGACGCCGCGGGGCTGTCGGCGCAGCAGGATTTCGTGGTCTGGCAGCCGCAGGCCGTGGCCGGGATTTCGGCCCTGGTCGCCTCGCAGCCGCTGGAAGTGTGGAAGCAATACCTGGCCTTCCGCGCCCTGGATCGCGCCTCGCCGTATCTATCCAAGCCCTTCGCCGATGAGCGCTTCGCCTTCTACGGTGCCACCCTCGACGGCACCCCACAGCAGCGCGAGCGCTGGAAGCGTGGTATCGATGCGACCAACGATGCCCTGGGCGAGGCCGTGGGCAAGCGCTATGTCGACAAATACGTCAGCGCCGAAACCAAGCAGCGCGCCGAGACGATGGTGCACAACATCATCGATGCCTTCGGCAAGCGCATCGACAAGCTCGACTGGATGAGCCCGCAGACCAAGCAGCACGCCAAGGCAAAGATCGCCGGCCTGACCGTGGCCGTGGGCTACCCGGACAAATGGCGCGACTACAGCGCACTGGACGTGCGCCGCGACGACGCCCTGGGCAACGCCGAGCGCGCCGAGCAGTTCGAATACCGTCGCAACCTGGCCAAGCTCGGCAAGCCGATCGACCACGGCGAGTGGTACATGCTGCCGCAGACGGTCAACGCGTTGAACGTGCCGCTGGAGAACCGCCTGATCTTCCCGGCCGCCATCCTGCAGCCGCCGTTCTTCGACCCGGCGGCCGATGATGCGGTCAACTACGGTGCGATCGGCGCGGTCATCGGCCATGAAATCAGCCACAGCTTCGACAACACCGGCGCCCTGTTCGACGAACACGGCGCGCTGCACGACTGGTGGACGGCCGAGGACCTGAAGAAGTTCGAGGCCGCCGGCGATGCCCTGGCGGCGCAGTTCAGCGCCTACAAGCCGTTCGCGGACCTGTCGGTAAACGGCAAGCTGACCTTGGGCGAGAACATCGCCGATGTCGCCGGCCTGGCGACCGCGCACGACGCCTATGTGTTGTCGCAACAAGGCAAGCCGGCGCAGACGCTGGAAGGCTTCACGCCGGACCAGCGCTTCTTTCTCGGTTTCGCCCAGGCCTGGCGCGGCAAGTATCGCGATGAAGCACTGCGCAATGCGGTACTCACCGATGTCCACGCCCCCGGCCGTTTCCGCGCGCAGACGGTGCGCAACCTGGACGCCTGGTACCCGGCGTTCGACGTGAAGCCGGACCAGGCGCTGTATCTGGCGCCGGAGAAGCGGGTGAAGATCTGGTAAGTCGAAACAGAAGGGCGACCCACGGGTCGCCCTTCGTTTTTGGGTGCACCCGTAGGAGGGGCTTCAGCCCCGACAGCCCTCAGCGCGCGCGCACTTTCAAGGCCATCGCTGCAGCACCTCCACCGGCAAGCCCATCCGCCGGCACGCCCGCGGTGCCAACCCATCCGGAAGCGCCGCGCGAAACAGCGGTGCCATCGCCGCCATCATCCGTGCCGAGGCGCGATCCCGCGCACGCAGCAGCGGTCCGCGTCCGAGCAACGCGCACGCCCAATCCGGCAGCAGCGCCGCGCCCGCGCCGAGGAACACGTCGCGCGACAGGCCCGGGGCCGGCACCGGCAGCCGCGCGCCCGCCAGTACACCCAATACTTCGCGGGCCTGCTGCCCCACGCGCAATTGCGGCAGCATTGCCGCGAAATACGCCGCCACCGCCGCTTCGCTGGCCGGCACCTCGGTAGCGCCGAGCGCTTCGGCCACGCGCCGGGTCTCGGCGTAGTAGCGGTCGGCGATGGCAGCCGGCACCGCACGGCCATAGCGCCGGCAGCCTTGCAGGAATCCATAGGCCTCGGTGACGTGCACCCAGGTCAGCAACTCCGCTTCATCGGCGCGATAGGGCTGACCGTCTCCGGTGTGTCCGGCAATGCGTGCGTGGATGGCCCGCACCCGCGCGATGAGCCGTTCGGCTTCGGCCGTGGGCGCATAGGTCGTGCCGGCGACAAAGTGGGTAGTCCTGCGCAGGCGCCCGACCAGGTCCTCGCGGAAATTCGAATGGTCGTACACCGCGGCCAGCGCGCGCGGGTGCAGGGCCTGCAGCATGAGCGCGCACAGGCCGCCGGCCAGCATGCCGGGGAATTCGGCGTGCACCCGCCAGGTCACGCTGTCCGGGCCGAACAGCCCGGGGTCGCCGGCCGGGCTGTCGTAGTCGATGCCGCTTTCGCCGCGCGGGAACGCCCCCAGCACCCAGCGTCGCAGTGGCGCGACGGCAGGCGCGGTGAGGGATCGCAGCAGGCTCGGCATGCGCTCATGCTAGCGCGCTCACGCAATGGTGACCGCCGGTTCGGATACTTGACCCTGTCGTCCTGCACGCGCCGGACCCGCCACCTGGCGGCGCTTGTGCGGTCGCAGCAAGCCGACAACGGCCCGGCACCCCATTGCCAAGCGCGGCGAAAGTGCTAGAAAGGAAGCACCTGAAGTACGCCAGCATCGCCAGCCGTAGTAGCAGCCAACTGTTCGGGAGTTCGTCATGATCGCTTTGTTCAAAGGTTTGGGATTGCTTCTGGAAGACAACGCGCTCCATGCAGAGCCCTTCGAAGCGCAGGTCGCGCACTGGCGCAACAAGACCGACCGGCAGATCGACGCCGAGGTCGACCTGCTCACCGTCGCCAAGAAGCAGTGGGTGGTCGCCTCGATCATCGGCTGGCAGGCCATCTCGCTCATCCTGCTCGGTGTCATTGCCCAGCAGCTGTGGCAGCACGACTACCACATCACCTTCAGCCGGGTGGTCATCGTGTTCACCTCGTGGATCTCGATCCTGTTCGTGATGTGGTACATCGCCGATCTGTTCGACCACAGCGCCGGCTTCGAGCGCTGGTTGCGTGCGTTCAACAGCCGCGCGCGGTTGGCGCCGGACGCCGATACGGTCGAATGCGTGGCCGATGCCCTGGAGATGGCGCGGCGCTATCCCGAAGTGCTGCGCTACAAGCAGGAAGTGATGGCTCACCGCGAGATCCGCCACGAGGACATCGTGATCATGCGCGAGATGGGCAGGCTGCGGCAGTATTCGGAACTGGTGCGCGAACTCGACCGCTTCGATGGCAGTCCGCGGCTGGTGGCTTGAGCCGCCGAGCTTCGGATTAGGAGGGGCTTCAGCCCCGGGAACCGCAAGCCGGAAACAGAACGGGGGCCGAGGCCCCCGTTTTTTATTTCTCAGTGCGTGGCAACCACCGCCTGCTCCACCGAAGGCGTCCGCCAACCACTGCGCACGCCCCAGAAGTAGAACAGCAGCCCAACCACGCCGACCACCACCAGGTCCATGCCATAAGACAGGTAGCCGTGACCGCCGAAGGTGGTGCTGCCGGCCCATGACAACAGGGCAATCGTGGGCAGGTAGACAATCATCCACCAGGCGCCCTTGAGCTGGCGGCCAAAATCGGCCCAGCGCGCCTTGGCCTGGAAATACGCGTAGACCGGCAGGGCGACCACCATCAGCAGGATGATCTCGCCGGTCAGCGGCCAGCGCGCCCAGTACAACAGCTCGGTAGCCATCACGAAGGCCACCGCGGCCATCACCGGCAACGCGAACACGCGCAGCGGGCGGTGGAACTCGGGGGCGGTGCGGCGCAGCGACATCACGCTGACCGGGCCGGTAAGGTAGGAAATGATCGTCGCCACCGAGATCACCGCCGCCAGCGTGCCCCAGCCGCGGAAGAAGAACAGGAACAGGTAGGACACGCCCAGGTTGAACAGCATGGCCGGGCGCGGCACGCCCCAGTGCGCATGCACCTGGCCGAGAATCTTCGGCAGGGTGCCGTTCTTCTCCATGCCGTAGATCATCCGTGCCGTGGTTGCGGTGTAGGTGATGCCGGTACCCGACGGGCTGACGAAGGCATCCACGTACAGCAGGATCGCCAGCCAATGCAGGTTGACGATGATGGCCAGCTCGGCGAACGGCGAGCGGAAGTCGATACCATGCCAGCCGGCCTGGGCCAGCAGGTCCGGCGGCACCGCGCCGATGAAGGCGATCTGCAGCAGCACGTAGACCACCGTGGCCAGCGCGATCGAGCCCAGTACCGCGAAAGGAATACTGCGGCCGGGGTTCTTGGCCTCGCCGGCCAGGTTCACCGGGCTCTGGAAGCCGTTGAAACTGAAGACAATGCCGGCGGTGGCCACGGCAGTGAGGACGGCGGCGAAGTCGATGACGTGGTTGTCGCCATGGATACCGACGCTGAAGTTCTCGCCGTGGAAGCCGCTGGCGATCAGCATGATGCCGGTCAGGGCCGGCACCACCAGCTTGAAGACGGTGATGGCGGTATTGGAGCGCGCGAACAGCTTCACGCTCCAGAAGTTGAGAAAGAAATACACCAGCACCAGCACCGCGGCGATCAGCAGGCCCGGCACGCTGAGCTCGCCGGCACCGCCAGGATGCGAAATGAACAGGTTCTGCGCCCACTGCCAGGGCCACGAGGCCATGTACTGCACCGAAGCTTCGGCCTCGACCGGGATCACCGAGACGATGGCGATCCAGTTCGCCCAGCCGGCGATGAAGCCCACCAGCGACCCGTGCGAATAGTGGCTATAGCGCACCATGCCGCCGGATTCGGGGAACATGGCGCCCAACTCGGCATAGGCCAGGGCAATGGTGGTGATGATGGCCGCGCCCAGTACCCAGGCCCAGACTGCCCCTGGCCCCGCCAGTCCCGCGGCGCGCCAGGCGCCGAACAACCAGCCTGAACCAATGATCGAGCCCAGGCCGGTGAGCATGAGGGCGAAGGGGCCAACTTCGCGGCGCAGCGCGATGGGGTGTTGTGGAACGGACATGAGGCGAAAGCCGACAGCAAAGAATCGCGCATGATCGCAGAGCGGGGCCCGCCCGTCATAGCGCACTGCGGAATGGGTGGCCTTTTGTAGGAGCAAAAAAACCGGATTAGCTGCGGTGGCAGTCTTGGCTCGGCGCCTGGCCGTCCACGCACACCTGGAAGCCCGCCGGCAGGCCTTTCACCTGATGGGCCTGGCCCGCCTTCAGGTCCAGCCGCTGCAGCGTTCGGCGCTGGCATTGGCCCGATTGGCCGCCCTGGCAATCGTCGGCGAACACCAGGTAATGGCAGTGCCCGGTGGTACTGGCCAGGCAGTGGAAGTCGGCCACGCCGTCGCGGCTGCTGGTTTTGCTGAAGAGGGTGTCGTGGCCGTTGCTGCTGGCGCGGGTCACGGAGGTCATGCCGGGGGCCTCGTGGCACCCGGACAGGGCCATCAGGCAGAAATAGACAATGGCGGCGAAGCGGCGCATGGCGATTCTCCTCGACCCCTGCGCGACTACATGCCGCGGAACAGGGTCATGAATGGTTGGCTGACCGTGAGCAGCTCCGGCCGGGTCTTCAGCCGCAGCTTGCCCTTGCCGCTGTCCTCGCGGATCACCGAGGCCACGGCTTTCATGTTGACGATGGTCGAGCGGTGGATCTGCTTGAACGCTTGTGGGTCGAGCACGTCCAGCAGTTCGCGCAGCGAGGTGCGCAGCACCGATTCGCCGTCGGCGGTCATCACGACGGTGTACTTGTGGTCGGCCTGGAAATAGGCCACGTCGTCGAGCTGGATCAAGCGCGTCTCGCGCCCGCTGCTGGCGGTGATCCAGGCCATCGGCGGACGATCGCCGGGACTGCCGGGGCGCGCCGACAATCGCGCCAGCAACGCGTCCAGTACCTGCGTATCCGGCAAGCCGGCGGTCAGGCGCGATTGCACGCGCTGCACGGTGGCGGCCAGGCGCTCGCGCGAAATGGGTTTGAGCAGGTAATCGATGGCGCCCTGCTCGAAGGCGTCGATGGCGTACTGGTCGTAGGCGGTGACGAACACCACCTGCGAGCGCGGGCTGGTCTCGGCCATGGCACGGGCCACCTCGATGCCGGTCAGGCCAGGCATGCGGATGTCCAGGAACACCACGTCCGGCTGCAGCTCGGCAATGCTCTCCAGCGCGCTGGCGCCGTCTTCGCATTCGGCCACGATCTCCAGCGCCGGCCATACCTCGGCCAGTTGCCCGAGCAGCGACTGCCGCAACAGGGTCTCGTCTTCGGCAACGATCGCCCGCACCCCGTTCATGCCACGCCTCCGTTGCCGGTGGCGGTATCGACGGCGGTACCCGGCAGCGGCGGCGGCGCAGTGGTTGCGCTGGCGGGCACCGGCGCGGCGGCATTCGCCGGCGGCGTGGTGTCCGGCGAGACCCACGGCGGTGGCGTCTTCTGCGGCGCGTATTGCAAGGGCAAGGTAAGGGTGGCCGCCACGCCGCTGGGGAAGTTGGAGACGATCGCGAACGAGGCGGCGCCGCCGTAGGTCAGGCGCAGCCGTTCGCGCAAGTTGCGCAAGCCCACGCCGGTGCCGTGGCTGTGGCTGTTGAAGCCCTGACCGTCGTCGGCGACGGTGAGGGTGGCATGGTCGTCGAACGCGCGTGCCAGGATCCAGATCGTGCCGCCGCCGGGCTTGGGCTCCAGGCCGTGCTTGATCGCGTTTTCCACCAGCGTCTGCAACATCATCGACGGCACCTGCAGGCGGCGCAGCTCGAACGGCACCTCCAGCTGCATCGCCAGGCGCGCGCCCATGCGGATACGCAGGATTTCCAGATAGGCCTGGGTGCGTTCGAGCTCCTCGCCCAGGGTGGACATCGCCTCATCGGCGCTGGGCAGCGAGCGGCGCAGGTATTGAATCAAGTGGCCGATCATCTGGTCGGCGCGCGGGGGATCGGTGCGCGCCAGCACCTGGGCGCTGGCCAGGGTGTTGTAGAGGAAGTGCGGCTCGACTTGCGCGTGTAGCAGGTTCAGCCGTGCCACCGCCAGCTCCTTCTCGGTCTCGGTCTGCACCACCGCGGCCTGCTCGTCGCGGCGCTGCGCCGATACCCGCGTGGTCAGCGCGCGACCGACGGCTTCGGCGGTTTCGTAATTGCTGCCCTCGTCGACCACGAACAGGTCGACCCAGGCGCCAGCGTCGGGCTCGCACAGCAAGGTCACGCTGCTGGTGCCCGTGCCCGGGGTGAGCGTGGCCTGGACCTGGTTGCGCTTGATCGCAAAGCGCGCGAACAGGTTCCAGCGCGATATCTCGTCCGGCGAGGTGGCATCGAAGCGCCGCACCTTGGCCCGCACCTGCAGGCTGCCGGGCGAGCTTTCGATGTCCTCCACGCGCGGCAGCTGGCGAATCGCGCTCTCCATCACCGCGAAGGCTTCGGTCGTATCCAGCGGCACCTCGATCTGGCGGCGCTGGCGGCTGCTCAGGGTGTCGTGGTCGAGGCGGCCGGCGATCAGCTTCACCCGGCGCAAGTGGGTGGCGATGCTGGTCAGCACGATGGCCAGCGTGCCCAGGGTGATCAGGGTGTAGATCGAACCCGTATGGCCGAACAGCTCGTCCCAGACATTGCTGACGACGATCAGCACGATCATCCAGGCGAACATCAGGCGGGCGATCAGGAACAGGCTGGCAGTCACGGGAATGGCTCGGTGGATTCAGTGCGGCCGAGCATAGACCGGCCCGCCGGGCTTGTGGATGCGGACGCGACGAGTGCCCCGGCGTGGCGACGGAAGCCCCGATTGCCAGCGCGAATCCGCGGCCGGGGTCGCGTTTCGCCGATGCGCGGCGCGGTTATGCTGGCCCCGCCCCCACCCTGGAAGCCTTATGCAACGTCGCCAGTTCCTGCGCGGTGCCGGTGCCGCAGTCGCCGTCGCCTCTACCGGCGCCTTCGCCGCCAACGAACCGCGCCATCCGGCAATCGCGCCGCCGCCCGCCGACGCAATTGCCGGGCACTTCGCACCGCCCCGCGCCCTGTCCCCGATCCGCGCCAGCGCCGACCGAATCATCGCCCTGAGCGTATGCACCCGGCCGTTCCGCGCCCAGGGCCCGCGGATCGAGGCCGAGCGCATCGGCCGCAAGACCGTCATCCATAACTATGGCCACGGCGGCAGCGGTTGGTCGCTGTCGTGGGGCTCGGCCGAGCGCGCGGTACGCCTGGCGCCGGCCAAGCCGGGCGAAGAAGTCGCGGTGATCGGCTGCGGCGCCATTGGCCTGACTACCGCCCTGGTGGCCCAGCGCGCCGGATTGCGCGTGCGCATCTATGCCAAGGACCGGCTGCCGGACGTGCGTTCGTTCTACGCCACCGGCGTGTGGTCGCCCGATTCGCGGCTGATCACCGCCGCCGCCAGCACCCCGGCGTTCGAGCGCACCTGGGAAGAGATGGCGCGCAGCTCGTTCCACCGCTTCCAGACCCTGCTCGGGCTGCCGGGCGAGCCGGTGGAATGGCGCGACGGCTACTTCCTTTCCGACACCCCGTTCGACCAGCCGGCCGGCGCCGACAGCGAAAGCCGCGAGCCCGAATACGCCGACCTCGAACACCGCCTGCTGCGCGACCTGCATCCGGCCGGGCGCGAACTGGCGCGCGGCGAACATCCGTTCCCGGTGCCCTACGCGCGCCGCTATACCCAGATGACCTTCAACATCACCGCGTACTCGCGCCTGCTGATGGACGACTTCCTGGCCAACGGCGGCGAACTGCATACCCGGGTGTTCGACAGCCCGCGCCAGTTCGCCGACCTGCGCGAGAAGGTGGTCTTCAACGCCACCGGCTATGGCGCGCGTGCGCTGCTCGGCGACGAGTCGATCGTGCCGGTGCGCGGCCAGACCGCGCGCCTGGTGCCGCAGCCGGAGGTGGACTACTCGCTGTTCTGGCGCGGCCACAACCTCAACGTCATTCCGCGCCGCGACGGCATCCTGGTGCAGGCGCAGCAGGAGGACGACTATGGCAACGAAGGCATTACCCCGAACCGCGCGTTGTCCGAGGCGGCCGTGGCGCAGTTGGCCAAGCTCTTTGGCACTGCGGCAAGCTGAGGCGGCTGCTACTTGACCGAAGCCTGCAACGCCGCCGCCAGCGCCGCATCGCCGTTGAGCAGATCCTGCCAGGCCAGCACCAGGCCCTTGCGCCGGCCCTTCTCGACCAGCTTCAGGCCGTCGGGGTCGATGATCAGGGTGTAGGCACGGCCGTCCACTTCCAGTTCGCGGCGCAAGGGTTTGTCCAGGGGCGTCATCGCCGGCTCCGGTTGTGGCCTCGTCGCATGCTGGACGGGGCCAGGTGAGCGTGCCGTCAGCGCTGGCCGGTAGACGGGAGGGTGTGCGTTGTCAGCCATGTGGCCGGCAGAGAACGCAGGAAGCCACCCGTCCCTTCAAGGAGCTGTGTCATGCCCAATCGCGAAGATATCGCGTGGTTCAAGCAGACGTTCGGCACGCGCTTGCAAGCCGCACTCGCCGGCACCCCCTTCAGCCTCGACTTCCTCGTCGCTCTCGCCTGCCAGGAGACCGGCGAAGTGTGGCCGCTGTTGCGCCGCGCCGGCTTGGATGAGGCGCGGTTGCTGGCGCTGTGCGTGGGCGACACCCTCGACGCCAGCGCCGGTCGCGGTGCCTTTCCGCGTACGCGCGCCGAACTCGAAGCCGCGCCGAACGGGGCGCAGATGTTCCAGATTGCGCGCCAGGCCCTGGTCGAGATGGCGCGTTTCGTTCCCGAGTACGCGCGCGTGGCGCAGAAGCCGGACAAGTTCTGCCATGGCTTCGGCCTGTTCCAGCGCGACTTGCAGTTCTTCAAGCAGGACCCGCAGTATTTCCTGCAACAGCGCTATGCCCGCTTCGAGGACACCTTGGCCCATGCGCTGCAGGAATTGCAGGCCAAGCGCCAACGCATCGGCCTGGGCGACCGCGCCCCGCTGAGCGTGCTGGACATGGTCGCGGTGGCGATCGCCTACAACACCGGCCGCTACGACCCGCGCAGGGGCCTGAAGCAAGGCTACCGGCCGCCCGGCGGCAAGTACTACGGCGAGTCGGTGTTCGACTACTTGCGCTTGAGCGAGACCGTCGCCGTCGCCGGCGCGCGCCCCTTGATCGAGCCACCGGTCGCCGGCGAGGCCATCGTGCCGCCGCCCTCGCCGATCACCGCCACCGGGCCGTTCCTGCGCGTGGACACCCGGGTATCCACGCTATACCTGCGCAGCGCGCCAAAAATCAGCACTCCGACGCGTGCCAATGTGGTTGGCGAGCTGCCTGACGGCCAGCCGGTGCGTGCGTTCGATGGCAAGACCGTGGATGGCTTCATGGCGGTGGAGACCAGCCTGGCCGGCGCGCTGCTGCGCGGCTGGGCGGCGACGCGCTATCTAAAGCCGGCGCCGGAACTGGAAGAGATTCCGGTACTGGAAGCGCCGGCGGCGACATCGGGCACGGCGGCCACACGCGCCACCTCTTCCGGTCCGATTCCGGCCGTTTGGATGCCGCGTGCGGGCACCAGCCTCACCCGTCGAACCGCCCCGGCCGACGCCCACTCGCTCAACGAACCGGGCCAGCCCGGGCGCCAGGGGACGACGCCCGATGTACTGCGCCTGGAACTGGCGGCGATCATTGATTGGCTCGACAGCGAGAAGCCCACCCACAAGCGCTACCAGCCACGCGATGGCCTGACCTTCTGCAACATCTACTGCCACGACTTCTGCCATCTCGCCGGCGCCTACCTGCCGCGCGTGTGGTGGTCTTCGCCGGCCCTGCTGAAGTGGCAGCAGGGGCAGACCGTACCGCCGCTGATTGGCGACACCCTGCGCGAGATGCGGGCGAACGACCTGTTCCGCTGGCTGCGCGAATTCGGGCCCGACTTCGGTTGGCGCCAGACCGGCACGCTGGACAAGCTGCAGCTGGCCGCCAACCAGGGCGCGCTAGGCCTGATCGTGGCCCGCCGCAAGGAAGACGGGCGCTCGGGCCACATCGTGCTGGTCGTGCCCGAGACCGACACGCACCGCGCGCGCCGCGACGCCGCCGGCACCGTCATCGCCCCGCTGCAGAGCCAGGCCGGCGCGAGCAACTTCCGCTACGGCACCGGCCAGGCCGGCTGGTGGAACCGCGAAACCTTTGCCGAATTTGCGTTCTGGATCCACGCCTGAGGCCACGCTCAGGCGCGGCGCTGGATCAATTCCATGAACTGGTTGAGGCGAAAGGGCTTCTGCAGGAACTGCACCCCGGCCGGCAGTGGCTGCAGCTGGAACCGTGGATGCCCTGAGGCGAGGATCACCGTTGCCTGCGGCAGGTGCTCCGCCACGTATCGGCCCAGGTCCGCCCCGCTCAGGGCACCGGGCATGTGGATGTCGCTGAACAGTACGTCGCAGCAATAGCCGCCCTGCAGTAGCGACATCGCCTGGCTGGCATCGGCGGCGGTACTGACTTCGGCGCCCATGCCTTGCATGACATCGGCCAGCAGGTCGCGCAGGTCCTCCTGGTCTTCCACCAGCAAGACCCGCAGCGGCGGTTCGGAATGCACTTGTTGCATGTTGCCCCCTGTACAAAAAAACGACGAAGGATTCCGACTTGCCCGTGAAGACGGCGTGGACGCCTGGAACCTGCCCCGGAGGCATTCGTCAAGCCCGATCCTTCAGTTAGTATCGCGTGTTTTCAGTATCGGGACAGGCACGATGAAACAAGCCACCGGCCGCGACACCGCGATCGGCGTGACCGCCTTCGCACTCGCCTTGGGCACGATCGGGATCGAGTCGATCACCCCGCTGGGCTATGCCGTCTGGCTGCTTTACTTCATGGCCGTTTGCGTCACCGTCTTCCAGAACCGGCCGATGCTGCCGCTGGCGGTGGCCGCGTTGTCGTGCCTGCTGCTGGCCGTCGGGTACAAGATCGCCCCGCCCAGCAACAACTCCGCGTTCTCGTTCGTCAACCGCAGCATTGGCGGCACCTGCTTCATCCTCACCGCCCTGGTGGTGATGCAGGCAATTCGAGCCCGCCGCGAGGCCGAGCGCGCCTTGTGGTTGCAGGAAGGCGCCAATGCCGTCTCGGTCAGCCTGCATGGCGACCTGGCGCCGAATGAGCTCGCCGAGTCCGCATTGGGCGTGCTGTGCGGCTACATCGGCGCCCAGGTGGGCGCGTTGTACCGCCTCGACGGCGAGCGCCTGGCGCTGGCCGGCGGCGTGGCGCTTTCGCCAGACGTTCCGCGCGAGCTGCCCGTGCGCGAAGGCCAGCTTGGCGAAACCCTGCGCCTGGGCCAGGCCCGGCGCGTGCACGGCGTGGCCACCACGCACCTGCCGATCGCCTCGGCGCTGGGCCGCAGCGCACCGGGCGAGCTGCTGATGGCGCCGGTGAGCGCCGACGGCAACTGGATGGGCGTGGTGGAACTGGGCCGCGTGGCCAGTTCGCTCCACGATGGCACTGCCATCGAACTGCTGGCGCGCTGCGGCGAAATCATCGGCGTGGCACTGCGCACCTCGCTGCTGCGTGGCGAGCTGCTCGACCTGCTCGAGGAAACCCAGCGCCAGAGCGAAGAACTGCAGGCCCAGCAGGAAGAGCTGCGCGTGGCCAATGAGGAGCTGGAAGAACAAAGCCGCAGCCTGCAGCACTCCCAAGCCAGCCTGGAGCAGCAGCAGGCCGAACTGGAGCAGACCAACGTGCAGCTGGAAGAGCGCACGCACGAGCTCGAGGGGCAACGTCAGCGCCTGCTCAACGCCCAGTCCGAACTGGTGCGCAACAGCCAGGAACTGGCCACCGCCTCGCGCTACAAGTCCGAGTTCCTGGCCAACATGTCGCACGAGTTGCGCACCCCGCTCAACAGCTCGCTGATCCTGGCCAAGCTGCTTGCCGACAATCGCGACGGCACGCTGACCGCCGAGCAGGTCAAGTACGCGCAAGCGATCCACTCGTCCAACAACGATCTGCTGGCGCTGATCAACGACATCCTCGACCTGTCCAAGATCGAGGCCGGCCACATCGAGCTGGCCGACGACACCCTGCAGACCGATTCGCTGTTGATGCGCCTGCGCGAGACCTTCGAGCCGCTGGCACGGCAGAAGGGCCTGGCGCTGGACATCGCCACCGACCCCGGCGCGCCGACCCAGTTCATCGCCGATAACCAGCGCCTGCAGCAGATCCTCAAGAACCTGCTGGCCAACGCGCTCAAGTTCACCGAGCACGGCAGCGTCAGCTTGAAGGTGCAGGCGCACGGACCCCGGCGCATGCGCTTCGTGGTCTGCGATACCGGCATCGGCATCGCCCGCGACCAGACCGAGGTGATCTTCGAGGCCTTCCGCCAGGCCGACGGCAGCACCCGCCGCCGTTTCGGCGGCACCGGCCTGGGGCTTTCGATTTCGCGCGACCTGGCGCTGCGCATGGGCGGGGCCATCAGCGTGGAAAGCGAGCCCGGCCGCGGCAGTTGCTTCACCCTGGAACTGCCGGTCGATGGCGCCCCGGCCGAGGCTGCCGATATGCCGCTGCCCGCACCGGCAAAGCCGGCGCCGAGCTCGACCCTGGCCGAGCGCCTTCCCACCGCCCCGCCAACGCCGGTCGTGCGTGCGGCACCGACTGCATTGCCCACCGAGAGCGTGGAGGACGACCGGCACAGGCGCAGCCGGCCCGGCCGGCTGATCCTGGCCGTTGAAGACGATGTCGACTTCGCCCGCGCCCTGGTCGCCCTGGCGCACGATCTCGATTTCGACTGCGTCGTGGCCCCCACCGCCGAACAGGCCCTCGCGCTAGCGGCCGAGCTGCGACCCAGCGGTATCCTGCTGGACATCGGCTTGCCAGACGTTTCCGGCCTGAGCGTGCTCGAACGCCTCAAGCGCGATCCGGCCACCCGCCACATTCCGGTGCACGTGGTTTCGGCAGTGGAGCGCACCCAGGTGGCACTGGAACTGGGCGCGGTCGGCTTCCTGATCAAACCGGCCACGCGCGAGCGCCTGGCCAGCGCGATCGAACAATTGGAACAGACCAGCGCGCGCGCCATGCGCCGGCTGCTGATCGTCGAAGACGACCAGGAACTGCGCGAGAACCTGCAGTTGCTGCTGGCGCGCGATCAACTGGAGATTATCGCGGTCGGCACCATTGCCGAGGCGATCGAGCAGCTTGTAGGCGCCACTTTCGATTGCATGGTCACCGACCTGGCGTTGCCTGACGGCAGCGGCTACGACCTGCTCGAACGCATGGCCGGCCATGACGCGGTCGCCTTCCCGCCGGTGATCGTGTACACCGGGCGCGCGCTCACCCGCGATGAAGAGCAGCGCCTGCGCCGCTATTCGAAGAGCATCATCATCAAGGGCGCGCGTTCGCCCGAGCGCCTGCTGGACGAGGTGACCTTGTTCCTGCACAGCGTGGAGGCGTCGCTGCCGAGCCAGCAACAGCGGTTGTTGCGCGAGGCACGCCGGCGCGACGCGGTGCTCGACGGCCGCACCGTGCTGTTGGCAGAAGACGATGTGCGCAACATCTTCGCCTTGTCCAGCGTGCTCGAACCCCTCGGCGTTACCCTCGAGATTGCCCGCAATGGCCGCGAGGCGCTCGAGCGGCTGGCCGTGCACGACGTCGACCTGATCCTGATGGACATCATGATGCCGGAGATGGACGGCCTGACCGCGATGCGCGAGATCCGCCGCAACCCGGCCTGGCAGAACCTGCCGATCATCGCCCTGACCGCCAAGGCCATGGCCGACGATCGCGAGCATTGCCTGGAAGCCGGCGCCAACGACTACATCGCCAAGCCCATCGACGTCGACAAGCTGGTCTCGCTATGCCGGGTGTGGTGCGCGCGGCAATGAGCGAGGCGTTGTTCGACCTGGAGCTGGGGCTGCTGCTGGAGGCAATCTACCGGCGCTACCACTACGACTTCCGCCAATACGCAGTGTCCTCGCTGCGCCGGCGCGTGCGCCAGGCCATGGGCCGCTTCGACTGCGAGCACGTGGCCGACCTGCAGCATCGCTTGCTGCACGAGCCGGAGCTGTTCGCCCAGGCCATGCAGTACTTCACCGTGCAGGTATCGGAGATGTTCCGCGACCCGGACTACTTCCGGGTCCTGCGCGAGCAGGCGATTCCGGTGTTGCGCACCTACCCTTCCTGCAAGATCTGGGTGGCCGGCTGCAGCACTGGCGAGGAAGTCTGGTCGCTGGCCATCCTGCTGCACGAGGAAGGCCTGCTCGATCGCACGCTCATCTATGCCACCGACATCAACCCGGAGGCATTGGCGGCGGCCGAGAGCGGGGTGTTCAATATCGACCGCGTCGCCCAGTTCAGCCGCAGCTACCAGCAAGCCGGTGGCCGCGCCTCGCTGGCGGACTACTACACCAGCGCCTACAACGGCGCGCTGTTCGACCGCCGGCTCAAGCGCAATATCGTCTTCGCCGACCATAGCCTGGCCACCGACAACGTGTTCTCGGAGGTGCACCTGGTGTCCTGCCGCAACGTGCTGATCTACTTCAACCGGGGCCTTCAGGACCGCGCCATCGGGCTGTTCCACGAGGCGCTGGTGCATCGCGGCTTCCTGGGCCTGGGCAGCAAGGAATCGCTGCAGTTCGGCGCGCATGCGGCCGACTTCGAGCCATGCGCGCGCGAACAGCGCCTGTACCGGAAAGTCGCATGAACAGTCCGACGCCTGCACTGGCCGCGCGTTACGAAGCCATCGTCATCGGCGCCTCCGCCGGCGGCGTGGCCGCCTTGCGTGCGGTGCTCGGCAGCTTGCCGGCCGACCTGCCGGTGCCGGTCCTGATCGTCCTGCATCTGCCGCGGGACCGCCCCAGCACCATCAGCGAAATCCTCGACGGCGATTGCGCCTTGCCCGTTCGCGAAGCCGTGGACAAGCAACCCTTGCTGCCCGGCACGGTCACTTTCGCCCCGCCCGACTACCACCTGTTGGTGGAAAACCGGGAATCGCTGGCGCTGTCGGTGGACGCACCGGTGTTGTTCTCGCGGCCGGCCATCGACCCGCTGTTCGAAAGTGCCGCCGAGGTCTTCGGAGAGCGCTTGCTCGCCATGCTCCTCACTGGCGCCAGCAGCGACGGTAGCGAAGGCGTCGCCGCAGTGCGCCAGCGCGGCGGCAGCGCCTGGGTGCAGCAACCCGAAGACGCCCTTTCCCCCCTGATGCCCGCCTCCGCCCTGGCGCACGCGGGCGCCGATGCAGTACTTACGCTCGACGCGATTTGCGCACGGCTGTCGGAATTCCATCCATGAATCTCCTCCACCCCTCTCTTTCGACCGACACCCACGAGCCGATCAACGTCTTGGTGGTGGACGATGTCGCCGAGAACCTGATCGCCATGGAAGCGCTGCTGCGGCGCGACGACGTGCGCGTGCTGTGCGCGCGCTCCGGCGCCGAGGCACTGGAACTGTTGCTGCAGCACGAAGTGGCCGTTGCCCTGCTCGACGTGCACATGCCCGAGATGGATGGCTTCTCGCTGGCCGAACTGATGCGCGGTGCCACCCGCAGCCGGGAAGTGCCGATCATCTTCCTCACCGCCTCGCCCAGCGATCCGATGCGGTCCTTCCAGGGCTACGGCGCCGGCGCAGTGGACTTCCTGCACAAGCCGATCGAACCACACGTCATCCTCGGCAAGATCAACGTGTTCATCGAGCTGTTCCAGCAGCGCCGCCTGCTCAAGCAGCGCAACGAGTCACTGGAGCGCGCGCTCAAGCTCAACGAGACCATGATGGCGGTACTCACGCACGACCTGCGCACACCGTTGTCGGTAGTGCTGCTGTGCGCCGAGAAGCTGGCCCTGCAGCTCCCCGCCGAGGCCTCCGTACAACGCACGCTCGGGCAAATGGAGAGCAGCGGCCGAAGGATGGCGCGAATGGTCGAACAGCTGCTGGACTTCTCGCGCATCCGTACCGGCGGGTTGATCGTGCAACGCGTGCTCTGCGACTGCCGCGAGGTCGTCGCCGGCGTGCTCGACGAAGCGCAGCGCTTGCATGGCGACGCCACCCTCGAGCTACAGGCCGAAGGCGACCTGCAGCTACAGGCCGACGCGGACCGCCTGTCACAGATCGTCTCCAACCTGGTCAGCAACGCTTTGGTCCACGGCCAAGGCACGGTGCGGGTTGAGATCGATGGCCGCAACCCTATGGTGTTGCGGCTGGCAGTCAGCAATCCGGGCCACATCGACCCTGACCTCCTTCCGCGCCTGTTCGAACCTTTCAAGACTCGCTTTCACGCCAGTCATGGCCTGGGCCTGGGACTGTTCATTGCGCATCAGTTCGCGCTGGCCCACGGCGGCGACTTGCACGCATCGAGCGCGCAGGGCGAGGTGCGCTTTGAGCTGCGCCTACCTCGGCGAGCGGACTAGCGACGTTGGTATCGGCCTGCGCGCAAGGCTCTGGCGGTGGCCGCCGAGTCAAGACCAGGCTGCCTTGCCCGGTGCTGATGGCCAGTTCGTCGCCGATCTGAAAGCCACACAGCTCCAGCCAACGACCGGAGAGCTTGAGCGAGGGTACCGCGCGACCGACGAGGTCTTCGCCCCGGCGCACGTCGTAGTAGGTGAAACCCAGCTTGCAGCGCGACGGGATTCGGTACCCCGGCACGGTTTCGGTCAGGTCGGAAAAAACCCCCTTGTGAATGCACTGGGTGGCCCGCCCAGAGCGCGGCGGCGCAATACAGACAGCAGACATATCAACTCCTTTGTTCAGCACTTCGCACTGGCGAGGAATATCGCGCGCTGCGCGTTGAGGCGCGGGCGCTGCGCAAGCCGTTGGGCTTGGCATCTACCTTCTCGCAACGAGGCGGCGTGCTCAACCTGAAGTTACGGTAGGTAAAGTCCCTCCGGCGTGGCGCTACGCTGGCTGGCACTGCTGCAGCAATTGCTGCCATTGCGCGACGGTATTGCAGTTGGCAAACAGCCGTTGCGCATCGTTCGGCGCAGCCATGACATGCGCGCCCACCGCCTGCTGCAACGCCTGCAACGAACGCCGCTCGGCTGGCGCACGCAGCACCTTGAACAGGCAATGGCGGCTGGCCGCATCCAGCCGCAGCCGCATCGGCAGGCGGTGGCCGGCAAACAGGCTGCAGGCGTGGTCGCGGTGCGTCTGCAGCGCGCGCAGCACGGCTGGCTGCAGCGCCGGCATGTCCACGGCGACGACCAGCAACTCGCCATCCGGCAGTCGGCGCGCCACGCTGCAGAGACCACCAACGGGCCCGAGGTCCGGACGTTGGTCGGGAACGCTGTCGAATTCGGGGTACGCGCCGCTCACCACGACGCGGCGCGCGCCTGCCTGCCGCAGAAGCTCCTGCATGTGCGCCAGCAGCGGCTCGCCGTGCCAATCGAGCATGGCCTTGTCACGGCCCATGCGGGTCGAACGACCACCGGCCAGGATGACGCCGGTCCAGTCGGGCAACGCGCTCATACGGTCCCGGGCAACGCCGCGATCGATTGCAGGTGGCCGGTGCTCCACACTTCCACGGCCGCGCCCTTGTCCAATGCAGCGACGCCCGCCGGCGCCACTGCCCAGGCGTTGGCCGCGCACAGCGGGCGCAGGCGGAATGAATGCTGCGCCGGCAACACCGAGGCCGACAGCTGTCCATCGCCACTGCAAAAGACTTGCGCCGCTGCACACGCGTGCAGGTGCGCCGGGGCCTGCCAACCGTCGCGCAGCGGCAACCGCCACGGCACCTCATCGGGCAGACCCAGCATCGCGCGTAGCGCAGCTTCGACAAAGAAGCGTTGGCCCACCGCAGTGGCGGCCGGATTGCCCGGCAAGCCGAAGTACAACGGTCCTTCACGCAGGCGAGCAAACAGCAGCGGCTTGCCCGGCCGCAGCGCGACCTGGTGGAAAACCACGCTGGCCTTTCGCGCTCGCAATGCTTGCGGCACGAAATCAAACGCGCCAGCGGATACGGCGCCGGTGCTGATCACCAGGTCCGGCGCGTGCGCAAGGGCTTCATCGAGCCGACGCTGGAATCGGGCCGGGTCATCGTCGACCGCGTCCTGCCATACCACCTCGGCTCCGGCTTCCTGCAACTTCATGCATAGGTAGGGGCGGTTGGCGTCGCGTATCTGCCCGGGCAACAGCGGCCGCGATGGGTCGTCCACCAGTTCGCCACCGGTAGCCAGCACGGCTACGCGCGGGCGCCTGCGGACCGCCACGCGGCGCGCACCCAGCGCGTGCAGGAGCATCAGCTGCGCCGCACCCAGCCACTGCCCGGCCGCCAGCGCTTGCTGGCCGATCGCGACATCTTCGCCGCGGCGGCGCACGTGCCGCCCGGTTTCCACGGCGGCCTCCAGCCGCACGCGGGCGGCGTGATCCGGCAGGCGCGAAAGCACAGTGACCTGTTCCCGCGGCACCACCGTATCCAAACCATCCGGCAGACAGGCACCCGTCATGATTTCCCACGCGCCGCGTGCAAAATGCGGCGGCGCGCCAGCCGCCTGGCAACCGACCACCTCCAGCTCGACGCCGGCATCCAGGGCGGCGTCGGCCGACGCCAATGCGTAGCCGTCCAGCGCGGCGTTGTCGAAGGGCGGCAGGCAGGCCGGGCTGATGAAGTCCTGTGCCAGCAGGCGGCCCGCCGCTCGCAAGATCGGCACGTCCTCCATTGGCAACGCCGATGCGTGCGAGCGCACCCTGTGCAGGGCCTGGTCGTAGGCGAGCATGTCAACCTGCCTTGCGCGCTGCGGCTGCCGGCACAGGCGCGGCGATCGCTTCGGCCAGCGCGTTGCCCACCAGGATGATCCCGGGCGATCGCTCATCGGACAGCGCTGACAAGGCGTCCAGCGCCGCCAGCGTGGTCAGGTGGCGGCGCTCGGTGGGACGGCTGGCATCCAGTACCAAGGCCGCGGGCGTATGCGCGGGCAACACCCTGCTCAGCGCAGCGGCGATCGCCTCGAGCCGGCGAACTCCCATGTAGATCGCCAGGGTGGTGTCGGTCGCGGCCAGCGCGGCCCAATCGGGTTCGCCGCCATCATGGGTATGCGCGGTGACGAAGGTGACGCCGTGGCAGTGGTCGCGGTGGGTGAGGGAAATGCCCAGCCCTGCAGCGGCCGCGAAGCCGGCACTGACCCCGTTGATGATGCGCACGCCGATACCGGCGCGACGCAAGAAGGCGATCTCCTCGCCGGCGCGACCAAACAGCAGCGCCTCGCCGCCCTTCACTCGCACCACCCGCAGGCCCTGCATGGCGTAGCGGCGCATCAGGCGACAAATGAACTGCTGCGGCGTGGAGCGACAGCCGCCCCGCTTGCCGACCCGGATCACGCGCGCGCCGGGGGCCAATGCAACGATGCCCGGATTCACCAGTTCGTCGAGCAACAGCACCTGCGCCTGCGCCAATGCCTTGGCCGCGCCGAGGGTGAGCAGGTCGAGGTCGCCGGGGCCGGCGGAAAGCAACACCACGTCGGTTGGATCAGGCGCATGAGCGTGCATGGGGGCTCCTGTGGAAGAGAGATCAGGCGGTTGCCGCCTGGCGACACAGCTGCAGCAGCTGCGGCACGCACGAACCGCACTCGGTGCCGCAACCCAACCGTTGTTTGAGCGCGGGGACATCGGCACCGCGCGCGATCTCCGCCTGGATCGCCGACACCGCGACTTGCCTGCAGCTGCAGACGATGGGGTCGCGCACCCTGCCGGCACCGCGCGCGAACACCGCCAGTCGCGGACCCGGCCAACGTTGTGCCGCCAGCGCGGTTTGCAGCAGGCCCTGGCTGGCGGCGCTGGGTTGCGGGTCGGTGAGCACTACGCCATCGAGGTAGTCGCCGTCGCTCTCGCGGCGCCAGCCCACCCGGCGCAGGATCCCGCGTCGTGCGTCCTGGTATTCGAGCAGGTCCGGACTGGCCGGCAACGCGAGTGCCGCTTCCAGTCGCTGCCACCAGTCCGGCGATGGCGGTTGAGTACAGGCCGCGCGCAGCACGACCCACGCCGAAGCGTGCGCTAAACCGCTTTCGGCTTGCAGCACCAGGCTGGCGTAATCGCACTCGCGCAACAGCGGCTGTAATGCCGAACGCAGCGCCAGCGGATCGCCACGGCGGGCCGCGAGCAGATGCCAACCGAACTCGGCCGGCTCGACCCGCACCGCGGCGTGCTTGAGTTCGGGCTGCTCGGAGATCGCATCGAAGGCCGGGTTGCTGATTTCATTGATGCCGTTGCAAGCCAGCTGTTGGCCGCTCCAATGCATTGCCGCAAACACGCAGCCCGACCGCACCTCGTCGGAAAGTTCCAACGGCAGCACCAGCGCTCCGCGCTTGCTGCTCACCCGGACCAGGGCGCCAGCCGCCAGGCCGCGCCGTGCGGCATCGTCCGGATGCATGCGCAAGGTCGGTTCCGGGCTATGCGCGTACGCCTCCGGAATGCGCCCGCTGCGCGACATGCCGTGCCACTGGTCGCGCAGGCGCCCGGTGAGCAGGCGCAACGGGTAGCGCGCGGAGGTCGCCTCTGCAACCGGCCGGTAAGGTGCTGCGTGGAAACTGCCGCGGCCATCGGCAGTGGCGAAGCGCCCATCGCCGTAGCGACGCGCCACCCCTTGCGCGGCGCCAGCCGGATAGGGCCATTGCTGAGGCCCGTCGCGTTCGAGCCGCGCGTAATCCAGGCCACCGATATCTAGGTCGCGCCCCACGGTAAGGCGGCGATGTTCATCGAAGATCTGCGCGGGCGTATCGAAAGCGAACAGCGAGGACGCCGCCGGCGCCAGGCGTCGCTCCAGCCGACGCGCGACCTCGCAGGCGATCCAGCTGTCCGCCCGCGCTTGCCCCGGTGGCGCAACCGCTGCGCGCACGCGGGTGATGCGGCGCTCGGAGTTGGTGACCGTTCCCTCTTTTTCGCCCCAGCTCGAAGCCGGCAGCACGACGTCGGCGAACGGCATGGTGTCGGTATCGGCGAACGCTTCCTGCACGATCACCAGTTCGGCAGCGGCCAAGGCCTCGCGCACGCGGGCAACGTCGGGCATGGAGTGCACGGGATTGGTGCAGGCGATCCACACCGCCTTGATCTTTCCGGCGCGCAATCCCTCGAACAGGGGCACCGCGGTTGCACCAGGCGCCACCGGCAGGCGGCCCGGTGGCAGCTGCCACAGTGATTCGAGTTCGGCGCGGTCGCCGGCATCGCCGAGTTCGCGATGGGCCGCCAGCATCGTCGCCATGCCGCCGACCTCGCGCCCGCCCATGGCGTTGGGCTGTCCGGTGAGCGAGAACGGCCCGGCACCGGGGCGGCCGATCTGGCCGGTGGCCAGGTGCAGATTGATCAAGGCCAGGTTCTTGTCGGTGCCGTGCACCGACTGGTTCAGGCCCATGCAATACAGCGAAAGGAACGCGGGACTGCGGCCGATCCACTCCGCGGCCTGGATCAAGTCTTCCAGCGCGATGCCGCACAGCTCGGCGCTGACGCGCGGGGTGTAGTCGCGCAACAACTGCTTGAGCGCGGCAAAGCCGCTCGTATGGGACTGGATGTAGGCGTCATCGAGCCAGCCCTCCCAGACCAGGTGGTGCAGGATGCCGTTGAACAACGCCACATCGGTGCCCGGCTGGATTGCCAGGTGCAGGTCGGCCATGGCGGCGGTGTCGGTGCGGCGCGGGTCGACGACGATCCAGCGCGTGTCCGGATGCGCCTCGCGCGCCTGCTCAAGGCGACGGAACAACACCGGGTGCGCGTAGGCCATATTGCTGCCGGCGAACAACACGGTGCGTGCATGTTCCAGGTCTTCATAGCAGGTAGGCGGGCCATCGGCGCCGAAGGCGCGCTTGTAGGCGGACACCGCGCTGGACATGCACAGGCGCGAATTGGTATCGATGTTGGCGGTGCCGAGCAAGCCCTTGGCGAGCTTGTTGAAGACGTAGTAGTCCTCGGTCAGTAATTGGCCGGAAAGATAGAACGCCACCGAATCCGGCCCGTGTTTGCGCACGATCGCGGCCAGGCGCGCGGCCACGTGCTCCAGCGCCTGCTCCCAATCCACGTCGCGCCGGGGCTGGTCGCGACGCACGCGCATTTGCGGCGCCAGCAGCCGGCCGGCGTGGCCGGCAATGCTCTGCGGCAGGGCGCGGCCCTTGCTGCAGAGCCGGCCGTGGTTGGCCGGGTGATCCGGATCGCCCTCGATCCCCACGATCGCCTCGCCGCCCGGGCCGTGCTCGCTGTGGATCAGCACTCCACACCCGACCCCGCAGTAGCAGCAGGTCGAGCGCGTGGTGCGCCGTTGCAGCGAAGCATCCAGCAAGGGGGCGACGAGGCTCGCCGCGTTCATGATCCTGCCTCGGCCAAAGCGTCGGTGGTCACTGCTATCGCACGCGGCACGATCCACACCGTCCCGTTTTCGACCTTCACCGGATAGCGCACCGCACAGCCGATATCCGGCGCGCGCGCCTGGCCGTCTTCCAGCGAAATCAGCCAGCCGTGCAACGGGCAGGCAACATGCTCGCCCGACACAATCCCCTGCGACAGCGGCCCCCCTTTGTGCGGGCAGCGGTCGCGCAGCGCGAAAACGCGCTCGCCGCCACTGCGAAACAGCGCGATCGGCGCGACGCCTTCAAGATGCAACACGCGCGCGCCAGCCTCCGGCAGTTCATCGAGGCGACATACCGGCAACCAGCGGTCTTGGTCGTCCATGCTCAAGACTCCACCGTGGCAACCGGGGCCGATGGCAGCCGCAATGGCTGGTACTCCTCGCGGCGCGCGCCGGCCACGCGTGCTTCCCAGGGGTCCTGCAGGCCTTCCAGCGCGTACAGCAGCCGCTCGAACAACGCACGCCGGCCTGCGGCATCGTCAACGACCTGTGCGCGGATATAGTCCAGGCCAACACGCTCGATGTAGTGCACCGTCCGATCGAGGTAATACGCCTCCTCCCGATACAACTGCAGGAAGGCACCGACGTATTCGCGCACCTCTTCGGCCGTTCGCACCTTGACCAGGAAGCGCGCCACCTCGGTCTTGATGCCGCCGTTGCCGCCGACGTGGATCTCCCAACCCGAGTCGACCGCGATGATGCCCACGTCCTTGATACCGGACTCGGCGCAATTGCGCGGGCAACCGGAGACCGCCAGCTTGACCTTGTGCGGGCTCCACATGTTGGCCAGCATCGTTTCCAGCTCGATGCCCATCTGCGTGCTGTTCTGGGTGCCGAAGCGGCAGAACTCGCTGCCCACGCAAGTTTTCACCGTGCGGATGGACTTGCCGTAGGCATGCCCGGACTTCATCCCCAGGTCGCGCCATACATCCACCAGGTCCTGCTTCTGCACGCCCAGCAGGTCGATGCGCTGGCCGCCGGTCACCTTGACCATCGGGATGCGATAGCGCTCGGCCACATCGGCAATACGCCGCAGCTCGGAGGGATTGGTGACCCCGCCCTTCATCTGCGGCACCACCGAGAAGGTTCCGTCCTTCTGGATGTTGGCGTGCGCGCGCTCATTGATGAAGCGCGACTGCGGGTCGTCCACCGCTTCACGCGGCCAGGTCGAGAGCATGTAGTAGTTCAATGCCGGCCGGCAGGTGGCGCAACCATTCGGGGTGCGCCACTCCAGGAACGCGTGGGCCTGGGCGTGGCTGAACAAGCGATGCTCGCGCACCGCCTTGCGCACCTCGCCATGGCTGAGGTCGGTGCAGCCACAAATGGCCTTGGTCTTCGGCGATTCCTGGAAATTGGAGCCCAGGCAGTTCATCAGCAGTTGTTCGACCAGGCCCGTGCACGAGCCGCAGGAACTGGCCGCCTTGGTCTGCTTCTTCACCTCGTCGACGGTAAACAGGCCCTGCTCGGTAATCGCCTTGACGATGGTGCCCTTGCACACGCCGTTGCAGCCGCAGACTTCGTCGCTGTCGGCCATGGCACTGGCGCGGTCCTGGCCGCCGGTACCGGCATCGCCCAGCGCGGTTTCTCCGAAGATAAGCTGCTCACGCAGCGACTGCACCGGCGTGCCCTCCTTGAGCAGCTTGAAATACCAGCCACCGTCGGCGGTGTCGCCATACAGGCAGGCACCGACCAGGCGATCGTCGCGGATCACCAGTTTCTTGTAGACCCCGGCGGCCGGGTCGGACAGCACGATTTCCTCGCTGCCATCGCCCCCCATGAACTCCCCGGCCGAGAACAAATCGATCCCGGTCACCTTGAGCTTGGTCGAAGGCACCGAGCCGCGATAGATGCCGATCCCCAATTGCGCCAGGTGGTTGGCGCAGACCTTGGCCTGCTCGAACAGCGGCGCGACCAGGCCATAGGCGGTGCCGCGATGGTTGGCGCATTCGCCGACCGCATACACACGCGGATCGAAGGTCTGCAGGCTATCGTTGACGACGATGCCGCGCGCGCAGTGGATGCCTGCCTCCTCGGCCAAACGCGTATCGGGCCGGATGCCGGCGGCCATCACCACCAGGTCGGCCGGGATCTCGCTGCCGTCGGCCAGGCGCACGCCGGTGACTTCGCCGGCGGCATTGCCGAGCAACGCGCTGGTCGAGGCGGCCAGGCGGAAACGCAAGCCGCGCGCCTGTAGCGATTTCTCCAACAGCCCGGCGGCCACCGGATCGAGTTGGCGCTCCAGCAGCCAGCCCGCCAGATGGACGACGGTGACCTCCATGCCGCGCGCAGCCAGGCCATTGGCCGCCTCCAGCCCGAGCAGGCCGCCGCCGATCACCACCGCGTGGCGTTTGTGCCGTGCGGTTTCGATCATCGTGCGGGTGTCGCGGATATCGCGATAGCCGATCACGCCGGCCAGGTCGTTGCCGGGAATCGGCAGCACGAACGGCTGCGAGCCGGTGGCGATCAGCAGGCGGTCGTATTCGGCTTCGGTACCGTCCACGGCGATCACCCGCCGGCGCACGCGGTCGATGCGCGCCACCGCCTTGCCCAAGTGCAGACGAATGCCATGTTCCTGGTACCAGGACAACGGATTGAGGACGATGTCCTCGAATTCCTGTTCGCCCGCCAGTACCGGCGACAGCAGGATGCGGTTGTAGTTCGGATGCGGCTCGGCGCCGAACACGCTGATGTCGTACATGCCGGGCGCGAGCTTGAGCAGTTCTTCGACCGTGCGGATGCCGGCCATGCCATTGCCGATGACGACGAGCTTGGGAGTCTGCATGGGCCTCTCTCCTCAGACTCGCGCCGCGCCGGCGGCAGCCCAGCGGCTGCGCCACTCATGGCGCACCCCCGCCAACCACGCCCACGCCGCCAGCGCGCAGCCGGCGAACAGCCACAGACCGGGCGCATAGCTGCCGGTGTGTTGCTTGATCACGCCGAGGCTGGCCGCCAGGGCAAAGCCGCCGAGACCGCCGGCCATGCCGATCAACCCGGTCACCACGCCGATCTCGGCACCAAAGCGCTGCGGGACCAACTGGAACACCGCGCCGTTGCCGGCGCCCAGGAACAACAACGTCAGCACGAACAAGGCCAGGGTGGCGCTGGCGCCGCCCACGCCACTGGCAGCCGCGCCAACGAGCAAGGCCACCGCCAGGTACACCGCCAACAGCGAGCGCGTGCCACCAATACGGTCCGCGATGACGCCGCCCAGCGGGCGCATCACCGAGCCGGCCAGCACGCACGCGGCGGTCGCCCAGCCGGCGCTGCGCGCATCGAAGCCGAACTGGTCGTGGAAGTAGCCGGGCAAGGCGCTGGCAAATCCAGCGAAGCCGCCGAAGGTGATCGCATAGAAGAACATGAAGCGCCACGAATCGCGGTTACCGACCAGCACTCGTCCGTAGTCGGCCCAGCGCTTGCGCGGCACCACGCCGGGCGCCTCGCGCGCAGCCAGCGCGAACACCAACAGCGCCGCCAGCAACGGCAGGCAGGCCAGGCCGAACACGTTGCGGTAGCCGAACGCGGTCGCCAGCATCGGCGCGAACAGCGCCGCCAGCACGGTGCCGGAATTGCCGGCCCCGGCGATGCCCATCGCGGTGCCCTGGTGTTGCGGCGGATACCAGCGCGAGGCGAGCGGCAAGGCAACCGCGAAAGACGCACCGGCCACGCCAAGCAAGGCGCCCAACAGCAGCACCTGGGCGAACGAGCCGATGCCCCAGTGCCAGGCCGCCAGCAAGCTGGCGATCACCACCCATTGCGCCAGCAGGCCGGCAGGCTTGGCGCCGATGCGATCGGCCAGCATGCCCAGGAACAAGCGCAACACCGCGCCGCACAGGATCGGCACGGCCACCATCAAGGCACGCTGTTGCGTATCCAGCGCCAGGGCCTCGGCGATCTGCACCTGCAGCGGCCCCAACAAGTACCAGACCATGAAACTCAGGTCGAAATAGAGGAACGAGGCGAACAACGTCGGGGTATGACCGGATCGCCAGAACGAACGATTCATGCATCCATCTCCGCGGTGCGTTGGCGAAAAAAAAAGCGCCCCTCCGGTTACCCGGAAGGACGCCTTTGTCCTGATGCAGCCGACCGCCGTTGGCCTGCTGCGTCGTGTACGTGTTGTGCGGGAGCGCCGTTGCCCCCGCGGGACACTACGCAAGGGCCGTGCCAAGCGCTGCCAGGCGCTTCGGCGCACACGCAAGTGGCTGATCGACAACGCGATGTCATTCGCAGCGCGGCCAGCAGGCGTTGCAGCTCAGCTAAACCACGCCCCGATTACGTGCGACTGCACGCGCGTTGTGCACCGCAATAGTGCGGGTGAGCGCGGCTTACCGGCTTGGCGGCGCGGCGCGGCGGTCGCCGTGCGGAACGTTCACCCCGATCCGGGCCGCCACCTGCCGATAGCTTTGCAGGCGATGGATCTGTTGCAGGCGCTCGGGCGGCATCGCCTCGGCCGGGCACCATCCCCAGCGCACGAACTGGCTGGCGAACCATTCGCCATCGGACAGCCACGGCAGGTTGACGCTGCCGTCGCGATGGAAGGCCAGCGCCTGCGGGTCGGCCGGGTCATCGCCCAGGCAAGCCACCAACTGCTCGACCGGTGCGCCGATGACCTCCGGCTCCGCCAACCATCGCGCACATTCGCGCCGGTGGTCGGGCGTTTCATCGAGCCATCGGCACGCGGACAGGACGCAGGCGGTAAGCGCCTCGACCAACTCCGGTTGCAGCGCCGCCAGGTCGCGCCGGCAGGCCAGCGCTTTTTCCGGATGCCCCGGCCAGATCGCGCCACTGCGAATCACCCGCCGGCCGCTGCGGCGCGCCTCGGCCACCGCCGCCCAGGGTTCGCCGCTGCAGAAGCCATCGATGTCGCCGTCGGCGAGCGCCGCCGGCATTTCCGGCGGCGGCAGCGTCAGCGCGTCGATGTCCTTCATCGGATCGACACCGGCCTGCGCCAGCCAGTAGTACAGCCACAGCGCATGGGTACCGGTCGGGAAGGTCTGCGCCAGGCGCGGACGTCGCGGCAGCATCGCCAGCGCCTGTGGCAGGGATTGGCCTGCGGCCAGGGCATCGGCCAGGCCATTGCCGAGAGTGATGGCCTGGCCGTTCTGGTTGAGCGTGAGCAGCCAGGCCATCGGCGCGCCCGGACCGGCGATGCCCAGGTCGATGCCAAGGACCATGCTCGCCGGCAGGTGCGCGGCCTGTACTTCGCCGCTGAGCAGGCGGTCGCGTACAGCCGCCCAGGAGGCCTGGCGGCGCAGTTCAAACCGCAGGCCCTGCGCGCGATCCAGCCCGAGCCTGCTGGCGGCGACCAGCGGTGCGCAATCGATCAATGGCATGTAGGCGACCGCCAGCGGGGTCGGTTGTTGCGTCATCGGCTCATCCCCACAGTTCGGCCATGTCCACGATTCGCCGCGCCACCTCGCCCAGCTTCAGTCCTTGTTTCATGGCCTGCTGGCGCAGCGCCGCGTAAGCATCGGCTTCGCTCAGGCCACGGCGGTTCATCAGCACGCCCTTGGCGCGCTCGACCAGCTTGCGGTGCTCCAGTGCCTGCTGCACCTCGCCCAGGCGCTTGCGCATGCCCGCTTCCTGTTCGAAGCGCGCCAGCGCGACCTGCACGATCGGCGCCAGGCGCGCCGGCGACAAACCATCGACCACATAGGCGGTGACGCCTACGCCCACCGCGGCGCGGATCAGCGCGTCTTCGCCATTGCCGGAGAACATCACCACCGGGCGCGGGGCATGGCTATGCAGCGTGGCGAGTTGTTCGAGCGTGTCGCGCGAGGGCGAGTCGACGTCGATGATGACAACGTCCGGCTGCCCGGTTTCCACCGCGCGCAGCAGCGCGGAGGTCCCCGCCACTTCCGCCAGCACCTCGTAGCCCGCCGACACCAATGCCTGGCGCAGTTCGCCGATGGGCTTGTCGGTATCGTTGACCAGGAGGACCCGCATGGCGAACCTGCACGTGGACAGAGCCCGATGTTGCCATGCAACATCGACCCTTGCGAGACCCCCGTGGCGAGACCCCTTGCAAACAGGAGCCGGCATGTCGCTGTTCCCGATGTTCGTCGACCTGCGCGGACGCGCCGTGCTGGTGGTGGGGGCCGGTGAGGTCGCCACGCGCAAGGTGCAGGCACTGCTGCTGGCCGGCGCGCGCGTGCGCGTGTACGCGCATCAATGGTCACCGGCCTTGCTTGCGTTGCTGGCGCAAGGTCGGGTGGAACGCCTGGCGGGCAGCTTCGATCCGGCCTGGATGGACAACGCCTGGCTGGCGGTGGCCGCGACCGACGACGAGGCGCTGAACCAACGCGTGGCCGAAGCGGCGTCGGCGCGCCATCGCTGGGTCAACGTGGTCGACGATGCCGCACGTTCGACCTACCAGGTACCGGCGGTGATCGACCGCGCGCCGCTACAGATCGCCATCTCCTCGGCCGGTGCGGCGCCAATGCTGGCGCGGCGCCTGCGCGAACGCCTGGAGACGCTGTTGGAGCCCTCACTCGGCCCGTTGGCCAAATTGTTCGAACAACATCGCGCGGCCATTCGCAGCGCGCTGCCCGAACCGGCCCTGCGGCGGCGTTGGTTCGACCGCATGCTCGACGGTCCGCTGTCCGCCCGGGTGCGGGCGGGTGACCTGGCTGCCGCAGAGCGCCTGCTGCTGGCCAGCCTCGAAGCTCCGCAATCTGAAGCGTCCGGCCACGTGGCCCTGGTCGGCTGCCATGCCGAACAACCGGACCTGCTGACCCTGCGCGCCCTGCGCCTGTTGAACCAGGCCGACCACATCGTCGTGCTGGGCGCGGTGGCCGAGTCGGTGCTGGCGATGGCCCGGCGCGATGCGCCGCAGGAACAAGTGAGTGCGGAAGACGAGGTGCCCGCCCTGCTCGCGCGCCATGCACGAGCGGGCCAGCGGGTCGTGTGCCTGCGCGCGGGCGGCTTCGAGGATGCTGCCGGCGGTGCATTGGCCACGGCGCTGCAGGCGCTTGGCGTCAGCTGCGAGCGCGTCCCCGCGGTGCGCGAATACGACTAGCGCTGGCCCGGCTCAACGCTTCTTGGCGTTGGCGAGCACGGCGGCACGAATCAACGCCTTGAACGCCGTGGCGTCCACCTGGTCGCCCTCGAAAATATCCAGGGCCCGACGCGCGTTGCCCTCCAGGCTCGAATTGAACAAGCCCTTCGGGTCCGGCAACGACGCACCCTTGGCGAAGGTCAACTTGATCTTGTCCTTGTAGCTCTCGCCGGTGCACAGGATGCCGCCGTGCGACCACACCGGCGTGCCGCGCCACTTCACTTCTTCGACCACTTCCGGATCGGCGGCATGGATCAGCGCGCGCATATGCGCCAGCGCCTCGCCGCGCCAATCGCCCAACCCGGCGATGCGCGCATCGATGTGGGCGCTGGCGTCTTCCTGCACGGCCGGCTTGGCGGCGGCTTTCTTGGCGACCGCCTTCTTGGTCGTTGTCTTCTTGGCAGTGGTTGGGCTCATGGTCGGTCCTTTGTATAGCGAAGAATCACATGCGCGCGCCGGGCAAGCGGCTGGCCTGTGTCACCCAGGCCACGAGAGCGGCATCGTCGATGGCCTCGTCCTGGTGGATATGGAGATAGCGCACTTCGGCCTGCTTCGACGCCTCCGGCGGCAGCGGCTGTAGCGAGGTGCCGCGGAAGAAGGCCACCTTCACGTAGCGATCGAAGCAGTGAAAGCTGAGGAACCAGCCGCCCCCCGCGGCGCCATAAAACGGCGAGTTCCACTTCACCGCCTTGCGGACGCCGGGCACGGTACGGACGATCAACCCGTCGACATGGCGCGCAACGGCCTGCTTCCAATCGGGGATCGCCGCGATATAGGCCTGCACCGGCGCATCGCCGTCGCCCTTGGGGATCTGCGGGTTGCCGCCGGCCAGGAGTTTCGGCGGCTTCGAGGTCGCTTCGGTCATGCGCCATCTCCACGAAGCCCAAGGGCCGATCAGCGTTACGTGCAAGAGATGCTAGGCACTGGCCACCGGTTGGACAAGCGGCGACGCGGAAAGAGGCAGGGCCACCCCGACGGCGGCCCCACCTGCCGTCGACTTATTTCCGCTGCGCTGCACTGGTGTCGCGGGTCGCGCGGAATTCTGAATCCGTACTCCAGTTCGGCCACTGCTGCGAATCGGCCAGCTGCATGCCCAGGGTGTAGAGGATCGACAGATCACGCGAGGCGCCAGCGAAGGTCCAGTCCGGCTGCCACTCGTCGCCCTGCTGGTGGTAGCGCTTGGCGGTGTAATCGTCCGAGGCGGCCTTGCCGGCGGCCACGCCGCCGACTTCCCAATCCTGCCCGGCCGAGTACGACAGCGCCGGCACGCCGCGCTTGGCGAAAGAGAAATGGTCCGAGCGGAAGAAGTAACCGGCTTCCGGCTTCGGGTCCGGGGTGTAGCGCAAGCCGCGCTTGCCGGCCACGGCCTTGAGGTCGTCCAGCAGTTCGAGCTTGGCGGTGCCGTAGATGCCGAAGTCGCGCGAAGGCACCGCCGGGCTCATGCCGTCCATGTTGATGACCGCCACGGTCTTCTCAAGCGGGTACAGCGGCTTGGAGGCGTAGTACTCCGAGCCGAGCAGGCCCTTCTCTTCGGCGGTGACGGCCAGGAACACGACAGAGCGCTGCGGCCGCGGGCCGGAAGCGAAGCCACGCGCAAGCTCCAGCAGGGCAGCGGTGCCGCTGGCGTTGTCGAGCGCACCGTTGAAGATGGTGTCGCCGTTGGCGTCCGGCTTGCCGACGCCGATGTGGTCCCAGTGCGCGCTGTAGACCAGGGTCTGGTCCGGCTGCTTGCTGCCTTCCAGGCGCGCCACAACATTGTGCGAGGTGATGACCTCGCTGTTGACCGCGTAGCGCGCACTCAGGCCTTCGCCCTTCAGTTCGACCGGCTTGAAGCTGCGCGATTGCGCCTGCTTCTTCAGGGTCTCGAAGTCCAGGCCGGACTGCTTGAACAATTGCTCGGCGAGATCACGCTGGATCCAGCCTTCGATCTTCGGGTGCGCCGAAGCCGGCTGGTCGCGCACCACGTCGAACATGGTGTTGGTGTTGGAGCTGGCCACCGTCGCCCACCCGTAGGAGGCCGGTGCGGTTTCGTGCACTACCAGCACGCCGAGCGCGCCCTGGCGCGCGCCCTCCTCGTACTTGTAGGTCCAGCGGCCGTAGTAGGTCATGCCCTTGCCGTCGAAATCGCCGTGGCCGCTCTCGAAGTCGGGATCATTGATCAGGACCACGGCGATCTTGCCCTTCAGGTCCACGCCCTTGAAGTCGTCCCACTTGCGCTCGGGTGCGTTGACGCCGTAACCGACGAACACCAGCGGCGCATTGGCCACGTCCACCTCGCTGGAGCCGTCGAGCGCGGCGCGGATGGCGATTTCCTTGCCCTGGGTCAGCGGCTGGGTCTTGCCGCCGGGGTCCAGCGCCAGTGTCGGCGCACCGACGATATCGGCCTTGCGCAGCGGCACGGCCTGGGTCCACAGGCGCTTGCCGTCCTTGAGGTCGCCGCCCGGCTGCAGGCCGGCGGCCTGGAATTGCTGGCTCAGGTAGGCAATGGTCTTTTCTTCGCCGGCGGTCGCCGGGCCGCGGCCTTCATAGGCATCGGACGCCAGTTCCTTCACGTCCCGGGAAATGCGCTGGCCATCGAACTGCGGCGTGGCCGCGAACAGGGCGCTCGACACCGACAACGCCAGGATACCCACTGCAACTCGCTTCACCGTGCACCTCGAAGAATTGGAAACCTGCCGAGTGTAGGCAGGCCGGCGCGACGCTGGCATGTGACTTTTGGGCTGGGTGCAAGCTCAAAGGGCCGGTTCGAAGGCCTCCTCCGTGCCCACCCGTGCGAGCAGGCGGCGGCTGTGCGCATCCAGGCCGGAGACACGCACCTCCAGGCCGTGATGGCGCAGGCGTTGCACCGCCTGGCCGAGCGCGGCGGCGGCGGTGATGTCCCAGAAGTGCGCGCGGCTGACGTCGATGCGGACTTTCCCGGCTTCGACCTGGCGCGGATCGAAGGCGTCGAGGAAGGCGTCGGCCGAGGCGAAGAACACCTGGCCGGTCACCGTCCAGACGTGGACCTCGCCGGCCTGGGTGCTTTCCACCCGCAGCAGGCGCGCGACCTTGAAAGCGAAGAACACGCCGCTGAGCAGCACCCCGACCCCGACGCCGGCGGCCAGGTTGTGGGTCGCCAGCGTCACCGCCACGGTGGCCAGCATGACGGCCGAAGAGGTGCGCGGGTGGCGCACCAGCTGGCGCAGCGAGCGCCAGTCGAACGTCTCCACCGAGACCATCACCATCACCGCCACCAGGGCCACCACCGGCACCTTCGCCACCCAGGGCCGCAACAGCACCATCAGGACCAGCAACAACACGCCGGCGAACAACGTGGACAAGCGCCCGCGGCCGCCGTACTTCACGTTGCCCACGGTCTGGCCGATCATGCCGCAGCCGGCGATGCCGCCGAACAGGCTGGCGGCGATATTGGCCAGGCCCAGGCCGGTGCATTCGCGGTTCTTGCTGCTCGAGGTATCGGTGAGTTCATCGACCACGCGCGCGGTCATCATCGACTCGAGCAGGCCGACCATCGCAATCGCCAGCGCCGGCCCGGCAATGATCCGCAACGTCTCCCAGGTCATCGGCACGCCGAGCCATTGCCACTGCGGCAACGCGTCGGGCAGGCGACCGAGGTCGGCGACGGTCTTCACCGGCAACTCGAATGCCACCGCCGCGGCCGTGAGCAGGCCCACGCACAACAGCGGCGAGGGAATCGCGGCCAGGCCGGGAATCCGCAAACGCGGCAGGCCATAGATCAGCGCCACGCCAAGCGCGAGCATCGCCCAGGTGGCGAGATTGGCGCCGAGCACATGCGGCAGCTGCGCCGAGAAGATCAACACCGCCAGCGCATTGACAAAGCCGGTGCGCACCGAACTGCTGACAAAGCGCATCAACACCCCGAGCCGCAGCAGGCCGAAGACGATCTGCACCAGCCCAGCCAGGGCACCGGCGGCAAGCAGGTACGGCAGCCCGTGCGCGGCCACCAGGGGCGCGGCCACCAGCGCGACCGAACCGGCCGCGGCCGAGATCATGGCCGGCCGCCCGCCGCTGAAGGCGATGACGATCCCGATCACGAAGGAGGCGAACAGGCCGACCTGCGGATCGACCCCGGCCACCGCCGCGAAGGCGATGACCTCCGGGATCAGGGCGAAGGTCGCGACTGCGCCGGCCAGCAGTTCGCGCAACGGCGCGGCGCGCCACTGCAACAGTTCGTTACGCATGAAGGACATGGGAGACAACCTGGGGCTCGATCGGAAGCACGTAGCGGCCGGCGCAGCGTTACGCGGCGCGGCAGGCAGCCGTGTGACGCGCATTTTCCCATGTGGTCACAACTCGCACCATGGCCGTGGCTGGCGGCTGCAAATCCCTGCCATTGGTCACTTTCCGGCAGCGGTGCGAACGTCTAGCCTCAAGGGTCGTCACGTCCAAGGAGGACTTCATGATCCGACCGCTCTCGCTATTGATTGCCGGCGCGCTCGCCGCCGGCGCCGGGCTCGCCGCGCCGAACGCCTTCGCCGCTCCCGATTCGCTGGCCAAGACCAGCACCGCCGAAGCCGGCATCCCGGACATCGCCTATACCCGCTTCACCCTGCCCAATGGCCTGACCGTGGTGGTCCATGAAGACCACAAGGCGCCGGTCGTAGCCGTCAGCATCTGGTACCACATCGGTTCGGGCGACGAACCCGAAGGCCGCACCGGGTTCGCCCACCTGTTCGAGCACCTGATGTTCTCCGGCTCGGAGAACCACAAGGGCACGTTCTTCCAGCCGTTCGAGAAGGTCGGTGCGACCGACCAGAACGGCACCACCTGGTTCGACCGCACCAACTACTTCGAGACCGTGCCGACCACCGCACTGGACACGGCGCTGTGGATGGAATCCGACCGCATGGGCCACCTGCTCGGCGCGATCGGCCAAGAGGAACTGGACACCCAGCGCGGCGTGGTGCAGAACGAGAAGCGCCAGGGCGAAAACCGCCCGTATGGCCGCGTTGACCAGAACATCCTGTCCAACGTGTTCCCGGCCAACCATCCGTACCAGCACGACACCATCGGCTCGATGGCCGACCTGGACGCGGCCTCGCTGGCCGACGTCAAGAAGTGGTTCACCGACAACTACGGCGCTGCCAACACCACCCTGGTGCTGGCCGGCGACATCACCGTGGCCGAAGCCAAGGCCAAGGCCGAGAAATTCTTCGGCGACATCCCGGCCGGCAAGCCGGTGCCGCGCCAGCAGCCATGGATCACCGCGCTGCCCAAGCAGACCCGCGGCATCCAGCACGACCACGTATCGCAGCCGCGCATCTACCGCACCTGGGTGGCGCCGCAGCTGGGCACCGACGATGCAATCTCGCTCGACCTGGCCACCACCGTACTCGGCGGCGGCAAGACCTCACGCCTGTACCAGCGCCTTGTCTACCAGGACAAGCTGGTGGACGACGTCTCGGCGGCAATCCAGCCGTTCGCGCTGGCCAGCCAGGTGCAGATCCAGGGCGACGTAAAGGAGGGCGTGGACCCGGCCAAGGTCGAGGCAGCCATTGCCGATGAGTTGCAGAAGTTCCTGGCGCAAGGCCCGACCGCCGACGAACTGCAGCGCGCACAGGTGGCCTTCCGCGCCGGCTTCGTGCGCGGCCTGGAGAAGGTCGGCGGCTTCGGTGGCAAGGCGGTGATCCTGGCCGAAGGCCAGGTCTACCGCGGCGACCCGGGCGCCTACCGCAAGGACCTGGAACGCGGCGCGGCCGCGACGCCGGCCAGCGTGCAGAAGGCCGCGCAGACCTGGTTCGGCAAGGGCGACTACCTGCTGACCGTGCTGCCTGCCAGCGAAGGCTTCGACCCCGAGGCAGAGGACAAGGCCGTCGTCGCCCTGCCCGCCGCCGAAGGCAAGCCGGCCGCCAAGTTGCCCGCCAGCGCCGGCAGCAAGTTCAAGGTTGCCAAGAGCGCGGTGGACCGCAGCACCGGCGTGCCGGAAACCACCCAGTTCCCGAGCCTGAGCTTTCCCGAGCTGCAGCGCGGCAAGCTGAAGAACGGCATCGAAGTCGTGCTGGCCGAGCGCCACACCATTCCGGTGACGCAGGTGCAGCTGATGTTCAACAGCGGCTACGCCGCCGACCAGGGCGCCAAGCTCGGTACCGCCAGCTTCACCAGCACGCTGATGGGTGAAAGCACCAAGTCGCTGGACTCGGTCGAAGTCGCCAAGCAGCGCCAGCGCCTCGGCGCGATCATCGAGAACGACTGCGACCTGGATGTGTGTAGTGCCTCGCTTGATGCGCTGAACGACCAGCTGCAGCCGTCGCTGTCGCTGTTCGCCGACACCGTGCGCAACCCGGCGTTCAAGGCCGAGGATATCGAGCGCATCCGCGCGCAGTGGCTGGCCGGCATCGCCCAGGAAAAGACTCAGCCCAATGGCCTGGCGCTACGCACGCTGCCGCCGCTGCTCTACGGCAACGGCCATGCCTACAGCATCCCGCTGACCGGTAGCGGCAGCGAAGCCTCGATCAAGAGCCTGACCGCCAACGACCTACGCAGCTTCCAGCAGAAGTGGCTGCGCCCGGACAACGTGCGCATCCTGGTGGCGGGCGATACCACGCTGGAGAAGATCATCCCGCAGCTGGACGCGGCCTTCGGCGATTGGCAGGCCCCGGCCGGCGCGGTGCCGAAGAAGAACATCGGCCAGGTTTCGGCACAGCCCAAGCCGCGCGTGTTCCTGATCAACCGCGACGATGCACCGCAGTCGCTTATCCTCGCCGGCCTGCTGGCGCCCTCGACCAAGGCTCCGAACAACCTCGCCATCGGTGTGGCTAACGGCGCCTTCGGCGGCACCTTCACTTCGCGCCTGAACATGAACCTGCGTGAGAACAAGCGCTGGGCGTATGGCGCGCAGAGCTTCCTGATGGATGCGCAAGGCCAGCGGCCGTTCCTGTTCTTCGCCCCGGTGCAGACCGACAAGACCGCCGAGTCCGCGGCCGAGGTGCAGAAGGAGGCCATGGCGGTGATCGGCGACAAGCCGCTGACCGAAGCCGAGGTGACCAAGATCCGCAACCAGCGCATCCGCGCCTTGCCCGGCAGCTACGAGACCACCAGTGCGGTGCTCGGCGCGATGGGCGGCATCGTCAAGTTCAACCGTCCGGACGACTACGTGCAGACGTTGAAGTCGCGCCTGGAAGCGGTAGACCAGCCGAAGGCACAGGCGGCGATCAAGGAGATCGTGCAGCCCTCGGCGATGACCTGGGTGATCGTCGGCGACCTGGACAAGATCGAGGCCCCGGTACGCGCGCTCAACCTGGGCGAGGTGCAGGTACTCGATGCCAACGGCAAGCCGGTGACCGGCACGGCCAAGGCGGCGAAGAAGTAAGCCTCAGCAGGCAAACGCAAAGGCCGCGGGGTGCGAACCCCGCGGCCTTTTTCATGGGCGCCGGCAATCGGCGCTTTTCTCGCCCGCGTACCAGAGCGCGCGCCGAGCCAGGTCGTAGGCGCTGTCGGCCTGGCGCGGCAGCAGTTGTTCCGCCATCACCGGGTCGGGCCCCTTGGCATAGGCACGCTCGACCTGTTCCAGATCGGCCAGGTGGCCGCGCACGGTCGCCAATAGCGACTGCATTCGTGCCGGTGCGCATCCGCTGGTCTGCGCCTGCAGTTCGGCCAATGCCGTGCGGATGCGGCGGCTGGCCTCGCCATCGTGGCCAGGCGCCTTCTCGAAGGCGATCGGTGCCGCCTTGTAGGCGTCGCCGGTGGCCTCGCTGCCGAGGTCCTTGCGGCCCTCGGCGAGCGCGGGATTGAAGCGCACGTCCGGCGGCGGCCGTGCCCTGGCCGGCTGGATCTCCGGGCCATAGATGATCTTGTTGATCTTCTTCATGCCGCGGCCAATGCCTTGCATCGCGACATCGCCCAGGGTGCCGTCGCTGGCCCAGTCCTTGTCGAACGCGGTGGGCTTGTAGTCGATGGGATTGGGGCGCTCCATCACTCGGCGCGCGCGCTCGAGCTCTGCCTGGTTGGTGGTGCCCGGCGGCGAGGCGGTTGGGGTTGCCAGGGGATCGATGGCGGTGCCTTCGGGCAATCGCGCCGCGCCTTCGCGCGAATAAAGGGTGGCGGCCATGCGATTGCCGGACGCAGCAGGCGGCTGGGCAGGCGCCGGCAGCGACGGGCGGGTCGCCACGGCGGCCGGTTGCGCTGCGGGCGTGCGCGCCTGCGCTACGCGCGGCGCATTGTCTGGCGACGCAGGTTGCGGCAGAGGGGGCGGCGCAGGCGCGCGGGCGAGGAAAGTGACCTGCAAGGCAGAATCGGCCGCAGGGGCCGCGGGCCGTGGCATATGCAGCAGGACGCGGAACATCAGCACCAGGACCAGCGCAGTGAACAGCGCAGCGCCCGCACGATGTGCGAGGGTCTCGTCCCAATTTGTGCGTTTGGATGCCGCCACCGGTTCCAGTACCTTTCAAGCCACGCCCGCGTTGCAGGCGCCGGCCTTCCTGTCGCTCCGTCCGTTGCCCTGGCTCCCGGTCGATCGCGACAAATTTATCGGGCCGCGCCGCGGCAGTGGTTCGGAATTCGTTGCTCGCCGGGAAAAGTGCAGCGCCCGTTCACCTTCACGGCGCCGGACGCTCCAACGGTTGGCCCATGGCCTGGCGATACCCGGCGTACAGCGTGAAGACCTTGGCCACGTACTCGCGGGTCTCCGCGTAGGGCGGTACGCCGCCATAGCGGGCCACCGCGCCGACGCCAGCGTTGTACGCCGCCACCGCCAGCGTGCGGTCGCCATGGTAGCGCGCGAGCAGCCAGCGCATGTGTCGCGCGCCGCCATCGATGGACTGCTCGGCCGAGAACGGGTCGACCACGCCATATTCGTTGGCCACTTCCGGCAACAGTTGCATCACGCCTTGCGCGCCTTTGGCAGAGACCGCGCGCGCATCGAAATTGCTTTCCGCGTGCGCGATAGCCCGCAGCCACGCGTCCTCGACGCCGGTGCGGCGAGCGGCCGCGCGGAAGGCCTTGGGGTAGCGATCCAGCTGCGGCTTACCGACCCGGCCCATGCCCGGATGGGCCGGCTCACCGGGCGGTGTGGCCACGGTGAAGCGCAAATAGGGTCGCGAGCCCGGCAGGTTGCGGGTGGAATAGACCAAAACGCCGTCCTGCTCGCGCTCGTAGAGCGTGCCGCTGAAAACGCCGAAGTTACCCCAGAGATTGGGCGTCTGGATGGCGTTGTCGTCCACGTTGTGGGCCTGGCAACGCGATCCCGGCTCGGGCGCGGTCGCCAGGCTGACGGTGCCTTCGCGCACGCAGCGATAAATCGTGCGCGCCTGCGCCTGGCCAGTCAGGACGCAGGCGGACAGGACCAGCAGTAAGGGGCGGCAAAGGCGCGGCATGGAATGGCAGCGGGGGCGATTAACGGCCGGAGGTCATCGGCGCACGACGAGACCACGACCGCTGTGCAGCCCGCGTGTTGGCCCGGAGTTCGGCCGCATGCCGTTTGCGCACATCCTGTGGAAACGTGTTGGTTTACGGTGGAGACGTCCCGTCTGGAGCTTCGCCATGCGATCCATCTGCCTGCCGCTGGCCTGCCGCGCCGCACTGGCTGTTCTCTTTCTGTTGGGTTCCCCTACGCTCTCGGCGCGCGAGCCTGGGCCCGATGGTTCGGCCATCGCGCCGGCCGCGCCAGCCCCACTGCCGCCGGACCTGGCGATGCCGAAGCTATTCGATGCGGTACAGCGTGCCGAAGTCTTTCCAGACCAGAAGACCTTCCCGGACTTGTTACCGCTGCAAGCGCCCTCGACCATCGAACAGGCGTACCAGCGCGAGCGCGGCCGGCCGGGTTTCGACTTGCGCGCTTTCGTGACTGCGAATTTCCAGGCCACTCCCCCGCCGGCCACCCAAGGACTGCCGCAAGACGCGACACTCGCCGCACATATCGATGCGCTATGGCCACTGCTCAGCCGCGACAGCCGCGCCTTGCCGCCTTATAGCAGCCAGCTGCCGTTGCCACGCCCGTACGTCGTACCCGGTGGCCGCTTCGGCGAGATGTACTACTGGGATTCGTACTTCACCATGCTTGGCCTGCACGCCAGCGGGGAGCGGCAGCGCTCGCGGGATATGCTGGAGAACTTCGCGCATCTCATCGACCGCTACGGCCACATTCCCAACGGCACGCGCAGTTACTACCTGTCGCGCTCACAGCCGCCGTTCTTCTCGCACATGGTGGCACTGGAGGCTAGTGATGGCCGGCGCTCGGAAGTCTACACACGCTACCTGCCACAGCTGCGCCGCGAGTACGGCTACTGGATGCAGGGCGCAAAGGGACTGGCACCGGGCAAGGCGCAGCAACACGTGGTGAGGCTGGCCGATGGAAGTGTGCTCAACCGCTACTGGGACGCGCGTGACACGCCGCGCACCGAGTCGTACCTACAGGACCTGCGGACCGCTGCCGCCGCCGTTGGACGGCCGCAAGCGGAGGTCTTCCGCGACCTGCGCGCCGGTGCCGAGAGCGGGTGGGACTATTCCTCTCGTTGGTTGGGCGACCGCAGGCAACTGCAGACCATCCGCACGACCGCAATCATCCCGATCGATCTCAACAGCCTGCTCTACCATCTGGAGACCACAATCGCCGTTGCATGCGAAGCGCAGGCGAATGCGCCATGCGTGCGCGAATTCCGTCAACACGCTGCTGATCGGCAACAGGCGATGACCAAGTACCTGTGGAACCAGAAGGGTTATTGGGCAGATTACGATTGGCAGCTGGGCCGAGTCAGCGACCAGGTCAGCGCGGCAATGTTGTTTCCACTTTACGTCGGGCTTGCGACGCCGGAACAGGCGCGTAGCACCTCTCGCGTGGCCCAGCAGCAACTGATGACCGCTGCAGGCCTGGCAACGACTCTCGAACGCACTGGTCAGCAGTGGGACGCACCCAATCTGTGGGCGCCGCTTCAGTGGGTGGCCGTGGAAGGCCTGCGGCGTTACGGGCAAGCGTCTTTGGCGCGCCAGGTTGCCGATCGATTTCTTGGCCGTGTCCAGCAGGTCTACGACCGCGATCAAAAGCTGGTAGAGAAATACACCAGCGATCCGCAAGGGGGCGGTGGCGGCGGAGAATATCCGCTGCAGGACGGCTTTGGATGGAGCAACGGGGTAACGCGCGCCCTGCAGGCGCAATACCCATCGCCCGTCCGCTAGCGTCGCCACAACCTTCGGCCCGCACGGGGCGGGCCGAAGACCGTATTGCTACTTTTCCACGGTAATTTCTACGCGGACGCGACGATTCGGCGCCAAACAAGCGATGAGCTCCGGGCGCGACTGCTGTTGGCAGGACACCAGCGACTCGGCTTTGCCGCTACCGACCGCCTCGACGGTTTCCGACGGTACGCCCCTGCTCACCAGATGCGCCTTGACCGCATCGGCACGGCGTTGCGAAAGCTGCAAATTGTAAGCGTCCGGTCCCAGCCGGTCGGTGTAACCGACAAGCCGGATGCGCTGCAGCTTGCGGGCATTGGTCAACGCCGAGACCACCCTTTCGTCCAGGGCCCCGACACCTTCTGTGCGCAAGCGGGCGCTGTCGAACTCGAACAGCAGATCGGTAGAAAGCTCAACCGTCGTGACCTCGCCTTCCTCCGCCGCGACGGGCGGCGCCGGCAGAGACGGATTCACCAGGTCGGCGCAAGGCTGCGGGTTCCAGTACAGCTGCTTGGCCAGCATCGCATCGTCGTAAAGGATCTTGAACTGGCAACGCGTCTGGCTGCCCCTGCCATCAGGCAATTGGAAGACGAAGTTCCATTCGTGTACGCCGGCCAGCCCCTCGCTGTACTGAGGATGGCCGATCAGTCCATACACCTCGGTCTTGCTCAGCCCGGGCTGCACTTTGCGCAGATTCTCGAGATTCGGACGCGTCGTTTCAGGGTCGATCGGTCGCGCGGCTTCCGCATCGGGCCAAACGGGAAGATCCGTCGTGCCATTTCTTACAGTGCCGTAGCTTCCGCAGCCTGCAAGCAAGGCAGCGGCGGGCAGCACCAGCCACCAGGCCGGTGCGGATTTCGGTATCAACATGAGGTTCACTCTCTTCGATGGCGGCGGCCCGGGGGCCGCCGCGAGTCAATGATCCGCTGGCAAGTGCAGCGCCAGCGGATCAGTCCTGGGGGCTACCTCAGAATACGAAGCCGACACCAACCCGGTAGATCGGCTCGTCATCCTTCGCCGCCGATATACCGGCATTGATGTTGACCCGACCGTTGTCGCTCCAACGCGATACCCCGACACCCAGGGCGGTTTCCCCACGATAGGACGCGACGCCAGCGTTGACCGCAGTGCGACCCGGCAGATACGGGGTAACGTTCACCAGCGCAGCCGACGCCGCGATACCGCGATTGACCTGGCGGTTCATATCGTCCATGTCGCGACGTACGTTGCCCCATGCTTCGTCGATGCGCTTGTCGGTGTGATCGTTGGCCGACTTGGCCACCTGTTCCAGCTGGCGCCGATTGATGGCATCAGTGTCACGGGTACCGTCGGCGACATTGGTGATCGTGCGCTCCTGGCCCTGCGCACCTACCGAGACACTGTTGGCCCGATCAGCCACCGAGCCACTTCCCAGCGCCACCGACTTGTCGGCTCCGTCACGCACTTGCGCAGCATTGCCGACGGCGACGCTGGCCGGTGCCATTGCTTGCGAGCCTGCACCCACAGCGACGCTGCCATTGCCCGCGGCCCGCTCCTCTGGCTGAGTGCCGGTGCTCGCGTCCGGGCCTGGGCCCTGGACGTTGACAAAGGGCCCGGATGCCGTCGTGCCACCCGCACTGCCTTCCAACTTGGTCACCCGTCCGTCCAGCCCCTTGATCTCACCCTTGATCGAGTCACGCAGGCTGGCGATCTGACCACCGTTGACAGCCTGGCGACTGCCGGTCGCGATCTGGCCGTCGGCGACATTGTTGAGCACGGTGCCTTGCGCACCCCCAAAGGTCACCGATGCCTTCTTGCTGCCACTGTCGTACACGACCGCATCCAGCGCGCTGCCGTTGCCGTCAACCAAACCAGCCGACTTCAGCTGCTTGAGGTTGACTGCTTCGTTGTCAGCGACCGCGTCGGCAACATTCTTGATGCTGACCGGCTTGGTGCTGCCGGCACCGCCCAACGTGACGCTGGACTTGCTGGCGTCGTCGTAGGTCAATACCGGCACCGGGTTGCCATTGCCGTCGATCAGGCCGGTCGACTTCAGCTGCGACACATTGACCGCATCGGTATCAGCGGTTCCCGCCTTGACGTTTGACAGCGTGGTGCCGCCCTCGCCCCTCAGGGTTGCCTTGGCCTTGCCGGCATCATCGTAGCTGATGCCCAGCGGGCTGCCGGTAGCGGCAATTGAATCAACCGCCTGCAGGGCCTCGCCGACGCTTGCATAGGTCTTGCCGCCGACATTGAAGGACGGTGCCTTCACCGAACCATCGCTGGCCACGCTCGCACCGCCGCCGATGGCATTGGTCACCTGCTTGAACTGCGAGATGTTGACCGCGTCGTTGTCGCCCTGGCCGGCGGCCATGTTGACGATGCGACGAGTCTGCGCCGGGTTCTGGATGAGCATCGGCTGACGATTCCCATCCATCGCCTCGTAGGACGAGGTGCCATCGCTGCCGACCGACACGGTGTTTGCCTGGTTGGCGACCGAGCCGGTACCCAGCGCTACACCGTTGCTGGCTGACTTGGTGACGTAGGACTGCATACCGATGCCAATACCGCGTTCCGCCTCGACAAGGCCATTGGAGCCCAACGCTATGCCGCCGGTGAGCCGGGCATTGCCGAGGATCACCGCCTGATCGCTCGGGTCCAGATCGTTTGTGCTATCGGCCCGTCCGTAAGCGCGCAGGTACGAGTTCATGGCGGTGTAGGACTCCTTCGTGGCGGCATCCGCCTCACCGGCAACTCGTGTTCCCGCTCTGGTTGCAATACGCGGTTGCACCTCGACGCGCGCCCCCCGGTCGGTGTTTGTTCCCTTGACCGCATCAACCAGCTGGCGGGTATTCACCGCATCGGAGTCCGCCACGCCCTTGGCAACGTTCTGGATACGCGTGCCCTGCTTGCTATTGCCCTGCTCCAGCGCGATCACGGGAACACCCGCCTCGACACTGCCCGGCGCGTAACTCACGCCGCGCAGGATGCTGCCGTCGGGGTTCACCAGGCCGGTGGACTGCAGCTGGCCGAGGTTGACCGCGTCGGTCGCGGCGGTGGCTGCCGCCACGTTCACGATGCGCTGGCCGGCAGCATTGGCCTCGCCGTTGGGGCCGTTGAACAGCACCGCCTTCTGCGCATTGCCATTGGCATCGACGATGCCGCTGTCCTTCAGCTGCTTGACGTTGACCGCGTCCAGGTCGGCCTGGCCGGCCTTGACGTTGGCCAGCGTGGTGCCGCCGGTCCCGCCGAGGGAAACCTTGGCCTTGTCGGCGCCGTCATAAGCGACGAAGGCGTTGGTCACCTTGCCACTGCCGTCGACTGCGATGCCGGCATCCTTCATTTGCTTGAGGTTGACTGCATCAGTGTCGCCGGTGCCCGCCGACAGGTTGACCAGTCGCGTACCCGCCGCGTTGGCTTCGCCTGCCGGGCCGTTGAACAACACGGCCTTCTGGGCATTGCCCTTGTCATCAATCAAACCGCTGCTCTGCAACTGGCCCACGTTGACCGCATCGGTGGCCGCTACGCCGGCCTTGACGTTGGCCAGCGTGGTGCCACCGGTGCCGCCCAGCGAAACCTTGGCCTTGTCGGCGCCGTCATAGGCGACGAAGGCATTGGTTACCTTGCCGCCGCCATCGACCGCGATGCCGGCATCCTTCAGCTGCTTGAGGTTGACTGCCTGGTCGTCGGCCGCAGCAGCCTTGAGGTTGCTGATGGTCGAGCCACCGGTACCCGCCAGCGCCACGTTGCCCTTGTTGGCATCGCTGTACTGCACCGCCAGGGCCGAACCGGCGCCGCCAGCAGCGGCTGCCGCCTTCAGCGCATCACCCACGTTGCTGTAGGTACCACCGTCGACCTCGTAGGTCGGCGCCTTCACCG
>Ga0160435_1000048_pt1 | contig 89332 bp, 83 predicted proteins | sample HID1973K_E0MG_FD_108213 | JGI IMG/M metagenome (GOLD analysis project Ga0160435, IMG submission 108213) | Enriched mosquito-associated microbial communities from UW Madison campus, WI, USA - HID1973K_E0 MG | ecosystem: Host-associated > Arthropoda: Insects > Digestive system > Unclassified ...
CGGTCACAGGGAGACTCCCAGGGTCTCGGTGCGTCCGGGTCCGGATGCCGCGGCGAAGTGCTTCTCCGGATCGGGCGATGCCGCCCGGAGCTCGCGGGTGTACGGGTCCTGCGGACGGAGGATGACATCGTCGGCGGGCCCGCGCTCGACGACTCGGCCCTGGTTCAGGACCATGATCTCGTCGCTGAAGTGCCGGGCCGTCGCGAGGTCATGGGTGATGTAGAGGACGCCGAGCCCCTCCTCGCGCTGCAGGTCGGCGAGGAGGTTCAGGACGCCGAGGCGGATCGAGACGTCGAGCATCGAGACGGGTTCGTCGGCGACGAGCAGCCGCGGGCGAGAGGCGAGGGCGCGCGCGATCGCGACGCGCTGGCGCTGGCCGCCGGAGAGCTCGTGCGGACGTCGGTCGATGACGGCATCCGGGTCGAGGCGCACGCGCTCGAGGAGGCGCCGCACCTCGGCCTCGGACTCGGACTTCGGAACCACCGCGTCCAAGCGCAGCGGGCGCTCGATGTGGTAGCGAATGGAGTGGTACGGGTTGAGCGACGCGAACGGGTCCTGGAACACCATCCGCAGCTGCTGCCGGTAGCGGCGCAGGCCTGCGCCGCGGCGGGGGATGGGCCGGCCGTCGAGGCGCACCTCGCCGCTGGAGGGGACCTCGAGCTGGGTGAGGATCTTCGCGATCGTCGACTTGCCGCTGCCGGACTGGCCGACGAGGCCGATGGTCTGCCCGGACTCCAGCGTGAAGCTGACGTCGTCGAGAGCCTTGATCTGGCCGGCGCCGCGTACGGAGTACACCTTGGTCACGTGGTCGAACTCGAGGATGCTCATCGCAGCACCACCCCTCTCTCGCCCGTGAGGCGGGGGAACGAGGACAGCAGCGTCTTCGTGTAGTCGTCCTGGGGGTCGCGCCAGATCCGCTCGGCGGAGTCGAGCTCGACGATCTCGCCCTCGCGCATGATCGCGATCCGGTCGCTGATCTCGAGCAGGAGCGGGAGGTCGTGGGTGATGAAGATGACGGAGAAGCCGAACTCGCGACGCAGCTGCGAGATCTGGCGGAGGATCTCGCGCTGGACGAGCACGTCGAGCGCGGTCGTCGGCTCATCCATGACCATCAGCTGGGGGCGGAGGGCGAGGGCCATCGCGATCATGACGCGCTGGCGCATGCCGCCGGAGAGCTCGTGAGGGAAGGAGCGGGCGCGCTGCGCGCCGACCTTGACGATCTCGAGGAGCTCGGCCACCGCGTCGCGGCGCTCGGCGCGCGACATCGCGGGCCGGTGGACCTCGAAGACGTCCGCGAGCTGCGAGCCGATCGTCGCCACCGGGTTCAGCGCGTTCATCGCACCCTGGAAGACCATGGAGATCTTGTCCCAGCGGAAGGCGAGCATCTGCTCGGCGTCGAGTCCGTTGATGTCGATGTCGTCGCCCGACGCATCGTGGAAGACGACGGAGCCGCTCGTGATGACGGCGGGGGCTTTGAGGAGGCGCTGGATGCCGTAGGCCAGCGTGGTCTTGCCGCATCCGCTCTCACCCGCCAGGCCGAGGATCTCGCCGCGCTGGAGTTCGAGGGTGACGTTCTTGACCGCGGCGACCGGGGGGTCGACGTCGTAGACGACGGAGAAGTCGCGGACGGTGAGGAGGGGGTCGCTCATCGGAGCGTGCTCGCTTTCGTGAAGGCGCGCGTTCCGGTGGAGCGGACGCAGGGTCTGCGCCCGCTCCACCGAAGGCGGGCTTACTCGGCCGGGGTCAGCTTCGTCAGCACCTGCACGATGGCGGGCTGGGTCGGGTCGGCCGACGCGTACTGGTCGTCCTCCGAGGGCCATCCGACGTAGTTGCGGGTGTTGAACTCGCCCAGCAGCGGGTGCGAGCCGAGCGGGATCGCCGGCACGTTCTCGACGAACGCCTTCTGCATCACGGCGAGTGCGGCCTGGCGGTCGTCATCCGAGGCGGCGTTGGCGTAGGTGTTGAGCGCGTCGGTGACGGCCGGGTCGTCGAAGCGCCCGAAGTTGAACGCGGCCTTGCCGTCGACGATCCACTTCGGGTCCATCGTGGACGTGTACATGCCGTACGCGTTGCCGGTGTCCTCGAGCCAGTGGATGATCGCGTCGAACGTGCCCTCCTGACGCGCGGCGTCCCAGCCGCCCCAGTCGGGCTGGTCGACCTTCACGTCGATGCCGAGGCCTTCCTTGAGCTCTTCGGCGATGAGCGCCTGCTCGGTGTTCCAGTCGCTCCAGCCCGCGGGGACCGAGATCGAGAACGAGACGGCCTCGCCGTCGGGGTCGATCAGCTTCTCGTCCTTCCAGGTGTAGCCGGCGTCCTCGAGGATGCCCTTCGCCTTGTCGACGTCGACCGAGTAGTCCTGACCCTGGTACTCGGGCAGGATCTCGCTGTCGAGCACGTCGCCGAGGCCGGTGACGCTCCACACGGGTGCGCTCGCGCCCTCGCGGGCGATGTCGACGTAGGCCTGCCGGTCGATCGTCCAGGCGAGCGCCTGACGCAGCGCGACGTCGTTGAACGGCTTCTTCTGCAGGTTGAGGAACAGCGTTCCGGCGCCTGCCGTGGGCGAGACGAGGAACTGGTTGGCGTCATCCGCCGACAGGTACGCATCCTGGATCTGCGGGATGAACGCCTGCGCCCAGTCCGCCTCGCCGGTGGCCAGCGCGGTGGTGAGGGCGGCGTTGTCGCCGTAGGAGACGTAGTGGAGCTCGGGCACCGCCAGTTCGCCGCCCCAGTACTCGGGGTTCGCGGTGAGGGTGACCGACTCGGTGGTCCAGGAGTCGAGCACGTAGGGACCGGTGCCGACGGCCTGACCCTCGCCCGTGAGCGGGTCGGTGTTCGGGTCGGCGATGTCGGCCCAGATGTGCTCGGGGACGATCTGGAAGTGGAGGACGCGGGCCTGCTGCGTGAACTTCGAGCTGTTGAAGTCGATGGTGACGGTGTCGCCGTCGACTGCGACGCTCTTCAGGTCGAGCGCGTTGGTGTCGTTGAGCTTCCCGTCGAGCACCTGGTTGAACGAGAACGCGATGTCGTCGGCGGTGAACTCCTCGCCGTCGCTCCACGTGACCCCCGCGCGGGCCTTCGCCGTCAGCTGCGTGTAGTCCTCGTTCCAGGTGACCTCCTCGGCCAGCCACGGCGTGGTGCCGAGGTCGCCGGTCGGGTTCACCAGAGCGAGCGACTCGAAGAGGACCTTGCCGTAGCCGTACTTCGAGGCGGACGAGTCGCCGAGGTAGGGGTTGTTCGACTCGGTCGTGATCGCGCCGTCGGGCTTCGCGATCGTGAGGGCCGCGCCCGATCCGGCGGGGTCCGGCGTTTCGCTCGAGCCGCCGGCGCACCCGGTCAGCACGAGTGCCGCGGCGAGGCCGACGGCGGCGAGGGAGGTCTTGAGCCTCATTGCTTCTCCTTCGTGAGTGGTCCCCGGCGCCGGGAGGTCTCGAAGTGAGGGCGACTCGGCGCTGAGTGTGATTGCATGAGTAACTTACAATCAAGTAAGTAAGTTTGACAACCAGGCAGGCCGATCAGCGAGATCCGATCTGCGTAGACTCTCATCCGGCATCCGGGGAGAAGGGGTGAGCATGGTCGATGGACGACGCCAGCCGCGGTCGCGGCCGGAGACGCTCGTGCGCCGCCGCGAGATCCTCGATGCCGCCGTCGACATCTTCGGCGCGAAGGGGTTCACGGGTGGCACGCTCCAGGACATCGCCGACCAGGTGGGGATGACGCACGCCGGCATCCTGCATCATTTCGGGTCGAAGGATCAGCTCCTGCTCGAGGTGCTCGAGCACCGCGATCAGACCGACGTCGCGAACATCGAGGGTCAGCACATCCCCGACGGCGTCGAGCTCTTCCGGCACCTCGTCCGCACCGCGTTCGTCAACGCCCGCCGCGCGGGGATCGTCCAAGCCTACGCCGTGCTCTCGGCGGAGTCCGTGACGGACGACCACCCGGGGCGGGAGTACTTCGAGCGCCGGTACCGGACGCTCCGGGCCGAGGCCGGCGCCGCGTTCCGGTTGGTCTGCGAGGAACGCGGGGTCGCCGAGCCCGCCACCGTGACGCATGCCGCTGCCGGCATCCTCGCGGTCATGGACGGCCTGCAGGTGCAGTGGCTGCTCGATCCGACGGCCGTCGACCTCGGCGAGGCGTCCGAATTCGCCATCGAGGCGATCGTCTCGGCGGTGCTGGATCCGCGTCCGTCGCCCATCGCCGAGTAGGCCCACCCGCGCCCGGTCGTAGGTCACACCCGGTCCCCGAGCCTGTCGAGGGGTCGTATCCGGTCCCCGAACCCGTCGAGGGGTGCCCCCGGTCCCCGAGCTGTCGAGGCGTCGCCCGGTCCCCGAACCCGTCGAGGGGTGCCCCCGGTCCCCGAGCCTGTCGGGGGTCGCCCGGTCCCCGAGCTTGTCGAGGCGTCGCCCGGTCCCCGAGCTTGTCGAGGGTTCGCCCGGTCCCCGAGCTTGTCGAGGGGTCGCCCGGTCCCCGAGCTTGTCGAGGGGTCGCCCGGTCCCGAAATCAGAACGGTGGCGCAGGATCGGATGCCACGTCCGCCTCCGAGGTGAAGACCAAGGTACGGGCGGGGTGGTCGGGGTACTCCCGTCCGGCGGGGCTGGTCCAGTGGAGGATGCCGTCCGGGGTCTGTCTGACACGCCAGGCGGAGTGGTGCTTCAGGGTGTGGTGTCGTCGGCACAGGTGAGCGAGGTTCCGCAGTTCGGTGGCGCCGTCGTGCTCTCGCGCGACGGTGTGGTCGATGTCGCACCGGTCGGTGGGCATGCGGCATCCGGGGAACCGGCAATGCTCGTCCTGCACCCGCAGGACGCGACGGAGCTGATCCGACGGTCGGTATCGGTCGACGGCGAGGACTGACCCGGTGATCGGGTGGGTGAGGACGCGGTCCCATCCCGACGCGGCCCCGGCCAGGCGAAGGGCGGTCGCGGTGTCGATGGGCGCCCGCCCGGTGAGCTCCGCCGGCGCGGCGCCCGCGCCGATCGCGGTCAGGACGGGGACCACGACCTGCACCTGCGCGACGATCGCGTCAGCCTCGGGGATGGAGTCGTTCGTCACCTCCGGAGACGCATGGCCCGTGAGGAGCAGGTCGGTGAAGACGTCGGTGCGCACCTGGCCCATCGAACGGGAGTCGATCACGGCGGGCTCGTCGAACAGGGACGTCACGGACGCGCCGCGGGCGTCGATGGTCTGGCGGGTGATCTGATCGAGGCGGTTCTTGATCCCGTGCGCGATCGCCGCCGGTAGCGTCGCAATAAGCTCCGCCATGCCGTCGTCGAGGTCACGCACCCATACCGACCGGGCCGATGCGGCATCGGCATGGCGTTCGTCGAGGGGGACCGGGTGAAGCCGGTGAGCGAGGAGCCTCACTGCGGCTTGCAGCCGCCCGGGAGTCTCGCAGCGAGCGAGGGCGAGCGCGGCGTGTTCGTACTCGAGCCGCACCTGATCGTCGTCGATCGGCGCCCCGGCATCCACGATGACCTTCAGGTGCCCGCGGGAGACCTCTCCGGTGGCAAGAGCTGAGAGCGTCGCCGGAAAGCGCGTCGCGATGCCGAACGCGTCGGACAGTTCGCGCTGCACCGACCGGTCCGGGCGGCGGAGGGCGGTGCCGATCTGCGCGGCCATGGACCGCAGCGGGATGTCCGCATCACGCGATGATCTTGCGGCATCCGCCTGCGCCTGCTCCTGCGCGATCTCGACGGCTTCGGCGAGCAGCGCGACCTTGCGGGCCTGCGCGGCGGCGATCACCCGCTCCGCGTCGATCAGTGCATCCAGCAGTGCGTCGAGCCGGGGCGCGATGCCGTCGGGGAAGCTCGTGGTGATGCCTGTCATACCCTCGATTCTGCCCGGGGGGTCGGACAGCGGGAGGAGGGAAGACCCCGGTCAGGGGCCTTTCCTGTGGATAACTCCGCAGCGGAGGTGCCTAGGGAGGAGGCGGTGGTCGTGCCGGCCGGGGCGGCCCCTCGACAAGCTCGGGGACCGGGGTTGGCTCGGGGACCGGGGCGGCACCTCGACAAGCTCGGGGACCGGGGTTGGCTCGGGGACCGGGGCGGCACCTCGACACGCTCGGGGACCGGGCGCGGCTCGGGCGAGGGCGGCCCCTCGATACGCTCGGGGACGGGGGTGGCTCGGGGACCGGGCGGTCAGCCCTTCAGGCCGTCGATCGTGAACTCGATGCACTTGATGAGCTGACGCACGTCATCGGGCTCGATCGACACGAACGTCGCGATGCGCAGCTGGTTGCGACCGAGCTTGCGGTACGGCTCGGTGTCCACGACGCCGTTGCCGCGCAGGCTCGCCGCGACCGCCGCGGCATCCACGGTGTCGTCGAAGTCGATCGTCACGACCACGGGGGAGCGGTCGGCCGGGTCGGCCACGAACGGCGTCGCGTACGACACCTGCTCCGCCCATGCGTAGAGCTCGCCCGACGACTCGGCCGTGCGCGCGGCGGCCCAGCCGAGGCCGCCGTTGCCGTTGATCCACTCCAGCTGCTTGTCGAGGAGGTGGAGCGTCGCGACGGCCGGCGTGTTGAGCGTCTGGTTGAGTCGCGAGTTGTCGAGCGCGTTCTTGAGGCTCAGGAACTCGGGGATGTAGCGGCCGGATGCCGCGACGCGCTCGATCCGCTCGATCGCCGCGGGCGAGACCACGGCGAACCAGAGGCCGCCGTCGGAGCCGAGGTTCTTCTGCGGTGCGAAGTAGTAGACGTCGCTTTCGGACACCGAGAAGTTGATGCCGCCCGCCGCGCTCGTCGCGTCGATCACGGTCAGCGCGCCCTCGTCGCCGCGCACGCGCGTGACCGGGGCGGCGACGCCGGTGGAGGTCTCGTTGTGGGGCCAGGCGTAGACGTCGACGCCGGCCACCGCCTCGGCCTCGACGCGCGTTCCGGCCTCCGCCTTGCGCACGTCGGGGGCCTCGAGCCACGGAGCGGCAGCGGATCCGGCGAACTTGCCGCCGAACTCCCCGAAAACGAGGTTCTGCGCGCGCGACTCGATGAGGCCGAAGGCCGCGGCATCCCAGAACGCCGTCGATCCGCCGTTGCCGAGGATGATCTCGTACCCGTCCGGCAGGCGCAGGAGGTCGGACAGTCCCATGCGCACCTGGCCGACCAGGCTCTTCACGGGCGACTGGCGGTGCGAGGTGCCCAGCAGCACCGAGCCGGGGCCGGCGAGCGAGGCGAGCTGCTCGGCGCGGATCTTGGACGGGCCGCAGCCGAAGCGTCCGTCGGTGGGCAGGATCTCGCGGGGCAGCGTGACGTGGGCCATGGACCGATTCTAGGGTCGAGGCCACCCCGCGTCCGGCCACCGGCCGTCACAAACGGATAGGCTGGGAGGGCACCCCACACCCGCGCGACGAGGCCTGCCATGACCGATCTGATCGACACCACCGAGATGTACCTGCGCACCATCCTCGAGCTCGAGGAAGAGGCGATCACGCCTCTGCGCGCCCGCATCTCCGAGCGTCTCGGTCACTCCGGGCCCACCGTCTCGCAGACGGTCGGGCGCATGGAGCGAGACGGTCTGGTGGTCGTCTCCGAGGACCGCTCCCTCGAGCTCACGGATGCCGGCCGGCAGAAGGCCGTCGACGTGATGCGCAAGCACCGTCTCGCCGAAAGGCTCCTGAGCGATGTCATTGGGCTCGACTGGGCCTACGTGCACGAAGAGGCTTGCCGCTGGGAGCACGTCATGAGCGAGCTCGTCGAGCGTCGCCTCATCGAACTGCTCGGCCACCCCACCGAATCGCCGTATGGCAACCCGATCCCGGGCCTCGACCAGCTGGGCGACGTGCCCGCCCGCACCTTCCATGACGGCGTCGTCGGGCTCGTGCGCGCCCTCAACACCGAGGGCGGACCGATCGCCGGAACCGTCCGCCGCCTCGCGGAGCCGGTGCAGGTCGACCCCGAGCTCCTCGACCAGCTGCGGTCGGCCGGCGTCGTGCCGGGAGCCTCCGGACAGTTCCGATTCAGCGAGGGATACGTGCTCGTGCAGATGGACGGACAGGCCGATGGACTCGAGCTCCCGGTCGAGGTCGCGTCGCACATCTTCCTCGTCGAGGCGCGTCCGCAAGCCTGAGCATCACCGGGGAGGGTCCTGACAGAGCCGCCCCTTGCGTGACTTATTCGTTACTTTCCGGTAGCGTGCAAGAGTCCGACGGCGAGAAGCCCGCCACAGGACCTCCACACGGAAAGCCTCTACGGTCCGTCGTTCGTGTGGATGAAGCCCGTACATCTGTGCCCGACACAGTACGACGAACACTGCCGACGGACGCGTCTCACCCGGCCTGGGTAAGCGGAGGCCGGGAGGAAAGTTTGGCTGAACAGTTCGACTCGTCGAAGGAAGCACCCGACTCCGAGACGACCCTTGCCCAGAACGGCACTGCCTCCGGCGGCCGCGCCCGCCGCATGATGGCGCGCCGCTCCGCCGCGAAGAGCCCCGCCGTCGCCGCTCCGGCGCGCCGCGCCCGTCAGCGCACGGCCCACCCGGTTCGGAGCTTCCTGACCGTCACCGCCGTCGCCGGGCTCGTCGCCACCGTGGCGATCCCCGCATTCGCCGCCGCCCGCGGCGTCGACGGCGACGCGGTCACGATCCAGCAGGTCGCCGCAGAGAACGCGCAGTCGCTCGTCATCGCGTCCGAGGCCACGCCCGCGGCCCTCGAGCGCGGCGGCTACTCGGCCACCACGCCCGAGGAGATCGAGAAGAAGAAGCAGGAAGAGGCGGCCAAGGCCGCGCTCGCCGCGCGCCTCGCAGCGCAGTCCTCGTCCTCCTCGTCTTCGACCTCCGTCAGCAGCATGGCGATCCCCGCATCGATCGCCGCCGCCGGCGAGGTCGTGCGCCCGCTGACGCACTTCAACAACTTCGGCACCCCGTATGCCGGTCACAAGGGCACCGACTACATGGTCGGCCGGGGAACCCCGATCTACGCGATCGCCGACGGCGTCGTCGTGGCATCCAGCGAGAGCGGCCCCGGCTGGGGCGTCTACGTCAAGATCGCCCACAACATCGGCGGCAAGAGCGTGACCTCGCTGTACGCGCACATGCTCTACGGCAGCCGCAGCGTGTCGGTGGGCCAGACCGTCTCGGCGGGGCAGCTCATCGGCCAGGTCAGTGACACGGGCCGCGCGTTCGGCACCCACCTCCACCTCGAGATCCGACTCAACGGCGGCTACGTCAACGCCGAGTCGTGGCTCAAGGCGAACGCCAGCTGATCGCGGTCGGCCGGCATCCGCGGCCCGACACGCGACGAACCGTTCACGAACCGTTGCGCCCCACCCCGCCCGGGGTGCATTAGCCTGTTCCCGACGCTCGCATGAGCCCAGGGGGAGCAGATGGACGTAGTACCCCGCATTCGATCCGTGAATGCCCCAGACCGGTATGACTCCGGTCGCTATGTCCTTCGGCATCGTGTGCACGATTGCCGCGACTACGGTCGTGGATTCAAGGCGCTGTCTTTCGACAGCGCCTTTTTTCGTGCCCGCACCCTCTGGACGCAGGTGGCGTCGCAACCGAACAACCGCTGAAGCCGTCACGGCAGTTCGAGAGGACACCGAATGCGCACCCTGGTGCTGAACGCAGGATACGAACCCCTGGCCATCGTCTCTTTCAAGCGAGCTCTCGTGCTCGTCATGAACGACAAGGCCACCGTCGTCGAGCACGTCGACAATGACCCGGTCTGGGGGACGCGGGGGTCCTACGACCGTCCGGCCGTCATCCTGCTGACCCGCTACGTCCGTGTGCCGGGCAGCCGCCGGGTGCCGGTCACCCGCCGCGGGGTGCTGCGCCGGGACGCCCACCGCTGCGCCTATTGCAGCAAGAGCGCCGCGACGATCGACCACGTCCTGCCGCGCTCGCGCGGCGGCGCGGACTCGTGGGAGAACCTCGTGGCGTGCTGCCTGCGCTGCAACAACCTGAAGGGCGATCGCACGCCCCAGGAGATGGGCTGGGAGCTGCGGTGGATGCCGCAGCCGCCGCGCGGCGCGCAGTGGACCGTTCGCGGCACCGACCGCGCCGACCCCGTCTGGGAGCCGTACCTCGCCCTCGCCGCCTGACGCTGGCGGCGGCGTCGTCCCCGCGCTGTAGCATCGGCGCAGGACACCTCATGCCGCCGTCATCGTCGAGAACCCGCCGCCTGCTCCGCGCCATCGCCGCAGGAGCGAGCGCTGTCGTCGTCGTGCTCGCCTCGGTCGCGGTCGGCCTTCCCGCCACCGCGGCCGAGCCTGCGGTCCCCGGTGACATCGCGGACGGCGGGTACATCATCAGCGACGCCGAGTTCTTCGCATCGGGGTCGCTGACCGCCGCGCAGGTGCAGTCGTTCCTGGCATCCAAGGTCCCGGTCTGCAAGGCCAAGAGCGGCGCCCCCGCGTGCCTGAAGAGCTTCACGGCGAACGTTCCGGCGAAGGCGGCCGACAGCTACTGCGCGGCGCTGCCGAAGGCGACGAAGGCGCGGGCGTCGGCGATCATCGTGTCGGTCGCGAAGGCCTGCGGCATCAACCCCAAGGTCCTCGTGGTGATGCTCCAGAAGGAGCAGGGTCTCGTCACCTCCACCGCGCCGAGCGAGTGGTCCTATCGGGCCGCGATGGGGCAGTCGTGTCCCGACACGGCGCCGTGCTCGGCAGCGGCCGCCGGGTTCGTGAACCAGGTGTACCTGGGGGCGCGGCAGATGCAGATCTACACGAAGAAGCCGACGTCGTTCCGGTATCGGGCGGGCCAGGCAAACACCGTGAAGTGGCATCCGAGTGCGGACTGCGGAACCTCGGCCGTCGTCATCAGGAACCAGGCGACGGCCAACCTGTACAACTACACGCCCTACCGACCGAACATCTCCGCGCTCGCGGGCGGGTACGGATCGGGTGACCCGTGCTCGGCGTACGGCAACCGCAACTTCTACAACTACTACGTGGACTGGTTTGCGAAGGATGCCAAGACCACCGTCGGCGCGCCGGCGACGATCGCCCCGTGCACCAAGCCGCCGGCATCCGAGATCACTCCCCGCGGCGACATCGCGACGATCCGGGCGAACGCGACGACCGTGCGGTCGGCGCCGTCGGTCATGTGCGAGTCGGGTCGTGTCTCGGCCGCGAAGGGGACGAGGTATCTCCTCACGGGGGAGTACGCGGGGTGGCTGAGGCTGCGGACGTCCGCGGGCAAGACGCTGTGGACGTTCGGCACGAACGCGACGGTCACCTATCTGACTCCCGCACCGATCACGAAACGGGAGTCCTTCACCGCTCCGAAGTGATGTCGGAGGTCGTCCTTATCTTCGACCTAGACGGATTGAGGAACTAGAACAGATGTTCTAGTCTGTCGAAGTGAGGACGATCGTGCGGGATGCGGCTGCGGTGCAGGAGGTGCAGCGACTGCGCGCCCAGCTCGAACGGGTGCAGGGGCGCCGTCTCGATGCGCCCGTCCTGCCCGTGCATCCCGCGATCGGGGAGCTGCTGCCGGGTCGTGGTCTCCGTCCGGGCTCGGCGTATTCGCTCGGCCGATCGATGTCGCTGCTCTTCGCGCTCCTGGCGCAGCCGTCGCAGGCCGGCTCGTGGTGCGGGGTCGTCGGGGTCCCGGGCTTCGGCGCCGAGGCGGCGGAGCGCATCGGCGTCGACCTGTCGCGCCTGGTGCTGATCCCCGAGCCGGGCCCGCGGTGGCTCGCGGTGACGGCGACCATCGCCGAGGTGCTGCCCGTGGTGGCGGTGCGCCCGCCCTCCCGGGCGAAGGATGCCGACATCGGCCGGCTCGCGGCCCGCATGCGGGAGCGGGGGTCGGTGCTCCTCGTCCAGGGGCCGTGGCCGCAGACCGAGGCGATGATCGACGTCGACAGTCCGGAATGGTCGGGGCTCGGCGACGGCTACGGCATCCTGTCGGGTCGGGAGCTCACCGTCACCGTCTCCAGCCGGCGGTTCCCGGTGCCCCGCCGCAATCGGATGATGCTGCCGGCCTCCGACGGCACCATCTCCTCCGTCGAGGGCGCCGTGCGCGAGCAGGCGGCGCCGATGCGGGCGGTGAGCTGATGCGTCGCGCATCGGCTGTCGACCCCGCGGCCGCGCCGATCCGGAGCCTCGTCGTGTGGGTGCCTGACTGGCCGATCGTCGCCCTGACGCGCGACGGCACGGATCCTCCCGAGCCGACCCTCCCGATCGCCGTCTTCGCGAAGGGGATGGTGATCGCCTGCTCCGCCGCCGCGCGCACCGAGGGGGTGCGGCGCGGGCAGCGGCGACGGGACGCACAGGCGCGCTGCCCGCAGCTGGTGGTCGCCGAGGCCGACCCGGTGCGCGATCAGCGGGTGTTCGCGCCGCTCATCGCCCAGCTCGAGGACGTCGCCCCGGGGGTCCAGCTGCTGCAGCCGGGGCTCTGCGCTCTGAAGGCGCGGGGGCCGTCGCGCTACTACGGGGGAGAGGCTGCGGCGGCGACGGTGCTCACCGGCATCCTGGGCGATGCGGGGGTCGCCGACGTGCGGGCGGGGGTCGCCGACGGGCCGTTCACCGCCGAGCAGGCCGCGCGGTCGGGCACCCGGCCCGACCAGCCGATCCGCGTGGTGCCGGCGGGGGAGTCGGCGGGGTTCCTCGCGCCGCTGCCGGTCTCGGTGCTCGAACACGACATCGTCGACCTGTTCGCGAGGCTCGGGGTGCAGACCCTCGGGCAGGTAGCCGCGCTGCCGGTGGAACGACTGACCGAGCGGTTCGGCGTGCGGGGCGCCCGCCTCCACGCGCTGGCGGCAGGTGCCGACTCGCGACCCGTGACGCCGCGGACACCGCCGCCCGAACTGCACCGTGAGGTCGCGTTCGAGCCGCCGCTGGAACTTGCAGAGCAGGTCGCGTTCGGCGTGCGGGTCGCCGCGGAGGAGTTCATCGCGGGACTCGGCGCGGTGGACCTCGTGTGCACAGAGCTGCGCGTCGTGGTGACGGGGGAGCGCGGGGAGCGCAGCTCCCGCGTGTGGCTGCACCCCGGCGCCTTCGAGGCCTCGGGGGTCGTCGACAGGGTGCGCTGGCAGCTCGCCGAACAGCAGCTGCGGAGCGCCGTCGCGCACGTGCGACTCGAGCCGGAGCGGGTGGATGCCGCCGCCCACCACGCCCGGGCGCTGTTCGGCGGCGGTCCCGACGAGAAGGTGCACCACGCGCTCTCCCGCGTCCAGGCGATGCTCGGTCACCGCGGGGTGGTGACTCCCGTCGTCGGCGGTGGGCGCTGGCTGCAGGAGCGTCAGGTCCTCGTGCCGTGGGGCGACCGCGTGGTGCCCGCCGAGCGGGCGCGGCCCTGGCCGGGGAGCATCCCCGACCCGCTCCCGTCGACGGTGTTCGCCGAACCGGTGCCGGTCGCGGTCATCGATGACGACGGCGACATGGTGGCCGTCGACGCGCGGGGCGAACCGACCGCCGCGCCGGCAGCGATGGTGGCGGCGGGGGCGACGCGATCGGTGCAGACGTGGGCGGGGCCGTGGCCGGTCGTCGAGCGGTCCTGGGACCCCGCGCGGTCGCGTCACGCACACCGTTTCCAGCTGGTCGACGTGCATCAGACCGCGTGGCTGCTCGTCTGCGAGGCGGGGGTCTGGTTCGCGGAGGGGCGGTACGACTGATGGGCTTCAACAATCCGTCGGTCACCTGGTCCGAGATGGAGCGTGTGCTGAGCGGGCGGCCCGAGCCGAACGGCGGCGACGGTCCCGCGTTCTCGCGCAAGCGGGGACCGTACGAGCCCGCTCCCATCGTCCGCCCCGACGACCCGGTGCCGTACGCCGAGCTCCACGCGCACTCGTCGTTCTCCTTCCTCGACGGGGCCTCCTCCCCGGCCGAGCTGGCCGAAGAAGCGGAACGCCTGGGTCTCCACGCTCTCGCGATCAGCGATCACGACGGCTTCTACGGCATCGTGCGGTTCGCCGAGGCGGCCGAGCACTTGCAGGTGAAGACCGTCTTCGGGGCGGAGCTGTCGCTCGGCGACACGGCCGGGCCCGCGGGGTCGGCCGGGCCGCCGGACCTCGACCGGGGACTTCTGACGCCGGGCCCTCCGGCTCAGGCGACGCAGCCGCGCACCGGGCCGCCCGACCCGGAGGGTGCGCACCTGCTCGTTCTGGCGCGCGGCGAGGAGGGCTACCACCGACTCGCCGCCGCGATCACGCACGCCCAACTGTCCGGCGGCGAGAAGGGGCGGCCCCGCTACGATCTCGCCGACCTCGCCGACCGCGGCCGGGGGCACTGGTCGATCCTCACGGGATGCCGCAAGGGCAGCGTGCGCCGGGCCCTCGCCGCCGGCGGCCCCGCGGCAGCCGGCGGCGAGCTCGACCGCCTCGTCGCGCTGTTCGGACGCGACGGTGTCGAGGTCGAGCTCATCGACCACGGCAACCCCGCCGACACCCGCGACAACGACGTGCTGGCGTCCCTCGCTCGTGAGCGCGGCCTGCCGCTGCTGGCCACCAACAACGTGCACTACGCGGTGCCCGAGCGGATGCCGCTCGCGGCGGCCGTCGCTGCGGTGCGCGCCGGCCGGGGGCTCGACGAGCTCGACGGCTGGCTGCCCTCGCACGCGAGCGCGCACCTGCGGTCGGGCGCAGAGATGCAGCGGCGGTTCCGGCGGTATCCCGGGGCGGTCAGTCGCAGCGTCGCCCTCGCCGACGAGCTCGCCTTCCCGCTCCGCCGCGCCAAGCCGGCGCTCCCCAAGCTCCCGGTGCCCGACGGGCACACGCCCATGAGCTGGCTGCGGCACCTCGTCTGGGAGGCCGTGCCGCGCTTCTACCCCGACCTCGACGACGACGGGCGCGCCCGCATCGACAAGGAGCTCGGCGTCATCGAGCAGAAGGACTTCCCCGGCTATTTCCTCATCGTCCACGGGATCGTCCAGGAGGCGCGCCGTCGCGGCATCCTGTGCCAGGGGCGCGGGTCGGCCGCCAACAGCGCGGTCTGCTATCTGCTGGGCATCACGGCGATCGACTCGATCTTCTACCGCCTGCCGTTCGAGAGGTTCCTCTCCGCGCTCCGCGACGAAGAGCCCGACATCGACGTCGACTTCGACTCCGACCGGCGCGAGGAGATCATCCAGTGGGTGTACGCCACCTACGGCCGCGATCGCGCCGCGCAGGTCGCGAACGTCATCCAATACCGGCCGAAGAACGCGGTGCGCGACATGGCGCGGGCGCTCGGCCACTCGCCGGGGCAGCAGGACGCCTGGTCGAAGCAGATCGAGCGCTGGGACGGCCAGTTCGAGACCGCCGACCACGACATCCCCGACCGCGTGCTCGCCTATGCGGGCGAACTCCTGAAAGCGCCGCGGCACCTCGGCATCCATTCCGGCGGCATGGTTCTGACCGATCGGCCCGTGGGCGAGGTCGTCCCCATCGAGCACGCGCGCATGGAGGACCGCACCGTCATCCAATGGGACAAGGACGATGCCGCCTGGATGGGGCTCGTGAAGTTCGACCTGCTGGGGCTCGGGATGCTCGCGGCGATCCAGTACGCCTTCGACCTCGTCGACGGGGCAACGGGGGAGCGGTGGGAGCTGGCGACCATCCCGAAGGAGGAGGCCGCCGTCTACGACATGCTCTGCCGGGCGGACTCGATCGGGGTGTTCCAGGTGGAGTCGCGCGCCCAGATGGGGCTCCTCCCACGGCTCCAGCCCCGGCGCTTCTACGACCTCGTGATCGAGATCGCCCTCATCCGCCCCGGTCCCATCCAGGGCGGCGCGGTGCACCCGTACGTGCGCCGCAAGCTCGGGCACGAGAAGGTCACCTACGTGCACCCGAAGCTCGAGCCCGTCCTCGAGCGCACCCTCGGCATCCCCGTCTTCCAGGAGCAGCTCATGCAGATGGGCATGGCCGTCGGCGATCTCTCGGGTGAGGATGCCGACCTCCTCCGCCGTGCGATGGGCTCCAAGCGGGGTATCGAGCGCATCGAGTCACTCAAGCGCAAGCTCTACGAGGGCATGGAGCGTCACGGTCTCGTCGGCCAGGTCGCCGACGATCTCTACGCGAAGATCCAGGCGTTCGCGAACTTCGGCTTCGCCGAGAGCCACTCGCTGTCGTTCGGGCTGCTCGTCTACGCGTCGTCCTGGCTGAAGCTGCACTACCCGGCCGCGTTCCTCGCGGCGCTCCTGCGCGCCCAGCCGATGGGCTTCTACTCGCCCGCGTCGCTCACTGCGGACGCCCGCCGCCATGGGGTGGCCGTCCGCCGGCCCGACATCCACGCCTCCGCGAGTGAGGCCACGCTCGAGCCCCTGGAGGCATCCGCGGGGACGTCCCTCCCCCCGACCGGGCTGCACACCTGCACCGACCGCATCCAGCCGCCGGTGCCCGACTTCGACCCGGACGCCCCTGCGGCCGATGCCGCGCACCGGCGCGACGGTGCGTTCGCGGTCAGGCTCGGCCTCGCCGCCGTCACCGGCATCGGCACCGCACTGGCCGACCGCATCGTCGCCGAACGCGATCGAGGCGGCCCGTTCCGCGACCTCCGCGACCTCGTCCGCCGCACCGGGGCCACCGAGGCCCACCTCGAAGCGCTCGCCACCGCCGGCGCGTTCGAGAGCCTCGGAGTGTCGCGTCGCGAGGGCATCTGGCTCGCGGGGGATGCCGCACAGAACCGCCCCGAGTTCCTCGAAGGGACTCTCGTCTCGGTGCAGCCGCCGCTGTTTCCCGACCAGACCAGCTACGACATCCTCGCCGCCGACCTCTGGGCGACCGGCATCTCGACCGACGACCATCCGCTCACCCATTATCGGGCGCAGCTCGACGCCCGCGGCGTGCTCACCTCGCGGGAGCTGCGGGCGCATGAGACCGGCCGCCGCATCGAGGTCGCCGGCCTCGTGACCCACCGGCAGCGGCCAGCCACGGCATCCGGGATCACCTTCGTGAACCTCGAGGACGAGCACGGGCTCGTCAACGTCATCTGCTCGCTCGGCGTCTGGAACAAGTACCGGAGGGTGCTCCGCGATTCCCCGGCGCTCATCGCCCGCGGACTCCTGGAGCGCTCTCCGGAAGGGGTGACGAACCTGCTCGCCGACGCCTTCGAAGACCTCAAGGTCGGCGTGCAGCACCGCTCACGCGACTTCCGCTGACCTCCGCTGTGCTGCGCTTTGCTGTGCTCCACTGCGCGCCCACCCCACGGGGTCTGGCCGAACCCACACGATGTGCGCTGCCCGAATCCTGTGGGTTCGCCCATCCCACGGGGTCTGGGCGAAGACGGAGGAGGAGCAGGCGCAGCACGAAGGCCCCCGATCCGGGAAGATCAAGGGCCTTCGGACGTTACGGGGACGCTCAGCGCTGCTCGGCGAGCGCGAAGCCCACCGAACCGTCCTCTGCCACGAGCGCGTCGAGCACGCGATTGTCGAGGGCGACTGTGGCGACCGGGTCGACGAATACACGGGCGCCGTCGTTCTCGACGACAGTGTCGTCGGACTCCGGAGCGCTCGCGAGGTTCAGCGCGTAGCCCTGATCGGGGGAGGCGGCCTCGCTGATGCGCAGGCCTCCGGTGGTCGTGGGGATCTGCTCCGTGAGCGACTTCACGGCGATGGTGGCGTTCTCGGTGAGTGTGAGCATGGTGCTCTCCTTCCGTGGATTGCGGCGGACCGGCCACGATGCCGAGAATCCGCAGCGATCGCAAACGCAGACACACCTTCAGCGTCGACTCACACCGGATACGGAGGTTTTCTGGGCGCTTGTAGATCATCGACAGTGCAAAACCTACTGTGGTCAGACCACATGGATGCCGCATACGGACTTTTCCCAGGTTCCTCCCAGTCGGGCGAAAACTGAGGTCATCGCACCGGAACCACCGGAGCGGAGAACACGAAAGGTCCAGATCATGGCCGTCCCCACCGCCACCCCCGTCCCGCACGGCGGTGCCCTCGAAACTCCGGTCGCCACCCCGAACGCCCTCCCGATCGCCATCGCGGTCACGCGGATGCTGATGGGCTTTTACTTCCTCTGGGCCTTCCTCGACAAGGTGTTCGGCTTCGGCTTCGCCACTCCCGCCGAGCGCGCGTGGATCAACGGCGGCAGCCCCACGACGGGCTTCCTCAGCAACGCGACCGCCGAGAGCCCCCTCGCCGGCCTGTTCACGGCGCTCGCCGGTGTCCCGCTCGTCGACTGGCTGTTCATGCTCGGACTCCTCGGCGTCGGCGTCACCCTCCTCACCGGAATCGGCGTGCGCCTGGGCGCCATCGCCGGTGTCGCGATGCTGCTGCTCATGTACCTGGCCGAGTTCCCCCTCACCCTCACCGGGGCGACCAACCCGCTCATCGACAGCCACATCATCGACATGGGCGTCATGGCCATCGCGTTCTTCGCGGTGCCGACCCAGCGCCTGAGCCTCGCCCGTACGTGGCGTGCGATCGTCGGAGACAAGACCTGGCTCTGGTGATCCGCTGACCGCCTGACCCCGCAGGCGTTCCAGCTCCCCCCGACGCGTCCCCGCGGCCCTGAGCCCGCGGGGACGCTGTCGTGCGCGAGGACGAGCGGGTCAGCGGCAGAGCTCGAACACGTACGCCGGGTCGCCCGGCGTGGTGAGATCGCGGTCGCGCAGGACGAGGGATGCCGGGCGATCCGGCTGGGCGCAGACCTCGGCGAACGGCACCGGAAGATTGTCGGTGTACTCGATGCCGATGACCGCATCCCCATAGACATCCGTATACGCGGAGCACTCGTCGTAGGCCGCGCACTCCTCGGTGATGGCGAAGTCGAAGACCGCCTCGGAGTGGAGCACAGCGGCATCCTCGGCCGCGTTCTTCTGTCCCGCAGCGAGCCCGGCCCCGTGAGCCGCCCGGACGAGCAGCGTCGCGACGGCGACGTTGTCCTCTCGCGAGAGCACACCGTCCGTGCGGGTGTACGTGTCGAGGTTGTCGAACTCCACCGCGTTGAAGCCGTCGTCGGCGCAGCCCTCGATCCACGGTGCGACGACGGCGGCGACAGCCTCGGCATCTCGCGTGTCGACGATGACTTCGTCGGGCCAGTCGGGGTCGATGACGGGCTCGCCCTCGGCATCCCGGAGGAGCAGTTCGTCCGGCCACTCGCCCGATTCGCCGGGCTGCGTCTGGAACGCGTTGACGTAGCAGATCGAGTACAGCCATTCGACCGGCGGATCGGTGCGGTCGCGCGCGACGGTCTGGACCCCCTCGGCCGGCTCGTACGCGCCGCCGAGCTGGTAGTCGGGCGCTCCGGCGGTCGGCGGCAACGCGATGAGGACGCCGGTCGCCGACGGGTTCGCGGTCACCTCCGCCGTGGGCGTCCGCGGAGCGGCGGTCGTCGCGCACCCCGTCAGGACGATCGCCGTGGCGAGGGCGATCACGCCGCGGAGACCACGGTCGGCGGGGGACTCGTCGAGATGTCGGCTCACCCTCGCGAGCCTAACCATCTCGGCATCCGCAGAGCTTCCCTCCGCACGTTACTTCCGGCCGACCAGTCGGCGGGTGCGATCTCCGCCGCCATCAGCGCGATCGTGATGGTCCAGGGTGCCTGGGCCGGCGTACTGCTCTGGCGTCGCGGACAGCGCTTGCACCTCGAGAGTGAACGCCCGCGCGTGGCGCCCGGCACCTCGGCGATCGCGCGCAACCCTACAGCGCCGGGTCATACACTGATCCGTAGAATCGTCCAGGTGATCCCGTCGTTCGCCTATGTTCCCGGGATGCCGCGCCCGCATAGTGTCAGTGCGCACCATCCAGCCGAGGCCTGATCGCCTGCATTGCAAGGGAGCATGTATGTCCATTTCCGCACGCCGCCGCACCCGAGTGGCGGCCCTCGCGATCGGCACGGTCGCCGCCATCGCGCTCGCCGGCTGCGCTGCCAGCACGACACCGGAGCAACCCGCCGACGGCGAGCCGGTCGAGATCACCTTCCAGTCCTGGGTCCCGAACATCGACCGCGCCGTCGACGCGTTCAACGACGCCCACGACGACATCAATGTCACGCTCGAGACGATCACGGCCGGCCCCGACGGCGGCTACGCCACGATGCTGTCGGCCGTCCAGGCCGGGAACCCCGCCGATGTCGTCCAGCTCGGCTACGACGCGATCCCCGACTTCCTCATCAACGACGCGCTCGAGGACATCACGCCGTACGTCGCCGACTCCGAGGACCTCTTCGTCCCGTGGCAGTGGCAGACCGGCGTCTTCGGCGACAAGGTCTACTCCATCCCGCAGGCCTCCGGCCCGCTCGGCCAGTTCTACCGCGCCGACATCTTCGAGGAGCTGGGCATCGAGTACCCCGAGACGTGGGACGAGTTCTACGAGGCCGCGAAGGTCGTCCGCGCCAGCGACCCCGACCGCTACATCACTGCCTTCGCCTTCAACCAGGCGCCGTGGATGATCGGGCTCTCCCAGCAGGGCGGCGCGAATTGGTTCGTCGCCGAGAACGACGCCTGGACGGTGTCGATCGACGGCGAGGAGACCGCGAAGGTCGCCGAATTCTGGCAGAAGCTCATCGACGAGGACCTCGTGAAGATCGAGGCCGACTTCTCGAGCGAGTGGAACGCCGACCTGCAGAACGGCAACATCCTGTCGTGGATCTCGGGTTCGTGGGCGGATGCCATCCTCCGCGGTACGGCTCCCGACACGAGCGGCTCGTGGGCCGTGGGCGCCCTCCCGCAGTGGAACGCGGGCGAGAACGTCTCGGCGACCTGGGCGGGCGGCTCGGCCAACGCCGTGCTGAAGGGCTCGAAGAACCCCGAGGCGGCCGCCGAGTTCGCGGTGTGGCTGAACTCCAACACCGACAGCGTCAGCATCCTGACCGAGATCGGCGCAGGTTGGCCCTCGATCGTCGACACCGCGGCGATCGCCTCGCTCCAGGACGCCCCCGAGGTCTTCGAGTTCTACGGCGGCCAGGACATCTGGGACGTCTTCGCCGAGTCGGACAAGGCCGTCGACACCTCGTGGTCGTGGCCGCCGCTGTCGTCGACGCTGTTCGCCAGCCTGACCGACAACGTCAAGGCCGCCGTCGACGCCGGGACTCCGCTCGTCGACGCGTACGCCAAGACGCAGGCCGATATGGTCGCCGCCCTCACCGAGCGCGGCATCTCGGTCGCCGACTGACCCCGTCGGGGCGGGCAGCTCACCGGAGCCGCCCGCCCCGGCATCCGCTTGCCGCATCCGCCCACCGTCCCCACCCACCGCCCTCACCCACGCGGGAGAAGATCCGTGACCTCCGCCGTCCTCACCCGTCCACGTCGCCGCCTGCCCGGTGCCGTGTGGGTGCTCATCCTGCCGTTCGCGATCATGTTCGTCGCGTTCTTCGTGGCGCCGATCGTCTACGCGCTCGTGCAGAGCATGTTCACGACGCGGAGCTCCGGCCTCGGCTACGGCGCCCCCGAGACCACGTTCGTGTTCGTCGACAATTACGCGCGGGCCCTCTCGGACCCGTCGTTCGTCGAGAGCCTCGGACGTCTCGTGAGCTTCTCGGCGATCCTCGTCCCGCTCATGGTGGTCACCGCCCTCGGCCTCGCGCTCCTCCTCGACTCGGGTCGAGCCCTCGCGCCGCGCTTCTTCCGCGTCGTGTTCTTCTCGCCCTACGGCGTTCCCGGCGTCGTCGCCACCCTCCTCTGGGGCTTCCTCTACGTGCCCGCGACGAGCCCGGTGCTCCAGCTGCTGAGCTCCGCCGGCATCGCGTTCAACCCGCTCTCCAGCGGCAACGTGCTCTTCTCCATCGCGAACATCGCCCTCTGGGGCTTCGCCGGCTACAACATGGTGATCCTCATGGCGGCGCTCAACGCCATCCCCTCCGAGCTGTACGAGGCGGCCCGGGTCGACGGCGCCTCCGGCTGGTCGACGATCTGGCACATCAAGCTGCCGCTCGTCCGCCCGTCGATCATCCTCGTCACCGTCTTCACGATCATCGGGACGCTGCAGCTGTTCGTCGAGCCGCTCGTCCTCCGGCCGCTCACGACGGCGATCAGCTCGACCTACACACCGAACCTCGCCGCCTACAACCAGGCGTTCGCCCAGGGGAACCCGAACCTCGCCGCCGCCATGGCCGTGATCGTCGCGCTCCTCGGGTTCGCGTTCTCGTTCGGATTCCTCCGCCTCGTCAACCGGAAGGGGAGCCGCGCATGGTGACCGTCGACACCGACACCCGTTCGGCCGTGGTGGCCTCGGCATCCGCGCGAACCTCGCGCCGCGCACCGCGCCGTCGCCCGAAGCCGCAGGCGGCGGGGACCGTCAGCACGGTCGCGATCAACGTCGCGCTCCTGGTCGCGGCGGTGTACTTCCTGCTGCCGCTCGTCTGGGTGCTGATCGCGGCGACCAAGTCGCCCGCCGACCTCTTCGGCACGTTCGGGCTCTGGTTCTCCGACACCCCGCGCGCGTGGGAGAACCTCGTCGCCCTCTTCACCCAGGACGGCGGCTCGTTCACCCGATGGGTCCTCAACAGCGTCCTGTACTCCGGCGTCGGCGCGTTCGTCGCCATGGTGATCTCCGCCGCCTGCGGGTACGCGATCGCGAAGTTCCCCTTCCGCGGCCGGGAGCTCCTCTTCTCCGTCATCCTCGGCGGAGTGCTCGTGCCGGCGACGGTCATCGCCCTGCCGCTCTACTTCCTGCTCAACACCTTCGGACTCACGGGCACCTACTGGGCGGTGCTGCTGCCGAGCATGGTGAGCCCCTTCGGCGTCTACCTCGCCCGCATCCACGCGAACGCGAGCGTGCCCGACGAGGTCATCGAGGCGGCGCGGCTCGACGGCGCCGGCGACCTGCGGATCTTCGCGTCGATGGCGAGTCGCATGATGATGCCGGCGCTCGTGACGATCTTCCTGTTCCAGTTCGTCACCATCTGGAACAACTACCTGCTGCCGCTCGTGATGCTGAACGACACGTCCACCTTCCCGGTGACCCTCGGGCTCACCCTCTGGAACGGCCAGACCCAGCGTGATCCGATGTTCTACTCCCTCGTCGTCACCGGCTCGGCGGTGTCGGCCCTGCTGCTGGTGGCGCTCATGACGGGCCTCCAGCGGTTCTGGCGCGCCGACCTCACCGCCGGCGCCACGAAGGGCTGACATCCCGAGGCTGTGGCAAAAGCAGGGTGAATCGTCTCGGGCCGGCCGAGTTGCGGCGGTTCGGACCGATCGAGCCTGCTTTTGCCACCGTTACCGGGCGGAGCCCGGCCCGCGTACAGGCGAAATCGACAGAAACGGCCACCTGAGACGCGGCGGCGGTCGATTCTGCCTGTATCCGGGCCGGCGGGCGGCTCAGCCCTTGCGCGTCTCGCGGTAGGCGCGGGGGCTCATGCCGTGGGTGCGGCGGAACTGGCGCGAGAAGTAGAACGGATCGTCCAGGCCGATGCGGCGCCCGACCTCGGCGACGGCGAGAGTCGTCGTGTCGAGGAGCTCGCGCGCCCGCGCCATCTTGAGCGCGTTGTGGTGCGCCAGCACGCCGCCGCCGGTGGCGTCGCGGAAGAGCGCGGCCAGGTGCGACGGCGACACGCCGACCATGGCGGCGAGCTCGGGGACCTGGACGTGTCCGTCGATGCGCTCCTCGAGGTACCGCATCGCACGCTCGACCGGTGCTCCCTCGCTGGGGATGACGCGGTCGACCGCGAGCTGGGTGAGCAGCCGCCACGCCATCCCCGACGCCGCCAGCAGCCGCACCGGTGTCGTGTCGCGCGCGAGCGAGACCGAGATCTCGTCGAGGAGCGCGGTCACCCGCTCGACGGCACGCAGCGACAGCGTCACGCGATCGGGGCGGATGCCGGTGGCCTCCACGAGCTCGGGCACGTCGGTGCCGCGGACGTGACACCACCAGATCGTCCAGGGGTCGTCGGCCGCGGCACCGTAGGAGTGCGGGGTGCCGCCCGGGATGACGACCGCCGTCGACGACCCGACCGAGGTGCGGATGCCGCCCGTCTCCACCCATCCGCTGCCGGCGACGCAGACGATGACGATGGTCTCGGCGGTTCCGTCCGGACGGTGCCGGCCATGGTGGTCGGCACGAGGGAAGTATCCGGCGTCGGTCACCAGCATCCGCCGGGTGACGGGGCGCGCGAGGGCGGCCTCGACGACCGGCCTCGGCACGACGCTGAGGCGCTGCCGTTCGAAGCCGTCGGCGCGCTCGGCCTGCTCCTGTGAAGGCGTCATGCGGGTGATTCTGTCACACGGCGCGGTCGGAAACCGATCCATCGGATCGTCCAGGTGCACCGGGGGATCGCCCATTCCTTCCCCGGGGCCCAGCCCATAGTTTTGCCAGGTGATCCCCGACGACGTGACTCCGAGCCGCATCGACCTGCCCGATGCCCCCGCCGATCAGGCCGCCGTTCTCCAGGCCGGTGGCGTCGCCTGCTGGAGCGAGCCGCTCTGGATCGACACCTACGAGCCGGGGGAGCCCGACCCGTACCCGCTCTTCCTCGATCGCCGGGTCTACCAGGGATCCAGCGGCCGCGTGTATCCGCTGCCGATGATCGACAGCGTCGCGCACGAGAAGGCGCCGCGGCAGTGGCAGGCGATCCATCTCGAGAACGCGTACGTGCGACTGGTCCTCCTCCCCGAGATCGGCGGCCGCATCCACATCGGCTACGACAAGGTCGCCGGGTACGACTTCTTCTACCGGAACAACGTGATCAAGCCCGCACTCGTCGGGCTCGCGGGCCCCTGGATCTCGGGCGGCGTCGAGTTCAACTGGCCGCAGCACCACCGGCCGGCGACGTTCCTGCCGGTCGACGCCCGCATCGAGCGCGAGGACGACGGCGCCGTCGTCGTGTGGCACAGCGACCTCGATCCGCTCCAGCGGATGCGTGCGCTCCACGGAATCCGCCTCCGCCCCGGCTCCTCGCTCGTCGAGGTCGAAGCGGCGCTGCACAACCGCACCGACGTGCCGCAGACCTTCCTCTGGTGGGCGAACGTCGCGGCGCGCGTGCACGAGGAGTACCAGTCCTTCTTCCCGGACGATGTCGCCTACGTCGCCGACCACGCGCGTCGCGCGATCACCGCCTTCCCCCGCGCCGATCGCGACTACTACGGCGTCGACTATCCCGCGCTCGCCGCCGAGCGCACGGATGCCGATCGCATCGACATCTACAGCAACATCCCGGTGCCGACGTCGTACATGATCACCGACACCCAGGACGACTTCTTCGGCGGGTACGACCACGCCGCCGACGCCGGCTTCGTCCACTGGGCGGATCGCGCGATCTCGCCGGGCAAGAAGCAGTGGACCTGGGGCGACGGCGAGATCGGGCGGGCATGGGACGCCCAGCTCACCGACGCCGACGGACCGTACGTGGAGCTCATGGCCGGCGTCTACACCGACAACCAGCCCGACTTCAGCTGGCTGCTCCCCGGCGAGACGAAGCGGTTCTCGCAGTTCTGGTTCCCGATCCATGCGACAGGCCCCGTCCGTCAGGCGTCCACCGAGGCGGCCGTGGGCATCGCGGCGGCGGGATCCGGCATGCGCGTGACCGCCCTGACCACCCGCACCCGCGCGGGCGCCGCCGTCGTCGTCCGCCGCGGCGAGGAGGAGCTCGCCCGTTGGGTCGCCGACCTCGGGCCGGACCTCCCGTTCGAGGGCGTCGTCGAGGTCGAGGCGGATGCCGCCGGGCTGACGGTGACGGTCGAGGATGCCGGTGAGGCCCTCGTCACCTGGCGCTGCCGCGCGGGGGAGGCCGTGGCCGCCGAGCCCTGGCTCGCCACCGCACCGCCGGCGCCGGCCGACATCGCCTCGGCGGATGAGCTGTTCACGACCGCGGTGCACCTGCTGCAGTACCGGCATCCGTCGCGCTCCGCCGTGCCGTATCTGCGCGAGACGCTCCGGCGCGATCCGGCCGATACGCGGGCCGCGACGGCGCTCGGGGCGTGGCACCTGCATCGCGGCGAGTACGCCGAGGCGGCCGCGACGCTCGACGTCGCGATCGAACGGCTCACGCGGCGGAACCTCAACCCCCGCGACGGCGAGACCGTCTACCTGCGCGCGCTCGTGGCCGAGCGGCTCGGCGACGATCCGGGCGCCGACCGCTGGTTCGCGAAGGCCGGGTGGAACGCGGCGTTCGCGGCATCCGCTGCCCTCGGGCGCGCACGTCTCGCGCTCCGTGCCGGACGGGCGGGTGACGCCCTCCGGCTGGCGCGAGACGCCCGCGAGATCCCCGAGGCGCGCCGGCTCGAGGTGCTGGCGCTCGCGGCGCTCGGCGACGCATCAGCGGCCACGAGGGTGCTCGACGCGCTCGCGGATGCCGATCCGCTCGACCCCGGAACGCGCGCGCTCCGCGGCGAGTTCCTCGGTCTCGACGCCAGGATGCCGCTCGAGGTCGGCGCCGAGTTCGCGCGAGCGGGCGCATGGACGGAGGCGCTCGCCGCGACCGAGACCGTCACGCGGGCCACGCCCGCCGCCGGCCTCGCCGGTCCGACCCGCGGGTACCTGCGCGCGCTCTGGCTCGACCGCGCCGGGCGTTCGCACGACGCGGAGCTCGAGCGGCGTGCTGCGGCTGCGACCTCGTCCGTCCTCGCCTTCCCCGCCGGCCTCGACCAGTACGACGCGCTCGTCGCCGCGGTCGACGCGGATGCCACGGACGCGGTCGCATCGGGGCTCCTCGGCATGTGGCTTCTCGACGCGGGTCGCGGCGACGACGCGCTCGCGCGACTCCGAGCGGCCGCGGATGCCGGGTCGATCGATCCTGTCGTCTGGCGGAATCTCGCGATCGCCCTCGTCGTCGCCGACGGTGACGACGAGGCCGCCGACGCGGCGCTCGCGCACGCCCTCGCGCTCCGCGCCGACGCCCGTCTCGTGTTCGAGCGGGATGTGCTCGCGATCCGTCGCGGCCTCGCTCCCGAGGATCGACTCGCCCTCCTGCAGCGGCATCCGCATCTTCTCGGCCAGCGCGACGACCTCGCCGTCCGTCACGTGAACCTGCTGCTCGACTCCGACCGCGTCGAGGAGGCGTGGGAGCTCGTGACCGCGCGGCGCTTCCGCCCGTTCGAGGGTGGTGAGGGCCAGGTCATCGCCGCGTTCGACCGCGCCGCGTGCCGGCGCGCCGAAGCGCTGATCGATGCGGGGCGTGCCGTCGAGGCGGCGGCGCTCCTCGAGTCCGGACTCGTGCCGCCGCCGTCGCTCGGCGAGGGCCGGCACCCCGCCGAGCGCCCGGTCGAACGATGGGTCCTGCTCGGGCGGGCCCGCGCTGCCGACGGCGACCTCGAGGGTGCGGATGCCGCGTGGCGCGCGGCCGTCGCGCCGACGCCGCTGGCGGTCGCGCCCCGCCCCGCCGACGCGTCGACCTTCTGGCGCGGGATGGCGCTCCTGCATCTCGGCGACGACACCGCAGCCGAGGCGGAGTTCGCCGCTCTCGACAGCCGCGCGGCGGAGCTCCGCGCGGCCCGAGACGAGGTGGACTACTTCGCCACCTCGGTTCCCGAGCTCACCCTTTTCGACGTGGGGACCGCTGCCGTCCGCGCGACGATCGCGGCCGACCTCGAGCGTCTCGCTGAGGAGGGCCGAGAGCTGGCCGCCGCCAGCGGCATCCTCGCCCCGATCGGACAGGATGGAAGCTGTGGCTGACCGATACCTGGGCTCCGGAACGATCGCGCGCGATGAGCGGTCGCTCACCGGCCCCGTGCCCGCGCACCTGCCGCCGCGGCTGATGATCACGCTGTGGGACTTCTCCTGGTACACCCAGGCGGGCCCGGGCGAGCCCTACGCCGACATCGACGCGGCCGTGGCGGATGCCGCGAGCCTCGGCTACAACGCGATCCGCATCTGCGCGGCACCGCTGCTGCTGTTCGGGGGACTGGGCCTAGGGGGGTCGGGGCTCGACGACCTCGCGACATCGCTCGAGATCGAGGGCCTCGGGGCGGTGCCGGCGGCATCCGGGGGCGGTTTCTACGGGCAGCGCACCCGCTGGTACGACACCCCCGGCGGATACACGATCGACGTGCGCGCCCGCCTTGCGGAGCTGTTCGCGGCGGCGGAGCGGCACGGCATGGTCGTGATCCTCGCCAGCTGGGAGTACCAGCAGTCGCCTGCCTTCGCGGCGTCGCCGCGCTGGTTCCAGGCCATCGACGCCGTGCCGCTCGCCGAGCGGTACCGCGTGCTCGCGGACGCCTGGGATCGAATGATCGCGTGGCTCACCGAGCTCGGTCATCGCGGGAGCATCGCCCTCGTCGAGCTGCACAACGAGGTGGACTTCTCGATCCTCCCCGCGCTCGAGGACGGGGGAGCGGCCGAGGTCGCGCGGCTGCGGGAACGGCATCCCGACCTGCTCGTCACCGCGAGCTACGGCAAGCCGCCGCATCTCGACATGCACAGTCTGCCCGCGGGTCTCGGCGCCGCCCAGTTCCACGTGTACAGCTACGGCGTGCTCGATGCGCTCCAGCAGCGGATCGATATCCGATCGGAGGGGAGCGAGGGCTTCCCGAACGCGGAGCTGCGCGCGCTCCTGCGCGAGGACGCGCCCGCGGTCGCCGACTACGGCCGCGCGGCCGACTGGAAGTTCCGGGCGACGGTCATCACCGACCAGATGGTCTACGGCTACGACTGGGTCGATCCGCAGAAGTGGGACGCCTGGCTCGAGGAGCACTATCCGCCCTATGAGCAGGTGATGCTCCGCGAGATCGCGTCGCGCACCACCGCCATCGCCCGCTGGGCGCGCTGGCAGGGCGTCCCCGCAATCGTCGGCGAGGGGTGGGTCGGCTACACGCCGCTCCACGGCGACTTCGAGGAGGGCGAGATCGGCCGCGCGCTCGCCGAGCACGGGGTGCGGACAGCCCTCGACCACGGCGTGTGGGGGGTGGTGCTGTGCTCCAACGCCGCACCGCACCACCCGATGTGGCGACTACGGAACTGGCAGCGCGCGCTCAACGCCGAGATCCTCGCCGCCGACGCCAGCTAGACTCGGGGAGCCAGCCTCTGTAGCTCAATGGAAGAGCAGTTCCGTCCTAAGGAAACGGTTGGGGGTTCGAGTCCCTCCAGGGGCACCGAGTCCGCGTCGTGAACCTGCGTAGGATGCCACCCGTCCTTCGCCCTCCGCTTCAGCGCGTGCGTAGCGCGCTGCACTCAGTGCGGCTGCAACACCGCCCAGGCGATCAGGCTGTCCAGTCGCCGGATGTCGGCGCCCTTCGTTACCTTCACCTTGATATGACCGGCTCGTGTCCACAACTCGAGCTCTGCGTCGCGATCGAGGAAGCCTCCGGCGTTCTCCGAGGACCACATGTTGATCGCGCTGTACGGGAGTGAATAGATCTCGACCTTCTTGCCCGTGATGCCCTGAGCGTCTCGCACGATGAGGCGCTTGGTCGTGAAGGTCGCAGAGTCTCGAAACGTCCTGAATGAGGCGACCGGCTCCTCGCCCTGCACCAGCAACGCACGGATGTCGTCTGGGATCGGAATCTCGTTCTGCAGTGTCCACGCCAGGATCGGGGCTGTCTCCATCGGAAGTTCCTTTCGTCGTGCGGCCACCCGGGGCCTGTCTGATTGCTCAGCGTAGAGGTGGTCGGCGACGGGCCGCTCGTCGCGCGGCGCGAACCGCCCGCCGGCGGCACCGTCGCGCCGCGCGACGGGGCCGCGCCTCAGGCGGCGGAGTTGCCCTTCGTCGCGGCGAGCTCGCGACCGTAGGCGACCGCCTCGACCTCGGCCTTGGCCTTGAGCGCCGCCGCGGCATCCGTGAAGGCGTCGAGGGCGGGGTTCACGCCGACGAGCGTGAACGGGCGCTCGACGACGCGCAGGTCGAGGCCCCAGACGTCTTCGAGCACGCGGCGGAGCCAGCCGGTCGAGTGGTCCCAGCCCTCCTTCGGCGTGCCAGGTGCGTAGTTGCCGCCGAGCACGGTGACGAGCGTCGCGGGCTTGCCGCGGAGTGCGGTGCCCTGCGGGTCGATGCGCGGGTCGGTGTAGGCGAGGTCGAACCACGCCTTGAAGTGCTGGGAGACGCCGTAGTTGTAGAGCGGAACCGCGAACAGCAGGGCGTCGGCGCCGATCAGCTCATCGGCGAACGTGGTCGCGAGGTCCATCGCCGCGCGCTGACGGTCGGTGCGGTCGGCCTCTGCTGCGAACTTCGCCGTGACGACGTCCGCCCAGGCGGTCGCCGGAACCGGGTCGGCGCCGAGGTCGCGCCGCGTCACGGTCGAGTCCGGGTGGGCGCCCGCCCACTCCTGCTCGACGAGGTCGGCGAGCGATCGGCTGGCGCTCGACGCGGGAAGGATGCTGGCATCCAGACGGAAGAGGGACATGACACTCCGATCATCAATTCAGAGTCGCTAAGAAAAGCAAAGCGACTAGCGAGACTCTAGCACGGGTAATCTGGGGGCATGCCCGAGCCGACGACCGATGCGGAGCGCACCGAGCACAGCGCCTGCGATGCCGCGGTCACGCTCGCGTTCTCGGTGCTCGGCAAGCGGTGGAACGGGATGATCCTGTCGTCACTCGGGGCCGGAGCGACGACGTTCGTCGGCCTCCGCCGTGCTGTCGCGGGGATCAGCGACACCGTGCTGTCGGACCGGCTCGCCGAGCTCACCGCCGCCGGACTCGCGGTCCGCGCCGTGGATGCCGGACCGCCCGTGTCGGTGTCGTATGAACTCACGGCCGCCGGTCGCCGGCTGCTGCCGCTCCTCGATCAGCTGGGCGCCTGGGCGCGCGAGAACCTCACCCCCGCTGACGCGTGACCGCCGATTTCTCCGACGACTTCGGGATGAGCCGGCCCGCCGTCCCGATCGACGGCATCCCCGCGTTCGCCCGTGAGCGGTTCGGCGTGGACGGGCAGGCCTCCGAACTCGGCAGCAACCAGGACCGGAACTTCCTGCTGACGGCATCCGATGGCACGCGTCGCCTCCTCAAGATCGACAACCCCGTCTTCGGGCCCGACGAGATCGACGCGCAGACGCGAGGGCTCCAGCACCTGACCACGCACGGCCTGCTCGTCCCGGAGCCCGTGCCCGGCGCCGACGGTGAGATCCTCCAGCCGATCGACACCGGTGACGCCGCGTATCGCGCGAGGCTCCTCACGTTCGTGGAGGGCACGCCCATCGCCGACGCCCCTCGGCTCGGACACCACGACGCCCGCCGGCTCGGCGCGCTCGCCGCCCGGGTCGACGGCGCTCTCGCGGACTTCGCGCACCCGGGTCTCGATCGTCGCCTGCAGTGGGACATGCGCCACAGCCGCGCGGTGATCGACCAGCTGCTCCCGTCGGTCGCCGACGCCGTGCTCCGCGAACGCCTCGCCGGCGCCGCGGCGGCAGCGTGGCAGCGCGTGGATGCCGTCGCCGCCGACCTCGAGGTCGCGCCGATCCACGGCGACCTCACGCCCGACAACGTGGTGCGCACGTCGGACGACCGGCTCGCGGTCATCGACTTCGGCGATCTCGCGCTCGGCTGGCGGGTTGCTGAGATCGCGGTGACGGCATCCGGCCTGCTCACCCGCGCCGACGGCGACGCGAGCATCGCCCTCAGCGCCGTCGCCGCGTACGCCGGGCTCGCGTCGCTGTCGCCTGCCGAGGTCCACGCGCTCTGGCCGCTGGTGGTCCTGCGCGGGTGCGTGCTGGTCGTGAGCGGCATCCATCAGGGGAGCCTGGATGCCGACAACGACTACGTGCAGGAGCGTCTCGCCGAGGAGCTCGCCGTCTTCGAGACCGCCATCGGTGTCGATCTCGACCTCGCCGCCGCGACGATCGCGGGGCTCGTTGGCCACCCCGCGCCCATGGCGCCGACGGGTCCGTTCATCCCGATGCTCGCGTCCGCTCCCGTCATGATCGATCTCGCGCCGACGAGCCCGCTCTTGGCCGACGGCGTGTGGCGCGGGGGAGCGGATGCCAGGGAGCGCCTCATCGCCGACCATCGCGCGGCGGCCGGTGCGGTCGCGCTCCCGCACGGGCGGCCCGACCTCACGCGCTCGCCCGCGCTCGGGGAGAAGCCGCCGGCGAACGTGCCGATCGGCGTCGTGGTCGACCTCGCGCCGGACACGCCCGTCCGGGCGCCGCACGACGCGACGGTCACGGAGTCGTCGGCCGACACCCTGACGATCGTGTTCGCCGACTCGGTGCTGCGCGTCTCCGGCATCCGCGCAGACGTCGCCGGCGGGGCGACGGTCGCTGCGGGGGATGTCCTCGGCCGCGCGACCGATCGTCTCCGCCTCGTCTGGAGCCCGGCGGGCGCGCCGGAGCCGCCCGAGTGGGTCTGTGAGCAGTGCGTCTGTGAACCCTGGGCCACCGGCTGGCGGCGTCTCACCCACGATCCGGCGCCGCTGCTCGGCATCCCCGCGCTGCCGCCCTTGCCGACCGCGGATGCCGAGGCCGACCGCAAGTCCCGCGTGTTCGCCGCCGCGCAGGAGCACTACTACGCCGAGCCGCCGCTGATCGTGCGCGGGTGGCGGAGCCACCTCATCGACGCGCAGGGCCGCCCGTTCCTCGACCTGGTGAACAACGTCTCGAGCATCGGCCACGCCCATCCGCGGCTGACCGCGGCCGTCGCGCAGCAGCTGGCGACACTCAACACGAACTCGCGGTTCCTGTACCCGCAGATCGCCGAGCTCAGCGAGCGTCTGCTGGCGACGATGCCCGCGGGAGCGTTCGACACCGTCCTCCTCGTCAACAGCGGCACCGAGGCGGTCGACCTCGCGCTGCGCCTCGCGACGATCGCGACGGGCCGGCGCGACATCGTCGCCGTGCGCGAGGGGTACCACGGCTGGTCGTTCGCCGCCGACGCCGTCTCGACCTCGGCGTACGACAACCCGCACGCCCTCGACTCCCGGCCCGACTGGGTTCACATCGCCGACGCGCCGAACCCGTACCGCGGCATCCATCGAGGGCCCGACGCGGGTGACGCGTACGTGCGCGACCTGCGCGCGCAACTGCGGAAGATGACGGATGCCGCGCGCCCTCCCGCGGCCTACATCGCGGAGCCGATCCACGGCAACGGAGGGGGAGTCGTCCCGCCTGCCGGCTACGTCGCTGGCGCGTACGCGGCGGTGCGGGAGGCCGGCGGTCTCGCGATCGCCGATGAGGTGCAAGTCGGACTCGGCCGGCTCGGCCGCGCATTCTGGGGATTCGTCGACCAGGGGGCGACGCCCGACATCGTCGTGACCGCGAAGGCACTCGGCAACGCGTATCCCGTCGGTGCCGTGATCACGCGGCGCGAGATCGCCGACGCCCTCGGGCGGGAGGGGCAGTTCTTCTCCTCCGCCGGCGGCGCTCCCGCCTCGTGCGCGGCGGCGCTCGCGGTGCTCGACGTGATCGAGGACGAGCGGCTGGTGGAGAGCGCCCGGGTCGTGGGGGAGCAGCTGCAGCGCGACCTCGCGACGTTGGCGGAACGGCATCCGCTGATCGGAGCGCTCCACGGCACCGGGCTGTACCAGGGGGTGGAGCTCGTCACCGATCGCGAGACGCTGACCCCGGCGGTGTGGCAGACCGCGGCGGTGTGCGAGCGGATGCGGGAGCGCGGCGTGATCGTGCAGCCGACGTCGGAGCGCCAGAACGTGCTGAAGATCAAGCCGCCGCTCACCCTCACGAGCGAGGAGGCGGCGTCCTTCGTGCGGATGCTCGATCTGAGTCTCGAGGAGATCGGCTGAGCCCGACCGCGTACAGGCAGAATCGGCTTCCCGCGCGCCACGCCGCCCGCGCGAGGCTGATTCTGCCTGTACGCGCTTCTTTTCCTCCGCTGCGACGGCGCGCACCGCCTAGACTCCATACACCGGACGACGAACGAAGGAGGCCACCCATGTACGACACGACACGGGCGCTCCTCCACGGAGTCACGGTCGGGCGATAGGTCGTCCGGGAGCGCCGCAGCCTCCCGAAGGACACGACCATGCACCTCACCTCTGAACGCCTGCTCGACGGCGGCACGCTCGAGCGCCGCTTCACGCTGAACGGCATCCCCGGCATCCTGTGGACGCCGCCGCACGACCCCGCGGCATCCGTCCCGCTCATCCTGATGGGGCACCCGGGAGGATTGGATGCCCTGCACCCGCGCCTGGCGGGGCGTGCACGCCGGTCCGCCGCCGACGGATTCGCGACCGCCACTCTCGAACTGCCGGGCGCCGGCGCACGAGCGCCGATTCCGGACGTCGACACGGCACGCGACGACCTGAGACGGGCGCTCGCTGCCGGCGATCCGGTGCCCGCAGAGGTGGTGGACCGCCTCGTCCTCCCGCTGGTCGAACGGGCGGTGCCGGAGTGGCAGGCGGCGATGGACGCGCTGCTCGCGCACCCGGGGATCGACGGGCCGGTGGGGTTCTCGGGCGGCGTCACCGCGATCGCCGTCCGCCTGGCGGTCGTCGATCCGCGCATCCGGGCCGCCGGGCTCTTCGCGGGCAGCTACGTCCCTGCTGCGACCCTGACGGATGCCGCGCGCCTGAACATCCCGGTACACATGCTCCTGCAGTGGGACGACCACGGGAACGACCGCCAGCAGGCGCTCGACCTCTTCGACGCGCTCGGATCGTCGGAGAAGACGCTCGAGGCGAACCTCGGCGGCCACACCGGCATCCCCGCGTTCGCCGGCGAATCGGCGGCCCGATTCTTCGTCCGACACCTGCGGGGTGCGAGGGTCTGATCAGCGGCTCCGCTGACCTTCGCCGTCCTGGCCGATGTCGCCTGCCGTCCGGCGCAGCAGATCTCCTCCGCGTGAACGCCGGCGCGCACACCCGATCCATGCTTGTCCGCGGCGACGCGCACCCGATAGCGTGAGCGCAGTCGCGGCCTGCTGGGGGAGCGCGACTGCTCCTGGGGGAAGCATGAACGCTGTCGCGCGCGCGAAGTCCGTTGTCCTTGCGGTGGTGGGCCTGATGCTCGCCGCGCTGATCGTCTCGGGATCGGCGGTCGCGGCATCCGCAGCCGGCACGGCGTCACTGTCGGGAACCGTCAGCGCCGAGGGCGGGGGAGCGGTGTCCGGCGCCTCCGTCACGCTGTACGTCTCTCGGTCCTGGGGGTGGAGCTACGTTACCTCCACGCAGACCGACTCCGCGGGTGCCTATGGGTTCGAGGCACTGGATGCCGGGAGCTACACGCTCGAGTTCACCCCCGGCGAAGGGCAGAACCATCTCGCGGAGTGGTGGAACGATCAGCCCACTCGCGACTCGGCGACAGCGGTAGCCCTGTCCGAGGGGCAGTCGATCGGCGGCCTCGCCGCGACGCTGACGGCGGGTGCGACGATCAGCGGCACGGTCAGCTCGACGCTGCTCAGCGGCGGACCGAGCTCGATCTCCGCCGCGTGCGCCGTCGGCCAGACCACCGACGCGGCCTCCTGCGACTTCGACATCGACGACGACGGCTCGTACCGGCTCGTCGGGCTCCCCGCCGACACCTACAAGGTCTCCTTCGGCGGTCAGGGCGGATGCGGCGAGTACCAGGTCGGCAGCGAGTCGCTATGGACCTGCAACCGCGAGATCTACTGGGACAGCAAGCCGGGCGCCGCGACGGCGACGCCGCTCACCCTCGCTCACCAGGAGCAGCGGACGGGCGTGGACCAGAACTTCGACGTCGTCGCGGGGGTCTCCATCTATCCGAAGATCACCGGCACCGCCGCCGTCGGCATGAAGCTGACCGCGGCCCGCGGGTCGTGGGAAGCGGGGACGCGCGTGCTCTACCAGTGGCGCGCGAACGACGTGCCGATCGCGAAGGCGACGGCATCCACGTTCACTCCGACGGCGGCTCAGCTCGGCAAGAAGATCAGCGTGTACGTATTCGGGCTCACCCAGCCCAGCACGACCGGGTCGTACGACACCTGGGAGAGCACCGGCTGGACCATGAGCGCGAAGGTGGCGGCGGGCGCGCTGGCATCCTCGACCCCGAAGATCACCGGCACGCTCGCCGTCGGCCGCACGGTGACCGCGAAGCCGGGCACGTGGACGAGCGGCGCGAGCTTCCGCTATCAGTGGCTCGCGAACGGCAAGGCGATCTCGGGCGCGACGAAGGCGACGCTGAAGCTGACGAGCGCGCAGGCCGGCAAGACGATCTCGGTCCGAGTGGCGGGGGTGAAGACCGGCTACACCACCAAGCGCGTGACCTCGACGTCGACGCTCAAGGTGATCGTCGCAGCCACGCCGACCATCGCGGGCACGACGAGCGTGGGCAAGAAGCTCACGGCGAAGTCCGGCACCTGGACGGCGGGCACCTCGCTGAGCTACCGCTGGTACGCGGGCGGGAAGGCCATCTCGGGCGCGACGAAGTCCACCTTCACACTGACCTCGGCCCAGCGCGGCAAGACCGTCGTCGTGAAGATCACCGGCAAGAAGTCGGGCTACGCGACCGTCACGACCTCGTCGAAGGCGACCGCGAAGATCCGCTGACCCGGGTCGCCGCCGCGACGGCGGCCCGCTGTGCTCTAGCCCGCTCGCGCGCACAGGGCAACCCCCTCGCCGCCCCGCGCGGTGAGGGGGACGGTGGCGGCATGAACACCAACCCAGACCTCCCCGCAGGCAGCGCCGACATCCCCGCCACCGACCTTCCCGACGAGGCGTTCCAGCCCGAGACGCAGGGCGCCGATCCGGTCGACGCCGAACTCGGCGACAGCGGCCAGGGCGACCTCGCGCCCGAGGACCTCGGCGACGAGCGCCCGGACGAGGACTCCGAGTCGCAGGCGACGCCGCAGGACCTGCGTACGGAGCTGCCGGACGACGGGTCCGACCCGGCCGCCACCGTCCCCCCGGTGGGCAGCGCATGAAGGCCCTGACCTGGCAGGGCCGCCGCAAGGTCGAGGTGCGCGAGGTCGCCGATCCGCGACTGCAGAAGACGACGGATGCCATCATCCGCGTCACCTCGACCGCCATCTGCGGCAGCGACCTCCACCTCTACGAGCTCTTCGGCGCCTACCTCGACAAGGGCGACATCCTCGGGCACGAGACGATGGGGGTCGTCGAGGAGGTCGGGGCGGACGTGCATTCCCTGCAGGTGGGCCAGCGCGTCGTCGTCCCGTTCAACATCGCCTGCGGTGACTGCTTCATGTGCGAGCGCGGGCTGCAGTCGCAGTGCGAGACGACGCAGGTCCGCGAGTACGAGTCCGGGGCGTCGCTGTTCGGCTTCACGAAGCTCTACGGACAGGTCGCGGGTGGCCAGGCCGAGTACCTGCGGGTCCCGCTGGCCGACTACAACACCATCCCGGTGGGCAGTGAGCTCCCCGACGATCGGTACCTCTTCCTGGGCGACATCCTCCCGACGGCGTGGCAGGGCGTGCACTATGCCCATGTGCCCGAGGGCGGCACGCTCGCGGTCGTCGGACTCGGCCCCGTCGGCCAGTTCGCCGCGCGCATCGGCCGTCACCTCGGCTACGACGTCATCGGGGTCGATCCCGTCGCCGAGCGGCGCGCGCTGGCCGAACGCCACGGCATCCGCTCGATCGGCGAGGACGCCGCGGTGGATGCCATCCGCGACGCGACGGCCGGACGCGGTGCCGACGCCGTCGTCGACGCGGTCGGCATGGAAGCGCACGGCAACCCCGTCGTGAGCGCGGCGCACCATGCGATCGGTGTGCTCCCGGGCGTCATCGCGCAGCCGCTGATGGAGACCGCGGGCCTGGACCGCACGGCGGCGCTCCTCAGCGCGATCGACATGGTCCGCCGGGGCGGGACGGTGTCGATCAGCGGTGTCTATGCGGGCGAGGCCGACCCGATGCCGATGAAGACCCTCTTCGACAAGCAGGTGACCCTGCGGATGGGGCAGTGCAACGTGAAGCGGTGGACCGATACGCTCCTGCCTCTCGTCGAGGCGGACGAGGATCCGCTGGGCACGGAAGATCTCGTGACCCACCGACCGCACCTCTCGGATGCCGCAGCCCACTACGAGCTCTTCCAGAAGAAGGAGGACGGCTGCATCAAGGTGGTCCTCCAGCCCTGAATGGACGCGGGCCGGGCGGGAGGAGCGGGCAGTAGCATCCAGGAATGCCCCTCCACCCGGCCTTCCGCGCATACCTCGACGAGCTGAATCCGCTCGTCGCAGAGGCCGCACGGGCGGGTGTGGTCGCCACGCCCGCCTCGGCACGGGCGGCGCTCGCCGGCCTGAACGCCTATGCCGCACCGGCGGCTGTGGTGGCTCTCGTCGTCGACGGCGTCATCGCCGGGGTCCCCGTGCGCGTCTACGCGGCCGCGCCACGGGAGGCGCGCGACGTCGTCCTCTTCGTCCACGGCGGCGGACACCTCGCGGGCGACCTCGACGTCTACGACTTCTCGGCACGACGGACGGCTGCCGCCACCGGCATGGTCGTGGTCTCGGTGGACTACCGGCGCGCGCCGGAGGCGCCGTACCCCGCCGGCCTGGCCGACGTCCGCGCCGTCCTGAACGCGCTCGGCGACGGATCGTGGCTCGGCGCTCTCGGCGGAGGAAGCGGCATCCGCGCGACCGGACGGGTGCATGCCGTCGCCGACTCCGGAGGTGCGGCGAAGGTCGCATCCCTCGCCACGTGCGCCGCCGCGGCGGAGGGCGACACTCCTCTCGTGCGGCAGGTGCTCCTGTATCCGAGCGTCGACTACACGATGTCCGGCGACACCCTCCGTGAGTTCGCGTCGGGGTACTTCCTGTCGGCCGAGCGCGTGGCCTGGTACTTCGACCACTACTTCCCCGCGGGTGCAGACCGACGGGCCGCGTCACCGCTCTGGGGACCGTTCGCCGCCGACATGCCGGAGACCCTCGTGATCGCGGCGGAGTACGACCCGCTGCGGTCGGAGGCGGAGGAGTACGTCGCCCGCGCGGCGGCATCCGGCGCGCCCGTGCATCTGCTGATCGCTCCCGGGATGATCCACGCGTTCGCGTTCTTCGAGACGCTGATCCCGGACGACGTCGCGCGGCTCTACGACGTGATCGGCGAGTTCCTCCGGCACGGCGCCGTTCCCCGAGCCTGGTGAGCGGTCGCGTCCGCGGTCAGCGCAGGGCCTTCCGGAGGAACACCTGCGCGGTGCCGTCGCCCTGGTCGATCCTCTCGGTCTCCGCATAGCCGCAGTCGCGATACAGCCGCAGGTTCGCCTCGCTGAGACTCCCCGTGAACAGCTCGGCCTCGGCGGCGGTGCTCGCTGCTTCCGCCGCGGCGAGCAGGCGGCGGCCGATGCCCTCGCCCTGCATGTCCGGCGCGATCGCGATCCGGCCGATCAGGAGCACGTCGTCGGCTTCGCGGCAGCTCAGCACACCCACGAGGCGCCCGTGGCGCCGCGCGACCCAGCCGTCCCCGCCGGCGATGTCGGTCTCGAGCTGCTCGAGCGTCTGCGTCAGCGGCGCAGTATCGGTCGCGCCGTAGATCTGGGCCTCGCTGACGAAGGCCGCCCGCTGCACGGTGAGGGCCTCGCCGGCATCCGTCACCCGGATCCGATCGATGCGGATGCCGTCGGCCGGCGTCTCGTTCCCGGCATCGGCGATCTCGTCGAGCGCCGTGGCGGCGGCGAGGGCGGCGGAGTGGACGCTCGCCTCGACGACCTGCGCCGGGTCGCCCTCGAACAGGTGCGACGCCGTCGCGACGCCCGCACGCGTCGCGACGCCCACGTGCACCTCGCCGGCGGGATGGCCGTCCTCCGGATCGGGGCCGCCGACTCCGGTGACGGCGACGCAGACGTCGGCGCCCAGGAGGGCGCGGCCTCCCTCGGCCAGCTGCGCGGCGCACGCGGCCGTCGACGGATCGGTGCCCGGAGCGACGCCGAGTACTGCTTCCTTGGTGGCGACCTGATAGGCGATCACGCCTCCCCGGAACCACGCGGAGGCCTCGGCACCGCGCCCCAGCGCGCTGGAGACGGCGCCGCTGGTGAGCGACTCCACCGTGGCGACGGTGAGGCCGGCCTCGCGGCAGCGGTCGGCGATCCGAGAGACGACCGCCTCGAGCGCGCTCGTCACGCGATCACCCCCGCATCCTCCTCGGGCTCGTCGATCGGCGCGAGTCCGCTCGGCGAGTGCGCAGCCTGAGCGAGCATGTCGAGCCAGGCTCGACTGATCTGCTGAGGTTGGTTCCTGTCGAAAGTGAAGACGAGTGCCGAGCTCGCACTGACCCACACCGAGATGCGGCCACCGCCCTCCTCGAGCGGATTCGCCCACGTGAAGGTGAAGGGCTCGCCCCGTCGCAGCTTGTCTCCCATGACGATCTGCAGGTGCGCGAGTGTGCGATCGTCGATGGCGAAGCGCGCGCGTCCGTCGTATACCAGTCTGCCCATATGCCTAATCCGAAACCACGATGACGCTCATTCCGGAGCCTTCGACCCACCTGTCCGGCGAGCGAACAGAACGTCCTGCGGGCGAACGGCCGGTGCCGGTCATCGATTCGCTCGCAACGTCTGCGCCGGGTTCACCCCGTACACGGCGCGGTAGTGGGCGGCGAACCGGGAGGGATGCTCGAACCCCCACCGCCGGGCGATGTCGGCGACGGTGCCCCCGGTCGGGTCGGAGAGGCTCCGATGCGCGCCCGAGATCCGCGCGCGCCGCAGCCACTCGGTGGGTGTCGTGTCGACGGCGCGGCGGAACGCGTACTGCAGCCCGCGGGTCGAGATCCCGGCGGCGAGGGCGACGTCATCGACCGTGATCGGTTCGTGGGCGTGCTCCTCGATGAACGCCATGGCGCGGCGTACCGTGGCCGGAGCTGCGCGCCGCTGCGCCACGCGCTCGGAACGCTCGAGAAAGGCCGGGGAGAAGGCGGCGAGCGTTGCGTGAACGGCGTGGCGCCGGAGCTCCGCCGCGAGCACCTCGCCCGGGCCGCCGTCGTCGGTGAGCAGCGACTCGGCGAGATAACGATAGGTGCGCTGCCAGTGGCGACCGGCCGCTTCGCTGACGGGACGTGCGTCCCACGGGCCGAGCCACAGGGCGTCGTCGCCGCTGATGCGTCGGGCTGCGATCTCGACCAGGCGCCGATCGAAGACGAGAGCGTGCACCCGGGCGCGGCCGTCCCACCGTGCCCGCACGGGCCGGTCGGCACTGACCCAGGGCTGGCGCGCGTCGAGAGGCCCCTGCTCGTCCCAGGCGCCGCCGTCTGTCGCCGACACCCGGCACACCATCACCTGATCGGTCGGCTCGACGGCGGAGCGCACGGATGCCTCGAGGTCGTAGGCGACGACGGTCATACCTTCGAGGGTGGCCGACGTCCAGTCGAAGGCGAAGCGCTGCGGATCCACGCGGTGCAGCTTCGCCGACGGGACGACGGACTGCCAGATCTCCTCGACGGCGTGCGCTCCCGCGGTGCGTAGGCGCAACCGATCGGCCATCAGGCCCATCCCCACACAGAACTCTCCATCACATCAAAAGTAAGCGCGGGGAGGAAATCCTCCGGAGGGGTTGACAATCGTCGCCGGCGTCCCGACTTTCCCGCTCCCACGTCGCTCCGCCGCGCGACGACCGACGCCTCCCTCCGCATATCCTCCGGGTCCTGTCAACGGGGGTCCGGAGGAGGCGGCAGTGCCGAAGACTCGGGTGCTCCGGGGCCGATCCGGCCACCGGGAAACGAAGACGAGAGGAATCCGCCCCATGGCGACCATCACCGAGAGCATCGACGTCGGAGTGCCCGTCACCACCGCATACAACCAGTGGACGCAGTTCGAGGACTTCCCGCAGTTCCTGCGCTTCGTGGACTCGATCACCCAGATCGACGATGTCACGAATCGCTGGGTGGTCACGATCGGCGGCGTGCAGCGCGAGTTCATCACCACGATCACCGAGCAGCACCCCGATGAGCGGGTCGCATGGAACAGCGTGGGCGGCGAGGTCGACCACGCCGGCGTGGTGACCTTCCACCGGCTGAGCGACACCGAGTCCCGCGTCACCGTGCAGCTCGACTGGAATCCCGAGGGCTTCCGCGAGAAGCTGGGCGCCGCTTTCGGGGTGGACGACCACGCCGTCAAGAAGGAGCTCGGAGAGTTCAAGGAGTTCATCGAAGCGCGCGGGGGCGAGACCGGCTCCTGGCGTGGCGACGTCGACTGAGCGCACGCGGGGCGGGAGTTCGAGCGGCAATCCCGCCCCGCCCGCCGGATATCGGACAGAATGGGTCACCGTGACCGGGGGAACTGAGAGCGGCGCGTCGTACTGGTACGGCGACGCCGACGATGCGCGAAGCACCGACGTGCTCGAGGCGATGCGTGCGTACCGCGCGGCCGAGGTGGCGATGCGCCGTCGTACGCAGCAGGCGATGGACATGGGGGAGAACGAGCTGCTCGTCCTCCGCTATCTGGCTCGAGCCCGCCAACGCGACGAGTTCGTGACCCCCGTCACCCTCAGTCGGTACCTCGGGATCACCTCGGCGTCGACGACGGCACTCCTCGATCGCCTCGCCAAGAGCGGGCACATCACGCGGATGCCGAATCCCGGCGACCGTCGGAGCATCATCATCACGTCGAGCGCGCGGGCCGAGGACGAGATCAGGCACACGCTCTCATCCATGCATGACCGGATGATGCACGTCGTGCGCTCGAGGACCGAAGACGAGCGGTCGACGATCATCGACTTCCTCGACGAGATGCGCGAAGCGGTCGACGACATCGACGCCTGACGCGGGAGCGGCGGCGGCCCCGCTGCTCAGCGGCGGAGGACCTCCGCCGCGGTCGCGTCGGCGGCGTCTGCGAGCGCGGTCAGGTACGCGATCACGTCGCGCCGCTCTTCGAGATCCAGCGTCGACGTGAGATCGCTCAGACGCTGGGCGAACGCGTCGTGCGTTGCAGCGATGGCTTGCTCGGCCCGGTCCGTCGCAGCCACCAGGATGCTGCGGCGATCGGTCGGGTGGTTGACGCGCTCGACCATGCCCGCGCGCTCGAGGCGGTCGATCAGCGCGGTCGTGGAGGCGGAACTGATGCCGAGGTGGCGGGAGATCTCGCTCGGCATGACGTCGTGGTCGCTGGATCGCTCGCCCAGCAGGAACCGGACGATCGCGATCTCGTTGTCGCTCATGCCCGTCTCCGAGCGGATGCGCAGGAGCATCGCGCTGTCGGCGTCGCGGAAGCGCTGGTATGCGCTGAGCACGGCTTCGACGGTGTGATCGATCTCGCTGTCAGCCATGGTCACCTCCGATGTCCGATAACTCTCGAAGATACACAATACAGCCCGTGAAGTATCTCGCTTGACTAACTACTTTTCTTGTGAGTAACCTTTCAGGAAAGCTAATCCGTCCGAAAGGGAGTCGCAATCATGGGGTACCTCTACTACGGCAACAGCACCGAGGCGATCGAGATCCCCGACCGGGAGCTCGCCCACCTGAAGGTGGTCGCGTCGACCAAGCTGCGTCGTTCGGAGAGCTTCACGGTGTCCTGGAACAAGGCCTCCGACGCGGACGCCCGCACCACGATCTGGTTGCAGGCCGCCATCCCGCTGCGCTTCGAGCTCGATCACAACGAGCCCATCGACCGCCGCTATCTCGAGGAGATGGCGCAGGCCGCCAGCTCGTCGGCCGGCATCTTCGTCGACCTCGCCGCCGCCGGCGCGCAGCCGGTGGCAGACCTGCGGCGCGTGGCATGAGCGCGCCGGCTCTCGAGCTGGTCCCTTCGCGCGCCACGTGGGCGCACGTCGAGTCCGGGTTCTACGTGGCATCCCGCGCGGGGGAGTTCCTCGGCTACGTCGAGCAGTCCCGTGACGGCAGCTACCTCGCCTTCGATGGACGCTCGACCCCGGTCGGCCGCTACGACTCCCTGAAGGACGCGCAGCGCGCCGTGCTGTCGGTGCCGACGACGGGCCCGATGGACGCACGCGCCCGAAAGGTGACGAGCGCCCTGCGCCGCGTCGCCGTCGTGAGCGGTGTCGTGGCGGGCGGGCTGGCGCTCACTGCCGGCGCCGTGGCGCCCTATCTCTGACCTCTCCCGCGGTAGGACCCCGAGGTCGGGGCGACGCTCAGCGTGACGCGCTGAGGACCGCCTCGGTCTTCTGCTGCAGGAACTCGCACAGGCTGGCGAGGGTGCCGAGGTCGTGCGAGAGCGCCGCGACGCCCGTGGCATCGAGATCGAATCCCTCGGCGCGAGGCTCGAACGTCACGACCCACGTCGGATGCCCGTCCTGGACGACGGGCTGGATGTAGGTGACTGTCGAAGCCGTCCGCAGTGATACGACGACGAGGCCCGAGTCGGGTCCTGCCGTGAAGTCCTTCTCGAGGACGGACACGTCGGTGACGAGGTGCTGGCTGCGACGGAACTCGTCCACCCATGATTTGACCGTCGCTTGATCGCGGTACGGCATGGCACCTCACTCCGGGGGTTCGCGTGCCCTGCAGTGGCACCTCTTCATTATGGGGCGGTGGAGGCGATTCGCCTATCGGCGAGCCGTTCGCCGCAGGGATGGAGCGTCGCCGCGCCCCTGCGGCGATCTCGTCGAGCAGCCCGATGCCCTTCCGGCGGACGCGTGGCAGAGTGGTGCCATGGGGGACAGTCTCGCTGACGAGCTCGCCGCGCTCCGTGCGCGCGCCTATGGACCGGATGCCGACATCCACGACGACTCGGGCGCGATCGCGCGCTTGCGCCGTCTCGAGGACGAGGTCCGGGTGAAAGACCTGATCGAGGTCCCGCCCCCGACGGCGGCGCCGACTGTTCCGGCCCCTCGGGCCGTGGATCCGACGGCGTCAGCACCCGGCGCCGAGGAGGGGCTTCGCCGGCCTGAACCCGAGGCCGCTCCCGCGCCCGCGCCGCCGACGCCTCTCCGGCGACGCGCGTCGGCGCGGCAGCTGGCGGGCGCGTGCGCGATCGCGGCGCTCGCGGCGGCCGCCGTGACGGTGCCGATCACCCTCTGGGCCGCCGCGCTTCCCGACCAGCCCTACGCGATCCTCCACCCGATCGACGCTCCGCCGAACACGGTGTTCTTCAGTCCGGAGTCCGAGGCGCAGCGCTACGAGGACTTCCTGGGCATGCGGATCTCGACGGGCGCACTCGACTACCAGCAGGGGCGCTGCATCCTCATCGAACTCCAGCCGGAGGAGGACTCCGAGTTCGATTCGGGGGCCACCCGTGGCGCGTGCTCCGCCCCGGGCTTCGAAGCGGTCGCCGACGTGTCCGCGGCGGAGAGCTCGCTGTCGGAGACCGCGCGCGCGGCCCTCGGCGACATCACCGCGATCCGCTTCGCCGTCGTGGGCGACGAGGTGCACGTGTTCGTCGCCCGGGAGCCGGTGCCTACGCCCACGCCGGAGAGCTGACTCACCCCTCCGGGGCCGGCGGATACGGCTGCGTGTGCAGGGCCCGCGCGAGGTGCGCCGTCGTCCGCGCGAGGATCTCGGTGGCGCTCGCCACTTCGTCAGGCGTCGTGTCGAGGTCCTTGTAGTCGACCGTGTGCATCGCCTCGCCGTTCCAATAGGTCGCGGCCTGCGCCGCGACGGTGAAGCCGACGTCGACGAGACCCTGGTAGAGCTCGGCGGTCGCGTGGTGCGCGCCGTCCTCGTTGCCGACCACCGCGACGGCGGCGACCTTGTCGAAGAGGATCGGCCGTCCGTGCTCATCGGTCTCGGACAGCTCGGCATCCAGTCGCTCCAGCACCCGCTGCGCGACGCTCGACATGTGCCCGAGCCAGATCGGCGTGCCGATGACCACGATGTCGGCGGCCAGCACCTGCTCGCGGATCGACGGCCACGCGTCGCCGTCGCCCATGTCGGTCTGGACACCGGGTAGGACGTCGAGGTCGACGACGCGGACGATCGTGCCGGTGACGTCGTGCTCGCCGAGCGCCGTCATCACCTGCGAGAGCAGGAGCTCGGTGCTCGAGTCGCCGGGCGACGGCGTCAGAGTGCAGTTGAGGGCGAGGGCGGTGAGCGAGGTCATGCGGCGACGCTACGTCCGCGCGGCTGCGCCGCGGAGGGGCTTGACAGCGCTGCCGCCGTCGTCAGTTCGCGGCGTCGTAGGCCTCGAGGACCGCGGCCGGCACCCGGCCGCGCTCCGACAGCGAGTAGCCGTTCTTCGCCGCCCACTCGCGCACCGGGGCGTAATCGCGCTGACCGGCGCGGCGCTGCGTGCGGCCGCCGCTGCTGCTGCCGCGTGAGCTCTGCGCACTCCGTGAGCCGGCTCCCGAGCGGGCGGACACCGAGCGCGCCGCCGCGATGTACGGAGCGAAGGCGTCCCGCAGGGCCGCGGCGTTCTCGTCGGTCAGGTCGATCTCGTACGCGACGCCGTCGAGCGAGAACAGCACCGTCTCGCCGTCGCCGACCTCCAGGACGGTGCCGTCGAGGTCGTCGACGAGCTGATGCACGATTCTGCGAGCCATGGACCGAGCCTAGTCAGCGAGGCGCGCGCGCGACAGGAGCGATCGTCCGCGCGTCCACGGGCGCCCACGCACCGGGGTCAGGGGAGGATGCCGGCGCGGCGCGCCTTGGCGACGGCCGCATGACGCGTGGAGGCGTCGAGCTTCGACATCGCCGACTGCAGGTAGGACTTCACCGTGCCCTCCTTCAGCTGGAGGGTCGCGGCGATCTCGCTGTTGGTGGCGCCGAGCGCGGCACACGCGAGGACGTCGGTCTCGCGCGGCGAGAGCCGGACGTCGAGGTGCTCGTGCGGGTCCGCGTCCTCGCGCGACAGCGTCGCCAGGCGGTGCTCCAGAGCGGCGATGCGCTCGCGCAGGCCGACGTCCGTGATCTCCGACGCGATCGATCGCAGCTCGGCGTACGACTCCCGCAGCTGCTCGCGGGCGGCGGGGGCGATGAGGGGAGCGGCGTCGGGGCCCGGCAGCTGCGACAGCCGGCGCTGGACCTCGTCGCGCACGCGCAGCTCGGTCGCGAGATCGTTGGCGACGGCCACCGCATTGCGGGCGACGTTCTCGCCGAACGGCAGCTGGTTCCAGGATCCGCAGTACAGGATGCCGCGGGTCGTGCCCGCGACGAGCACCGGCACGGCGAACAGGGTGGAGATGCCCTCGCCGAGGATCACGCGATCGTAGTCGTGGGTGATGTGCCGGGACGTCTTGTAATCCAGTGCCAGCCGGGGGCGCTTCTCGACCATCGCGCGCCCGCCGAGGCCGCGGCTCGCGCGGACGACCAGGCCCGCCAGATGGGCCGTGCGGTTGCCGACGACGGAGGTGACCTCGACGGCATCCGCGCGCTCGTACCCCCCGAAGGCGACGGGAAGGCCCGTGCGGTGGGCGAGATCTCCGATGGCATGAGCCATCAGGTCGGCATCTGAGGCGAGGCCGGAGAGTGCCATCGCGTACCTACTTCCGGGGGTGACGGCTGCGTCATCCGTTTTCGTAGGGTCGACGATACCACCGCGCCGGTCATCGAAGACCGGAGCCGCAGCCGTCGACGACGACGGCTCAGAAGGTTAGGAGACACTGCATGTCCGCACCGTCCGCCTCTCCGCCCCCTTCACCACCCGGGGCTATCGACTACGTCGCCGTCGAGGACTCGCCGCCGTTCCGCGAGCTCAAGCGGCGCCACCGCAGTTTCGTCTGGCCCATGACGATCGTGTTCCTCGTCTGGTACTTCGCGTACGTGCTGCTGTCCTCGTTCGCGACCGACTTCATGGCCACCCGGGTCACCGGTGACATCACGATCGGCCTGCTGATGGGCCTCGGTCAGTTCGTCACGACCTTCGGGATCACCATGTGGTACGTCTGGTACGCCAATCACAAGCTTGACCCCGCGTCCGCCGAGATCCGTGCCGACCTCGAGGCGAAGGAGGCGAGCGCATGACCGAGATCTGGGCCGCCATCGAGGCCGCGGGCGCCACCGTGGACAACAACCCCATCCTCAACATCTCCATCTTCGGCGCGTTCGTCGCGGTGACCCTCTTCATCGTCATCCGGGCGAGCCGCAACAACAAGACGGCCGCCGACTACTACGCCGCGGGCCGCTCGTTCACGGGACCCCAGAACGGGTTCGCGATCGCCGGTGATTACCTCTCCGCGGCGTCGTTCCTCGGTATCTGCGGCGCCATCGCCATCAACGGCTACGACGGGTTCCTCTACTCGATCGGCTTCCTCGTGGCGTGGCTGGTGGCCCTGCTGCTGGTGGCGGAGCTCATGCGCAACACGGGCAAGTTCACGATGGCCGACGTGCTGTCGTTCCGTCTCAAGCAGGCTCCCGTGCGGATGGCGGCCGCCATCACAACCCTCGCGGTCTGCTTCTTCTACCTGCTCGCCCAGATGGCGGGCGCGGGCGGGCTCGTGTCGCTGCTGCTCGGGATCACCGAGCAGCTCGGCCAGTCGATCGTCGTGGCCGTCGTGGGCCTCCTCATGATCGTCTACGTACTCGTGGGGGGCATGAAGGGCACGACCTGGGTGCAGATCGTGAAGGCGTTCCTCCTCATCGGAGGCGCGCTCGTCATGACGATCTGGGTGCTCGCGATCAACGGCTTCAACCTCAACACACTGCTGGAAGCGGCTGTCGCCGCGTCGCCGCAGGGCGAAGCGGTCCTCGGGCCGGGCCTGCAGTACGGCAAGAACCCGTGGGACTTCATCTCGCTCGCCATCGCGCTCGTCCTCGGCACGGCGGGCCTCCCGCACGTGCTCATGCGCTTCTACACCGTTCCGACGGCGAAGGAGGCGCGTCGCTCGGTCGTGTGGGCGATCTGGCTGATCGGGCTCTTCTACCTGCTGACCCTCGTCCTCGGCTACGGCGCCGGCGCGCTCGTCGGACCGGAGGAGATCGCCGCCGCCCCGGGCGGAGTCAACTCCGCGGCACCGCTCCTCGCGCTGCACCTGGGCGGACCCATCCTCCTCGGGTTCATCTCGGCGGTGGCCTTCGCGACGATCCTCGCGGTCGTCGCCGGCCTCACCATCACGGCCGCAGCATCCTTCGCGCACGACATCTACGCGAACGTCGTGAAGAAGGGGAACGTCCCGCCGGACGGCGAGGTCAAGGTCGCGCGTCGCACCGTGATCGTCATCGGCATCCTGGCGATCCTCGGCGGCATCGGCGTGCAGGGTCAGAACGTGGCGTTCCTCGTGGCGCTCGCTTTCGCGGTGGCAGCCTCGGCGAACCTGCCGACGATCCTGTACTCGCTGTTCTGGCGGAAGTTCACGACGCGCGGTGCGGTGTGGAGCATGTACGGAGGCCTCGCGGCCGCCATCATCCTCATCGTCCTGTCGCCCGTGTTCTGGGGCACCGAGACGAGTGTCTTCAAGAACGTCGGCACGGCGATCTGGCCGCTCAACAACCCGGGCATCGTGTCGATCCCGCTCGGATTCTTCCTCGGCTGGCTCGGGTCGGTGACCTCGCGCCGCGAGGAGGACCCGATCAAGGCGGCGGAGATGGAGGTGCGTTCGCTCACCGGCCATGGAGCCGAGAAGGCGACCTCGCACTGACACGCCTCGCTGTGGCGGCCCCGGGCGCGCGATCCGATCGCATCGCCCGGGGCCGCTCGCTCGCCGGCGGCGGCCTACGCGCCGCCGGCATCCTCCTCGGCCCGTGCCCGTGCCACCTGGGATTCCAGGTCGAGGAGGAAGCGCTTGCGCTCCGGATGGCCGCCGTACTCGCCGAGCGAGCCGTCGGCGCGGACCACGCGGTGCGCCGGCACCACGATCGACATCGGCGTGCGCGCGCACGCCGACCCGACGGCGCGATTCGCACCGGGGGAGCCCGCCGCGATCGCCACCTCCGCGTACGACGCGGTCTCCCCGTAGGGGATCTCGCACACCGCCTCGAGCGCCGCCCGGACGAAGCCCTGCACGAGGCGCCAGTCGAGCGCGAGGTCGAAGTCGACGCGCGCGCCGTCGAAGTACTCGTCGAGCTGCCGGGCCACCTCGGCCGTCGCGGCGGCATCCTCGCGGGGGACGGCGCGCAGCGCCAGGCTCACCGCCTCGAGGGCGTCGTCGTGCGGGCCGTCGAGGACGTCGAGGCTCACGAGTCCCGCCTCGGTCACGACGATGAGAGCCTCGCCGATCGGGGTGGGATGCACGCGGAAGGCTGCGGAAGTCATGGCTCCATGATGGCCGTCGCGACGACACGGTCAGCCCCAGACCCCGGGAGCGGGGGACGCGCGCGGCGACCGGACGGATGGGGAGGAGACGGTGACGGGCCGAAACGGCCGCCGATCCCGCGAAACTCGGCGGTGGCTGCCGGGTTCGCGACGCACCGGTGCCTAAGGTGACTCGTGTGTGGCGAGGAGATGGTGGCGCCGTGCGAGGCGTAGAAGACGCCGAGCACGAGGAGACGGTGACCGTCGCGACCCCGGGCAGCCTGCAGGTGGCCGAGCCGGGTGTCGAGGTGGCCCACATCGCCGACCCCGCGCGCCACCGCCTGCGCGAGGAGGCCGCGCAGCTGGGCGGACGCTCCACCCTCCTGCACTACACGGATGACGGCGACGCGGGCATCGACATCACGAAGGCGCACCCCGGCAGCCTGCCGCAGTTCATCACCGGTCGCTCGACCCTCCTCTCCAACCTGTTCCGCGACGAGGTGGCCCTGCGCACCGCGCGGCTCGCTGCCGAGCGGATCGCGGCCAAGGACGTCGAGCTGCGCACCTCGCGCGGCCTCGACACCGTCCACCTCGCCGTCGGCGTCGCCACGTGGCGCATCGGCGGCGTCGTCTACACGGCGCCGGTGCTGCTGCGCCCGCTCGCGATCCGCCGCCACCATGCGGACTTCGACCTCAAGCTGCACGGCGACTTCGCGATCAACCCGGAGCTCGTCGCGGCGGCGCGGACCCACTTCGGCATCGCCGTCGACGGCCGGGCGCTCGCCGCCCTCGCCCACGACGAGGGCGTGTTCAAGCCGCAGCCGGTCATCGACCATCTGCGCGCGCTCACCGCCCACATCCCGACGTTCACCGTGCTGCCCCGCCTCATCGTCTCGACGTTCGCCGACGTCTCGTCCGACCTCGAGCGCGACGCGGCGCACCTCGCGCACCCGGTGCTCGATGCGCTCGCCGGTCACGCCGCCGAGCGCGAGGCCCTGTCGCTGGTCCGCGCGCTCCCACCGCTCGTCGGCGCGGACGACCGCTCGCCCGCCTCGGACCGCCTGCTGCTCGATGCCGACGCCGAGCAGGAGGCCGTCCTCGCACGCATCGTCGCCGGGCAGTCGCTCGCCGTGCACACCCTCCCCGGCACGGGGGGCACGCAGACCGTCATCAACGCGGTCGGGGAGCTCGTCCGCACGGGCAAGCGCGTCCTGGTCGTGAGCACGCGCCGCTCGACGCTCGACGGCGTCCGGCACCGGCTCGCGGGCATCGGGCTCCCGGGTCTCGCCGTGACGCCGCGGCACCTGCACCGCGACCTCATCCGCGCGATCGCCCGCAACGAGAAGGCGACGGCGCCCAAGATGGCCGACGTCGACGACGCGCTCGTGCGCCTGCGCACCGTCCTGCGCGACTACCGGGGTGCGCTCACGCAGCGTCATGCGCAGCTCGGAGTCTCGCCGCTCGAGGCGCTGCGCACCCTCGCGACGATCGCGGCGCGCTCGCCCCAGCCGTCGGCGACGACGCGGTTCGACCTGACGACGCTGCAGCGCCTCTCCACGCGCCGCGCCGAGGCGGCATCCGCACTGGCCGACGCCGCGCGCCTCGGGGAGTTCCGCTTCGGCCCCGACGACTCGCCCTGGTACGGCGTCTCGTTCTCGACCACCGAAGCTGCCCGGTCCGCGCACACGCTCGCCGGCCGGCTGCACCGCGCCGAGGTGCCCGGCATCCTGGAGCGCGGGTACGAGCTGATCGCGCAGACGCGGATGCGCCCGTTCGGCACGATCACCGAGATAGGCGCGTACGTGCGCCTGCTGCAGGGCATCCGGGCCTCGCTCGACCGCTTCAGCGTCACAGTGTTCGAACGCCCGCTCGGCGAGCTCATCCAGGCTCACGGCAACCGACGCGACGCGCCGACGATGTCGAGCGCGAATCGCCGGCGCCTGCGTCGCCTCTCGCGCGAGTACGTGCGCCCCGGCATGCACATCGGCGACATGCACGAGTCGCTCGTGCGCGTCCAGCAGCAGCGCACGCAGTGGCAGCGGCTCGTCGAGGCGGGCGTGACTCCCGAGATCCCGCTCGGGCTCGACGACGTGGCGACGGCCTGGCAGCGCGTGAACGCCGATCTGGCGACGCTCGACGCGGCGCTCGGGCGCACCGAGCCGCTCGCCTCGCTCCCGATCGCGCAGCTGCTGCGGACGCTGTCGGGGCTCGCCGCCGAATCGGACGTCTTCGACAACCTCGTCGAACGCGCCACCCTCCGCGACCAGCTCGCCGAGCTGGGCCTCGACCGCCTGCTGACCGAGCTGTCGGTGCGCCACGTGCCCGAGGAGGACGTCGCGGCCGAGTTCGAGTTCACCTGGTGGCAGTCGGCCCTCGAGGCGATGCTGCGCTCGGATCGCGCCCTGCTCGGCGCCAACACGTCGGTCGTCGACCGTCTCGAGCGCGACTTCCGCCTGGTCGACGAGGCGCACGCCTCCTTCGCGGGTCCTCTGCTCGCCGCCGAGCTCGCCACGCGCTGGCGGATCGCGATCGTCGATGAAGCGCAGGAGGCCGCCGCGCTGAAGGCCGCACTCCGCGCCGGCACGGCGACCCCTGCCGAGCTCGTCGCCGCCGCGCCGACCCTCCTGCGGACCCTTGCTCCCGTCTGGATCGCCTCGCCGTACGACGTGCCCTCCATCCCCGACGACCCGGCGTTCGATGTCGTCATCGTCGCGGATGCCGCGGCCGTCTGCGTCGCCGAGGCGGCGCCGGCGCTGCGCCGGGCCCGGCAGGTCGTCCTCTTCGGCGACCCGGTCACCCAGAAGCCGACGCCGTTCCAGGTCGCCGCCGGCCGCACCGATGACGCCGACGACGCCGATCTGCCCTTCGATGACACGAGCCTCTTCGAGCGCCTCGCCGAGCTCGTCCCCGTCGAGACCCTGACGCGCAGCTACCGTGCGGGCGGCGAGGACCTCGCCGAGCTCGTCAACGACGCCTTCTACGGCGGAGAGCTCGTCTCCCTGCCGTGGGCCGGCTCCTACCTCGGGCGCGGCAGCCTCAGCGTCGACTACGTGGAGGGCGGTACGGGCACGCCCGACCCCGAGACGGGAGCCGTCGAGAGCCCGGATGCCGAAGTCGCCCGCGTCGTCACGCTCGTGGTCGAGCACGCCGTGAACCGGCCGACCGAGTCGCTGATGGTGGTCACCGCCTTGCCGCGTCACGCCGAACGGGTGCGAGCTGCCGTGGCGGCCGCGTTCGCGGGGCGCAGCGATGTCGCGGACTTCGTCGGCCGCGAGACGGCGGAGCCCTTCGCCGTGCTGAGCCTCGACGAATCGGTGGCCGAGAGCCGCGACCGCGTCGTCTTCTCCCTCGGCTTCGGCCTCACCAAGCACGGCCGGGTGCTGAGCGACTTCGGCGAGCTGTCGGGCCCCGACGGCGAGCGGCTGCTCACCGTCGGCATGACCCGCGCGCGGCGCTCGATGGTGATCGTGTCGTCGATCCGGCCGTCCTCGTTCGACGAGGGGCGCCTCGAGTCGGGGGCGGCGACTCTCATGACGATCCTGAGCGGGATCGCCGCCCGGGCGCGCGAGGCACGCCTCGATGACCTCGCCGACCCGCTGACCCTCATCCTCGCTCAGCAGCTGCGCCGCCTCGGCATCGCGGTCGACGTCGACTACCGGGGGCTGCTCCCGCTGGTCGCGCAGCACCAGGGCAAGGCCGTCGTCGCCGTCAGCGACCCCGAGACCACGGGGGAGTCGCTCCGCGAATCGCTGCGCCTCGGCCCGCAGACCCTCCGCCGACTCGGCTGGCACTACGTCCGCGTGCACGCGTTCGACCTCTACAGCGACCCCGCAGGCGTGGCCGGCCGGATTGCGGCGATCCTCGGCATCGAGCCGGAGACGCCCACCGCCGACACGGCCACCCAGCCGCTCGATGTCGGAGAGTGACCGTCAGCGCATCGTGCGCGTGCCGGGGTCGCGCCGCGCGCAGCTGACGCCCGTGCCCGGGACCGACGCCGAACCCGAGCTCGCCGACATCGACGAGTCCGAGCCGTCGGCGGAGGCCGCGGCATCCGGACCGAACGATGAGCGCATGCGGCGGGACGTCCCGCCGCACTACTGAGACGTCAGCGCGCCGTCGGCGGCGTGGTGTTCTGCCGCTCGAGCAGGTCGCGGATCTGCACGAGGAGCTCCTGCTCGGTCGGCAGCTTGTCGCCCTCGGGCTCGGCGACGCCGGCCTTCGCCGCGGCGCGCTCCTTGAAGGTGTTCATGGGAAGGACGAACACGAAGTAGACGATTGCGGCAACCGCGAGGAAGTTGATCAGAGCGCCGACGATGGTGCCGAGACCGAACGTGGACACGCCGCCCGTGAGAGTCGGGACCTGCCAGACCCACGCGCTGAGGTCGCCGACCTGGAAGATCACCCCGATCAGCGGATTGATGAGTCCGACGACGAACGCGTTGACGATCGCCGTGAACGCCGCGCCGATGACGACCGCGACCGCGAGGTCGATGACGTTTCCGCGCATGATGAAGTCTTTGAAGCCCTTGATCATGGGATGCTCCTCACTCCGCCGGGGGCCGGCTATGAACCCGCAGGTGCGGGCGAGGACTTCGCCTCGGACTTCGATGATGTCGAAGTCGCGCCGCTCGCGCCACCACCCGAGCGCGAGTCGGTGCGATAGAACCCGGAGCCGTTGAAGGTGACGCCCACTGCGCCGAACTGCTTGCGGAGCGTGCCGCCGCACTCGGGGCACTCGGTGAGTGCGGCGTCGGCGAATGACTGGACGATGTCGAAGCGGTGGCCGCACTGCTTGCAGGCGTAGGCGTAGGTGGGCATGGGTTCCTTACGGGCTCGACGTCGGGGCTCAACGCCGGGAGGGCGCGAGGACGACGGTCTGGGTCGGGGTGACGACGCCGGTCACGGGCTGGTCGTGCAGCTCGCTCGGGACCTCGTCGACGAGTTCGGAGTCGAAGATGACGGCGTAGACGGGCGGGCAGCGCTCCATCGAGCCGAGGGTCTTGTCGAAGTAGCCGCGTCCCCAGCCGAGGCGCATGCCGGAGCGGTCGACGGCCGCGGCCGGGATGACGAGGAGGTCGACGTCGTCGACGGCGGACGGGCTCAGGACCTCGCCCACCGGCTCGGGCGTCCCGAACAGCCCCTCGACGATGTCGCCGTGCTCGTCGGCGACGGCCCAGTCGAGGAGCCCGTCCGATCGGGTGATGGGGAGGAGCACCCGGATGCCGCGGCGCACGGCATCCACGATGAACGCATGCGTCCCGGGCTCGGTGGGAGTCGACAGGAAGCACGAGAGCGAGGTCGCGCCGTGGGCGGCGACGAGCGCGTCGAGCTGGGCTTTCAGCGCCACGGCATCCGCTTCGAGGGACGCCTCGGAGCGCTGCTGGCGGCGCTCTCGCAGCTCGGCGCGCAGTGCGCGCTTCGCGTTGTCGGTCGCCCCGGTCATGCTCCGATTGTAGGCGCCTCCGGGTGGATGATCGCCGAGCGGTGCGCCGACCCGCCTGCGCGCGGAGGCTTGCCGCCCGCGGGCGCTTCCGGCCGGTCAGTAGGGTGGGGGCATGACCTCGCGCATCAAGGCAGTGATCCCCGCGGCCGGACTCGGCACCCGATTCCTCCCCGCCACCAAGGCCATGCCCAAGGAGATGCTCCCGGTCGTCGACAAGCCGGCCATCCAGTACGTCGTGGAAGAGGCGGTGGATGCCGGGATCGAGGACATCCTCGTCATCCTCGGCCGCAACAAGAACAACATCTCGAACCACTTCGACGCCGTACCCGAGCTCGAGACGAACCTCACCAACAAGGGAGACCTGCAGCGGCTGCTGCGCGTGAAGGAGTCGAGCGACCTCGCCGACATCCACTACGTCCGCCAGGGCGAGCCGCGCGGTCTCGGCCACGCGGTGCTCCGCGCCCGCGCCCACGTCGGCGACGCGACCTTCGCGGTGCTTCTGGGCGACGACCTCATCGACGCGCGCGACCCGCTCCTGACGACGATGGTCGAGGCCAACGAGCGCACGGGTCTGACCGTCATCGCGCTCATGGAGGTCGACCCCGACCACATCCACATGTACGGCGCGGCGGCGGTCGAGCCGACCGACGACCCCGACATCGTGAAGGTCACGGGGCTGGTCGAGAAGCCGCAGAAGGAGGACGCGCCCTCCAACTACGCGGTCATCGGACGGTACGTCCTGAACGCGGGCGTCTTCGACATCCTGGAGCGCACCGCCCCCGGCAAGGGCGGCGAGATCCAGCTGACCGACGCGCTGCAGGAGCTCGCCACGACCGACGGCGTTCTGGGCGTCGTCTTCCGTGGTCGCCGCTACGACACCGGCGATAGGGTGGACTACATCAAGGCCATCGTGCAGCTGGCTGCGGACCGCGAGGACCTCGGACCCGACCTGCGCCCCTGGCTGAAGGAGTTCGCGGCGAATCTCTGACGCCGCCCGGAGGGGGTGCGATGGACCTGACGATGCCCCGCGGGCACGGGCCGATCTCGATCCGCCTCGTCCGGCAGCGCGATGCGCGCGTCCTGCAGTCCGAATTGCTGTCGAACCGGTCGTGGCTGCGCCCCTGGGAGGCGACGAGTCCCGACGGTCCGGTCTCGTTCGACATGCGGCTGGGTGTGCGACGCCTGTTGCAGCAGTACCGCGACGGTGCCGGGGTGCCCCTCGTCATGGAGTACGACGGGGAGATCGCGGGTCAGCTCAACGTGTGGGGACTCTCCCGCGGGTCGCTGTCCTCCGCCACGATCGGCTACTGGGTGAGCGAGCGCTTCGCCGGGCGCGGGATCACACCCACGAGCGTCGCGCTCGCAACGGACCTCTGCTTCCACGAACTGCGACTCCACCGCATGGAGATCTGCATCCGGCCCGAGAACATCGCGAGCCTGCGCGTCGTCGAGAAGCTCGGCTTCCGCTACGAGGGGCTGCGCCGCCGCTACATCCACATCGACGGCGACTGGCGCGATCACTACTGCTTCGCACTCGTGCGCGAGGAGGTGCCCGAGGGAGTCCTCACGCGCTGGCTCGCCGGCCGCGCGCCCGCGGATGCCGCCGCGATCCCGCCGCGCGACCGCATCGCCCACTGACCGCATGGCGCGTCGTCCCGCCCGCCGAGCCCGCCCTTTCGCGCCGAGCCCACCCCTCGCGTCGCGCCTCGACGGGGTGGGTTGGGCGCAAGCGGGTGGGGTCGGCGAGACTCCGGGCGAACCCTCCACCTGAGGTCGAACCTGAGACACGCGGAGCGGTGTCGGAGGTTCGTGCCAGAGGGGACCTACCGTGGACCCCATGGACGGGCAGGTACTGGGCGGCGGCGTGATCGTGCTCGTCGCCGTGCTCCTCTGGCTCGTCTACCTCCTGCCGTCGTGGCAGGGCCGGTACCGCTACAACGCGGCCGAGCGCAACGCCGTACGGCTGAATCAGGCCTTGCGCGTCCTGGCGCAGACCAGTGAGACGCCCGAGGAGGTGCGCCTCGAGCTGAACGCCCGCACGGCGCTCGCCCAACAGAAGCTCGCGCGCCGCGCGCAGGCCGAGCGCGAGCAGCTCGAGCGCGACACGGCGCGCGCCGAGCACGACGCCGCGCAGGCCCGCGCCGCCGCCGAGGCCGCCGTGGCTCGGCGCAAGATGATCGCCGAGCGCGACGCGGCCCTCGCCGAGGCGGCCGTCGCCGCCCAAGACCCCGCCGCCCGCCGCGCTCGTGCTCGCCGCCGCGCCCGTCTGCTCGCGACCGCCGCGGCCGTCACCGCGCTCGCACTCGCGGGCTGGGGCGCCTGGGAGATCACCCGAGCCGGATCGCCCGTGCCCCTCATCGCCGGCAGCGTCGTCGCGGTGCTCGCCGCCGCCATGCTCCGTCGCATGTCGCTCGTCCAGCGCGCCGCGCTCCGGCGTGCCGTGGTCGGACCGGCCGCGCGGCGCGCGGCATCCGCCGGCTCCCCGGCCACCGTGCAGGACGTGTCGCTCGCGGGCGACCGCGCTGCCTGGACGCCGCGCGAGCTGCCGCGTCCCCTCACCGTCTCGGCCGGCTCCCGCGCCGCGGCTCTGCTGGATGCCGCTGCCGCGCAGGAGGCCCTCCGTCACGCCGCCGTCGACGAGGCGATCCGCGAGCGCGCCGAGCGCACCGCGCCGCCGTCGATCGACACCGCCCGCCGTCCCGCGGCCGCCGTGGCCGAGACCCCGGACTTCGCACGCATGGGCTACGTCGACGACGCCGCCATCGAGGAGCACGTCCGGGCGCTGCTCGAGCGTCGCGCCGTCGGTCAGTAATCCGGCCCGTCGGTCGGACGGCAGCGGATCAGACCGCGTGCAGCACGCGGCCGCCGCCCACCACCAGCTCGCGGCGCGGCATCCGCACGAGCGCATCCATCGGGTTCTCGGCGTCCACGAGTACCACGTCGGCTCGGTCGCCGACCCGCAGCCGGTTCTCGGCGAGACCGACGAACGGCCCCGCCGCGCCCGTCGCGACCTCGACCACACGCAGGAGGTCCTCGTCGCGGACGATGCTCGAGGACCGCGCGTACTGCCACGCGATGCCGAGGAGGTCTCCCGTGCCGTACGGGCTCCACAGATCGCGGATGCCGTCGGTGCCGAACCCGAACCGCACGCCCGCGGCATCCAGCTCGGCGAGCGGCAGCTGCGGCAGCCGCAGCGGCGCGACCGTCGTCATCGTGATCCCGAGGCCCGCCATCGCCTGCAGCAGGTCGCGGCGGTGCGGGGCCGACACCTGCGCGAGCGCGAAGCCGTGCGCGACGTTCACCCGTCCCTCGAGCCCGAGGCGGGCGGTGCGGTCGACGATGAGCTCGATCTGGAACGCGCCGAGTTCCGCGGCGTCGTGGAGATGGATGTCCACTCCCGCGCCGTGCTCCGCGGCGATCGCGAAGAGCCCGTCGAGCTGCCCCACGGGGTCGCGGTCGATCGAGGCGGGGTCGAGGCCGCCGATGTGCTCCACGCCGGCGCGAGCGGCCTCGGCGAGGAGGTCCAGGACGCCCGGGCGGCGCAGCACCCCGTCCTGCGGGAAGGCGACGATCTCGACGCGGACGGCATCCTCGTACGCGGCCGCCGCCTCGCGGACGGCCTCGATCCCGCGCAGCCCGAGGCCGAGATCGACGTCGACGTGCGTTCGGATCGCGGTCGTCCCGTGGCGGACGAGCTCGGCGAGCACCCGCGAGGTGATCCCCGCGCTCGGGATGCCGAGGGCGCCGCGCCGGTTCCGCTCATGCCGGATGCGGCCGTCGGTGCCGCCCTCGCCGCCGTACGACTCCCACGGGAGGCCCCACCAGGACTTGTCGATGTGCGCGTGGGTATTGACGAAACCCGGAAGCGCGAGCAGCCCGCGACCGTCGCGGGAGCCCTCCGGCCGAGGTGCTGATCCGGCCGGCACGACCGCCGCGATCGACCCGCCGTCGAGCCGGAGATCCACCGCGGCCGAGCCGCCCTCGGGGCTCCAGATCCGGATGTCGTGCAGGGCTGTCAGCGGGGGAGCGAGGAGCATCCCTCCATTGTCGCCGTGCGAGGAGCACCCCGCGCGCGTGATAGGCTCTTCGAGGTTCTCGGGCCTGTGGCGCAGTTGGTAGCGCGCTTCGTTCGCAATGAAGAGGTCAGGGGTTCGAATCCCCTCAGGTCCACCGAAACAGAGAAAGGCCCCCGAGCGATCGGGGGCCTTTCTCGTCGCCGGGCGGGGCGTCACACGTGCGCGTGCGCCTCCGCACCGGCCGCCAGCCGCGACGCCGCCAGCTCCTCGGCAGCCGCCAGCGGAGTGATCCCGTGGGCCGCGGCGTCGTCGAAGAGACGCCGCAGGGTGTCGCCGATCGCGGCCACCCGGGTCATCGTCTCCTCACGCCCGGCGAGGCGCTTCGCCTCGACGTCGAGATAGATGACCCCACCCGCATTCACGACGAAGTCCGGGGCGTAGAGGATGCCGCGCGCGGCGAGGCGGTCCGCTCCCGAGTGATCGGCCAGCGGGTTGTTCGCCGGCCCGCAGACCGCCGCCGCCTCGAGAGCGTCGATGACGTCGTCGGTGAGGAGACCGCCGATCCCCGCGGGCACGAACACATCCGCCGGCACGAGGTGCTCGGTCCCGGGCTCGGCCCACACGGCGCCGAGCTCGGCAGCGAGGTGGCGCTTCGCGGGGTTCACGTCGGTGACCGTCAGGACGGCGCCCTCCGTCGAGAGGCGCACCGCGAGACGACTGCCGACCTGTCCGAGGCCCGAGATCGTGATGCGGCGGCCGGCGACGTCGGGAGTCCCGCTCACCCGCTCGAGGGTCGCACGCAGCGACTCGTACACGCCGAGGCTCGTCGGGCCGGCCGGTTCACCCGAACCGCCCACGGCATCCGGAAGCCCGACGACGTGCTCCGTGCGCTCGCTCACGACCAGCATGTCGTCCGTCGTCGACCCGACATCCTCCGCGGTGCGGTACAGGCCGCCGAAGGACTCCACTGCGTCGCCGAGGTCGAGGAAGGCGGCGCGGCGGCGCTCGGCGTCGAGCACCGTCTCGGGCGGGAGGGCGATGACGGACTTGCCGCCGCCGGCATCCAGTCCGGCTGCGGCGTTCTTCAGCGTCATCGCCGCGGAGAGCCGGAGCGCGTCGGCCACCGCGTCGGACCAGTGCGGGTACGTCCACAGACGCGCGCCGCCGAGCGCGGAGCCGAGGACGGACGAATGCAGGGCGACGGTGATGACCAGGCCGCTTCGGCGCCCGGTGATCACCTCCACGCGTTCGTGGGTGAAATCGGGCAAGGGGGTGTGCGTCATCGCGTCCTCTTTCGGCCGGCCTTGTGGGCTCTGCGCTGCGGACACCGCGGCGTTGCGGCATCCGCGTCCATTCTGCCTCAGCCGCTCCGTGACGTCACGCGTCGGGCCCGGCGCGCGTACAGGCAGAACGGTATCCGCCAGCCCGGTGCGAAAAGCAGGGCGGATTGACGGCGGGGACGTGTGGGGGAGGCGTCGGATGCGATCGGGCCTGCTTTTGCCATCGCTGCCGACTCCTCCCCACCTCGGCTGAAGGGCGAATCGGCCCCCGAACCCGTCGAGGACGCCGGCGGAAGAGGGAGGATCGGGGCACGGTCGCGGGATGACCACGCAGACTGTCGACGCGGGCCCGGCGCCTCGATTCATCCGTACATCCGACCTTTTGGCGAACGGCGCGACGTGGCGGGATGTCGCGTCGGCCGTCCTCGCGGGACAGCTGATCAAGCTTCGTCAGGGGGCGTACTGCGTCGCCGGCACGCCCCAAGAGTGCGTCGCGGCCGGACAGTCGAGGGGGCGGCTCACCTGCGTCTCGGAGCTGCGACGGCGCGGGGTGTTCGTTCGAGACCGTCCGGCCCTCCATGTCCACGTCGCCCCGGCCGCGGCGAGGCTTCCGGCGACGCCCACCGCTGTGCGGATGCATCGGCGACGACTGTCCCGCACTCCGCATCCTCGCGCCCTCAGTGTGGAGATCCTCGACGCTCTCCGCGACGCGGTGACGTGCCAGGAGCCTCGGTTCGCGATCGCAACGCTCGACTCTGCCCTTCATCTCGGGCTCCTTCGGGAAGACGACCTCGATGAGCTCTTCGCGGGACTCCCGCGGCGCTACCGACGACTCCGTGGCCTGCTCGATCCACGAGCCGAGTCCGGTCCCGAAACCCTCGTCCGTCTCATGCTGCGAAGTCTGGGGTGCCGATTTGTCCCGCAGGCGCACATCCCGGGCGTCGGCCGGGTCGACTTCCTGGTCGACGGCTGGCTCATCGTCGAGTGCGACAGTGCCCGCTTCCACGCGGGTTGGGCCGAACAGAGGAACGATCGCAGGCGGGATGCTGCCGCCGCCACGCATGGGTTCGTGGTTCTCCGCCTTATCGCCGAGGACATCATGTGGCAGCCGGAGTCCGTACTGGCGGCTCTGCGAGGAGTGCTCGCACACCGCTGCGTGGCAAAAGCAGGCTGAAACGGAGACGAAGAGCCTCAATGGGCGCAGTCGGGTCGATCCGCCCTGCTTTTCGCACGGGCGCTCCGGGTGCGAGCGGTCCCGGTCCAGGCGGATTCGGCCTGTAAGGGCGCCGGGGTCAGCCGATGCGGTCGCGCCAGTCGAGGGGCACGCGGCCGCGCGGGCCGGGTGCCGGCTGGGTGTCGGGGTGGCTGGTCGGCGGTGCGAGGGCGGGACCGTCGACCATCTCGCCGCCCTCGAAGTCCCAGAACCAGTCCTCTCCGGGCTCGAAGCTCTGCATGACGCGGTGCCCGGTCTCGTGGAAATGAGCAGTCGCGTGCTTGGCGGGCGAGCTGTCGCAGCAGCCGACGTGTCCGCAGGCCGCGCAGCGGCGCAGGTGCACCCACCAGCCCTCGACGGCGTCGCACTCGCCGCATCCGGTGCCTGACGGGGCCGCGGCGGGGTCGAAGCTCTCGGCGAGATCGGTCATGCGGTGTTCTCCGGTCGGTCGGGGCGGGTCAGCCGGCGAGGGCGCGGTGGACGGAGGCGACGGCGCTGGAGCCCTCGCCGACGGCGGCGGCGACGCGTTTCATCGACCCCCGGCGGACGTCGCCGGCGGCGAACACCCGCGGGATCGAGGTCTCGAAGGGCAGCGGCTCGCGACCGAGGTGCTGCCACCGTTCGAGCGACTGCAGGCCCACGTCGGTGCCGGTGCGGATGAAGCCCTCGGTATCGCGGTCGAGCGTCGGCACCCACGAGGTGGCGGGGTCGGCGCCGATGAAGCAGAAGAGGCCCCGGGCGTCGACATCGCCGACGCTGTCGATGCTGACCGTCTGCAGCTCCCCGTCTCCGCCGAGTCCGACGACGTTCGAGCCGCGGTGGATGCGCACCCGCGGGTCTTCCACGAGCCGGTCGACGAGATACGACGACATGCGGGCGCTGAGATCCGTGCCGCGGACGACGAGGTCGACGGGGCTGCCGTTGGCGGCGAGGTAGAGCGCGGCCTGGCCGGCGGAGTTCGCGCCCCCGACCACGACGACGGGTGCACCGGTGACCTGGCGGAGCTCGAGCGGGGTGGCGGCGTAGTAGATCCCGGCCCGCTCGAAGTCGCTCCAGCGGTCGAGGGCGAGCCGCCGGTAGGCCGCCCCCGAGGTGATGACGGCGGCGCGGGCGCGGATGATGCGGCCGTCAGCCAGAGTCACATCGAGCTCGGTCCCGCCCTCGACGGTGGCGAGCGAGACCGCCTCGCACGGGGCGTAGACGCGGACGCCGAACTTCAGCGCCTGCAGAGTCGCCTGGCCGATGAGGTCGCCGCCGCTCACGCCGAAGGGGAACCCCAGGAAGTTCTCGATGCGCGACGTGGCCGCCGCCTGTCCGCCGGGGGCGACGGCGTCGAGCAGCACGGTGCTGAGACCCTCGGACGCCCCGTAGATCGCGGCGGCGAGACCGGCGGGACCGCCGCCGACCACCACGAGGTCGACCACCTCATCCGCGTTCGCCTGGTAGCTGAGACCGAGCCGTTCGGCGACGGCGCCCGGCGTGGCGTGGGGCATCGGCTCGCCCTGGATGAAGGCGAGCGGCAGGTTCTCCTCGGGGATGCTGTGGCCCACGAGGTACTCGATGCCGTCGGGCGGGACGGCCACCGCGACGTGCACGAGGTCCAGGCGCTCCGCGAAGCGCCGGAGCGCCAGGAAGTCGCTCGACGAGCTGAATCCGACGAACTTCAGGGTCATCGCGGCCGGGCCGTTGCGCAGCGACTCCCGCCGCGCCCACAGCGCGTGGAGGATGAGGTCGCACAGGTCGTCGTCCTCGTTCATGAGGCGGCGCAGCTCCGTCCGCGTGATGCGGCGCACACGGCCCGGGCCGGTGGCTCGCGCCGACAGGAAGGCGCCCTGCCCGTTCAAGAGCCCGAGCTCGCCGGCGAAGGTCCGCGGCCCCATCCGCGAGATGACGACCTCGTCGACCCACTTCAGCGCGTCGCGGACGATCTCGATCTCTCCCTCTTCGATGACGATGAGGTCGTAGTCGCTGTCGCCGGAGCGGAAGACGTAGTCGCCCTCCGCGACATCCTGCGTGGTCCCGATGGCGGTGAGCCGCGCCCACTGGTCGTCGGTGAGGGTGGGTGACATGGTCTCGGTGGCGCTCACGCGTCCTCCTTCGCGGTCGACGCGGCACGGGCGGTCGCAGCGGCATCCGGGGTTGCCGCGTCGTCCTCCGCCGGCGCCTGCAGGGCACGGATCAGCGACTGCGCGTCGTAGGGTCCGACGTGGCGGCGCCCGTTCACGAAGAACGTCGGCACCGACGTGATGTTCATCGCCTCCGCGTCGAGCATGTCGTCCCGGACACGTCCCGTGACCTCGGCGGACTCGAGGTCGCGCTCGAACTTCGGCACGTCGAGGCCGAGGGATGCCGCGAGCCGCACGATGTCGGAGGGCAGCTGATGCTCCTGGTCGGCGAAGAGCCCGCGCTCGAACTCGAAGAACTTCCCCTGCATCGAGGCGGCCTCCGCGGCCTCGGCACCGGCCAGCGCATTCGGGTGCTGGGTCGTCAGCGGCGCGTGGCGCCACACGTAGCGCAGGTCGCCGTCGAGCTCGCGGAGCACCTCCTGGATCGACCCCGACGCCTTGAGGCAGAACTCGCACTGGAAGTCGCCGTACTCGACGATCGTGTACGGCGCGTCGACCGGACCCCAGACGTGGTCGCGTCGCGGGTCGACGGGGCGCGCGAGGGTCTGCCCCGTCTCGATGTCGCCGCGGACGGCATCCGAGATCCGGAAGACGATCGTGGCGAGCACGAACGCGAGGACGGATGCCGCGAGCACCCCGACGCGCGCCTCGTTCTGCGCGGCGTCGTCGTCGATGGCGAGGTCGATGATGAAGAGCGAGATCGTGAAGCCGATGCCGCTGAGGGCCGCGCCGCCGGCGATGCGGTCGAGGGTGAGGCCGGGACCGAACTCGCCGAGACGGAAGCGCTTGAGGAGGGCGGTCGAGCCGAAGATGCCGAGGAACTTCCCGGCGACGAGCCCGGCCACGATGCCCCAGGTGAGGGGCGACTGCACCGCGGCGGCGAGGATCTCGCCGGTGACGACGACGCCGGCGTTCGCCAGCGCGAACAGCGGCAGGATCACGTAGGCGACGTAGGGCGCGTACGCGGACTGGAGGCGCTCGTTGATCGAGATGGACTCGCGCAGGCTGTTGGCGGCTGCCCGCGCGTACTCGGTGTTGGGGGACTGGCGGAAGGTGCGGGCGAGCTCGAGCGCGTGCTCGACGTCGCGGCGGTTGGGTCGGTAGACGGGGACGAGGAGCGCGATCGCGACGCCGGCGAGGGTCGGGTGGACGCCCGAGGCGAGGAAGGCGAGCCAGACGATGATGGCGAGCGTGGCGTACACCGGACCCCGGCCGCTGCGGAGGTAGCGCGTCGCGTAGACGCCGACCAGGCCGACGGCGGCGATCACGAGCGGCATCGGCGAGAAGGAGTCGGTGTAGACGAGGGCGATGATCGTGAGGGCGCCGATGTCGTCGACGACCGCCAGAGCGAGGAGGAAGATCCGCAGGCGGCCCGGGATCCGCGGCCCCACGAGCGCGAGGGCACCCACGAGGAACGCCGTGTCGGTGGAGATCACGACGCCCCACGCGTCCGCGTGGCCCGAGGGGGCGGCGATGAGGACGAACAGCAGAGCCGGAAGCGCGAGCCCCGCGATCGAGGCGATCACCGGCACCATCGCGCGCGACCAGCTCGTCAGCTCGCCGATCGCGAACTCCCGCCGCACCTCGAGGCCGACCGTGAAGAAGAAGATCGCCATGAGCGCGTCGTTCACCAACGCGTGGAGGGTGAAGTCCAGGCGGAAGTCGTTGACGCCGACGCTCAGGTGCGTCTCCCAGAACGTCTCGTAGGACCCGTGCGCCGCGTTGGCCCAGACGATCGCCGCCACGGTCGCCAGCAGGAGCAGGAGGGCGCCGATGCGGTTCTGGCCCATGGCGCGGATGCGGGAGGCGATGGACGGGCGTGCGGGCATACGTTCGGGTTCCTTCGGTGGGGGTCGGACTCAGTCTCCACCCGCGCGGGCCGAGGCGTCCAGAGTTCGCTCTAGGCTGACGGGATGACGACCCCCGCCTCGTTGCATCCGCGCAGCCGTCTCGTCCACGACGCCCTCCGGGCCGCCGGCATCGACGGGGAGATCGTCGTCCTCCCGGATGCCGCGTCCACCGCGGCGCTCGCCGCCGCGGCCCTGGGCGTGGAGGTCGGCGCGATCGCCAACAGCCTCGTCTTCTGGTCCGACGGCGAACCGCTCCTCGTGATGACGAGTGGCGCCCACCGGGTGGACACCGGAGCCCTGGCCGAGCGACTCGGCCGCACCTCCATCGTGCGCGCCACCGTCGAGCAGGTGCGTGCGGCGACGGGGCAGGCGATCGGCGGCGTCGCCCCGACCGGGCACCCCGCCCCGCTCCCGACCGTCGTCGACGAGGCGCTCGCCGCCTTCCCCGAGATCTGGGCCGCCGGGGGCACCCCGCACACCGTCTTCCCGCTGACCTATGACGAGCTGGTCCGGCTGACGGACGGCACCGTCGCGCGCGTGGACTGAGCGTTTCGTCTCGCTGCGCTCGCTCAACGTCCGGGGGCGGTGGGGAACGTTCGGTCGTTGAGCGAGGGAGCGGAGCGACCGAGACGAAACGGCCCGGGCTCAGCCGCGGAGGATGTCCCACGCGGTCACGGCGGCCGCGGCCGACCACGCCTGCGGCCGGCATGCGGCCGGATACGGCGCGGGGGCTGCGACCTCGGATGCCGCGTCTCCCGCGTGCAGCTCCGGCACGCGGTAGTCGAACGCCTCGGCCGCCGCGAGGAGCCCGGCGACCACGGCGCGCGCGTCGTCGTCGCGTCCGGCGAGGGCCATGCCCCGCGCCACGATCGCGGTGTCGTGGGTCCAGACACTCCCGCCGTGGTAGCTGAGCGGCCAGTAGCCGGCGGCATCCGTCGACAGGGTCCGCAGGCCGAATCCGGACGACACCGTCGCGCCGGCGAGGAGGGTCGACACCGCGGCTTCCTCTTCCGGGTCGAGGATGCCGGTGCCGAGCAGGTGTCCGGCGTTCGTCGTCAGCGTGTCGACGGCCTGCCCGTCGCGATCGAGCGCGATGGCGGGGTAGCGGCCCTCGTCGGTCGTCACCCAGAAGCGGTCGCGGAAGCGTTCGCGCAGGCCCGCCGCCCAGGTGCGGAGGCGGTCGCCGCCGTCCCTGCCGAAGCGGTCGAGCAGGTCGGCGCCGCCGAGCGCGGCCTCGTAGGCGTAGCCCTGCACCTCGCTGAGGGCGATGGGCCCCTCGGCCAGGCGTCCGTCGCGCCACTGGATGGAGTCGCCGGAGTCCTTCCATCCCTGGTTGGACAGGCCGTGGCCGGTCTCGTCGACGTAGTCGAGGAAGCCGTCCTCGCCGGCGCTCGTCGTGATCCACTCCAGCGCGCGCTCGAGATGGGGGAGGAGCTCTTCGATCTCGGTGTCGGCCATGCCTCGCGCGGCCGCGTCGGCGAGAAGGCAGACCCAGAGCGGAGTGGCATCCACCGTGCCGTAGTAGAGCGGCGGGAGCAGGATGCCCTCGCCCGGCATCGCCAGGGTCCCCGAGCGCAGCTCGTGCATGATCTTGCCGGGCTGCTCGGCGGTCGCCGGGGCCGTGTCGGACCCCTGGAGGCGTGCCAGGACGCGGAGGGTGGATGCCGCGATCGTGACGTCGACGGGGAGCATGAGCCGCGCCGCCCAGAGCGAGTCGCGCCCGAAGAGCGTGAAGAACCAGGGTGCGCCCGCGGCGTAGAAGACGTCGCCCGGCTGTTCGGGGAGCGCGAGACGGAGCGCCTCGAGGTCGCTGAGCGCCTGTGCGAGCCACCGGCCGAGGCGGGGGTCCGCGTCGCCGGTCGCGGGCGGGACCCAGGGCGCCGGCGCCGCGACGCCGCGGACGACGAGCGACGGGTCGTCCATGGCGGCCGTCCAGGACGCGTCGCGCGAGCCGAAGGGCGGGATCTCGAGCGTCCAGTCGATCTGGACGTCGTCGCCGAGGGCGACCTCGGCATCCGGTGCGGTGAGCGTGAGTGCCGTGTTCCCGATCCGCACCGACACCGCGCCGTCCCGGGTCTCGGCGGTCCACCCGCCGGGCGCCGGCGCTCCCGCCTTGACGTCCTGGAGCGGCGAGAAGTCCGGCACGAGCACGGCGCGCAGCCGCAGCGACAGCGGTACGTCGAGGTGCGAGCGGACGGTCAGCGTCTCGACGATCCGGCCGTCCGCGACGCGCCGGACCCGGGTGAGCCGGACCTTCGGATCGGGCCAGTGGTCGTCCACGCCGCGCAGGAGCGCGTCGAAGCGCGCCTCGGTCGCGTGCGGCGCGCTCGTGCGCACCCACTCGGGTCGCTGCGGGGCACCGGCGGCATCGACGTAGGCCAGTCGCAGCCCGCGGAGGAACCGCGTGTCGCCGTGGTAGATCCCGTCGATCGCGGCGGCGCCCATGTCGCCGTCCGCTCCCGACCACGCCTGGGTCGGCGCGCAGAGCGCCACGACCCGATCCGACAGGAACGGCTGCAGCCCGTCCGTCATCCCTTCACTGCTCCTTCGCTGGTGTTCATGATGCGTTTCTGGAAGATGAAGAAGAGGACCGCGACCGGGATCGTCATGATCGCCGCCGCCGCGAGCTTCAGCGGGTACTGCGTTCCCTGACTCAGCTGCCCCGACGCGAGCGAGGCGACGCCCTTCGTGAGGGTGGTCAGCTCGGGCGACTGGGTCGCCACGATGAAGTGGCTGAGCTCGTTCCACGATCCCTGGAAGGACAGGATGATGATCGTGATGAGCGCGGGCCGGGCCATCGGGAGCACGATCGACCAGAAGACCCGGAAGGTCCCGGCGCCGTCGATCCGCGCCTGCTCCTCGACGGATGTCGGGATCGACTCGAAGAAGTTCTTCATGATGAACACGCCCGCGGCATCCACGAGGAGGGGCAGCACCATGCCCGTATACGAGTCGTAGATGCCGATCTGGTTGAGTACGAGGAACTTCGGGATGAGCAGCACCACGGTGGGCACCGCCATGACTCCGACGACGAGCGCGAAGACGACCCCGCGACCCCGGAAGTGCAGCCGCGCGAGGGCGTAGCCGGCGAGGGACACGAAGAACACCCGGCCGAGGGTGACGAGGATCGTCACGACCGCGGAGTTCGCGAACCACAGCGGGAAGTCGCTGTTGAGGAACAGCCGCTCGTACGCGGCGATAGAGAACGTCTGCGGGAGGAGCGAGATCGGATTCGACGCCGCCTCCTGCTCGGTCTTGAACGACGTCGCCACCTGCACGAGGAACGGGTAGATGTAGACGAGCGCGAGCAGGGCGATCATCGCGTACAGGAGGATCTGGCCCGAGACGCCGCCCAGCGTCCGACGGCGACGCCGCGGCGGCGGGACGGATGCCGGATCCGCTGCGAGCGTCTCGGCCTGCGCGAGGGTGGTGTCGGTCACGACGCCGCTCCCTTCCGGTAGGTCGCGCTCTGATAGGCGCGGATCCGCCGTCGGGAGACGGGGCGGTCGCGGAGCACCCAGCGCTGGAAGATCGTGAACGCGATGATGATGAGGAAGAGGATGAACGCGATCGCCGCGCCCACACCCCACTCGTTGTCGCGGAACGCGGAGGTGTACGACAGGTAGGCGGGCGTCATGGTCGTCTTGGCCGGATCACCCTTGGTGCCCGTGTAGATCTGGTCGAACACCTGCCAGCAGCCGATCAGGCCGAGCGTGATGACGGTGAACAGGGTGGGGCGGAGCTGGGGGAGCGTGATGCGCCAGAAGCGCTGCCATGCGTTCGCGCCGTCCATCATCGCGGCCTCGGTCAACTCGTAGCCGACGTTCTGGAGCGCCGCGATGAACAGCAGCATGAACGTGCCGCTCGTCGTGAAGACCGCCATGAGGATGAGCGCGAACATCGCGACGGAGGGGCCGGCCAGCCAGTCCCACCACGAGAGCCCGAGCGCCGTGTTCTGGGTGAGGACGTCGGGACCCGACGTGATGCCGACGCTCGCGAGCGCGGCGTGCACGAGCCCGGTGGGTTCGCGGAACCAGTTGGGCCCCTCGCCGCCGAACCACGCGATGAGCGCGTTGACCGGGCCGGCGAACGAGAAGAGGAAGAGCCACAGCACCGTGATCGCGACGGAGCTCGTGACGGAGGGGAAGTAGAAGGCGGTGCGGAAGAAGCCGCGCGCACGGAGCATCCGGCGGCTGACGAGCACCGCGAGGAACAGCGACAGCGCTGTCTGCAGCGGGACGACCAGCAGCACGTACCAGGCGTTGTTGCGCAGCGCCGTGCCGAAGTCGCGCGTGGCGAGGCCGCCGCTGGTGATCGAGGCGTAGTTGTCGAGCCCCACGAAGTTCACGTTCGACGAGAGGGGGCTGCCGCGCCCCGACCAGTCCGAGAAGCTGACCCAGAGGGCCATCAGCACCGGGACCAGCAGGAACGTGCCGAGGATGAGGATGACCGGGGAGACGAACAGCCAGCCCGCGCCGGCCTCCCCCCGGCGCGTCCCACCGGAGCGGGACGGCCGGGCGGAGACCGGACGGGTCGGGGTCGCGGCCGGCGTGGCGGGCGCGGTCATGATGTCAGCCGACGACGGCCTCGAGGTTGGTCTGGACCGAGTCGAGGATCGCCTTCGGGTCGCCGGTCTTCAGCGAGCCCAGCTGGGCGTTGAAGTCGGTGACGACGTCGGCGGCGCCCTTGTTGGTCGGCACGCCCTGGGCGTAGGCCGATCCGTCGAGGAACGCGACGAGGTCGGGGTTGTCGGTCTTCCACTGGTCGGCGGCGGACTGCACCGACGGCATCGGTCCGAAGGCCTTCGAGAAGGCGAGCTGCTGCTCGGCGCTCGTCAGGTACTCGACGAGGTCGAGGACGCCCTGCTGGTTGGGGCTGTCGGCGGCCATGCCCCAGCAGTTCGTGAACTGCAGCGTGCCCTGCCCGGCGGGCCCGGCGGGAAGCTCCACGACGAGCGGCTTCACGTCGGGGTAGTCGCCGAGGGCGCCGGTGATCCAGTTGCCCTCGATCGTCATCGCGCCGAGCTCCTTGCCGAACGCCTCGCCGCCCCAACCGGCTCCCACGTCCGCCGCGTAGGCGAAGGTGCCGTCCTTCAGGTGCTCCTGCACGTAGCCGAGCGCCTCGACGTTGGCGTCGCTGTCGGCTTCGGCGGTCGTGCCGTCCTCCGAGACGAGGCGTCCGCCGGCCTGCGCCATGAAGGCGCCGATGCGGGCGTACTCGCCGCCGAAGACGAGGCCGGTCGTGTCGCCGGTCGTCAGCTTCTCGGCGACGGATGCCAGCTGGTCCCACGTGGTGGGGATGTCCGCCTCGGTGAGACCGGCATCCGTCCACAGGCCCTCGTTGATGATGAGCTGCAGGGTCGAGAAGTCCTTCGGCGCGCAATAGAACGTGTCGTCGTAGGTGAAGTTGGTGACGAGCGACTCGTAGAAGTCGTCCTTGTTGGCGAGGAGGTCGCCGTAGGCCTGCAGCGACCCGTTGTCGGCGTAGCCGGCGAGCTGGTCGGTGGAGAGGTAGAAGAGGTCGGGCGGCGATCCGGCGGCGAATCCCTGGGCGAGCTGCTCGGTGAGGTTGGTGGCGGCGACGACATCGGCGTCGATGCCGGAGTCCGCCGACCATGCGGCCACGGCGTCCTGGACGGCCTTCGTCTCGGCATCGCCGCTCGATCCGATCATGACCGTCAGGGCGTCGTCGGACGAGGTCAGGCTGCCGGCGTCGCCGGAGGCCGAGCCCGACGGGTCGGGGGTGTCGCTGAATCCCTGGCCGCAGCCGGTGAGGGTGAGGACGGTGACGACCGCCAGCCCTCCCGTCGCGAGCAGCGTCCGTGCTGTGTGTCGCTTCATCGCATCTCCTTCGAAACGGTGTGCACCCGTGCGGGGTGTCACGTCTTGATCGTTCGGATCTGAGGCCGGGTCACCGCCCCGACCGTTCTTTGAACGTTCAAATTGTGGAATGCTAGAAAACATAAGGCGTCGTGCGCGCCGCGTCAAGACCAGGTGATCACCCGCAACGATGAACAGACCCGCGACCATCGAAGACGTCGCCCAGGCTGCCGGAGTGTCCCGGCAGACCGTGAGCAACGTGCTGAACTCGCCCGCCATCGTGCGCGAGCAGACGCGTGAGCGCGTGCAGGCGGCGATCCAACGGCTCGGGTACGCCCCCCACGCCTCGGCGCGGCGGCTCCGGATGCGGCGCAGCTCCACCATCGGCATCCATCTCGACCCCTACGCGGGCGGCATCTCCGGCGTCGTCCTCGACCGCTTCGTCCACGCCCTCACCGAGCGTGCGGGCGAGCGGGGCCTGCGGGTCACCCTCTACGCCGCGCGGTCGCCGGAGGAGGAGATCCGCCGCATGGCCGACCTCCGCGACGGCGGCGACATCGACGGCGTCGTCATCACCGGCACGTTCCACGGCGACCCGCGCACCGGGTGGCTGATCGAGCGCGGCGTGCCCTTCGTCTCCTTCGGCCGGCCGTGGGGGATAGACGACGTCGCCGACCCCGCGCACCTGTGGGTCGACGTCGACGGGGCCGCGGGCACCGCCGCCGCCACCCGTCATGCGCTCGCCACCGCCGGTCCGCGGGTCGCCTTCCTCGGCTGGCCATCCGGATCCGGCACGGGTGACGACCGCGAGCGCGGCTGGCGCGACGCGCTGCCCCCCGGATCGGATGCCGTCCGCCTCGTCTCGGAGGAGAGCGTCGCGCTCGCTCGCGTGGTCGCCGCCGATGCGCTGCAGACACACCGCCTCGACGCGATCGTCTGCGTGAGCGACTCGCTCGCCGTCGGCGCGCACCTGGCCGCGGTCGCCGTGGGCTGCCCCGCGCTCCCCATCATCGGATTCGACAACACGCCCGCCGCCGAGGCGCTCGGTCTCTCCAGCGTCGAACAGCTGCCCGAGCGCGTGGCCACCGGTGCGCTCGACCTCCTCATCGGCGACGCCGGCGCGATCTCGCTCCGCACGCCGAGTCCGGGCGAGGCGCACGTCCTCGTCGAGCCGAGCCTCATCGTCCGCTGAGACCTCGCCGAGCGACCGCTCTGCTCAGCGCCGCCCGATGCGGCGCGACAGCTCACGCGCCGCCTCGGTCGCGAGGCCCGCAAGGGCGTCGGCGTCGCGGTCCGCGTCGTCCGGCCAGGTGACCGCGATCGCCGCTGCAGGCCATCCCGCATGGTCGACGACCGCCGCCCCCACCGACCGCAGGCCGATCGTCACCTCCCCGTCCTCCGTCGCGTAACCGCGGGTGCGGCTCGCGCGCAGGAGGTCGCGCAGCTCGCTCGGACGCCCGGGGCCGCGCCCGGTCCGGTCGGCGAACGCCGCGGCATCCGGATAGAGGGCGCGCACCTGTTCACGGGGAAGGAGAGCGAGCATCGCGCGCCCGGTCGCGGTGAGATGAGACGGGAGGCGGACGCCCACGTCGGTCACGAGCGCGGGGCGCCGGGCTGCGCGCTCCTCGACGATGTAGAGCACGTCGCGGCCGGTCATGACGGCGAGGTGCGCGCTCTCGCCGGCCCGGTCGGCGAGGGATGCCACAAGTGGACGGCCGAGGCGCGCCAGCGGCTCCTGCCGCGCGTAGCCGCCGGCGAGCTCGAACGCGGCGGTGCCGAGCCCCCAGCGGCGGTCGGCCTCCAGATGCACGACGAAGCCGTGATCGGCCATCGCGGCGAGGAGGTGATACACCGTCGAGCGAGGGATGGCGAGGTGCTCGGCGATCGTCCGCGCCGCCACGGGGCCGCGATGCCGGGCGAGGAACGAGAGCACACGGAGCGTCTGGTCCGCTGCGGGCACCTGCGGCCGCGACGCTGTGTCTGGGATCACAGACACAGGATGCCAGATGCGCCTGGTGAGGAGCCCGGAGACGGAGTGGAATCGGCCCATGGCCTCCGTCGACACTCGCTCCGCCGCTTCCGATGCCGCCTCGACGGTGATCACGGTGGGGGAGCGCCCGGTCACGATCGCGGAGGTCGTCGCCGTCGCGCGCCACGACGCCGAGGTCGTCGTCGCACCCGCGGCGCTCCACCGCGTGGCCGAGACGCGCGCTCTCGTCGAGCGGCTCGCCGACGACCCCGAGCCGCACTACGGCATCTCCACGGGATTCGGCGCCCTCGCGACCACCTTCATCGCGCCCGAGCGGCGCCGGCAGCTCCAGGCGAGCCTCATCCGCTCGCACGCCGCCGGCACGGGAGCGGAGGTCGAGCGCGAGGTCGTTCGGGCGCTCATGCTGCTGCGGCTGCAGACGCTCGCGTCGGGCCGCACGGGCGTCCGCCCGATCGTCGTGGAGACCTACGCCGCGATGCTGCGGGCCGGCATCACCCCGATCGTCCGCGAGTACGGCTCGCTCGGCTGCTCGGGCGATCTGGCACCGCTGTCGCACGTCGCGCTCGCCGCCATGGGCGAGGGAGACGTCCGCGTCGGGACCGCCGAAGGCTCCGGAGACCCGGTGCCGGCCGGCGAGGCGCTCGCGGCATCCGGGATCGCCCCGCTCGTCCTCGAGGAGAAGGAGGGCCTCGCCCTCATCAACGGCACCGACGGCATGCTCGGGATGCTCGCTCTCGCCCTGCACGACCTCGACGCGCTGCTCGTGACCGCCGACGTCGCGGCCGCCCTGTCGATCGAGTCCCAGCTCGGGACCGACGCCGTCTTCGCGGCCGACCTCATGGCGCTGCGGCCCCAGGCCGGGCAGGCCGCCTCGGCCGCGCACCTGCGGGCGTTCCTCGCCGGATCTCCGATCGTCGCGAGCCACCGGGACCCGGCCGTCTGCACGCGCGTGCAGGACGCCTACTCGCTGCGCTGCTCGCCGCAGGTCCACGGCGCCGCGCGCGACACGGTCGATCATGCGCGCGTCGTGGCGACGCGGGAGCTCGCCGCCGTCGTCGACAACCCCGTCATCACGCTGGACGGCCGCGTCGAGTCCAACGGCAACTTCCACGGCGCACCCGTGGCCTACGTGCTGGACTTCCTCGCGATCGCCGTCGCCGACGTCGCCTCGATCTCGGAGCGACGCACCGACCGCGCCCTCGACCGGTCGCGCAGCCAGGGTCTCCCGCCGTTCCTCGCCGACGAGGTCGGGGTGGACTCGGGCCTCATGATCGCGCAGTACGCGGCCGCGGGGATCGTGTCGGAGCTGAAGCGGCTGGCGGTTCCGGCATCCGTCGACTCGATCCCGTCCTCGGCGATGCAGGAGGACCACGTCTCGATGGGGTGGTCGGCGGCTCGGAAGCTCCGTCGCGCGATCGACGGCCTGGCCCGCGTGCTCGCGATCGAGACGATCACCGGATGCCGCGCCCTCGACCTGCGCGCGCCGCTGCAGCCGGGGGCGGTGACCGGCGCCGTCCGCGACCTCGTCCGCGGCGCGGTGGCCGGCCCCGGTCCCGACCGCTTCGTCTCCCCGGATCTCGAGGCGGTCACCGTGCTCGTCGCCGCCGGCGAGATCGCCCGCACCGCCGTCGGTCACGCCGACCCGGCGTTCGCAACTCCGGAACACCCGGCCTGACACCGAGGAGAAACGCATGAACCCCTCACCTGACACCGTGAGTTCCGGAGTTGTGAACGGCCGGGGCCCCGTCCGCGCCGCTCGCGGCGCCGAGCGGACCGCGAAGAGCTGGGGAGCCGAGGCCGCCAAGCGGATGCTGATGAACAACCTCGATCCCGAGGTCGCCGAGCACCCGGAGGATCTCGTGGTCTACGGCGGCACGGGCAAGGCGGCGCGGTCGTGGGAGGCGTACGACGCGATCGTCCGCACCCTCGACGAGCTGGAGCCCGACGAGACGCTCCTCGTGCAGTCGGGGAAGCCGGTGGGCGTCTTCCGCACCCACGAATGGGCGCCGCGCGTGCTGATCGCGAACTCGAACCTCGTCGGCGACTGGGCGACGTGGCCCGAGTTCCGCCGGCTCGAGCACCTCGGCCTGACGATGTACGGCCAGATGACGGCGGGGTCCTGGATCTACATCGGCACGCAGGGCATCCTGCAGGGCACCTACGAGACGTTCGCCGCGGTCGCGCGCTCGCTCGGGCGCGACTCGCTCGCCGGCACGCTGACCCTCACCGGCGGCGCCGGCGGCATGGGCGGCGCGCAGCCGCTCGCGGTCACGCTCAACGACGGGGCGGTGATCGTCGTCGATGTCGACGAGTCGCGCCTGGCCCGCCGCGTCGAGCACGGCTACCTCGACCAGTACACGACCGACCTCGACACCGCCGTCGCCCGCGGAATGGCGGCGAAGGATGCCGGACTGGCTCTCAGCGTCGGGGTCGTCGGCAACGCGGCCGATGTGTTCCCCGAGCTCCTGCGGCGTCAGCGCCGCGGCGAGGTGGCGATCGACATCGTGACCGACCAGACGAGCGCCCACGACCCTCTGGCGTACCTGCCGAGCGACGTCGCGTTCCGGGACTGGAAGGACGAGGCGGCGCGCGACCCCGAGGGGTTCACGGACCGCGCGCGGGCGTCGATGGCACGGCAGGTGGAGGCGATGGTCGGGTTCCAGGATGCCGCGGCCGCCGTGTTCGACTACGGCAACTCGATCCGACGCGAGGCGGAGCTCGGCGGGTTCGACCGCGCATTCGCGTTCCCGGGCTTCGTGCCCGCGTACATCCGGCCGCTGTTCGCCGAGGGCCGGGGACCGTTCCGCTGGGTCGCGCTCTCGGGCGACCCAGCGGACATCGCGAAGACCGACCGCGCCGTCGCCGAGCTCTTCCCGGACGATGCGCCGCTACGGCGGTGGCTCGACAAGGCGGGGGAGACCGTCCGCTTCGAGGGCCTTCCCGCCCGCATCTGCTGGCTGGGCTACAAGGAGCGCCACCTGGCGGGACTGAGGTTCAACGAGATGGTCGCGTCGGGCGAGCTGTCCGGCCCGATCGTCATCGGACGCGACCACCTCGACGCCGGTTCGGTCGCCTCGCCCTACCGCGAGACCGAGGCGATGGCCGACGGCTCCGATGCCATCGCGGACTGGCCGCTGCTGAACGCGCTCCTGAACACCGCGAGCGGCGCGAGCTGGGTATCGATCCACCACGGCGGCGGCGTGGGCATCGGCAGGTCGATCCACGCCGGACAGGTCACCGTCGCCGACGGCACGGCCCTCGCGGCAGAGAAGCTCGAGCGGGTGCTGACGAACGATCCCGGCACCGGTGTCATGCGGCACGTGGACGCCGGCTACGACCGCGCCGTCGAGGTGGCACGGGAGCGCGGCCTGAAGGTGCCGATGCTGTGAGCGCACTCCTTCTCACGGGCATCGGCGAGCTGACGACCAACGCCGTCGGCCTCGGCGACGACGCCGCCGATCCGCTCGGGACGATCGCGGACGCGGCGGTGCTGGTCGACGCCGGCCGTGTGGCCTGGGTGGGCCCGGCATCCGCGGCGACGCCCCCCGACACGGCGGAGGTCGTGGACGCGCGCGGCCGTGCCGCCCTGCCCGGCTTCGTCGACAGCCACACGCACCTCGTCTTCGGCGGCGACCGTGCCGACGAGTTCGCAGCGCGCATGGCAGGGTCGCCGTATGCCGCCGGTGGCATCCGTCGGACCGTCGCGGCCACGCGCGCGGCGACCGACGCGATTCTCCGGGAGCGCCTCGCCGGTTTCGTCGCCGAGCTGCACGCGCAGGGGACCACGACGTTCGAAGTGAAGACGGGCTACGACCTCACCGTTCGGGGCGAGGAGCGCCTCGCCGGACTGGCCGCAGAGGTCACGGACGAGGTGACATTCCTCGGGGCGCACGTCGTCCCGGAGGAGTACGCGGACGACCGCGACGCGTACGTGGACCTCGTCTGCGGGCCGATGCTCGCGGCCGTGCGTCCGCATGCTCGATGGATCGACGTCTTCTGCGAGACCGGCGCCTTCACCCCCGCCGAGACCGAGCGCATCCTGGCGGCCGGCATCGCAGCCGGGCTCGCGCCGCGCCTCCACGGGAATCAGCTCGGCGCGGGCTCCGGGGTGGCCCTCGCGGTCGCGGCGGGAGCGGCATCCGTCGATCACTGCACGTATCTGACGGACGCCGACGTCGCCGCCCTCGCGGCGTCGCAGACGGTGGCGACGCTTCTGCCGGGGGTGGAGTTCTCCACCCGGCATCCGTACCCCGACGCGCGGCGGCTCATCGACGCGGGGGTGACGATCGCCCTCGCGAGCGACTGCAACCCCGGCTCGAGCTTCACGAGCTCGATGCCCCTGATGATCGCCCTCGCGGTGCGCGAGATGGGGATGACGCCGGCCGAAGCGGTGTGGGCGGCGACGGCGGGGGGAGCGCGCGCGCTCCGCCGCGACGATGTCGGTCACCTCGGCGTCGGCGCGCGCGCCGATCTCGTGGTGCTCGACGCTCCCACCCGCGTGCACCTGGCCTATCGCCCGGGCGTTCCGATCGTGCGCGAGGTGTACCGGGGCGGCGAGCGGCTCGGCTGACGCACCTCTCCGGCGGTGGGTCAGCGCGGGCTGTCGAACGTCCAGGAGGCGGGGTCGACGGATGCCGCGACGTCCCAGTCGTCGGTGTCCCACCGGAACACCGCCACGGCGCAGGTCGGCATCGCGCCGATGTCGCCGCCCGAGAGGGTCTCGGCCAGCACGGTCATGCCGGGGTCGTGGGCGACGACGACGACCGACTGCGCGCCCGCGGTCGCCGCGGCCGCGAGGAGCGTCCGCGCGGGCGCGCCGTACAGCTCCTCGCGATCCTCGGCCGGGGTCCCCAGCGCCTCGGCGAAGGCCGCGGCCGTCGTGCGCGCGCGGAGCGCCGTCGAGGTGAGGATGACGTCGGCGCGGAAGCCGGACTCGGCCAGCCGCGCCGCGAGCACGGGAGCGTCGCGCCGCCCGCGGTCGTTCAGCGGACGATCGTGATCGTCGAGTCCGGGGTCGCCCCAGTCACTCTTGGCGTGCCGGACGAGCGCGAGCGTGATCACGCCCGCTCGCCGTCCGGACCGTCGTCACCGTGCGCAGGAGCGGGACCTGCCGGCCACGGCTCAGGCTCCGACTCGTCCGGCGGCGCCCACTCCGAGCCGGGCTCGCGCGCCGCGCCCGCCGCCTCGCGATGCTCGGGGTCGCCCGGCTCGACATCGCTCTGTTCGACATCGCTCGGCGCGACATCGGTCGGCTCGTGACCGGCCGAGGCTGTCGCGTCGACCGCGGCGCTCGCCGGGCGACGGGCCGCGCGCCCCGCCAGTCCGGTCAGCATCTCGAGCACGCAGAGCGCCGCCAGACGCACCGTGCGCCCGTCGGGCGCGTCCGCCTCGGCATCCACTTCGACGATGTCCGCCGAACGGACGCGCGGGTCGACCGTCAGGGCGCGCACGAGGGCGCGGAGCTCCCAGGCGGCGAGGCCGCCGGGAACGGATGCCGGACAGCCCGGCGCCACCGACCGGTCGCACACGTCGACGTCGACGTCGAGATGGATGATCGCACCGTCGCCGGCGCCCGCGATCTCGAGCGCCTGCGCGACGACGTCGTCCATGCCGCGACGGCTGAGCTCGTCGAGGGTCACGACCGTGATGCCGAGATCGGCGGCGCGCTGCGCGTACGCCGCGGAGTTCGCGAAGTCGGCGATGCCGATCTGGACGATGCGGCGAGGGTCCAGGCCGTCCTCGATGAGGCGCCGGACGGGGGAGCCGTTGGACTCGCCGTCGCGCAGGTCGAAGTGCGCGTCGATCGTGATGAGGCCGCTGGCCCGGGCGCCCTGCGCGGCCGCGTAGGTCACGGAGTTGTCGCCGCCGAGTGTCACGACGAGAGCGGACGATGCCAGCTCGCCCACACGCGACCGCAGGCGATCCTCGCCCTCGGGCCCGTCCGGGTCGTCGACGTCGCCCGCGTCGGCGATCCGCAGGATGTCGGTGAGATCGAGCGCGGGCGGCCCGACGAGCGTGGGGCTGAAGCGCCGCAGCGCGTCGCGGATCGCGCCGGGCGTGGCGTGCGCGCCGGTCGGCGACAGCGAGGTGCGGAAGGCCGGCGCACCGAGCAGCACCGCGTCGGCGGCGCCTTCCCAGTCGGGCCAGTCGCCGGCGCGCGGCCAGAGCGGGTCGTGCGAGAGGCGCGCCCCGGTGGACGGGTGCGGCTCGGTGGGCGAGGGCTGATCGTTCGACTCGGACATCAGCCGACGTACACCCATGCTGTGCGACCGCTCGCCAGCGTCACGGCGGTGCGGCGGTAGAGCGACACCTCGTATTCGTCGGCGGCGTCGAGTTCTTCGGAAGTGATGTGCAGGACCTTTCCCATGACTTTGTCGACGGGGTTCCCCGTCGCGCGGAGGACCGGATGGACCGACAGGCCCGAGACGTCGACGACGCGCGCGTCCTCGATCTCGACGTAGTCGATCGTGTACCCGGGCAGCACGTCGGAGTCGCCCGCGACGATTCTCCCGAACGTGTCTAGCTGCACCTCGGCGAACTGCAGGGTGCCGTAGGTGAACAGGAGCTCGCTCGCGTCTGCCACGGCATCAGGCTACCCCGCGGCGCTTCCCGCGGCGATGAGGCCTGCCGGTCCGGCGGAGGGGCTCAGCCGAGGAACGCGTGCGCGATCGCGAAGATCGCGACCCCCGCCAGCGCACCGACGATCGTGCCGTTCAGGCGGATGTACTGCAGGTCGCGGCCGACCATGAGCTCGATCTTCTCGGTCGTCTCGGCGGGGTCCCACTTCTCGACCGTGTCGGTGATGATCGAGGCGATGTCGTGGCGGTACCGGCCGACGAGGAAGACCGCGGCATCCGTGATGCGGTCGTCGACGCGCTGCTGCAGCGCCGGGTCCTCCGCGAGCCGTCCGCCGACCTCGGCGAGAGCCTCGGTCGCGCGCCGGCGCAGTCCGCTCTCGGGGTCGTCGAGTGCGCGGAGGAGGCCCGCCTTGGCGTTGTTCCACGCCTCGGTGGCGAGCTGTCGCACGCGCGGGCTGTCGAAGACCGCGCCCTTGGCATCCTCGAGGCGGCCGATCGTCTCGGGATCGTGCTGGAGGTTGTCGGCGAGCCGGGCGAGGTAGCGGTCGATGGCCGCGCGCGCGGGGTGGTCCGGGTCGGTCTGGACGGCGGCGACGAACTTGATGGCCTCGTTGTAGACGGTGTCGTCGACGAGCCGCATCGCGACCGACGGCACCCACGACGGCAGCCGCCGCGAGACGAGGCCCGTGAACGACTCGCGACCGGTCTGCAGCCACAGCGCGATGCTGTCGAACGCGAGGTCGACAGCGCCCCGATGCGCGTCGGCGTCGACGACGCGGTCGAGCCAGGCGCCGACCGTCGGTCCCCACTCGGGGCTCAGCAGGTGCTCGCGGGCGAGGTCGCCGATGAGGTCCTGCACCTCGTCGTCCGAGAGGGCGTGCAGGATGCCGGTGGCCATCGTCGCGCCCTCGGCGGCCACCCATTCGGCGTTGGCGGGCACACGCAGCCACTCGCCCGCCTTCTGGGCGATGGCGGTCGACTGGAGCTTCTCGCGGACGACCTCGCCGTCGAGGAAGTTCGTCTCGACGAACTCGCCGAGGCTCCGGCCGATCTCGTCCTTGCGCCGCGGGATGATCGCGGTGTGCGGGATGGGGATCCCGAGCGGATGCCGGAAGAGCGCCGTCACGGCGAACCAGTCCGCGAGCGCGCCGACCATGCCGCCCTCGGCGGCGGCCCGCACGTACGAGAGCCAGGGGTAGCGGTCCTCGAGCGCGAAGGCGACGACGAACAGGACCGCCATGAAGACGAGGGCGCCCAGCGCCACGCCCTTCATGACGCGCAGGCCGCGACGACGCTCCTGGTCTGCGGGGCTCAGCAGCGACGTCGGGGTGCGGACCATCCCGCTATGTTCGCACGCGCGCGCCGATCGCGGGAACGGCGGGCACCGCCGCGCGGCGTATCCTGGCGGCGTGATCGACGACATCCAGAAGCGCGCCCTGCACCGCACGAGCATCCTCGAAGGCCAGATCCGCGGGCTCGCGAGGATGATCGAGAACGAGGACTACTGCATGGACATCATCGGTCAGTCGCGGGCCATCCAGAGGGCGCTCGCCTCGCTCGACAAGCTGCTGATCGAGAACCATCTGCGCACCCACGTCGCCCACATGTTCGAAAGCGGTGGCGCCGAGCGCGAGCAGGCCGTCGCCGAGCTCCTGCGCGCCTACGACTTCGAGGGACGCTGACCAGTCAGACGGAGCGGCTCGGGTGCAGGCTCACGAGGGAACGGGCCCGAGCCACGCCGTCGCCACCGTGCTGTGCGCCGACTCCGGGTCGGACGGGTGGAACATCCCCGCCAGCACGTCGCGATAGAGACGGCTCAGCTCGTTGCGGGTGAAGTAGGACGATCCGCCCGCGACGAGCATCGCCTCGTCGACGACCTGCTTCGCCGTCGTCACCGCCCGGTGCTTCACGCCGCTGAGCTTTGCGAACCACAGCGGGCCGTGGTCGGCGAGCGTGTCGACGTCGCGACTGAGCGTCTCGATCTGGGGCAGCATCGCGTCGTAGGCGAGCGCCATCTCGGCGATACGCCAGCGGATGTCGGGATCGTGGGCGTACGGGGCGCCCGTGCGCTTCGACGTCCGCGACGCGGCGGCCGAGACGGCGAGGTCGAGCGCGCGCCGCGCGATCCCCGTGTAGACGGATGCCAGGAGCAGTTCGAACACGCTGAAGATGCCGAAGACGAGGGGATCGGGCTGCGGCCCCGGAGCGATCCGGCGGACGACCCGGTCAGCCGGCGCGACGGCGCCGTGGAGCTCGGTGGTGCGGGACTGCGTGCCGCGCATGCCGACGGTGTCCCAGTCGTCCCGCGTGACGACGGCATCTGTCCGCGGCACGAAGGCGTAGACCATCTGCGGTCCGTCGGGGCTCGTCGTGTCGAGGCCATGGAGGCCGAGCTGCGTCCACACCGGAGCGAGGGAGGTGAAGATCTTGGTGCCGGTGAAGGCGTAGCCGCCGCCCGGCAGGGGCGACGCCTCGGTGTCGCTGCCGAAGAGCACGAGGTCGTTGCCCGCCTCGCTGATGCCGAAGGCGAAGACCTCGCCGGCGGACGCGCCCTCCTGCACGAAGCGGAGCGTGTCGATGCCGCGATCGTCCAGCACCTTCGCGACGCCTGTCCACACGAGGTGCATGTTGACCGCGAGCGCGGTCGCGGGTGCCGCGGTCGCGAGGCGCTGCTGGAGCACCGACACCTCGGCCAGGCCCAGACCCGCGCCCCCGAGCCGGGCGGGCACGAGCGCGGCGAGATACCCCGCGTCGCGGAGGTCTGCCAGATCGTCGTCGGGGAAGACATTGTCGGCGTCGACGGATGCCGCCCGCGCGCGGATGCGCTCCAGGAGATCGTCGGGAAGGAGGTCGGTCGGATCGAACGTCACCGTTCCATTGTGCTCCCGTCGCTGTGCGGCGGCGCGGTCCCCGGCCCCGTTCGGGCGCGGCGGCCCGCCGGTCCCCGCGCGCGGGGGAGGATGGTCGCATGATCTCGACCGACCTCGCCGCGGCGCTCCGGGCCGCGGGGCTCGTCTGGCATCCGTCCTCGGGCGACCGGTTCCAGCTCGACGAGCCGGAGTTCGAGGCGGACGTCTTCACCGTGAGCGAGATGACGATCGAGCCGCGCGCCTACCCGACGGGCACGATCCTCGCCTTCAACGGGACGACCGAGTGGGCGCTCGACTCGGTCGCGCTCGAGGACGCCCTGTGGCTGCCGCGCGAGGACCAGCTGCGCGAGCTCCTGCGCGGCTCGTTCCGGTCGCTGCGACGCCTCGCCGACACCCACGTCGTCGAGATCCGGCTGGGCGACCAGGCGGCGACCTTCGAGCATCCGCAGCCCGAGGACGCGTACGCCCTCGCCGTGCTGGCGCTCCTCGAGCGGATCGCCTGAGGAGCGCGCGGCCGTCAGGCGATCGCGGCGAACAGCTGCCGCAGGGTCTCCTCGGGGGCGTCGCGGTGCGGCGAGTGGCCGGCGCCCGGGACCACCGACATCGTGACGGCGGGGTTGCGGCGCACCTCGTCGGCCAGGTCGCCGGTGAACAGCGAGTACACCGCGGGGTCGGCGCCGAGCACGTGCGTGGGGACGGTGAGGCGCGCGGCGGCGTCGCGGACGTCCCACGGGGTGTTCTGCGTGCCGGTCTGCTCGACGGCCCAGCGGCTCGCCTGCTGCGCCGCGAGCGACTTCAGCTCGATGTCCTGCGGATGCCAGTGCGGGTGCTCCGCCCGCACGGCGGCCTGCGACGTGTCGGCGAAGGCCTGCTCCTGACCGGCGCTCACGGCGGCACGGTCGTCGTCGGAGAGGTGGATGCCCGGGTCGACGAGGACCAGCCGTCGCGTCCACGCCGGGTCGGCGGCGCTCGCGACCGTCGCCGCCGCACCGCCCAGGGAGTGGCCGATCACGAGGTCCCATCCGCGCGCACCGGTCGCGCCGGGGAGCGTCCGGCCGACATCGGCGGCGTACGCGGCGATCGTGTAGTCGAGCGCGCGCGGCGCGGTGCCGTGGCCGCGGAGGTCGACCGCCGTCGCGTGCCAGCCGGCATCCGCGAGGGCCGCGCCGAACCGCCACATGAGCGCGCCGCTCGAGCCGAGGCCGTGGATGAGGAGGGCACGGCGCGACGCGTCGGCCGGTCCCCAGGCGAGCCGGGGGAGGGTGAGGGGAGCGGGCATGCGCCCAGCCTAGGGCGGGCGCGAGCCCCCGGTGCGGGCCCGCGCTTCCCCGGGGCGAGGACGTCAGGTGATGACGGGGACGGGCTCGGTGTCGGGGATCGGGCTGACATCGCGGTTGCGCAGATCGGGGAAGCCGCGCACGCACGTGGCGGCGACGATGGCGCCGAGGATCGCGAAGATCGCCGCAGCCCAGTACGCGCCCACCTCGCCGACGCCGTCGATGAGGAACCCGGCGACCGCCGACCCGGCGGCGGCGCCGATGAGCTGGCCCGTGCCGATCCAGCCGTACGCCTCGGCCGTCTCGCTGAACTTCACGCTGGCGCTCGTCATGGCGAACATGACCGCGAGGGCGGGGGCGATGCCGATCCCGGCGACGAAGAGCGAGGCGCCGATCCACCAGAAGGAGAGGGAGAAGACGGTCGCCGACAGACCGACGGCGACGACGGCGAAGCGCCGCGCCATCGCCCACGGCCCGATGGGGATGTGCCCGAACGACAGACCGCCCGCGAGGCTCCCGATCGAGAAGATCGCGAGCACGAGACCGGCCTCGAGACCGCCGTGCCCGAACGTCGCCACGACGCCGGCCTCGACGGCCGCGCAGGCGCCGATGAGGAGGAAGCCCGTGACGGTCGCGAGCAGCACGACGGGCTTGGCGAGCACCTTGCCGAAGGCGCGGCGGCTGCGCGGGATCCGCACCCTGCCCACCTCCGGCGACAGGATGAACCACGCTCCGCCGCCCACGAGGATCGCGACGATCATGAGGAGGCCGGGAATCGTGCCCGCCTGCGTCGCGACGATCGTGATGAGCACCGGCGCGAGGATCCAGATGATCTCCTGGAGGCTCGCATCCAGGGAGAAGAGCGGGGTGAGCTGCCGGGAGTTCACGATCTTCGGATAGATCGTGCGGACGGCCGACTGGACGGGCGGGGTCGAGAGCCCGGCGATCATCCCGAACACCATGTAGCCCACGAGGTGCATGGGCACGAGCGCGAGCACGAGGATCGCCCCCGCGCACACCGCCGTCGTCAGGGTGAGGACGCGCCGCATGCCCCAGACGCCCATCCACCGGCTCGTCACCGGTCCCGAGACGGCCTGACCGATCGAGGCGGCGGCCAGCACCAGCCCGGCGGCGCCGTACGAGCCCGTCTGCCGCTCGACGTGGAGCAGGATCGCCAGGCTCGTCATGCCGTTGGGGAACCGGGCCGTCAGCTGCGCCGCGATGATGCGTGCGACCCCGGGGGTGCGAAGGAGATCCCGGTAGCCAGCCACCCCTCCACGCTACCGACCCCGACGACACGCCGCGACACGCCGGACCATGCTTTCCACAGCCGGATCCGATGTCGGAGGACGCTCCTACCGTGTCGCCTGTGGACAGATCCGGGAGGCCCTCGCGAAATGCGCGTGATTCAGGGATTTTCCAGGTTCGGAGTCGGGTGACCGGTTGTGGATGAATCGGTGGACAACCTGTGTTGTATCGGGGGAGAGCGGTGGAAAACTACACGGATGTAACTACTATCCCTTGTGGTTGCCCCCAATGTCCGTACCCATATGTAGTATTGGACTCCCGGCGGGGGCACCGTCGGAACACACCAGGTTTTTGAGAGGGGAAAGGCGGATCACCATGGCGATCACGGTCTACACGAAGCCGTCCTGCGTTCAGTGCAATGCGACCTACCGGGCGCTGGACTCGAAGGGCATCGACTACCAGATCCTCGACCTGTCGGAGGACCCGGCAGCGCTCGAGCACGTCAAGTCGCTCGGCTACCTGCAGGCCCCGGTCGTCGTCACCGACGAGGACCACTGGTCGGGCTTCCGTCCCGACAAGATCGACGAGCTGGCCTCCCGGCTGGCGTAACCCTTCGGCATCGCTCAGGAACCCGGGCGGAGGTGCGCGTCGCATGCTGACAGCCACACACGCACCGCTGCTCGTCTACTTCTCGAGCGTGTCGGGCAACACGGCGCGTTTCATCGAGAAGCTCGGGATGCCGGCTCTCCGCCTGCCGCTTCACGCCTCCGACCCCGCCCTGGTGGTGGACGAGCCGTTCGTGCTCGTGACGCCCACCTACGGCGGGGGTCAGGGGCGCGGCGAGGAGAAGGGCGCGGTCCCCAAGCAGGTCATCCGCTTCCTCAACGACGAGGCCAACCGGTCCCTGCTGCGCGGAGTCATCTCCGCGGGAAACACCAACTTCGGCGACGCCTTCTGCGCCGCCGGGGACATCATCAGCCGCAAGTGCCACGTGCCGCACCTGTACAAGCTGGAACTGTTCGGCACGCAGGACGACGTCGATCGGGTGACCGACGGATTGGAACGATGGTGGAAGCTGCAGTGACCGACACGACCTTCAAGACCGATGAGCGGTTCGAAGGACTCGACTACCACGCGCTGAACGCGATGCTGAACCTGTACGGCGCGGACGGCAAGATCCAGTTCGACGCCGACAAGCGCGCCGCGCGGGAGTACTTCCTGCAGCACGTGAACCAGAACACGGTGTTCTTCCACTCCCTCAAGGAGCGCCTGGACTACCTGGTGGAGAAGGAGTACTACGAGGGCGCCGTCCTCGACAAGTACTCGTTCGAGTTCATCCAGCGCCTGAACGACCGCGCCTACGGCGCCAAGTTCCGCTTCGAGACCTTCCTCGGCGCGTTCAAGTACTACACGAGCTACACGCTCAAGACCTTCGACGGCAAGCGCTACCTCGAGCGCTTCGAGGACCGCGTCGTCATGACCGCGCTCGGGCTCGCCGACGGCGACGAGAAGCTCGCCGAGCAGCTCGTCGACGAGGTCATCTCCGGCCGCTTCCAGCCGGCCACGCCCACGTTCCTCAACACCGGCAAGGCCCAGCGCGGCGAACTCGTCTCCTGCTTCCTGCTGCGCATCGAGGACAACATGGAGTCGATCGCCCGCGGCATCAACTCCGCGCTGCAGCTCTCCAAGCGCGGCGGCGGCGTCGCGCTCCTCCTCTCGAACATCCGCGAGGCGGGCGCCCCGATCAAGCAGATCGAGAACCAGTCCAGCGGCATCATCCCCGTGATGAAGCTTCTCGAAGACAGCTTCAGCTACGCGAACCAGCTCGGCGCACGTCAGGGAGCCGGGGCGGTGTACCTCAACGCCCACCACCCCGACATCATGAAGTTCCTCGACACCAAGCGCGAGAACGCCGACGAGAAGATCCGCATCAAGACGCTGTCGCTCGGCGTCGTCGTGCCCGACATCACGTTCGAGCTCGCCAAGAACGACGAGGACATGTACCTATTCTCGCCGTACGACGTCGAGAAGGTCTACGGCGTGCCCTTCGGCGACATCTCGGTCTCCGAGAAGTACCGCGAGATGGTCGACGACTCCCGCATCAAGAAGACGAAGATCAAGGCGCGCGACTTCTTCCAGACGATCGCCGAGATCCAGTTCGAGTCGGGCTACCCGTACATCATGTTCGAGGACACGGTGAATCGGGCGAACCCCATCAAGGGCCGGATCAACATGTCGAACCTGTGCTCCGAGATCCTGCAGGTCAACACGCCGACGACGTACAACGAGGACCTCTCGTACGGGCAGATCGGCAAGGACATCTCCTGCAACCTGGGCTCGATGAACATCGCGCTCGCGATGGACGGCAAGGACCTCGCCGGCACCGTCGAGACCAGCATCCGTGCGCTCACCGCGGTCAGCGACCAGAGCCACATCCGCTCGGTCCGCTCCATCGAGGACGGCAACGACCGCTCGCACGCCATCGGTCTCGGCCAGATGAACCTGCACGGCTACCTCGCCCGCGAGCACGTCCGCTACGGCTCCGAAGAGGGCTTGGACTTCACGAACATCTACTTCTACACGGTCCTGTTCCACGCGCTGCGCGCCTCGAACAACATCGCGATCGAGCGGAAGACGACGTTCGACGGCTTCGCCGACTCGACCTACGCGTCGGGGGAGTTCTTCGACAAGTACATCGAGCAGGAGTGGGTGCCCCAGACCGAGAAGGTCAAGGAGCTCTTCGCCGGCATCCACATCCCGACGCAGGAGGACTGGACCGCGCTGAAGGCGTCGATCCAGGCGCACGGCATCTACAACCAGAATCTGCAGGCCGTGCCGCCGACCGGCTCGATCTCGTACATCAACAACTCGACGAGCTCGATCCACCCGATCGCGTCGAAGATCGAGATCCGCAAGGAAGGCAAGATCGGCCGCGTCTACTACCCGGCGCCGTTCATGACGAACGACAACCTCGAGTACTACGAGGACGCGTACGAGATCGGCTACGAGAAGGTCATCGACACGTACGCCGCGGCGACGCAGCACGTCGACCAGGGCCTGTCGCTCACGCTGTTCTTCAAGGACACCGCCACCACGCGCGACATCAACCGCGCGCAGATCTACGCCTGGCGCAAGGGCATCAAGACGATCTACTACATCCGCCTGCGTCAGCTGGCGCTCGAGGGCACCGACATGTCCGAGTGCGTCTCCTGCATGCTCTGAGCCTTCGGCACTGCGTATCGACTCGCTTCGCTCGCTCAACGACCGAAATCCCAAGGACTGAGAAATGACCCCCGAACCGCTCAAGCTCGTCGACCACGTGCAGGCGATCAACTGGAACCGCATCCAGGACGACAAGGACCTCGAGGTCTGGAACCGTCTCGTGAACAACTTCTGGCTGCCAGAGAAGGTGCCGCTGTCCAACGACATCCAGTCGTGGAACACGCTCACCCCCGAGGAGCAGACCCTCACGATGCGGGTGTTCACCGGCCTCACGCTGCTGGACACCATCCAGGGCACCGTGGGCGCCGTGTCGCTCATCCCCGATGCGATCACCCCGCACGAGGAGGCCGTCTACACGAACATCGCGTTCATGGAGTCGGTGCACGCGAAGAGCTACTCGTCGATCTTCTCGACGCTGTGCTCGACGCCCGAGATCGACGACGCGTTCCGCTGGTCGGTCGAGAACCCGAACCTGCAGCGCAAGGCGCAGATCGTCATGGACTACTACCGGGGCGATGAGCCGCTCAAGCGCAAGGTCGCCTCGACCCTGCTCGAGTCGTTCCTCTTCTACTCGGGGTTCTACCTGCCGCTGTACTGGTCGTCGAAGGCCAAGCTGACGAACACGGCCGACATCATCCGCCTCATCATCCGCGACGAGGCCGTGCACGGCTACTACATCGGCTACAAGTTCCAGAAGGGCCTCGAGAAGCTCACCGAGGCGGAGCGCGACGAGATCAAGGACTACACGTTCTCGCTCCTCTACGAGCTCTACGACAACGAGGTGCAGTACACGCAGGACCTCTACGACGGCGTCGGCCTCACCGAAGA
>Ga0160435_1000051_pt1 | contig 88415 bp, 76 predicted proteins | sample HID1973K_E0MG_FD_108213 | JGI IMG/M metagenome (GOLD analysis project Ga0160435, IMG submission 108213) | Enriched mosquito-associated microbial communities from UW Madison campus, WI, USA - HID1973K_E0 MG | ecosystem: Host-associated > Arthropoda: Insects > Digestive system > Unclassified ...
GAAGGGCACGACCTGGGAAGGCGGCGTGCGCGTGCCGCACCTGGTCAAGTGGCCGGCGAAGATTCCGCCGCGCAGCGTGTCCAACGAGGTGCAGACCCACGAGGACGTGTTCGCCACGCTGGCTGCGGCCGCTGGCCTGCCGGACCTCAAGGAGAAGTTGGTGAAGGGCCACACCCTCAATGGCACCAAGTTCAAGGTGCACCTGGACGGTTTCAACAACCTCGATCACTGGATCGGCGAGTCGCCCAAGTCCGCGCGCCGCGTGGTCTATTACTACGACGAAACCGACCTGATGGCCATTCGCGTGGACAACTGGAAGATGCACATCGGTGTCAAGCGCGAAGGCAGCTGGTGGGACCAGAAGTACTATCCCAGCGTGCCCTACGTGTTCAACCTGCGCATGGACCCGATGGAGAAGATGGACCCGCAGTCGCACGAGTGGGGCTACATCGGCCGCAAGTTCTTTGCCTCCAAGCTGTGGGCGCCCACCGCCGGCGGCCCGTTCATCGCCGAGCACTTGAAGAGCCTGATGGACTTCCCGCCGTCGCAGGGCGCCGACACCCTCAGCATGAAGAAGGCGCTGGAAGAGGCGCAGCGGAAGATGGAGAACCCGCACGGCAGCAGTAACTGATCGATGTTTGTCGGTGCGGCGGCCTGCTCGGGCCGCCGCGCTCTCCCTCGCTGCCCTTGAGGAGGGCCCGCCATGACTACAGAGCCGTCACCCACCGCACCGGCCTCCAGCTCGCTCGCCAACGACCTGGCGCGCGGCCGTACCCACCTCGGCAACGAGCGCACCCACCTGGCCTACCTGCGGACGACGGTGTCGCTGATCGGCTTCGGCATCACCATCAACCGCTTCAGCATGTACCTGATCCAGAGCGATGGCGGGCCCAAGGGCAGCCATTGGCTGCTGCGCGATGCCGGCAATGCCGGCCTGGGCATGGTGGTGCTGGGGCTGCTGCTGTTGATCTGGTCGTTGGCGCGCTACTGGAAGGTCAGCAACGACATCGAACGTGGCGTGATCGTGCCGCGCCACAAGGCCACGATCTTCTTCACCCTCGGACTGTTGCTGCTCGGCGGGCTGACCGCGTTGTGGCTGTTTATCGAGCGCTGAGTGCTTCGCCTCACTTCGGGTAAAGCAGTGTCACCGTGAAGCGCAGGCCCCAGTCGGGGCCGCCGTCGGGCTTTTCCAGGTACGCGCGTACCCCGCCCTGGTAGCTGATCATCTGGCTGCCGAGCTTGGATATCTTCGAGTAACCGATATTCAACGGCACCGTCCACTGGTTGGCTTTCCAGTCGTAGGTGGACTCCAGGTTGAAGGTCAGCGTGCGCCCACCGGTAAACGCGCGCGACAGGAACGGCTGCACGAAGGTGGAACTGATGTCGGCGCGATGGCTGCCGACGCCGCCGATGTCGGAAATATGGTTGAGCAGCGCGCCATAGGTCCAGCCATGTTCCTGTTTGAGCAATACCAGGGTCGGGCCGGCGCCCCAGGTATCGGCGCCGAGGTCGTCGGTGCCGGTGGGAATCAGCAACGCCGGGCCCACGCCCCAGATGAGGCCACCGGCGGTGGCCTGCTTCGGCGAGAAGAAGAAGCTCTGGGTGATGTCGCCCAGCCCGGCCTGGTCGGTGCCGGGGACGACGTCTTCCTGGTAGATCACTGGCAGGATGGTGCGGGAGATGACGTTCCAGTGTTCGGAGATCGAGAACGGCGCCACCGGCTGGATGTTCAGCGTATGCCGGTAGCCGTTGTCGCCGTAGGTCTCGTCGTAGTTGTACTGCAGCGGCACGCTGATCAGCGCCGCGACCGGGTTGGAGAGCTTCTTGGCCAGTTCGTCGGCATCGTGGGACTGGGCCAGGGCGACTGCGGGCAGGCTGGCGACAGCGAGTACCGCACTGAGGCGAAAGATGAGCATGCGGGTACTCCGTTGCATTGGAAGGCGGCCTTTCATCCCGGCGACGTCGGCTGCATGCTGCGTTGCAGGTCGAGCATCGGCTCCTGCGGCACGTTGGTGATGCCGGTGCTGGGACGGTCGAGATCAACCACCAGGCCCACCGCCAGCGCGAACAGCAGCAGCAACAGTGCGGTCGCCTTGGGTTGGCGCGCACGCTCGTAGCCGACCAGGCCCGCGGCGAGCACCGCGAACAACACCAAGAGCCGAAGGATCCGCGGCGGGATATGCGCCTGGCGCGTGGCCATCCGTTCCGCCGCCAGGTCGATCGAGTCATTGGTGGTACTGATCACCAGCGAGGCGCGCGGTGTGTCCTGGAAGCCGGCGGTCGCCGCCGTCATCGTCGACCACAGCTCCGTCTGCAGTGCTGCGGTCTGCTGGTAGCGGGCCAGCTCTTCCTTGGAGGTACGGGCCTCGCCAAACGCGACGCGCGCATCGACATAGCGGCGCAGCACGTCCTGCATGCGCGCGCGGTCGGCCGGGGCAAGCAGGTCGGTGCGCAACCAGGTGGTGCCCAGTGCGTTGGCTTCCTTGACCACCAGCTCGCGGCGGCTGTCGTAGCGGCTCAGCGCCAGCGAAAAGGTGAAGCCGATCAGCAGCGCCAGCAGGCCCAGCACCGAGTTCATCGCGAACGAATCGCGATCCGGAGCCGCTTCAGTGGTTTCGCCACGCAGCATCTGTGCGCGGGCATCGTGCCGGCGGCGCAGGTACATGCCGGCCCGCTGCGAAACCAGCAACAACAGGTAGAACAGCAGGGTCAGTAGGTACAGTGGAAGCGATGAGAAGCTGTCGGCCATCGTGGAGTGCCATGCCGGTCACGCCGAAGCGCGGTGCCGGGTCCGGGGTCCGTGGGGAGGAGGCTCCAGCATCGGCCGGCGCCCCGGACGCTTCATCGGTAAATGACGCAGAGGCCTTCCAGTACTTCTACTGGAGACGCCAGTGTGGCGTCCGTTTCAGCTCGCGCGTTGGCGTACGCCGGCGGTGGCCAGGCTAGCCAGGGCATCCAACAGTTGCGTGAGTCGATAGGGCTTGGTCAGGAACACCGTGCCCTCTGGCAGAGGACCGAGCTCGCTTCGTGGGTAGCCCGACGTCAGCAGCACCTGCATCCCGGGGTAACGCTGGCGCACGCGCTCGGCCAATTCAATGCCCGACATGCCGTTGGGCATGGCCACGTCGCTGCAGATGACGTCGAATTCGCCCTGCTCCAGCTTGACCAGGGCGTCGCGTCCGTCGACGGCGGTGGTCACCTGGTGGCCCATCAGCTCCAGGGCTTCGCAGATGACCCGACGCAGATCGGTGTCGTCTTCGACCAGGAGGATTCGTTGTTGATCCATCACTACTCCGTGCCCCGCTACTCCGACACCGGGAATGACAACCGGATCGTCGTGCCTACTGCCACTTCGCTCGATATCCGCACGAAGCCCCCTGATTGCGCAAGAAAACCATACACCTGGCTCAACCCCAACCCACTGCCCTTGCCGATGTCCTTGGTGGTGAAGAACGGCTCGGCGGCGCGGGCCAGGACATCGGGCGTCATCCCGTGCCCGGTGTCGGCGACCTCAATATACGCGTATTCCCGCTCGGCCACTTCGGTCAGGCTGGGCGGCCTGTCCTGCGCCAGCCCGGTGCGGATCTCGATCACCCCGCCGCCGGGCATCGCATCGCTGGCGTTGACGATCAGGTTCAGCACCGCCGCCTCCAGCTGGGTCTCGTCCACGCTCACCAGCGGCAGGCCCTCGGCCAGGGACAGGTGGCAGGAGGTGCTGGGGCCGCACGCCCGCCGGTAGAGGTCGGCCGAACGGTTCATCAGCTCGCTGAGCGAGTGCAGGTCCGGGGACAGGGTCTGGGCGCGGGCGAAGGACAGCAGCTGCCGGGTCAGCAAGGCGCCGCGGTCGGCCGCGCGCTGGGCGGTTTCCATCAGGCCGGTGACGCGGTTGTCGTCCTTGACCCGAAGCGTCGCCAGGTCCAGCGAATTGATGATGATGCCAAGCAGGTTGTTGAAGTCATGGGCGATGCCCAGGGTGAGCTTGCCGACCGCCTCCATGCGCTGGGAGGCGATCATCGCCTGTTGCGCGTGCTCGAGGTTGCGCTGGGCTTCGTAGCGTTCGGTGATGTCGCGGGTGATCTTGGCAAAGCCGATCAGCTGGCCGTTGTCGTAGATCGAGTCGATCACCACGCTGGCCCAGAAACGCGTTCCGTCCTTGCGCCGGCGCCAGCCTTCGCCGGCAAAGCGGCCTTCGGCGCGGGCGATGGCCAGGTTGCGCTCGGGCAGGCCGGCGTCGATGTCGTCGTCGGTATAGAACATCCGGTAGTGCTGGCCGATCACCTCGGCCGCGGCGTAGCCCTTGATGCGCTCGCCACCGGCATTCCAGCTGCGGATGCGGCCGTCGGGATCAAGCATGTAGATGGCGTAGTCGATGACGCCGTCGATCAACAGGCCAAGCTGCCGCAGGTCGTCGTCCAGCGGCCGTGACCGCGCTGGACGTGAGGCTTCTTCAGACATCTGTTTGTCCTTACTCCCTGCGAGGCCTGGTTGCCCCGCCCTATCCCACGCTGTTCGATGTGCCAAGACGGTGAAGGCCCCGTGCCGGTGCCTTGGCGAGCGCGTGAAGATAGCAGACTGCGCGCGCACGTGTTGTGCGCCCGCGCGATGTCCATCAAGTTCCCGGGAGCCGTCGCCCAGAGGCCTTCGGCAGCGAACGGAGCCGTACACTGCGCTGCAACGCACACCGGCTTTCAGTGGTGTGCGCGTCGATCATTTCAGCGGCGCTTGCGCCTGCGCATAGGTGCCTACTGCCTCGCCCTTGCCGATCACATGACCCTTGGCTGCCGCCAACAGCTGATCACGCGTCGCGCCCGGGGGCAGATCGAGCGGGGTATCCAGCGCGAGCACCTGGAAATGGTAGTGGTGCGGCGGGTCACCGACCGGCGGGCGCGGGCCGTAGTACCCGATCGAACCGCGCGAGGTAGCACCCTGCATGATGCCCGCGGGCTCGGTGATGCGCATCTGTTCGGGCAGGCCCTCGGGCAAGCCGGTGAGATCGCCCGGAATGTTCCAGGCGACCCAATGTACGAACGGCGTGATCGGCTTCGAATCGGGGTCTTCGACGATCAAGGCGTAGCTGCGCGCGCCCGGCACCGCCTGCCAGGAGACCGCGGGCGAAACGCCGTCGTAGTATTCGCTATGCCGCGGCGGGATACGGCCATCGGCGGCGAAACCGCCACTGGTGACCTGCATCGCCGGGGCATCACCGACGCGCTGCAGCAGCAAGGGCACACCGTTGCCCTGGTTCACCTGCGCTTGCAAAGGCGCGGCCGGCACTTTGGGCGGGTTGGCTTTGGCGGCGCCCTCGCCGTAGCTGACGCGGTAGATCACGCCGTTGGCGTCGTCACCTACCAGCAGTGCGCCACCAGGCGTCATCGCCAGGCCCACGGGCCGTGCGATATGCCCGCGCCCTTCCTCTACCAAAAAGCCTGCCAGGAAAGGCTCGAAGGCGACGGACTTGCCCTGGTCGTAGCGGATGCGCACCACTTCATAGCCGGAAGCGGGCTTGCGGTTCCAGGAGCCGCGCATGGTGACAAACGCATCGCCCCGGTATTCCCTGGGGAAACTGTTGCCGGTGTAGAACAGCATCTGCATCGGCGCGGCATGGGCGGTGTAGCCCAGGACCATCGGCTCGCTGATGGCGGCCCATTGCGCCTTGGTGAGTTCGCCCGGCGGGGTGCTTTGCGGATTGAGCCCGCCCTCGCCCCAAACGTGCGGCCAGCCATATTGCTTGCCTTTCACGATGTGGTTGAGTTCTTCCGGTTGTACGTTGTCGCCGAGGAAGTCGATGCCGTGGTCCATGCCCCAGAGTTCACCGCTGGCCGGATCCCAGGCAAAACCAATCGTGTTGCGCAGGCCGCTGGCGAAGATCGTGCGCGACTTGCCGTCGGGCGATACGCGCAGCAGGGTGGCGTGCTCCGGGTTGGTCTCGTTGCAGGCGTTGCAGGAAGAACCCACGCTGACATAGAGCATGCCGTCCGGGCCGAAGGCAAGCGTGCGGTTGGGATGCTGGCCGCCGTCGGGCAGGTCTCCCAGTAACAGGACCGGCTCGTCGAGGCTGCCGTCGGCCTGGATCTTGGAGCGGAAGATTTCCTTGGCGGTGGCCAGGTAAAGCGCGCCTTCGTGGATCGCCAACCCGTGCACGCCGGCCCTGCGTGCCACTACTTGCGGCGGTGCGTCGAGTTGGCCGTCCTCGTTGCGATCGCGCAGCAGCAGCACATCCCCCTGCTCGCGTCGCGACGCGTAGATATCGCCGATGGGCGCGACCACCAGGATGCGAATATTCTTCAGCCCGGTGGCGAGTGGCTTGACCGCGAACCCCGCCGGCACCTTCAGCGCGGCGACGGCCTGCTCGCTGGCCGGGCGCTTGTCCGGCTTGAAGGTGTGGACTTGCGCGCCTACGTCGGTGCCATCGCCTTGTTGCGCCAATGCCGGGAAAGCGAGCAGGCAGGCGGCGGCCAGTAGGCAGGGGCGCAGGATCATGGTCGTGCTCCAGGTCTGGAATGAAGGGATAGCCAGAGCATCGACATCCACCGGTAAGGACGCGCGAACTGCGCGAGAATGCGCCGTGATGGCGCTGCCCTACTCGGCCGGCGCGGCCTGGACCGAGGCGTCGAGTGCGGCGAGGAAATCACTGAACCCGCCCACCGCGCGTGCCGAGCGCCGCGCACTGGTGGTCACGCAGGGGTCGCCACGCCGGGCGATGACGAACCCCGCGGCGGCCAACTGTCGGACCAATGCGACGTCTTCGCCGCAGGCCAGGTTTTGAAAGCCGCCGGCCGCGCGGTACGCAGCGGCGCTGCAACCGAGATTGGCGCCATGCACGTGCGGATGCTCGTCCTGGGCTGGCTCCCAGCATTCGAAGGCGCGCCGGGTGGCGGCGCAATAGCCGCGCCAATCAGCCACGCGCACCGGGCCACAGAACACCTCGGCGCCGCAGTGCAGTTGGCCTGCCAGCCAGTGCGGCGGCACCCGGGTGTCTGCATCGGTGTTGGCCAGCCAACGCGCGCCGCGGGCCAACGCCGCCTCGGCTGCGGCCGCGCGCGCCGCACCTACGCCAGCGTCGCTGGTCACTGCGGTCGCGTTCCAACGGGCCGCGATCTCGGCCGTGGCATCGGTGCAGCGATCAAGTGCGACGACGATCTCCACCGCCTCGCCCCGCAGCCTCGGATCCAGCGCGGCTTCACGCACCGAGCGCAAGCAGTGACCGATGCGGCGTGCTTCGTTGTGCGCGGGAATCAGTACCGCGATCATGCCAGGCCCTCGCGTTGGGCCACACTCGCGCCGGGCCACCAGGCCTGTAACGACAGGTCCGCATCCAGGTAGGCATGCGTCGGCACCATCTCCAGCGCATCGGCGAGCACCCGGTGGATATGCTCGGCCGTGTGCAGCCGCCCTTCAAAGGGGTGTCGCCAGTGGCAGGCCACCAAACCACCGTCGGTTTCCAACGAACCCGCGAGCTGGCGCGCGGTCGACTGAAGCGCGGCTTCTTCCAGGTAGTACCCGACTTCGCTGAAGACGATCAGGTCGAAGCGGCCCGGCGGCCACTGCTGCGGTTGTCGCGAGCATTCGAAGGTCAGGTTCGGCATCGTGCCGCCGGCCTCGGCCTGGGCGATTGCACGCGCCGATACGTCTGTGCCGAGGACCTGCTCGCAACGCGCTGCCAGCTGGCGCGATAACGCACCTGTGCTACATCCGATTTCCCAGGCACGACCCAGGCGCGGTCGTGGCAGCATCGCCAGCAGCAGGTCGCGCTTGCGCTGCTCGTACCAACGGCTGGCGTAGCCGAAGGGATCGGGATGGCGGTAAAGGGTGTCGAAGTCCAGGCTCATGCGCGCAGGAACACTTCGAAAGGTCGGTGGAAACGCGCCAGCACCGAAGGCGGCAGCACCGGATTGGCAACCACCGGCAAGGCTTCTCCGGTTTGCGTGGCAAAGCAGCGCAAGGCGGCGGCCTTGCGCTCGCGGCTGGCCGGACCGAGCGCGTAACGGTGGACCGCGCCCCCAAACGGGCGCCCCTGCGGCTGCGCCCAGTGCCAGCCCCAGATCGGGTATTCGTAGTGGACCAGGCCAAGCGCGGCTGCCACTTCGGCGCTGGCGCCGGCGGCCGCTTCATGGTCGGGGTGGCCGTCCTGCGACCAGGTCGAGAACAACACGTCGCCGGGTTCGCACAAGCCATGCAGAGCGCGGCCAATGCAGGCGCGGCGCTGCGCCAGCCGGCCATCGCCCAGGGCAAGGTGAACCAGGCTGTCGCCGCGAGCGCCGAGGAGGTCCAGCGCTTGCCGTAGCTCGCGCCGGCGTGCTCGCGCCAAGCGTTCGGGTTGCCAGTATCGATCCTCCGGATACGCCAGTTCGCCCTCGGTGAGCGTGACCACCAATACCCGCCGCCCCGCTGCAAGGGCGTCATGGATGAGCCCGCCGCAGCCCAGCACTTCGTCGTCGGGGTGGGGACTGACCACCAGCAAGCGGCACTGCGCCGGCAGCAAGTCATCAAGGCTGGCCAGCGGCGCCTGCGCCAGCCACTCGGCCGCCTGCCACGCGTGCTCCGCCGTGCCTTCGCCTTCGATCTTGCGGGGACTCAGAGCGTCCATGCCGCTTCCTCTTCCACTACGAGCTGCGCGAGCGCCTGCAGATCGCGTTCGGCGTGGTGCTGGCGGACGAAGGTCAGCAGATCGGCGCAGCGCTGCGCGTGCTCGCGTTCGCAACACAACGGGCCGGCGCCCAATGCGCGTCCACAGCGATCGACGGTTTCGCGCGCGGCCGCTTCGGCCGCTGCGCGCACCTGCATGACTTCGCGCCGATGCGGCAAGTCGGGCCGCAGATCGATCCGCCCGGCAAGTTCCCGCAGCAACGCCGCCAGCGCGCCCAGCCGCATATCGATGGCGCCCAGGTGGGCAGCCGCGTGTGGGTCGGCGATGCCGCGGCGATCCTGGCGCAAGCGTTCGGCGACGGCGCGCGTGCCGCCATACCAGCACGCCGCGATCCCGGCGCCACCGTGCCAGAAGCCCGGCCTGTCGACGTATTGGCCTGGCGTCCCCAACTGCACGGCTGGCGTGCCATCGAACTGCACCTGCGCGGTGGCGATCCGCTGCATGCCCACGGCCTGCCAGCCGCTGTCATCGCTGTGCACCGAAGCATCCAATGCCACTGCCACCAGCACCCGTTGTTCGCCCTGGCGCGCGGTGACCAGGGCATGACTGAGCCAGTGCGCCCCGGAGCACCAGGACTTCAACCCGTTCAACACCCCACCGTTGTCGCGCGGCTCGAACTGCAATGTGTCCGAGGGCGGCTCGGCCGCCCAAACGCCCCATAGCTCGCCAGCACCGCCAGCCGCAGCGCCGAGTTCGGCCAGGATCGCCTGCGCGTCGTAGTGAGCCTCCAGCAGTTTGGCCAGGCACACATCTTCCGCCGCGATTTCGGCCAGCACGCGCCAGCGGCCGAGCGTGTCGCCCGCGCCGGGAAGCGGAAGCGTTGGGTAGCGCTCAAGCCATTTCGCGACACCCATGCCGAACGGAGAAGAAAGCAACGCGATCCCATGGCGAGCAGTGTTGAACGTCATCGGCCCGGGCCCTCGAACGTACCCGACGCCGTGCGCCAACCAGGCACGATCACCCTTCCCTTGCTCATTCCTGCTCCACCGCAACGCTGATGGGACGCAGACTAGAAAGCGCGGCGTGAAGCCGGGCACTGCGGCAGGTGAGCCCGAAGTGATGCGCTAGCCTCGCCCGCCCCGTTGCCGCCACCACAAGGCAGCCTGACCGAACACCGCGGTCGCCAGGATCAGGCTGTTGGTGACGATGAACACCAGGTTGCCCAGCATCGCGCTGTAGCAGATAAAGCCGATCGAAGCAGCAGATTGCCCCGCGAACAGCCAGGGCGATACGGCCTTGGTGTCGCGGCTACGCAGTTGCGTGCGGATCTGGTGCAGCAAGGTGACGATCAGCAGCGCCGAGGCGCCCCAGCCCAGCCAATCCTCCGGGCGCATCGGAGCCCTCAGCCGCTGGGCGACTGGTTGGTCGGCTTCAGTGACAGGCCCAGATCGGAGACCTTGCTATAGACGGCGTCCTCGCTGCGATCCAGCTTCAGCCCGATGATTCGCGTTGGCGTGTTCTGCGAGATCAGGACCTTCAGCTGTTCCACCTCTTCGTCGGTCCAGCGACGTGCAGGATCGGGGGTATTCATGCGGCATGGCTCCTTGCGGGAATCAGGCCCACAGACTGTCGCCGATTTCATTCAAGCGGCGTGACCGCGGACACGTCCAACCTCACCTCGCCACCACATGCGCCGACGACTCGCCGAACAAGGCTACTGGCACGCTTGGTGCACCTTGTTGTCCCAATGGCTGGACAAAGCGAAGTTGCGCTTCAGGCCGGCCTTCTCGTACGCAGCCGCACGCTTGCGCCGCATCGACTCACAGGCCGCATCGCCCCCGTCCCGACTGCGTCCGATCGCCGCCCCGGGCGCGGAAGCGCGGCGAGCGTTGCGACCCCGCCGCGAAGACGGCGGGCGCGCCGGCGCCCTGCCCTCCGCCGCCAGCATGCGCGGGCCGGTTTGCGGCGGCTTGCCTGTTTCATACGCCGGCCAACGCCTGATCGCCTTGCCATGTGCGCAAGGTGCCTGCTGGTAGATCACGCTGCCACGTTCTTCGCATTGGTGGATCTCCGAAGCCGCCACCGCGGCCACCGGAGAGAAACACACCGCCAAACACATCCTGCGCATCCATTTGTTCACGAGAGCCTCCTGGTTCGAACAGGATGCCCGTCGCTGCGAGACCCGCCCAGCGGTCAATCACGCAACGCAGGGTGGGAAATCCTCGCTTCGACAGCTAGCGATTCCCCGTAACCCAGTCCCGCCTCAGCCCTGCGCCAGGGCGTAATCCAATGCCGCGCATACTGCCGCGACCTGCGCGGCATTGCACTGCGCCGGCGTGGCGCTGGCGCTGTCGGGGTAGACCTCGGTGGTGGTGGTGTAGACCGCATCGGTCAGGCCGGCGCACAGGCCCAGGCGCTTGAACGGATACTCGATGACACCCGGTGCCACCACCGGTGAGCCGATGATCAGCCCGCGCGCATCGGCCGGTGCGATATGGGTCACGTTGGCCACTGCCGCGATCACCGCACGCTGGAACTCCAGCTGTGGGTTCTCGCTGTCGGCGACCAGGTAGAAACCGTCTGGAATGCCGTCGGGTTCGAATGGCATGCCATCACGCGCGGCCAGCGCCGGGCGAAATTCGCTTTCGTCGCTGTCGGTGGTCTCGTGCAGGTCGATATGCAGACGCACGCGCTGGCGGATCGGTGCGATGAGCTGCCACAGCGCCGCCGATTCGGCCGCCGGGCTGTCGGCGCGGAAGTTGCGGTTCGGATCCAGCGCCCGGGTGTTCCAACGATGGATTCGCTCGTAGCCCCACGGGCTCACGCACGGCACCACCAGCAGGTTGACGCGGCCGATGTAGGCAGGCGCACGCTCGCGCAGGAACTGCAACGCGCCCTGCACACCGCTGGTCTCGTAGCCATGCACGCCGCCGGTCACCAGGGCGGTCGGCAGGCCGTCGTTCCAGCCGCGGCTGCGTACTGCATACAGTGGGTAGCGCTCGGGAGGGTAATCCAACTCGCCGTAGACCGAAACATCGAAATCATCGCGCAGGGCTTCGATCGCAGCGGCGACGTCATCGGCGTAGCTGCGTTGTTTGCGCTGGCGGGCCAGCCACTGCTGCTTCTCGGCCTCGCCCCAGGCCTGGCCCGGGGTGCCGACGGGATAAAACGACTCGGAAGACATCGCGCAACCTTGCACAGAGAACAGCTGCGCATGATACGCCCGGCCCTGCCTTGTCGGTTCGTCATGCGTTTAGGCTACGCTGCGCGCGGCACTCACGGCGGTCGGGACATGCGCATCATCGAAAACACCTACGGCTCGGACGAAGACGGCCTGATATGGGGCTACCGCTTCGGGCCGGGCGAACCGGCCGAGGCGATCGGCGCCGATGCGGTGGCCGCGTTCCTGGCCGACGATTCGGCCCCGGAAAGCTTCATCTGGCTGCATTTCGCCCTCTCCAACCAAGGCGCCGAGCGCTTCCTGCGGCGCAGCCTCGCCCTCCCCGACGCCTTCTACGATTCCTTGCGCAGCGAAGTCGGCGCCACTCGGCTCGAACTGGACGATGGCGCCCTGGTCGCGGTGATCCACGACGTGCTGTTCGACTCCAGCTTCGATGCCTCCGATGTCGGCACGACCAGCCTGTGCATTGGCCCGCGGCTGGTGGTGAGCGCGCGCTTGCGGCCCTTGCGCTCGGTCGACCGCCTGCGCGCGGATATCCGCGCCGGCCAGTCGTTTCGCTCGCCGGTGGAACTGCTGGCCCACCTGTTGCGCGACCAGGCCAACGTGCTTGGCGACATCTTGCGCAAATCCACCTTGCGGGTCGACCAGATCGAGGACCGGCTGCTCGCCAACCAGGTCTCGACCGACCGCAAGGCGCTGGGCGCGCTGCGCCGGACCTTGGTGCGACTGCAACGCCTGCTTGCACCGGAACCCACCGCGTTGTTCCGCCTGTTGAACCGGCCACCGGCTTGGATCGGCAGCGAGGACGTGATCGAACTGCGGCAGGCCGCCGAGGAATTCTCGGCGTCCATCGCCGACTCGGCCGCACTGGTGGAGCGGGTCAAGCTGATCCAGGAAGAACTCGCCGCACTGGTCAACGAGCGCACCAGCCGCACGCTGTTCGTGCTGACCGTCGTGACGGTGCTGGCCTTGCCCGTCAACCTGGTCGCGGGCCTGTTCGGCATGAACGTCGGCGGCATTCCGCTGGCGGCCAGCGCGCATGGCTTCGCCGCGGTAGTGAGCCTGCTGGTCCTGCTGACATCGATTTTGGCCTGGTTCTCGTTCCGCCGCCGCGGCGACTGAGGCCCCCAGCTCAGCGCCGCAGGTTGACCTTGGCCAGGTCCAGCACCTGGTTGCCGCGGCCATCGAGCACCGCCTTGAGCAGGAACAGGCCGAAGTCCTTGGCCTGGCCCAGCGAGGTCTTCGGCGGCATCACCAGTTCCTGGCGCGCGCTCACCACGTCCACCAGCGCCGGGCCCGGATGCGCGAATGCCGCCTGCAACGCGCCCTGCAGTTCGCCGGGGCGTTCGACCCGCCAGCCGGCCACGCCCATTGCCCTGGCCATCGCGGCGAAGTCCGGGTTGACCAACTCGCAGCCGGTATCGAGCAGGCCGGCAGCCTTCATTTCCAGCTCGACGAAGCCCAGCGTGCCGTTGTTGAGCACGATGACTTTCACCGGCAGCCCGAGCTGGCTGAGGGTGATGAAGTCGCCCATCATCATGGTGAAGCCGCCATCGCCCGAGAGCGAGACTACTTGCCGCCCCGGATGGCTGGCCTGCGCGCCGATGGCCTGCAACATCGCATTGGCCATCGAGCCATGGTTGAACGACCCGAGCAGGCGGCGCTTGCCGTGGAGCTTGAGATAGCGGGCGGCCCACACCGTCGGCGTGCCGACATCGCAAGTGAAGATCGCATCGTCGGCGGCCAGTTCGCTAACCAGGCGGTTGAGCTGCTGGGGGTGGACGATGTCGCCTTGCGGGTCGATCTGCGCCAGCTCGTCGAGTTCGGCGCGGGCCCTGGCGTAATGGGCTAACGCTGCATCGAGGTGGTCGGAATCGGTCTTGGCGGTTACATGCGGCAACAGTTGCGGCAAGGCGTAGCGCAAGTCGGCCTGGATGCCGAGCTCGATCGGCGTGCGGTTGCCCAGCGACTCGGGATGGAGGTCGATCTGGATCACCCGCGCGCCTTCCGGATAGAACTGCCGGTATGGGAAGTTGGTGCCGAGCAGCAGCAGCGTGTCGCATTCTTTCATCGCCGCGTAGCCGGAGGAGAAGCCAATCAACCCGGTCATGCCGACGTCGAAGGGATTGTCGTGCTCCAGCCACTCCTTGCCGCGCAGGGCATGCACGATCGGCGCACGCAGTTTTTCCGCCAGCGCAATCACATCGCCGCGGGCCTGCGCGCAACCGGCGCCGCACAGCAGGGTCACCTTGCTGGAGGCGTTGAGGATCTCGGCGGCCTGGCGCAGGTCGGCCGGCGCAGCGCCAAGCACGGGCGGCGTCGGCGCGATCCACTTCGGCAGCGGTGCCTTCAGCGGCTTGAGCGCGGTATCGCCGGAGATGACCACCACCGCCACGCCGCGACGGGCGATGGCCACGCGCATGGCGCGGTCGAGGATCTGCGGCAGTTGTTCGGGCTGGGACACCAGCTCGACATAGTGGCTGCACTCCTTGAACAGGATTTCCGGATGGGTGGCCTGGAAGTAGTCGATGCCGATCTCGCTGCTCGGGATGTGCGCGGCGATCGCCAGTACCGGCGCGCCGCTGCGATGGCAGTCGAACAGGCCGTTGATCATGTGCAGGTTGCCCGGTCCGCAACTGCCCACGCACACCGCCAGCTCGCCGGTCAGCTGGGCCTCGGCGCCGGCTGCGAAGGCGCCAGCCTCTTCATGGCGCATGTGCACCCACTCGATGCGGCCGCGTTCGCGCAGCGCTTCGGTGAAGCCGTTCAAGGAATCGCCAACGACGCCGTAGACGCGCTCGACGCCGGCGATTTCCAGGACCTGTGCCATGTATTCGGCGGCGTTACTGCTCATCGGTGCATTCCTTGGGGGATGAGCCTCTAGCTTAGGTCGGCGGCGGTGACGGTGCTATCACTCGACCCGGCATGGCTCATGCCGCATTTCGGCATAGCCCGGGCCTGCCGTGCCCGTCTTACCCCCCGCTTGCCCGACCGAAATCCAGGTCGAACCAGGTCTCGACCGCCTCGCCCGGCGCAAGCACCTCGCCGGCGCGCAGGTTGAACGCATCCGGCGGCCCGCTCTGCGGTTCGAAGCAGGTCGCGTGCGGGGTTTCGTCGTAGTACACCCAGTGGTCGCTGTCCGAGCGCAGGATCGCGCGGCAGCCTTCGCGTTCGATTACCACCGGCGTGTCGCACAGGTAGCAATCGTCTTGCGGCCCAGGCGGTGCGGCCAGCGGCAGGCTGGCGATACCCTCGGCGTCGCGTGGGTAATAGGCGCGCGGGTTGAACTCGAAGCGTTCCAGCTTGCGGAACCACGGGTGCCAACCCAGCACCGGGCGCGGCATCGCGCGGGCGCCGGCACGCAAATGAAGCCGCAGGCTCAACCGTTGCGGCTCCAGGGTAATCGTCTGCAGCACCTGCCCGCCGAACGGCCAGTACTCGTCCTCGCCCAGTTCCAGGGCCAGTTGCAACGACGCCGCGGAGCGCTCAACTACCTGCCAGCGCCGCAGGAACGCCACGCCATGGATCGCATGCGGGCCCAAGCTGGGCGGCAACTGCCAGCGCTGGCCATCGAACATGAAGCGACCGTTGCGGATCCGTCCTGCCCAAGGCGCCATCGGATAGGCGCCCCAGGAGATCGCGGCGGGGAAGCCGTCATTGGGCCCCACCAGCCAGTCCATGGCGCCCTGGCGGATCTGTGCCACCCGTCCGCCCTCCTCCGGCGCCACCACCACCTGCAGGTCGCCGCGTGCCAGCACGATGCGCTCGCCGAGCGGCAGCGCTGTCATTGCGAGATCAGTCATGGCCGTACGGATGGATCGTGGCGATGCGCCCTTCGGCGTCGTGGTGGAGTTCGGCGACCTTTATCGAGCGCAGGTGGGTGACGCCGCCGGACATCAGCGAGTCGTGGTAGTACAGCCACCAGCGGCCCTGGAATTCCACGATCGAATGATGCGTGGTCCAGCCCACCACCGGCTCGAGGATGCGGCCCTGGTAGGTGAACGGTCCGTACGGACTGTCGCCGATGGCGTAGCAGATGTAGTGGGTGTCGCCGGTCGAATAGGAAAGGTAATAGCGACCGCCGTGCTTGTGCATCCACGGGCCTTCGAAGTAACGGCGGTCGTGGTCGCCGGCGCGCAGCGGCTGGCCGTCGGCATCGAGGATCACGATCTCGCGCGGCTCCTCGTCGAACTGCTTCATGTCCGCCGATAGGCGCGCCATGCGCGGCCCCAGCGCGGGCTCGGCGTCGGCCGGCTCGACGTGGGCGGCGTCGTAGCGGTTGTCCCGGTACTTCTGCAGCTGCCCGCCCCAGATGCCACCGAAATACAAATAGTGCGCGCCGTCTTCGTCGGCAAACACCGCCGGGTCGATGGAATAGCTGCCGGTAATCGGTTGCGGCTCGGCGCGGAACGGCCCTTCGGGGCGGTCACCGACCGCCACGCCGATCTGGAACACGCCATCGGCACGCTTGGCCGGGAAATACAGGTAATAACGACCGTCGCGCTCGGCCGCGTCCGGCGCCCACATCTGCCGGTCCGCCCAGGGCACGTCGCGCACGTGCAACGCCACGCCGCAGTCCACCACCGGGCCGTCGGGCTGGTCCTGGCGATAGACGTGGTAGTCCTCCATCGCGAAATGGTCGCCGTTGTCGTTGAAGGCGATGCCGGCGTCGATATCGTGCGAGGGATACAGGTACAGCTTGCCCTCGAAGACATGCGCCGACGGATCGGCGGTGTAGGCATCGGTGACCAGCGGCGCGGAAATCGCCCTGGTGGCCATCGCCTGCAGCTCATCGCTCAATGTAATTACGGTTGGGTTGGAATGATCCGGCATGGTGGCGGGTCTTGGCTCAGGAAGAAGAGGCGTCGGCCATGGCGCGTCGTCCGCTGAGCTCGCGCTCGATGCGGGATTCCATGGGTTTGTTGATCTCGTAGAAGAACAGCAGCGCTACGCCGACCAGGAACGGCAGCGATGCATACAGGCTGATGGCCAGGCGGATGCCGGCCACGGCCGAGGGCGGCTGGCTGGCGGCGCCGGCCACGTAGGCGTAGTGGGCCAGGATTGCCGCCACCAGCGCGCTGCCGATGCTCAGGCCCAGCTTCAGCCCACACAGCATCGCCGAGAAGATGATCGCGGTGGCGCGGCGATTGTTCTTCCATTCGGAGTAGTCGGCCACGTCGGCGATCATCGCCCACAGCAACGGGATGGTGATGCCGTAGAAGAAGCCGTGCAGGATCTGCGAGACGAACACCAGGCCGATGCGGTCTGGCGGGTACACGTAGAACGCCAGCATGAACAGCGTTGACAGCAATAGCGCGGCGCCAAACACGTCGCGCTTGCCGAAGCGGTCGGCCAGGCGCTTGGAGAAGCCGATGCCGACGATCATGAATATGATGCCGCCGGCATTGAACAGGCTGAAGGCCGAGGTCGGTGCATCTTCGGGCCACTGGAACGCGGTCAGGCCCATGCCGGTGAGCATGGCGTTGAGGCTGGCGATCATGCCGTTGAAGCCGATCTCCTGCAGGAACGACGCCTGCGCCTGCGGGTCGAGGTAGTACTTGAAGTAGTAGATGTACATGCCGCCCTTCAATGCCAGGGTGACGAACACCAGGATCGTCAACAGCAGCATCACCCGCCACGGTCGGTTGCCGACGAGGTCGGCCACGTCCTGGCGGATGCTGGACTTCTGTTCCTGCACCGGCACCACCCGCTCGCGCGTGGTGAAGAAGGTGATCAGCAGGAAGATCGTACCGACCACCGCGAACAGCAGCATCGCGTTGTGGAAGCCGCGCACCTTGTCGCCGTTGCCCAGGATCAGCACCAGCGGCAGCAGGAACGACTGCACCACCAGCTGGGCAATCATCACCGCGACGAAGCGATAGGCCGACAGGCTGTTGCGCTCGGCCATGTTGCCGGTCAGCACGCCGCTGAGGGCGGCATACGGCAGGTTGTTGGAAGCGTAGACCAGCACCAGCAAGGTATAGGTGCCCATGGCGTAGAACAGCTTGCCCTGCGGCCCCAGGTCCGGGGTGCTGAAGGCCAGCAGCGAGAGCACGCCGAACGGCACCGCGGTCCACAGGACCCACGGCCGGAATTTGCCCCAGCGCGTGTCGGTGCGGTCGGCCAGCACGGCCACCAGCGGAGTGAACACGAACGCGCCGAGCAGGCCGACGACGAAGATCATCGTTGCCGCGGTCCCGGCCGGGATGCCGAACACGTCGGTGTAGAAGAACGCCAGGAAGGTCACCAGCGTCTGGAAGATCAGGTTCGCCGCCAGGTCGCCCAGGCTGTAGCCGACCTTCTCGATGATCGAAAGGCTGTCCGCACTATGCTCTTTCATGTCCGCCGGTGCTTTGAATGATGTGGCACGCCGCCTGCTGGCGGCGCGCACGCAATGATGGCACGAACCACGCCGGCCTCCGGGGCCGGCGTGGTTCGTGGAGGACCGCGGTGCGTTCAAGGGTCAGAACGATCCGCGGATGCCCAACGTCACGGTACGACCGGACTCGTAGTACTTGTCTACCATGTTGTCGTAACCGAAGAACGACTGGATCGGCTCGTTGGTCAGGTTCAGCACGTTGAGGGTGATCTGCGGCTTGCTCGGCAGGTTCTCCAGCGTGTACGAAGCCGAGAGGTCAAGCTGTCCGCGGTCATCGCCGTAGTAGTACGCGAACGGGATGCTGTTCTGGTTGGTCGACGAACCCGCCGCACCCTGCTGCCAGTTGTACGACAGGCGGATGGAGGCGACGTCGTTTTCCCAGTAGGCGGTGGTGTTCCACATTTTCGGCGAGACGCCGTAGATGTTGCCGGCCAGCGCGGAAGAGTCGTGGCCGACCGTGGACAGGTCGATCTTGGTGTAGTTGGCCATGAAGCCCAGGCCGTTGAACACGAAGTCCAGCGGCTGCACCCAGATCGCTTCCCAGCCCCGTACATTGAGCGCGGCGTTGGCATTGACCTGCTGCGAGACGTTGACCCGGAAGGCGTCGTAGCCGCCGTTGGCATCGACCTGGGTCTTCTGCACGTCGGTCAGCGAGTCGTAGGGAACGCCCAACTGCGACAGGCTCATCACCGTGGTGCCGTTGAAGGTGTAGCCCTCCACGCGCTTGTTGAAGAAGGTCAGGCCGACGAAGCCTTCACCACCGGTATACCACTCGCCACCGAGGTCGAAGTTGGTGGAGATGTACGGCGCCAGGTTGGGGTTGCCCTGGCGGGCGGAATCCGCGCCGATGCCGGTGAAGGTGGTTGCCGGCAGCATCGAGCTGGGATTGGGACGGGTCATCGTCTTGGAGCCGGACATGCGCAACACGACGTTCTGGGCGACATCCCAGGCAGCGCTGAACGAGGGCAGCCACTGGTTGTAGGAGCTGTCCAGGTTCTGCCACTGGCGCACGCCGCCCAGCGTCACCGGGCCACTGATGGTCTGGTCGGTGGTGGCATAACGCACGCCGCCGTTGAGGCGCAGCTCACGGCCCCAGACATCGCTGGCGGTGTTGAACTCGATGTAGGCAGCCTTGTTCTTCTCATCGAAGCTGCCGGTCTGCGCGGTGTTGTTGGTCGAGCCGCCTTCCGGTGCGTTGTCGCGGAACTCGCCATAGTTCGTGTCTTGCATGAACTTGTCGAAATCCACCGAGATGAAGCCCGGGCCGGGCACCAGGTACTGCGGCAGCGCGGCGTTGGGAACCTGCGAGAACACGTAGGTCTGCCACGCGGGGCTGTTGTCGAAGCCCTGGATGCGGCGGTAGTTGCTGTCGTAGGCCACGCCGACCTTGACGTTGTTCTTGTCGTCGCCCAGTTGCAGGTCGGCGCGCAGGTTCTCGGTCTTGGTCAGGCGATGTTCGTTCTGCACGTTGACGCGGCCATTGCCGGTGGGATCGGTGAAGAACCAGCCGGCATTGGGATTATTGAGATCCAGGCCACCGGCGGTGATCTCGGGGATGCCACTGTGGTTGCTGTACTGGACGGTGGTGAACGGCGAGTTGACCAGGATGGTGGGCGAGTCGCGGCGCATCCAGCTGCGGCTGATGCCGCTCTGGATATCCAGCTTGATGTTGCCTTCGTCGCCGAAGTAGAAGCTGGCGCCCGGGTTGACCTGCCAGTAATCGACGCTCTCGGTGTACGGGCGCGCTTCGAGGAAGAACTGGGCGTTGGTCAGGGTCGCATCGGTGACGACGCCATTGCCATCGACCTGCATGTCCAGCGGGATCATGCCGTTGGCATTGTTGTTGCGCGCCACCAGGTCGATGTCGATACGCTGGTTGGTGCGGTGCGCCTTGGTGTAGAGACCGTCGATCCAGATGCGGGCGTTGTCGGTCGGGCGCCATTCCACCGAAAGCAGCGCGGCGTCGCGGTCGCGCTCGCCGGTCATGTAGACCGGGCGCGGCAGGTACGGCACCAGTGCATCGCCGATCTGGCCGGTGGTCAGGCCCGGGTTGTGCTGCTGCAGCCAGGCGGCATTGATCGCCTGGCCCGGGGTCAGGCCGGCACCAATGGTCGCCGCGTTGTTGGGCACCACGTCGGGAATGCGCCAACGGTTGGAGGATGGGCTACGGCCGCAATCGGTGCCGCATTGCGCCGCGGTCAGGTTCGGGTCGATCCAGCCGCCGCCGCCGCTTTCCCAGCCCTGCACGCCGAGCTTGCCGTGCACCGAGGAGATGCCGCCCAGGATGCCCCAGGTGCCGGCATCGTTGGTCCAGCTGCCGATCACCGAACCTTGCGGGGCGATGCCGTCGGCCACGCTGTTGTCCGAGGCCTGCAGCGAATAGGTGACGTGCGAACCGGGGTTGTCGAACGCATGCGAATTGCTCATATCGACCACGCCGGCGGCGCCGCCTTCCGGCAGGCTCGGCTTGGGCGACTTGTAGACCGTGAGCTTGTTGAAGAACTCGGTCGGGAACAAGTTGAGGTCGACCTCGCGGTTCTGGTTGGTCGCGTCCAAACCGATCGAGGCGGTGGCCACTGAATTGCCGTTGATGGTGGTCTTGGTGAAGCTGCTGCCCAGACCACGAATCGCGATGTTCAGGCCTTCGCCATTGACGTCGCGGTTGAGCTGGATGCCGGGGATGCGCTGCAGCGACTCGGAGATGTTGGTATCCGGGAACTTGCCGATGTCCTCGGCGAAGATCGAATCGGTGAAGCCGGTCGAATCGCGCTTGGCCTGGGTCGACAACTCCACGCTGCGGCGGAAGCCGGTGACCGTCACCGTGTCCAGTTGCGTGACGGCGTCGGGCGACTGGGATTGCGACTGCGGCGTGGTGCCGGCCGCTGCCGGCGCGGTCGCCGGCTCAGGCTGCGACTGCGCGTAGGCCGAAACGCTGGCCATGGCCAGCAGTGCCGCGGCCATTGCGCGTGACAAGGTGTTCTTTTCCAACTGATTCTGCACCGTACTCCCCTCCCGTTTCTGGCAACAATGTGGGCGTTCCCGAAGGTGGGCCGCCCGATCGGTTTGGGTCGCACGTTGCGATGGAACTTCACCACGCCCCACGACCTGGCGGCGATGGTAGCGCTACCAGCTTTGCCTAGGCACGCTGCGCAGCAGCATCCTCCGGGCGCGGCCTCGCGCATACGGCGCGGTACTGCTGCGGTCGCTTTTTTTGTGCATGACTTATGGCATGGACAACGTCGCGTGAGTGCCGGCTCTGCTGCACCACAGCGGGCGTCTAGGCAATGCCTGTGCTAATGATAGCGCTATCACCGAGGACGTTGGTCCGTGCGTGCCGGAGGGAAGATGCTGCAACCACGCAACTGCTGGGCAATGCGCTCCGGCGGCAGGCTTTATCGATGAGTGTCGGTTCGGCGAACCCGGCCGCAACCAAGCCGGGCAGATACCGCTGGCGCGTCTGCGCCATGCTGTTGGCAGCTACCACGATCAATTACATCGACCGCCAGGTGCTCGGAGTGCTGGCGCCGTTCCTTCAGCAACAGATTGGCTGGAACGAGGTCGAGTACGGCTACATCGTTACTGCCTTCCAGGCCGCGTACGCGATCGGGCTACTGTGCGCTGGCGCGGTGATCGACCGCTTCGGCACGCGCATTGGCTATGCCATTGCCATCGGAATCTGGAGCCTGGCCGCCATGAGCCATGCCTTCGCCGCCAGCGTGATTGGCTTTGCCTTGGCTCGCTTTGCATTGGGTTTGGGCGAGGCCGGCAATTTCCCGGCCGCGATCAAGACCGTGGCCGAGTGGTTCCCGCGACGCGAGCGTGCCCTGGCGGTGGGGATCTTCAATTCCGGCTCGAACATTGGCGCGGTGGTGGCCCCCTTGCTGGTGCCGGTGGTGGCTGCGCTTTGGGGCTGGCAAGCCGCGTTTCTGTTCACTGGCTTGCTTAGCGGGCTGTGGCTGGTGGTCTGGCTCAGCTGGTACCGCGCGCCGGAACAGCAACCCGCCCTGGGCGCGGCCGAGCGTGCACTGATCCATAGCGATCCGCCCGAGCCGCAGGTGCGGATCCCTTGGCGACAATTGCTGCGGCATCGACAGGCTTGGGCATTCGTCGCCGCCAAGTTCATGACCGATCCGATCTGGTGGTTCTTCCTGTTCTGGCTGCCCAAATTCCTGCACGCCGAGTACGGCCTATCCCTGTTGCAACTGGGCCCGCCGCTGATCGTGATCTTCGTCCTGGCCGATGTCGGCAGCATTGCCGGCGGCTGGCTCGCCGGGCGCTTGATCCAGCGCGGCTGGAGCGTCAATGCCGGACGCAAGGGGGCTATGGCGGTGTGCGCGTTGGCTGTGGTGCCGATCGTCTTTGCCGCCCACGCCAACAATCTGTGGCTGGCGGTCGCCTTGATCGGCCTGGCCACCGCCGGCCACCAGGGTTGGTCGGCCAATGTGCTGACCTTGCCCTCGGACCTGTTCCCGCGCCCGGCAGTGGGTTCGGTGGTCGGGATCGGCGGCTTTGCCGGCGCTGTCTCCGGCATGATGATCGCCACCTTCATCGGTTTCCTGCTGCAAGCGACCGGCAGCTACGTGCCGGTATTCCTGATGGCCGGCTCCGCGTACCTGCTGGCGCTGCTGGTGGTGCACCTGCTGGTGCCGCGACTGGCGCCGGCGCGCTTCGATCCCCCGGCCGCGTCCTCTTGACCCCTCCCCTTGCCTTCCTGATGCGCGCATCCGCATGAATCTCACCACCCAGCCCCTGCATCTGCATCCCGACCGCCTGTTGCCGCCGGAAGCCACCCAGCGCCAGATCGCCCGCCGCCTCTACACGCAGGTCGCCGGGTTACCGATCATCAGCCCGCATGGCCACACCGATCCTGCCTGGTTCGCCGACAACGCGGCCTTCGTCAATGCCACCGAATTGCTGCTGGTGCCGGACCACTACGTTTTCCGCATGTTGTACAGCCAGGGCATCGACCTGGACCGCCTCGGCATTCCGCGTGCCGACGGCAGCCGCGCGGCGGTCGATCCGCGCTCTGCCTGGCGTGTGTTCGCGGAGAATTTCCCGTTGTTCCGCGGCACGCCGTCGTCGATGTGGCTCAACCACGTTTTCCACGAGGTCTTCGGCCTGCGCGTGCGTCTGGATGGCACCACCTCGGACTACTACTACGACCGCATCACCGCCGCGCTGGAGACCCCGGCGTATCGTCCGCGTGCGTTGTTCGAACGCTTCGGTATCGAGGTCATCGCGACCACCGAATCGCCGCTCGATCCGCTGACCCACCATGCTGCGATCCGCGACAGCGGCTGGAACGGGCGGGTGATCACCGCCTATCGGCCCGATGCGGTGATCGACCCCGAACATGAGCAGTTCCCACAGGCATTGCGCCAATTTGGCGAACTCAGTGGCGAAGACGTCTATCGCTGGGAAGGCTACCTGCGCGCGCACCGCCAGCGCCGTGCGTTCTTCGCCACGATGGGGGCCACCTCGACCGACCATGGCCATCCCAGTGCGGCCACCGCCAACCTGGAGCTGGCCGAGGCCAGGCGACTGTTCGACATCGTGGTCGCCGGTCGTGCCGATGCGGCGCAGGCCGAATTGTTCCGTGCACAGATGCTCACCGAAATGGCGCTGATGAGCCTGGACGACGGCCTGGTGATGCAGTTGCACCCTGGCTGCTTCCGCAACCACAACCAGGCGCTGTTTGCGCGCTTCGGCCGCGACAAGGGCGCCGACATCCCGATCCGCACCGAATATGTCCATGCGCTCAAGCCGTTGTTGGACCGCTGCGGCAATGACCCGCGCTTCAAGCTCATCCTTTTTACCCTGGACGAGAGCAATTACGCGCGCGAGCTGGCGCCCCTGGCCGGCCACTATCCCAGCCTGTTGCTCGGCCCGGCCTGGTGGTTCCACGACGCGCCGGAAGGCATGTGGCGTTTTCGCGAGCAGACCCTCAGCAGTGGCGGCTTCTACAACACCGTCGGCTTCAACGACGATACTCGCGCCTTCCTGTCGATCCCGGCGCGGCACGACGTCGCCCGCCGCGTCGACTGCGCGTTCCTGGCCAAACTCGTGGCCGAACATCGCATGGACGAGGACGAAGCGAGCGAAGTCGCCATCGACCTGGCCTATCGCCTGCCCAAGCAGGCCTATCGCCTGTGAGGTGGGGTTCGCTCGCTGTCGCCGTGCTGCTACCGGCCTGCGGCGTCGCGAGCGCTGCCCCCTCGCCGCGCGAACGTGTTGCGCTCGATAGCTGGCGTTTTCATCTTGGCGATGCCCCTGGCGTGGACCGCGCTCTGGATTACGACGTGCGCCCATCGCGCGCCGACAACGAGGACGGCAAGGCCGCCGATGCCAGGCCGCAACAAGCAGATCAAGTGCCGATCCAGGGCCTGCTCAAGCCCTGGATCCTGCCGACCGGCAACGCCCTGATCGCCGATCCGCAGCGCCGCCACGCCCGCCCGCCAGGCCAGCCACCAGGCGCGAACATCGCCTTCGTGCGCACCGATTTCGACGACAGCGGCTGGCAGCAGGTCCAGCTGCCACACGATTGGGCCATCGCCGGGCCGTTCCTGGTCGATGGCCCCCATGGCGGCATGGGCCGGCTGCCGAGCTGGGGCGTGGGCTGGTACCGCCGCACCCTCGATATTCCCGCCGCCGACCGCGGCAAGCGCATCGCACTGGAAATTGATGGGGCCATGTCCTACGCCAGCGTGTGGTGCAACGGCCAATTACTGGGCGGTTGGCCGTATGGCTATAGCTCGTGGCAACTCGACCTCAGCGACTGCCTCAACTACGGCGGCCGCAACCAGTTGGCGATCCGCCTGGACAATCCACCGGACTCTGCGCGCTGGTATCCCGGCGGCGGCCTGTACCGGCAGGTGTGGCTACGCAAGACCGCGCCGCTTCACGTCGCGCACTGGGGGGTGCAGATCACCACGCCGCAGGTATCGGCGCAGGCAGCACAAGTGCAGGTGCGACTGACCCTGCGCAACGAGGGTGCCGCCACAGCCAATCTGTGGGTCGATACCGCACTGTTCCCTCTTGATGGCGATGAGCGCCCGGCACCGCAACCGGCTGCGCATAGCGCGCCACAGGCGGTGTCGCTACCCGCCCGTGGCGACACCACCCTGGAAACGAGCCTGCGAGTGGCGCAGCCGCGCCTGTGGGGTCCGCCGCCGACGCAACAACCGAATCGCTACGTGGCCGTGACAACGCTACGCAACGGCAACCGCATCGTCGACCAGGTCCACACGCCGTTTGGGATTCGCACTGTCCGCTTCGATCCGCAGCGTGGCTTGCTGGTCAATGGCGAGCATGTGCCGATCCGCGGCGTGAACCAGCACCACGACCTGGGCGCGCTCGGGGCGGCCTTCAACACCGTCGCCGCCGAGCGCCAGCTGCGGCTGCTGCAGGCCATGGGCGCCAACGCGATCCGCATGAGCCACAACCCGCCGGCGCCGGAACTGCTCGCCCTCACCGACCGCCTCGGCCTGCTGGTGGTCGATGAAATTTTCGACAGCTGGCAGATGAAGAAGACGCCGCTGGACTTCCACCGCGTGTTCGATGACTGGCACGAGCCTGACCTGCGCGCGATGCTGCGGCGCGATCGCAATCATCCTTCGGTGATCCTGTGGAGCATCGGCAACGAGGTCGGCGAGCAGTACACCGGCCAGGCGGGCGCGGCCATTGCCCGTCAGTTGCGCGGCATCGTGCGCGAGGAAGATTCCACTCGGCCGGTGACCGCAGCGATGAACTACGCCAAGCCGGACATGCCGCTGCCGGCCGAGCTCGATGTGATCGGGCTCAACTACCAGGGCGAAGGCATTCGCGACACCCTCGAGTTCGCCGGCACCGATCGCATCCGCACGCCGCCGATGTACCAGGCGTTTCATCGCGCCTTTCCCGACAAAGCGATCCTCAGCACCGAGACCGCGTCAACCCTGAGTAGCCGCGGCGTCTATCTGTTCCCGGTGAGCAGCGAAGCCAGCGCGCCGGTGCGCGATGGCCGGGGTGGCGATTCTGTCCTGCATCAGGTCAGTGCCTACGAACTGCATGCGGTGGATTTCGGCGCCAGCCCGGACAAGGTCTTCGCCGCGCTCGATGCGCACCCCTTCGTTGCCGGCGAGTTCGTCTGGACCGGCTTCGACTACCTCGGCGAGCCCACGCCTTACTACAGCTCGCGCAGTTCGTACTCGGGCATCATCGATCTCGCCGGCTTCCCCAAGGACCGCTACTGGCTGTACCAGTCGCGCTGGCGCGCCGACCTGCCGATGGCGCACCTGCTGCCGCACTGGACCTGGCCGGGCCGCGAGGGCCAGGTTACCCCGGTGCATGTGTTCACCTCCGGCGACGAGGCCGAGCTGTTCGTCAACGGCGTCTCGCAAGGTCGCAAACGCAAACAGCCCGGCGAATATCGATTGCGCTGGGATGCGGTGCGCTATCAGCCGGGCGAGCTGCGCGTGCAGGCTTACAAGGACGGCCAATCCTGGGCCAGCGACAGCGTCCACACCGCCGGCAGCGCCGCCGCGCTGTACGCACGCGCCGAACGCGAGCGGCTCACCGCCGATGGTCGCGACCTTGCCTTTATCGAGATCGAGGTGCGCGATGCTGCCGGCCAGCGTGTGCCGCAGGCGGCCACGCCTTTGCGCGTGCGCGTCGAGGGACCGGGCGAACTGCTCGCTACCGACAACGGCGACCCTACCGACATGACCGCTTTTCCCTCCGCTTCGCGCGCGGCTTTCAATGGCCGCGCGCTTGCCATCGTGCGCGCCCACCCGGGCGCCAGCGGCAACTTGCTTGTCCGCGTCGAGGCCGATGGCCCGGCGCCCGCTGCTGTTTCCCTTACCCTGGTTCCCGGAGCTTCGCCATGACCCGCGCGCGTCCCCGTCTTGCCTTGCTCGCCCTGGCAGCCGCCAGTTGCCTGGCCGCTGTGCCCGCCTTCGCCGCACCGCCCACCACGCTCAAGGACGCCTTCCACGACGACTTTCTGGTCGGCGTGGCGGTCAACGATGGCATCGTCAGCGGCCGCGACGCGCGCACGCAGGCGTTGGTGATCGCACAGTTCAACAGCATTACCGCCGAGAACGAACTCAAGCCGGAGAACGTGCATCCGCGTCCCGGCGTCTACGACTTCAGCAAGGGCGATGCGTTCGTCGCCTTCGGCCAGGCCCATGGCATGTTCCTGGTTGGCCATAACCTGCTGTGGCATATCCAGACCCCGGCATGGATGTTCACCGATGCCCAGGGCAAGCCGCACGATGCCGACGCCCAGCTGGCCGTGCTGCGCGACCATATCGAACACGTGGCCGGCCATTTCGCCGGGCGCATCCAGGCCTGGGACGTGGCCAATGAGGTGATCGACGAAGACGGCAGCTACCGGCAAAGCCCGTGGCTGAAGAATGTCGGCGACGGTGACCGCTTGCTGCGCGAGGCCTACCGCTATGCCGCACAGGCTGCGCCGAATACCGAGCTGTACTACAACGATTTCAATACTGAAAAACCGGCCAAGCGCGACGGTATCGTGCGCCTGGTGAAGATGCTGCAGGCCAGCGGCGCGCGTATCGATGGGGTTGGCATGCAGGGCCACTGGGGCCTGGACAGCCCCTCGATCGCCGAGATCGAGACCAGCATCGACACCTTCGCCGCGCTCGGCGTCAAGGTGATGATTACCGAACTCGACATCGACGTACTACCGCAGCCGCCCAGCACCGATGGCATGCCCGCCGACCAGCGCCTCGAACTGCCGGCCGACGCCGCCGCGCGCGCCAAGCTCGATCCCTGGCCGAAGGGTTTGTCGGCACAGATGCAGCAGCGCCTGGCCAAGCGCTACGCCGATCTGTTCGCCCTGTTCCAGCGCAAGCGCGACGTGCTGGCGCGGGTGACGTTCTGGAATGCGCACGACGGCGACTCCTGGAAGAACGATTACCCGGTGCGCGGACGCAGCAATTACCCGTTGCTGTTCGATCGCCAGCGCCAGCCCAAGCCGGCGTTCGACGCGGTGTTGAAGGTTGCCCGGGAAGATTGAATCTTCCGCGCGATCCCGAGGGGGCCGCGTTTAGCGCGGCTCCCCGACTCGCACCTGCTGCAGTACGACGTTGTCATCCAGCCGCCACAGTTTGAGGATGTGCGGGCCGGCGGTCGTCGCGGGTAGCACTGCATGCAGCACCCGCTGGTTTTCGATCACTGCCTGGCTCCAGTCGCGCTGCGCCTGGCTGACGCTGGCATTGGGCGCCGGCACCAGCGAGTCGGAAAGAACCTGCACCGGGCCCTGATCAAGCGAGACGCCGATGCGCAGCGTGCTGCCACCGGTGGTATCCAGGGTCGGCACCAGGACCAGCTCGATCGGCAGTTGGCCGGCGCGCTCCACCACGATGTCGTACTCCAGCCGCACCTTGTCCGCCGGCGTGGTCGCCGCACGCCCCTGCGGCAGCGCCAGCATCGCGCCTGCGCCGTGGCCAAGGTGGGAGATGGCTTGCCAATGCAGGCCCTGGCCGTCCACCGCACGGCTGTAGTGGACAGCTTCGATCACCTTTTTCGCTACGCCATCGCGCGAGGGCACCGCGAATGCGATCGCGGGCACCGCTCGACCGCGCAACGGCACGCGCCGGACCTCGGGCATGACCTGCACCTTCGGTTCTTGCCAGCGGGTGTAGCCGATATGGGTCTGCGCCATCATCCCCGCCCATTTGCCGTCTTCCAGCGCGTGGTATTGCGCAGTTAGAGCACCATCCCGGGCGAAGGCAGCGTCGGCCCGGTCGGCGAAGATATTGGCGCGCGGGTCGTCGCTTGCTGCGAGGCGTCGGTTCCATGCGACGGCGTAATACAGGTGATAGAGGTTGGCCATGGCGAGCACCGGGTGTTCGACCAGTTGGAAATAGGCCGACTGTTGCTCGGGTCGCAGTTTCGTCTTTACCGCGCCCACGCGCTGTACCAGCTCGTCCCATGCCGCGACCACGGCGCCGAACTCGCCGCCATCCAGCTGCTCGCCCTGCTCCGCGCCGAGCGTGAAGCTGCCAGCATCGAGCGACTCTGGTTTGCGCCGCGCCGCCAGTTGGCTGTAACGCGTCAGCACAGCACCTATCTCGCCGGCCGGTTCCGAGCCAAACGTGGCGCGAGCCCATTGCTCGGGATAACCGGCCAGTGCCTGCGGAGTCATCGCCGCCGGCGCCCAGGCCTGGTCCATGAAGAAGGTCAACGGGAACTCCATCGGCTTGATGTCGCCGACATTGACGATCCAAAGCTGGCGCGCGCCGCGCTGCCAGGCCAGGTCCATCTGCTGCCAGGTCTTCTCGATCTGCGTGGTGTTAAGCCACTTGTAGTTGCGCGGGGCACCGACATAGTCGAAGTGGTAATACACGCCGAAGCCGCCGGCGCGATCCACGTCGGTGGTCGGCAGGCGCCGGATCTGGCCCCAGTTGTCGTCGGCGAACAGCAAGGTGACGTCATCGGGCACGCTCATGCAGTGGTCGTAGTAGTCCTGCACTTCCTTGTAGAGCGCCCACACCTGGGGCGTCTGTTCGGCCGGGCGGCCGGTCACTTCGGCGATGATGCGGCGCTGGTCGGCCACCACCGCTTGCAACAGCGGAATCGCGGTGCCCTCGCCCATCGCCTCGTCGCCATCGCCGCGCATGCCGACCGTCACCAGGCTGTCGTAACCGCGACCATCCTGCGCTGCCCCCGGCCGCGACATCATCCGCTCGATCCCGCCCCGCCAGAATGCGCGCAGGTTGTCGCCATTGCGCGCGTAGTCCCAGGGGCCGCCGGTGACGCCCTGGGCCTGGTTGCGATGCCACTCGTCATGCGCGCGAGCCATCGGCTCGTGATGGGAGGTGCCCATCACCACGCCCCTCTCGTCGGCCAGGATCTTGTTGCGAGGATCGTCGTCGTTGAAGGCATGCGGCGGCCACATCGCCGGCCACAAGGTGTTGCCTTTCAGGCGTAGTAGCAGGTCGAACACGTGGGCGTACATCTCGGCGTTGAGTCCGCCGAAGCGCGCTTTCGCCCAGCTGCTGAAGGCCGGCGCCTCGTCGTTGATGAAGAAGCCGCGGTACTTCACCGCAGGTTGGTCCTGGCGTGTGCCGGCGCTGATGTTCAGCGTATCGCGGTGGACCACCGGCACATCGGCGAACCAATGCCAGGGCGATACACCGATCTTCGCGGACAAGTCATACACGCCGAAGACCGCACCGCGGCGATCGGCGCCGACGATCACCAGGGCGCGCGGCACGCCGGGAAATGGGCGTTCGACCACGGCCTGGCGGAAGCCCTCCCAGGTGCCGGCCAAGCCGCCCACGTCAAGCTTGCGCTCGCGCACCAGCCTGTCGAGGGTGGCGCTTTGGCCGAGCACGCCGACGATCACGGTAGGCCCGCGCAGCTGCTGCAGCGACCGCGGTCGCGCTGGTACCCGCCCGGAGACCTGCTGCAAGTCGGCGGCGAATCCATCGGCGGCATGGCGTACCGCGGTGTCGGAATCGGGTTCGACCCACACCGCGCTAACCTGCATTGGTGCGATGAGCGGGAAATCGCCTGGCGTCGCCTGCTCGCAAACCGACACCGGCGCCGAGCAGGCCATCGCCGCGCCGCTGGCGTAAAGCGACAGACACAACATCGCCGCCGCAATTTTGAATTTCACCCACATCGATCTTGCCTGCCGCGTTTCTGGTAGCGCTATCATCAGCCTAGCTGGGGCGGCCGCGGCTGTAACGCCGCAGCGCAGCGATCCCTATCGCCGACATGGCCGCAACGCCGTGGTTGCCCTAGACTGCCCCGCTTTCCGTTACCCGTTGTCCTGATGAACCTGCCGTCCTTGCCGCACGCCGCCCGCATCTGGCTGGGCATCGAGCGCAATACCACCAGCCACGCCGAGAAGTGCGTCTCCGCGCTCGGCGCTTTCCTTGGCATCGCGGCGGTCTACGCGGTGATCCACCGTGTGTTCCCGCAGGGCGTCGCCGGCGCCGGGCCGGCCGGCGCCATCATGCTTGCCTCGCTCGGCGCTTCGGCGGTGCTGCTGTTCGCCGTGCCGCACGGCGCGCTGTCGCAGCCGTGGGCCGTGGTCGGTGGGCACCTGATCTCGGCGGCGATTGGCGTTGCCTGCCAGAAACTGCTTCCGGAACAAAGCTGGACACCGGCGCTGGCGGTCGGCCTGGCGGTGGGCGCGATGTACTACCTGCGGTGCATCCATCCCCCTGGCGGCGCTACCGCGCTGGCCGCGGTGATCGGCAGCGAAGAATTGCACGCCCTCGGCTTCCACTATCTGATCGAACCGGTTGGCGTCAGCGTGGCCGCGATCATGGCGGTCGCCCTGGCCTTCAACGCGCTGTTTCCCTGGCGCCGCTATCCGGCGCACCTGCATCGCCGTCGCACCGCGGTGGCCGTGCCCGCGGCGGAGCGTCGCTTCGACCTGACCCAGGAAGATTTCTCGGCAGCGATGGAAGAACTCAATTCCTACGTCGACATCACCGAGGAAAACCTGACCGAACTGCTCGAGCTGGCCAAACGCCACGCCGAGCGCAACGTCGTCCATCCGCAGGAGATCGTGCCGGGCCATCGCTACAGCAACGGCCGCCTGGGCAAGGCCTGGAGCGTGCGCGAGGTCGTCGGCGTGAGCAGCGACCAACCGGCTCGGGTCGACTACCGCGTGGTCGCCGGCGAAGGTGGCGGCCAGCATGGCCAGGAAAGCTACGAATCGTTTCGCCAATGGGCGCGTTTCGAGGTGCGGCTCGGCAACGGCCGCTGGATCAAGTAATCGCGCTTAAGGCGGCGCGCGCCGTGAAGCATGGCTGGCCACGATCACCCAACCCTGCGGCCGCCGCACGTAGGTATCGGTGAACTGAAAATCCAGGGCATAGGGCTGGCCATCGGCGTTGCCCTCGACATGCGTGATCCCCGTCACCACTGCGGCTTCGCCGTACAGGCGCACGTGGGTATCGCGATTGCGGAACACCGAATAGCGGGTGCCGCCGCGCAGATCGGCGACTTCCTCGGCTCGGGTGGTCAGCTTGCCGGTGGAGCCGGTCAGGGTGAAGGACGGATCGAGGTGTTTTTCCAGCCAGTCGGCATCGCCACGCTCGTAGGCGGCGCAGATGTCGCGCTCGGCCTGTTGGATGGCGGCGATGTCGTCGGTGTCGCTAGCGAAAGCCAGCGATGGCGCCAACGTAGCCAGCATTAGCAGAAAGGCGATCGGTTTCATGGCGGTCTCGAGCCTGTAAAGGCCGCGGCCAGCGGCGCGGCACCGGCACTGTACCTCGCACCCTGGCCGCCGCCTACTTGTGCCCTGTCCCGCTGCTCCAGCCAGAGCGCCCGGCGCTGCCACCCCAGTTGCGGTTCTCTTCATCGTCGCGCCCGGCGACCAACACGACCAGCACCACGATGATCACATAGATCCAGTACAGCGCCTTGCTCATGTGGATTCCCCCAGCACATTCGAGCGCAGCCACATCACCAGCGGCGGCAGCCAGATCAGCGCGATGCCCACCAACATGGCGCCAAAGCTGATCGAGTCCTGCAGGAGCATCAACCCTACGCTGCCGAAGATGCCGATCTGCGCAATGCCGAGCTCTCCCTCCTCCTCTTCGTCGTCTGTCCCTTCGCTGCGCGCCGCGGCGGGCGCCTCCAGCGAAACAGAGAAAGCCTGGCTCACTGTCGCCGGAGGTACCGGCGTGGCCAGCGACCAGCTGATCTCTTGCGCTGATTCTTCGCAGGTCAGCTGCCGGCCGCCGTGCGCGTAGTCCGTCACCTGCCGACGGTCGCCACGGCGCACGCGCCAGTTGAAGGCCCCGAAGACGTCCTTGACGCGTGCCCCGTAGGTGTAGGTTCGCGACCACGTGCTGCCTCGGTAGCGGCAGCTGGCATCGCCCTGGGACTCGACCACCGGCCACTCGTCGCAGATCGTGACCAACTGCCAGCCGGTCTGGGTTTCCACCAGCCAGCGATAGCCCTGCTGGGCATCCAACAGCAGATATTCGGTCCACGCTGGCTCCGAGGCATCTTCGGGCACGTCGCAACGCAGGATGCCGATGACGGTGTACCTGGCTCCCGCGAGTTGACCGCTGGTGCCCAGAGGCAGACTGCTCTTGAAACGGGCGGTACGCTTGTGTGCTTCGATGACCTCGGCGCGTTCGCCACTGCAATCCACCACTGAGCCGCAGGCCGAACAGACCACCTGGGTCGCCACAGCCGCTGCCACACTGATCGGCGCGGCGCATTGGGGGCAGTCCAGACTAAGCAACTGGCCGCGCACGCGGCCTGCGCTGGCGATTATCTCCTCGCGCGAACGCAGGGTCTGCGGGTCAAGCTTGAGGCGTTCGCCCGCCTGGCCCGCGTAGCACATCGGTACGTCGTCGGAGTAATCAAGCGTGGCGAAGGCGCGGCCGCCCCGCAGGTCGGCGCTGGCTACTTCCCAACCGTCGCCGGCATGCACCGGCAGTTCACCCTCGCCGCCGACGCAGCGACTGCGCCGCACATCGGCCACGGTGTACAGAACACCGCCGAGCTTGAGACGCGTGCCCACGGACAGGGCATCGAATGCCGGCAGCGGCATCGGGCTTTCGGTGCTGCCCGGCCGGGTCAGTGCATATTGCCCGGAGGCATCGGACAGCCAGCCGTGGCCCCCGGCATCGAACAACACATACCACTCATTCCAGCCGCCTTCGTCGTATTGCAAGCGCAGGCGGCCGATCACTTCGAAACTATGGCCCGCCAATGCTCCTCGGGTGCCAATCCGCACCGGAGAACCATCGTCCACGACCTCGGACAGCTGGCCGACGCGGCGCGCCGCGTCGGCATCGCGGGTAATCGTGCTTCGGCATGCGGGGCAGACCACCATCACCTGCCCCGGCGCCTGGCCGCCAACCATCGCCCCGCACTGCGGGCACAAGAAGTGCTGCATCGCGGTCAGCGCGCCAGGTTGCGCAGGATGTCGGCCTTGGTCGTGTCGTACTCCTGCGCGCTGATCAGTTCCAGGTCGAGCATGCGCTTGAGCTGCTGCAGACGCGCGACCGGATCGACACTGGCCTCGGAAGCAGCCGGCGCGGGGGGCGCAGCCACCGGGGCCGACAGGCTCTGCGACATGCTGTTGGCAATCGCGGCACCGGCGGCCAGCCCGGCACCCACGCCCGCGATCCCGCCTTCGTTCTGCGCGGCCAGCGGTATGGCGGTGGCGGCTTGGTAACGCGTGAACTGGTTCAGATCGCCCGACATGCTGACGGCGATACGCTTATCCAGGGCCTGCTGCAATTCCTCGGGGAGCGACACGCTTTCGACCGCGAAGTTTTCAAGCGCTACGCCATAGCGCTGGAATACGGGCGCCAGGCGCTCCTGCATCTTGCTCGACATCGCGGCCTGGTTGGCTGCCAGGTCGATGAAGGGCACCCCGCCGTTGCCGAGTGCGTCGGCCATGGTCGCTACCACCAGATTGCGCAACTGCGCTTCCAGATCCTCGACGGTGTATTCGGCGCGCGTGCCGGCCACTTCACGATAGAACAGTGCCGGGTCGGCCACCTTGTAGCTGTACACGCCGTGCGCGCGCACCCGCACCATGCCGAACTCGCTGTCGCGCAGGGTCACAGGCTGTGCAGTGCCCCAGCGTCGGCCCAGTTGCAAGCGGGTGGAGAAAAAGATGACATCCGACTTGAACGGTGATTCGAAGCCCTTGTCCCAGTGCTGAAGTGCGGTCAGCACCGGCAGCGTGCGAGTGGTCAAGGTGTACATGCCGGGCCCGAAGACATCGGCGATGCGACCTTCGTTGACGAAGATCGCCATCTGCGAATCGCGCACGGTGAGGCTGCCGCCGTACTGGATTTCCATGTCCTGCATGGGGAACCGCCAGGCGAGGACGCCGTCGCGTTCCTCCACCCACTGCAGGATATCGACGAACTGCTTGCGAATGAACGATCCAAAGCCCATGGTCGGTTTCCTTGCCGAAGTCAGGTCGTGGTGGAGCTAGGTAAGGCAGGCCGCGTTGACGATGCCCACGCCGAGCGAAGTGGCGCCCATCAGCCCGCCCATCGCGATGTTGCCGCTGTGGATCGCATCGTTCATGCCGCGCAGCAGGCGCGCCATGACCATGTAGGCCAGCAACTGGACCCCCATGGCCGCCAGGGACCAGGCAAGGAACAGGTGCCAGGTCGCATGCAGGGCGATGCTGAAGGCGAGCGTGCAGCTGAAGCCAAGCAAGGCGCCGGCCAGAGATAAGGCGGCGGCGGCATTTCCCTGGTGGATCAGCTGCCATTCGTCAAAACGGGTGATGCGGGTATAGATGGCCAGGAAACCGGCGAGCATCGCCAGCGCGGACACCAGGTAGGCCAGATACGGTATGGCGGATTGCAGCACGGGCGCCCTTCCCTTCCCCAAGGTAGCCTCGATTATAGCCAGCTGCCCCCCGTTGGCGAGACCCGCCGCGGCCGATAGAGTAGGCGCCCGGCCCGGGAAGCCGATCGCCCCTTCTTTGCATGGAACGCACGACGATGCGCGATCGCGCCCTCATTCTCTCGGTCCTGATCGTCGCTTCCTGTGGTCTGGGCTACGAGCTGGTCACCAGCGCCCTGGCCAGCTACCTGCTGGGCGACTCCATCCTGCAATTCTCCTCGGTCATCGGTTGCTACCTGTTCGCGATGGGTATCGGCTCCTGGCTGTCGCGCTATGTCGAAGACCGCGACGTACTGGACCGCTTTGTCGACCTGGAGATGCTCATTGGCCTGGTCGGCGGCATCTCGGCAGCGGTGTTGTTCCTGGTCTTCGCCTGGTTGGCGACGCCATTTCGAACCTCGCTATATGTGATGGTGTTCGCCATCGGCTTGATGGTCGGCATGGAAATTCCGCTGGTGATGCGGATCTTCAACCAGCGCCGCACCGAGTTCCGTGAACTGGTGAGCCGTGTACTGGCCTTCGACTACCTGGGTGCGCTGCTGGTCTCGCTGGTCTTCCCGCTACTGCTGGCGCCACGTTTGGGACTGTTGCGCACCGCCTTCGTGTTCGGCATGTTCAACACCGCGGTGGCGCTGTGGACGGCGCTGGCCTTTCGTGCCGAGTTGACCGCGCCGCGCCGCAGCCTGGCGCGCGGCACCTTGGTGATGGGACTGCTGGTAGCCGGCCTGGCTTTCTCGGGGCGCATGACCGCCTGGGCCGAGCGCGGCGTCTATGGCGACGAGATCGTCCATGCCCAGAGCACGCCATTCCAACGCCTGATCGTGACGCGCTGGAACGACGACCTGCGCCTGTACATCAACGGCAATCTGCAGTTCTCCTCGCGCGATGAACATCGCTATCACGAAGCGCTGGTGCATCCCGGGCTGCAGGCGCTGCCGTTTGCCCGCCGCGTGCTGGTGCTGGGCGGAGGCGATGGCTTGGCGGTCCGCGAGATCCTGAAGTCGCCCCATGTCGAGCACGTGACCCTGGTCGATCTCGACCCGGCAATGACGCGGATGTTTTCCACCTCGGCGCCGCTGGTGGCGCTCAACCGCGGCTCGCTGAAGGATCGGCGCGTCAGCGTGGTCAACCAGGACGCCGGACGCTGGCTCGAAAGCAACGGCGAAGCATTCGACTTCATCGTGGTCGATTTCCCCGATCCCTCCAGCTTCGGCATCGGCCGCCTCTATTCGGTGCCGATGTTCAGACTGATGGCGCGCCACCTGGCGCGCAATGGCTACTTGGTTGTCCAGTCGACCTCGCCCTATTACGCGCCGCGCTCGTTCTGGAGCGTGGATGCCACCTTGAAGGAAGCGGGCCTGCATACTTGGCCCTACCACTGCGACGTCCCCTCATTTGGTGACTGGGGCTTCATCCTCGCCGGTCACCGCGATGATTATTCGGTGCCCGCTGCGATCTCTGTACCCACCCGCTATCTGACGCCGGAAACCCTGCACGAGCTGTTCGTATTTCCAAAGGACATGCCGCCCCTGGCCATGCCGCCGAACCGGCTCGACGAGCAGACCCTGGTGCGTTACTTCGACGAAGACTGGCGGCGGGTCATTCGCTGATGCGGCGACGCACGTTCCTGCTCGGCGCCGGGAATGCCGCGCTGTTTGGCACGGCAGCGTGGACGCTGGCTCGGCGTGCACGTCGCGCGCCCGTCGCACCGGAAGTCGTATTTCCTGGGATGCGCGAGGGCCATGCCCTGCGCGACCACCTTGTGCTCCCCGCGCCGCGCGATGAGCGTCGCATCGGCGTGGCTATCCTCGGCTCGGGCGTGGCGGGGCTTTCCTGTGCCTGGGCGCTGGCTCGCGCCGGCCGCCGCGACTTCGTGCTCGTAGAGGGGCCTGAGGTCAATGGCAATGCCGCAGGGCGCGATCTCGGCGGTCCCTCGGCCGAGGATGACCTGCGTTGTCCGCTGGGTGCCCATTACCTGCCGCTGCCCTCCAGCGAGTCGACCCACGTTCGTGCGCTACTGGCGGATGTTGGCCTGCTGTTGGCCGGCGAGCACACCGCAACGCCCTATTACGATGAGGCCGCACTGGCGCATGCCCCGCGCGAGCGGCTGTTGCGGAATGGTCGCTGGGAAAGCGACCTGCTCCCCACCCAGGGCGTGTCCGCGCCCGACCTCCACCAGCAGCAGCGGTTCTTCGCCGAGATGGCGCTGCTACGTACGCGGCGCGGGCGCGATGGACGGCGGCTGTTCGCGTTGCCGCGCATGCTTTCATCGACTGATGCCGAATGGCGCGCACTGGATCGCGAGACCTTCTCGCATTGGCTCGACCGGCATGGCTATCAGGCGCCCGAGCTTCGCCGCTATCTCGATTACTGCTGCCGCGACGACTACGGCGCCGGTACCACGGTCGTCTCGGCCTGGGCCGGCTTGCACTATTTCGCCGGGCGCGACGGCGCCGCCGCAAATGCCTCGCACGATGCGGTGTTGACCTGGCCGGGCGGGCTATCGGCGCTGATGCAGCGCATGCGCGCCTCGATCGACGCGCGCCTGGGTCATACGCGCTGGCGGATCGCGGGCACGGCCACACAATTGCGCGAGAACGGTGCAACCGTGCAGGTCGACTGCCTGCACATGGCCGGTGGCAAGCTCAGTACCACTCGCCTGCGCGCCGGCAACGTCGTGAGCGCCATGCCGTTGCATGTCCTGGCGCGGGCCTGGCCCGAATTGGCCGCGACGGGCTACGACGCCAGCGTACACGCCGGACCTCATGCGCCCTGGCTGGTCTCCAATTTTCTGATGGATGGCTATCCGCAGGAGCAGCCAGGCGAATCGTTGGCCTGGGATAACGTCGTCCACGGGGGCCGCGGCCTGGGGTATGTCGTGTCCACCCACCAGTTGCTGCGCGTGGCGCCGGCGGCGCAAACGGTGTTTACCGCCTACCAGGCGCTGGACCGAATGAGTCCGGCACAGGCGCGCACTTGGATGCTGCGAGCCAGCCCGGAGGAGCTGCGCGACGAAGCGGCAACCGACCTGCTCCAAGCGTATGGCGAGGACCTGTGGCGTCGGGTGCGGCGGTTGGTGATCACGGTTCGCGGCCACGCCATGGCGATACCGGTGCCGGGCTCGCTGGATAATCCCAGGCTGGCAGCGCTGCGCACGCTCGATGGACGGATACGCATCGCGCACGCTGACCTTTCTGGCTACTCGGTGTTCGAGGAGGCAGCGTGGTGGGGCGTGCGGGCGGCGGAATCGTTGGCCTGACCCCTTCTGGGGCAAGGCATCAGCGACTCGCCAACCGCTCCAGATACGCGCACAACATATCCGCCATCGCATCGGCATAGGTCGCGATCTCGGCCGCGGTGCGCGGACGCTCGGAAAATTGCTTGCCGGCTGCGCCGAGGACGTCGGTCAGCAGCTCGCCGACCAGCTGGCGGCCGGGTTCGTCGATGCCTGGCTGCACCTCCTGCATGAAATTGTCGAATGCTTTATCGGCCGCGTTACGCGCCTCCTGCGCTTCTGGGGCGTCGCGGTACAGCGGCGCGGCGTCCTTCAGCGCTACGCGCATGGCCGCTTCCTCGCACTCCGAGGCTACGAAGGCGTGCACCACGGCGCGCAGCCGCTGCATCGGCGGTTGCGCTACGTCCTCGAGGATGTCCGCCAGCAGGCGAGTGGTGCTGCGCCATTCGTCGTGTTGCAGGCGGAACAGGATCGCGGCCTTGTTCGGGAAGTATTGGTACAGCGAACCGACGCTGACGCCAGCCTTCTCGGCTACGCGCGCGGTGGTGAATCGCTGTGCGCCTTCCTTGGCCAAAACCTGAGCTGCTGCCTCGAGGATGACCGCAACCGAAGCATTCGAGCGTGCCTGGCGCGGCTGTTTGCGTTGGGAAATTGGCGGGGAATTGGGTGATTTGCTGCGTTCGCTCATGGCCGGCCCGGAATGCGAATATCAAACATGACGAATTCGTCGCATTCTATCCCCGTCCGCACCGCACGGTGCTTTTGACCCGGAAAGATGCTCATGAACACCCTCTCCCAGCCGCATGTCGCGCAACTGCTCGCCCACCTTTTCGAGCAGGCCGACGCGACCTCGCCGGCTAACAGCCCTGCCCTGGCCGACCTGTCGCCGGAAGCCCATCGGCGGCTGATGCACAGCAAGACCGAATACCTGGACTACTACGGCCGCATGAAGGACCTGGCGCTGCCGGTCTCGCGCGAAACCGGGCAGCTGCTGTACATGCTGGCGCGCGGTAGCCGTGCCCGCAGCATCATCGAATTCGGCACCTCGTTTGGCCTCTCCACCTTGCACCTTGCCGCGGCACTGCGCGACAACGGCGGCGGCCAGCTGATCACCACGGAGTTCGAGCCGAGCAAGGTGGCCCGCGCCCGCCAGCACTTCAGTGCCGCCGGCCTGGCCGACCTGGTTGAGCTGCGCGAAGGGGATGCCTTGCAGACGTTGGCCGACGATCTGCCCGAGCGCATCGATTTGCTGCTGCTCGATGGCGCCAAGGCGCTCTATCCGCAAATCCTGGCGCTGCTGGAACATCGCCTGCGCCCCGGCGCCTTCGTGGTGGCCGACAATGCCGATTACAGCCCGGAGTACCTGGCCTACGTGCGCGATCCGGGCAATGGCTACCTCACCCTGCCATTCGACGGCGACGTCGAGTTGTCCCAACGTCTGGGCTAAGCGCGACACCCGCAGGGTCCGGCGCTAGACCGCGCTGGGCCCTGCCGTCGGGCGCCAGCCGAGCAGCCGTGCCGGCATCAACAAGATCGCCTGCAAAAAGGCGAACAGTGCGTGGAAGGTGATCCCCAGCAACCGGAACGGCAGCGACAGCAGCCAGACGAACGGCCAGGCCACCAGTACCAGCAGCGCCAGGGGCCAGCACAGCACGAACAGCAGGCACCACCCCACCACCGCCAACAAGGTCTTCATCCACCCTCTCCTGGCGCGCCCATCGCGCCCGACAGGGGCCAGCGTCGCGGCGCCGGCCACCACGCGCAAGCGGGATGCGATGAAAGGCCGCCGTATCGGTACGAAACCGGGCTGGCGCGCAACCGATGATGGTCAGCGCCGGCCGGTCGTGTCTAAATAGCGCCAGGCCAGCTTGACGCACTTCGTGCGCCGCGGGGCACGAAGGAGTTGTCGAAAATGGGTTACCGCACCCCCATCAGCCGTATCGCCGTGGTCGACGAGGACGCCAGCGTGCGTGCCTCGTTGTCCGGGCTGTTGCGCGCCCTGGGTTATGACGCACGCACTTTTGCCTCGGCCGATGAATTCCTGCGCGCGTTGCCGCGGTTTGCGCCGCGCTGCCTCATCAGCGCCGCGCAGATGCCGGGCATGCAGGGCGAGCAGTTGCAGACTGAAATATTGGCAAGCGGACATCGCTTTCCCGTAATCTTCCACACGGATTCTCCTACCGACGCGATGCGCCAGCGCCTGCTTGCCGCCGGGGCTTTCGCCCTGCTGGCGACGCCGGTGGAAGCGGACGCCATCGCCGCCTGCCTGGCCGCCGCGCTGGCGACGGTGCCGGGCTGAAATCGGTTGAAGCGGCGAGCCGAGCGCAGGTGTCTTAGCGCTCGTGCCAGCCGCCAGGATTCACGTTGCACCCCCACCAACAAAGGAATCACATGAGCACCATCACCACTCGCGACGGCGTCGAAATCTTCTTCCAGGATTGGGGCCCGAAGTCGGCCCAGCCCATCGTCTTCCATCACGGCTGGCCGCTCTCAAGCGACGACTGGGACGCGCAGATGCTGTTCTTCGTGCAGAAGGGCTTCCGCGTCATCGCCCATGACCGCCGTGGCCACGGCCGTTCCTCGCATGTCGCCGACGGCCACGACATGGACCACTACGCCGCCGACGCGGCCGCGGTGATGGAGCACCTGGACCTGCGCAACGCCGTGCACATCGGCCATTCCACCGGCGGCGGCGAAGTGGCCGCTTACGTGGCGCGTCACGGCCAGCCGCAGGGCCGGGTGGCCAAGGCGGTGCTGATCGGTGCGGTGCCGCCGATCATGCTCAAGACCCCGGCCTACCCGGGCGGCCTGCCGATCGAGGTGTTCGATGGCCTGCGCGCGCAGCTGGCGGCCAACCGCTCGCAGTTCTACCTGGATCTGCCGACCGGCCCGTTCTACAGCTTCAATCGCGAAGGCGCCAAGGTCATTCCGGGTGCCATCCAGAATTGGTGGCGCCAGGGCATGGCCGGCAACGCCAAGGCCCATTACGAAGGCATCAAGGCGTTCTCGGAAACCGACTTCACCGAAGATCTGAAGAAGATCGAGGTGCCGGTGCTGGTGATGCACGGCGATGACGACCAGATCGTGCCGATCGGCAACGCCGGCCTGCTCTCGGTCAAGCTGGTGCAGAACGGCACGCTGAAGGTCTACCCGGGCTTCCCGCATGGCATGTGCACCACCCATGCCGACGTGATCAACGCCGACCTGCTCGCCTTCATCCAGGGCTGACGGGCACTGGAGCGGGCGTACGCGCCCGCTCCTTCGCGTGCCCGGCTTCCCCCCGACCGAGGATCCTGCGATGCCCGACGCTCCCCACCCACTGGCCGCCGGTACGCCGGCGCCGGATTTCGACCTCCCCTCCACGCCCGACCAGCGCGTCTCGTTGTCATCGTTGCGTGGCCAGCCGGTCATCCTGGCCTTCTATCCCGCCGACTGGAGCCCGGTCTGCGGCGACCAGATGGCGCTCTATAACCAGATCCTGCCGGAGTTCCACCGCGCCGGCGCGCAATTGCTCGGCATTTCGGTCGATGGCGCCTGGTGCCACGCCGCCTTTGCCGAAACCCGCAAACTGCATTTCCCGTTGCTGGCCGATTTCGAACCCAAGGGCGAAGTCGCCCGTCGCTTCGGCGTGTATCGCGAGCAGGAAGGCATCTGCGAGCGCGCACTGTTCGTCGTCGACGCCGCCGGCACCATTGCCTGGAGCTACGTCTCGCCCCTTGGCATCAACCCCGGCGCCGATGGCATCCTCGATGCGCTGGACAAACTCGCCGCCCCGTCCAAAGGAGCACATTGATGAGCAGGCTTACTGTTGCTGTCGGCAGCCAAGACCACGTGAGCGGCCCGGCCGAGGCCCCGGTCACCCTGGTCGAGTACGGCGACTATGAGTGCCCGTATTGCGGCGAGGCCTATCCGCTGCTCAAGGCGGTCCAGCAAGCCCTCGGCGACAAGCTACGGTTTGTCTTCCGCAACTTCCCGTTGGCCGACATGCATCCGCACGCGGTCCACGCCGCCCAGTTTGCCGAGGCGGCGGCAGCGGCAGGCAAGTTCTGGGAAGCCCACGACATGCTCTACGAGCACCAGGATGCGCTGAGCGACCAGGACCTAGCAGGCTACGCGCGCGAACTTGGGCTGCCGAATACGGCGCTGGGCCAGGCGGTTTCAGGCCACTACGATGCCAAGATCGAGAGCGACTTCTCCGGCGGCGTACGCAGTGGCGTCAACGGCACGCCGTGCCTGTTCATCGAAGGCGAGCGCTACGATGGGCCGCGCGACTACGACTCGCTGGTGGAAGTGCTGAGCGAGCGCGCCGAGCGGCGCTGAGCCGCACCACGCAAGCAGGCACATCGGTGGCCGGACAGGCCACCGCAGCCACGCCTTATGCAAACAGTGCTTCGATCTCCTTCGGCAGGCCCTCGCTGCGCAGGTGCCGCGCCTCGTTGGCGATATTGACCTTCATCGTCACCTCCGACACCTCGATCAGCGCCTCGTCGACCCGCCGCCGCTGGGTATCACGAAACCACGCCAGCACCTGGCGCAGGTGCCAGAGCGATTGCGAACCTTCATGCACCGCCGGCGGAAACGTGGCCGGATTTCCGACCATCAGCTTGCGGATGTTCTGACGGCTGCAACCAACCAACTCGGCGACATCGGTCAGGCCGACCAGGTCGGGCGATGCTTCGACCAGCTCGGCGCCCGGGATGGCGCGCTGCACCGCACGCACCGCCGACACCACCGCTTCGATCGCGGAATCCGCCTCGCGGGCGAAATCCAGGGCGATGCGGCCGCGCTGGCCAACGCCCACGGTAGCGTCGTCGCAGCCGGCCTTGGCCAGGGCAGCGATGAAGCGCTGGGGATCGGCGCCGGCATCGGGCAGGCGAAACTTCAGGATGAACTCGTACTCGTTACTCATCGCGCGTTCTCGTCAGGGGTTGTGTTGCTTGGCCTTTTCCAGCGCGCAGCTGTCCACAACGCGTCGCAATTGCCTGGCGTGGTTGCCAGGGCTCTTGGGCGTGCTCCATATACTGGTGATGCAGAATTCGCCGCAACGGCAATTCACATCGTTGTAGGGGCAATACATTCGCCCCCAGGCATGGGCACCACCGGGTTTGATCTTCCAACCCTGTTGCTGGGCATGCCGCAAGGCAGCCTCGATGTCGGGCTTGGGGTGTGGCTTTCGAGACATTTCGTTAGACCAGGCTGAAGTGTAGGAGGCCTGGCGTCGTTGTCAAGTGACAACTGCGCACGCCAGGGCACGTTCGTGCACCGACGCGAAAAACATCGAGTCCTGCCCCGCCCCCCTTCCCCGAATTCCCCTTGCCGTGCGTTTGCCTGTTTAACAGCCTGGCGCACGCGCGTACGCGCAAAACTGCGTTGTCCGCCTCAACCTCACCGATACGTTCAGCGGTCGGTCAACGCCCTCTCCACTGACGCGCGCGCTCCATTTCCGAGCGCTGCGTAGGCGCAATGCAGCGCCGCCACGAAGCGCTCGTCATCGGCCAGTGGACCGAACACCGCTTCCACGCGCAGGAATGCCCGCACGGCATCCCGCGGTTCGGCATGCAGGCGGGTGGCGATAGCGGATAGTTGCGGCGCCAATGGGTCGGCCAAGCCGGTACCTGCCTGCGCCTGCTGCTGCACGAACTGCAGCCAGCCAGCGACCGGCAGGCACAACGCATCAATGGATCGTCCCGCCGCCTGCGCGTCGGCGATCGTGCCCAGGTAGCGCACCGGAATCTTCTGCGAGCCGTCCTGTGCGATCTGGATCAATCGGTGGCGCACCGCCGGGTTGGCAAAGCGCGCGAGGATGGCGGTGATATAGCTTTCGGCATCGAAGCTTTCCGGCAACACCACATTGGGCGCGATGTGCTGGCGCATCAGGCGCGCAACGAACCCGGCCAAGGCCGGATGTCTCATGGCATCGGCGACCGTCTCAAGGCCCAACAGTGTGCCGAGATAGGCCATCGCCGAATGCGGTGCATTGAGCAGGCGCAGCTTGGCGCGGTCGTAGCCGGCGATGTCGCTGCTCATGGTCACGCCGAAGCGCTCCCAGTCTGGCCGTCCCAAGGCGAAATCGTCCTGCACCACCCACTGCGTGTAGGGCTCGCGCTGCACCGGCCAGGCGTCGTCCAGGCCCAGCGCCTGTTGTGCCCGCTCGCGCAGGGCCTGGTCGCTTGCGGGCGTGATGCTGTCCACCATCGAACGCGGAAACCGCGCCTGCGCGTCGATCCACTGCGCCAGGCCCGGGTCGAACTGACGCGCATATTGCACGCAGGCGCGGCGCAGCTTGCCGCCGTTGTCGGGCAGGTTGTCGCAGCTCAGCACGCTGTACGCAGGCAGGCCGCGTTCGCGACGCAGCGCCAGGCCAGCCACCACGTAGCCGATCGCACCGGCGGGCTTCCGGGGGTCGGCCAGGTCGGAAACGATATCCGGATGCGCGAGGTCGAGCCGATCGCCGTCCAGGCAATAGCCCTTCTCGGTGACCGTCAGGGTCACCAGGCGCACGTTCGGATCGGCAAGCCGCGCAAGCACCTGCGCCTGTTGGGTTGGCGCGCACAGCACTTCGCGAACCGCACCGATGACGCGCCATTGCGGTGTCTGCCCAAGCAGTTCGAGCGCATACAGCCCGTCCTGCGGTTGCAAGGCATCGCGCACGTCGGGACTGCGCAACGACACACCGCACACCGCCCACTCCGGCTCGTGTGCCAGTACCTGGTCCAGGTACACGGCCTGGTGCGCGCGATGGAAGGCGCCGATGCCCAGATGCACCACGCCAATACGGGTCGCCGCACGGTCATAGGCCGGACGTGCCACGCTGGCCGGCAGACGGTCCAGCGTGGCCTCGCACAGGCGTGCTACCTCGTCGCCCATCAGCGCGTGACCGTGTAGGTCTGCTTGAGGCGGACATCGGCGCTGGAGCCGCCCAGTTGCACCTCGTACTTGCCCGGGTCGACGACATACGCTTTGCGCTGTGGATCATAGACGCGCAGGTCGCGCTCCGGCGCCAGGCTGAAACTGACCTCGCGCTGCTCGCCCGGCTGCAGGGTGATGCGACTGAAGCCTCGCAATTCCTTGCGCGCACGCGGGCGTGCCGGGTCCAGCGGCTTGACGTACAGCTGCACCACCTCATCGGCGGCGACCTTGCCGCTGTTGCGCACCCGCAGGCTGACCTGCAGTGGCTCGCCCGGCTTGCCTTGTTTGCGGTCGAGCTTCATCCCGTCATAGTCGAAGCGGGTGTAGCTCAGGCCATAACCGAACGGATACAGCGGCTCTCCATCGAAATAGCGATAGGTGCGGCCCTTCATCGAGTAGTCGTCGAACGCCGGCATCGGCGTGCCTTCCTTGTAGAAGGTCACCGGCAAGCGACCGCCCGGGCTGGTCTTGCCGAACAAAGCGTCAGCCACCGCATCGCCGCCGCGTTGGCCCGGATACCAGGCCAGCAGGATCGCCGGCAGATGCTGTTGCGCCCAGTCGATGGCCAGCGCCGAGCCGGCCGTCAGCACCGCCACCACCGGCTTGCCGGTCTGCTGCAGGGCTTCGAGCAACTCGCGCTGCGGCTTGGGCAGGCGCAGGTCGGTGCGGTCGCCGCCGGCAAAGCCCGGATAGCTCACGTCCATCTCCTCGCCTTCGACATCGCCGGTCAGGCCGCCGACGAAGATCACCGCATCGGCCTCACGCGCGGCTTGCAGCGCTTCCTGCAACGGCGGCGCACCGCCGGGCAGGCGCCAGGCGAGCTTTACCGCGGCGTCGCGCTGATGTTCGTAGTACTCCAGGCGCAGGTCGTAGGCCTGGTTGGCACGCAGCGTGACGCTGGCGTGCTCGGCCTGCGCGCGATCAGCGTTCTTCCAGCGGTCCAGCACCAGCTTGCCGTCCAGGTAGAGGCGGAAGCCGTCGTCGGCGGTGACGCTGAGGTCGTAGGTGCCATCGCGCGGCGGCAGCAGCTGGCCGCTCCAGCGCACGCTGAAGTCGTCGTTGCCCAGGGCCTTGTCGCGGCCGAGTTCGCCGCGCGCCACGGCATCGTCGGTCGGCGCGCCGCGGTCCCAGCGGAAGCGGATCTGCGAGTCCAGCCGGGTCATCGCCGGCTCGCCCTTGAGCTCGCTGCCGCGAAAGTATTCACCTTTCAAGCCGCGCTCGTTGGCCAGCTCGGAGGGCCGCAGGTAGCGGGGTTCGATCGGGTTGTCGGCATCCGGATCCTCGCTGCGCTCGACCAGGTCACTGCCGCGCGCATACACCACCTCGGCGTTGGGCAACGCGTTGCGAATGCCGCGCAGCACGGTCACCGGGTTGGCGGGCGTGCCGTAATAATTGCCCAGCAGCGCCATCGGATCGTCGGCGGTCGGGCCGATCACGGCCACCCGCTTGATCGCCGGCGACAGCGGCAGCACGCCGTCGTTTTTCAGCAGTACCAGCGACTCGCTCGCCGCGCGCAGCGCCAGCGCGTCATGTGCCGGTGCCTGGTTCACCGAGTAGGGAATCTGCGCGTAGCGCACGCGTTCGGGCGGATCGAACATGCCAAGGCGCATGCGCGCGGTCATCAGCTGGCGCACCGCCGCGTCGATCTCGGCCTCGCTGATCAAGCCCTGCTTCACTGCCGCTACCAGCGCGCCATAGGTGCGCCCGCAGTTCATTTCCAGGCCGCGTTTGACCCCGAGCGCTGCGGCCTCTTCTGCGGTGCCGACGATCTTGTGATGCTTGAAGATATCTTCGATCGAATCGCAGTCGGACACCACATAGCCCTTGAAGCCCCAATCGCGGCGCAGGATGTCCTGCAACAGCAACTGGCTGGCCGAGGCGGATTCACCGTTGACGCGGTTGTAGGCGCCCATCACCGAATCGACGTGTGCCTCCTGCACCAGCGCCTGGAACGCCGGCAGGTAGGTTTCATACAGATCACGTGGATCCGGATGCACATCGACCTCATGGCGGGTGGCCTCCGGCCCACTGTGGACCGCGAAGTGCTTGGCAGTCGCATCGACCTTGCGGTACTTCGGATCATCGCCCTGCAAACCCTGGACGAAGTTCACGCCCATCCGCGAGGTCAGGTACGGATCCTCGCCGTAGGTCTCCTGGCCGCGTCCCCAGCGCGGATCGCGGAAGATATTGATGTTGGGCGACCAGAACGTCAGGCCCTGGTAGCGGCCGTGCTGGTCGTGGCGCAGGAACTCGTGGTGCTTGGCCCTTGCTTCGTCGCTGATGGTGGTGGCGACCTGGTGCATCAACGGCGTATCGAAGGTAGCCGCCAGCGCGATCGCCTGCGGGAACACGGTGGCGCCACCGGCGCGTGCAACGCCATGCAGCGCTTCGTTCCACCAGTCGTAGGCCGGCACTTGCAGGCGCGGGATGGCCACGGCGCTGTTCTGCATCTGGCCGACCTTCTCCTCCAGCGTCATCCGCGAGACGAGGTCGGTGGCGCGGGCTTCGAAGTCGCGGTCCGGGTCGAGATAAAGCGGCCTGGTCTGGGTATCGGCTGCGGCTGCGGGTGCGGCGGAAGTGCCCGCGGCCAACGGCAGCAACGCGAGGGCCACGGCCAGGGCAATCGCCTGGCGGCCACGATGGGGCAGCAGTTGCATGTCAATCCTCCTGGAAAGGGGCGGTTTCGGCCCGGGCATACGGTCCGAGTGTGACGCCGACGAAGCCACCGGCCAGGTCGGTACTCAGGGTGTGGATGTCCTCGCCGGCGCGCAGCGTTTGCCAGCCCTTGCCGGCGTCGAACGCGAATTCGCCTTTGCCCTCATCGCCGCGAATGCGCAGGCGCACGTCGCCGCTGGCGGCAATCGGCATCTGCGCGACGATGCGCGCGTCGCCCGGCACGTGGCGCTGCAGGAAGACGGTGGCGCCCTGCCCCGTGCGCTGCATCCCGAGCACGTACCAGTGCGCTTCGTCCTGGTACATGGCCAGGCCGGCGGTCACGCCGGGGCGTCCGGGGACGCGCACGGCGACATCGCTGTCGAACTTCAGGTGCTGCTGGCGACGGCCCAGGAACGACGGCGTGCCGTGGCTTTCGAGGCCATCGGCCTGCGGCGTCAGCAACAGGCGCCCGGGCTCGGTCTTCAAATCGGCCCAGGTCGGTGGCACGCGCAGGCTCAGCCACTCCGGCCGCGGCGAAGCCTCGCTGAAGTCATCGCGCCACTCGAAGTTGCCGCTGTTCGGCGCCTGCGAGGCGGGCGTCTGCATCCACGACGGCGCCTTGGCCACCTGCGGGATCACCTTGCCTTCGTCCAGGATCACCGGCCAGCCATCGCGCCACTGCACCGGCAGCAGGAACGTTTCGCGACCGGTCTGGTAATGGCCCTGGCCATAGATGCGGCTGGCGAGGAAGATCGCCCACCAGCTCCCATCCTTGCCTTGCACCAGGTCGGCGTGCCCGGCGTTGGCGATGGGATGTTCGCGGTCTGCCGGCAAGCTGCGCTGGGTCAGGATCGGATTGTGCTCGTACGGCTTGAACGGCCCCCAGGGCGAGCGCGCGCGTAGTACCACCTGCGAATGTTGCGTACTGGTGCCACCCTCGGCGCACGACAGGTAATACCAACCCTCGTGGTGGTAGATGTGCGGTCCTTCGATCCAGATCGGGTTCTTGCTCGGATCGACGCCGCCGTCCACCAGCACCTTGCGCGGACCGGTGGGCTGGCCGGATTTCAGGTCGAAGGCCTGGATCCAGATCGCGCGATGGCCCTCATAACGCGGCTTGCCTTGCGGCGGGCCGTTGTTGAGCAGGAAGGCGCTGCCGTCGTCGTCGATGAACAGGGAGGGATCGATGCCGTCCACCTCGCGCAGCCACACCGGGTCCGACCAGGGACCGGCAGGATTCTTTGCAGTGACGTAGTAGTTGCCGCCGTTGTCCACCGCCGTGTTGAAGATGTAGAACGTGCCGTCATGGTGGGCGATGCTCGGTGCGAACACGCCGCGCGAAGTGCCCAGCCCGCGGAAGTCGAGCTGGCCCGGGCGGTCGATGGCATGGCCCAGCAGCCGCCAATGCACCAGGTCCTCGCTCTCGAACACCGGAATGCCGGGAAAGTAGGTGAACGTGGAGTTGACCAGGTAGTAACGGTCGCCGACGCGCGTCACCGCGGGATCGGGGAAGAACCCGGTCAACACCGGGTTTCGGTATTGCCCTGCCGCCAACGGTGTGTCGAAGACCACATCCTGGCCGCGATAGCGGAAATCGTCGAAGGCCACCGTTTCGGCGGCGTGCGACGGCAGGCTCACCAGCGTCGCCAGCAAGGGCAGTCCAGACCAGAACGAGCGCAGTTTCATCGTGATCACCAATCCCACATAGAGCCGTCTTCCAGCCGTGCCACCGGCAACTGCCGGGGCACATACGGGTAACGGGCGGCCAACTTTTCGTCCATGGACACGCCATGGCCGGGCGAATCGCCGACGTGCAACCGTCCGGCGCGGAATTCGTAGTCGTGCGGGAACACTTCCAGGATCTGCTCGCTATGGAACATGTATTCCTGGATACCGAAGTTCGGCACCCAGGTGTCGAAGTGCAGCGCGGCGCCCATGCAGACCGGCGACAGATCGGTGGCGCCGTGGAAGCCGGTGCGCACCTGGTAGAGGGCGGCGAAGTCGGCCAGGCGACGCACGTGGGTAATGCCACCGCCATGCACAAGCGTGGTGCGGATGTAGTCGATCAGCTGCTTCTCGATCAGGTGCTTGCAGTCCCAGATCGAATTGAACACCTCGCCCACCGCCAGCGGCGTGACCGAATGCTGGCGGATCAGCTCGAATGACTGCTGGTTCTCGGCCGGCGTAGCGTCTTCCATCCAGAACAGCCGGAACGGCTCCAGACTCCGCGCCAAGCGTGCCGCTTCGATCGGCGTCAAGCGGTGGTGGACATCGTGCAGCAGCTCGATCTCGTTGCCGTGGTCGGCACGCAGTTGTTCGAACAGGCGCGGGGCGACTTCGAGGTAGCGCGGCGTGGACCACACGGTCTCGGCCGGCAGTTCGCTCTCGGCCGGCTCGTAAGGCTTGCCGGCGGTGGAGATGCCATAAGCCTTCTTGACGCCCGGTACGCCACATTGCGCGCGAATGGCGAGAAAGCCCATTTCCTTGTACTTGCCGACCTCGTCGCTGGCCTCGGCGATATCGCGGCCGTTGGCGTGCGCGTAGACCAACGCGCCTTCGCGCGAGCGCCCGCCGAGCAGCTGGTAGATCGGCAGCCCGGCCATCTTGCCGAGGATGTCCCACAATGCCACGTCGACCGCGGCGATTGCGGTCATCGTCACCGGGCCGCGCCGCCAGTAGGCGCCTCGATGCAGGAATTGCCAGGTGTCTTCGATGCGGCCGGCATCGCGACCGATCAGGTTGGGGACCACGTGTTCCTGCAGATACGCCGCCACCGCCAGTTCGCGGCCATTCAAGGTGGCATCGCCCCACCCGACCACGCCGCTGCGGGTGACGATCTTCAAGGTCACGAAGTTGCGCCCCGGGCTGGTGACAATCACCTTGGCTTCGACGATCTCGCGGTCGCGGGCGCTGCCCGCCTTCGGCGTCGCGTTCTCAGTGTGCTGGCTCATCTGCGTATTCCGTGGGGATCAATGGAGGTCGGTTTCGAACGGGCCGGCCGGCAGGCCGTTGCCGTCGTACAAGGTGCACACGGGACTGTCGGCCCAGCAGTAGCGCACGCGGGTGGGCTCGGTCCCGGCCGGTACCGCCAGGCGAACCTGGGTGCCATCGATACGCGCCTCGGCGAAACGACAGCTGCCGGCGGCGGCCGCGCACAGCTCGAAACCGATCGGCTGCGCGGCGCTGTAGGCGACCAGGCCCTGCTCGGTGTCTGCGAACTGCAGCGTCACCTCCTTGCCCTCGCGGCGGGCACTGGCCACGACCGGGCCGGTTGCCGAAAGCGGCTGTCCATACACCACGTGCCGCGCGGCGCGCGCCAGGCGACGACCGAGTTCCTGTTTGTTGGCCGGGTGGATATCGGTGCGCTCGCCAAGGTCCACCGCTACCGCCAGGCCCGAATGCGGGTCTTCGGCAGCAACCCGGCGTTGCTGTTCGCGCAGCGCCGCCCAGCCGCTTTCGACCGGTTGCGTCGACGGCGCGCCAAAGCCGGCCAGTTGCACCACCAGCAAGGGCAATGACTTGCCGAACTGGCGGCGCAAGTCCTGCCGGTAGATGCGCAACAGGCGACCGTAAAGCTCGGGCTCGAAGGTATTGGATTCGCCCTGGTACCACAGCGCGCCACGCAGGCCGAAATCGCCGAGCGGCGCGATCATGCCGTTGTACAAGGTGGACAACCCGGTCGCCGACTGCCAGGGCGCCCGCGGCGGCGAAGCGAAGTTCGCCGGCATGGCGCGATATCGCCAACCGGCCAACGGTACTCGCGTGCCATCGCCCAGGAGTACGGCCTGGGCTTGCGCCGGGCCGATCAGGCCACCATCGCGATAGGTGTCCACCACCGCCACCGTCACTACATTCCGGCCTTCATGCAGCAAGCCAGTGGGCAAGGGATATTCGCGTGGCTCGCCGCCGTTGCTGCTGCCAATCGCACGGCCATTGACCCAGGTGGTGTCGATCTCGTCGGCAATGCCGATCGCCAGCGCCTTGGCCTGCTTCGCCTGCGCGGCACTCAGCGTCACCTCGCTGCGGAACCACACCAGGCCATCGAATGCCGCCAGTGCAGGGACGCCCCAATGCTCCCAGCTGCCGAGTGCGGCCGGCGCCGGCGCCCAACTGCCCTGAGGCGCGGCCTCGGCCGACCATGGCGCGTCGCCCGAAGCGATGCCGGGCTGCTTGCGCCACCAGTCTTGCCAGATTGCACCCCATTGGTTCGCCGCCTCCAGCGGCGACTTGGCGTAGCGCGCCAGCACGGCCTCTTCGTCGGCGTACAGGCCGGCCTTGGCCAAGGACTCGGCGCTCAACCACGCCTGGATGCGCGAACCGCCCCACGAGGCGTTGATCAAGCCCATCGGCACATCGACCTGCTGTTGCAGCTCACGGGCGAAGTAATAGCAGGCGGCGGAAAAGTCGCGCACGCTGTCGGTATCGGCCCGTTGCCATTTCGGCGTGGTGGCGAACTGGCGGCGCGGCACCGGACTGTATTCCTGCTTGACGCTGAGCAAGCGAATGTCGTCGTGGCGCGCATTGAGCAACTCCGAGCGCGAATCCAGCGTGCGGTGTACCTGCAGCTCCATGTTCGACTGGCCCGAACACAGCCACACGTCGCCCACCAGGATGTCCTGCGCCTGCACCTGCTCCTGGCCCGAGCGCGCCTGCAGCACATACGGGCCACCTGCCGGCGACGGCGGCAGCGCCACGCTCCAGCGGCCATCGCCGCGCACGCGCGCGTTGGCCCGGCGCTCACCCAAGGTCACCTCTACCGTGCGGCCGGGCGTGCCCTGCCCGCGCACCTGCAACACCTGGTCGCGTTGCAGCACGGCGTGCTCGGCGAACGGGCTATCGAACTGCAGCGGCGCCGCCGCCGCGGATAGGGGCAGCAGGGTAGCCAAGAGCAAAGCGAAAGAAGTCGACTTCATCGGCGATCCGCGGTCAGTGATGCCCGGGGGCATAGGGAAACTTCAGCGACTGGTAATAAGACAACGACTGCGGCGGCGGCTTCTGCCCGGCAGGCAGAGGCAGGCCATTGATCGATTGCCAATAGGCAATGCTGGCGTCGCGCCACCATTGCGCTTCGTCCTGCTGGATCGCCAGGAAACTGGAGACTTCCTGGTACCGCTGTGGGTCGACATAGGGCGAGAGGCTGGCCCAGGTCGCGCGCATCGCCGCGACCTGGTCGACGCCGCGCCCGTAATGCAGCACCAGCTCGTCCCACAGGGTCTTGCCGGATTTCATCCGGTGGTCCCACGGTACGTGGTGGAACCACAGCAGGTCTCGCTCGGGCACCGTGGCCAGATCGTCGAACTGCCGGGCCAACGCGGGAGCGTACTGGCCGACGGCATTGGAACCGGCGCTGCCGCGCTCGAAGCCGATGCCATTTCGGTCAGCGCGGTGGTAGTACACCGGGTCCCAATCGGGCCGTTCGCTGCCGGCATCCCAGGGCGCCGGGCCGTAGTGGTGGCCGCGCCCCATCAGGTGGTGCAAGCCAAGTGGCGTCATGTAGTCCACCACCGCTTCGCGTGAGGCCATCATCATTTCGACCACCGGGGTAACGAAGGCCGGATCGTTACTGAAGGTCATGCGAACCCAGTCGTCGGCAATGGCACGCGCGGACTGCCGCGGATTCCAGGCCAGCCGGCCGAAGGCGTACCAATTGGCCTGGTCGAAGATCGAGCCAGACCAGTTGCGGTCGCTGCCGATGTTGGCCACGCCGGCCATGCCGCTGAGCGCATGGCCCTTGCCCTCGATGACCTGCGCCACGGTGTGACCGCGCGTGGGGCGGAAGGTGTCGGCCTGCAACGTCTCTTCGTACAGCGCGCCCAGGTACACCAGATGGGTGGCGAAACCCAGGTACTCCTTGGTGATCTGGAATTCCATCATCAGCGGGGTCTTGGGCATCGCCCCGAACAGTGGGTGGAACGGCTCGCGCGGCTGGAAATCGATCGCGCCGTTCTTGACCTGCAACAGGACGTTGTCGCGGAAGCGGCCATCCAGTGGGACGAACTCGGCATAGGCCTGCTTGGCGCGATCGTCGGGCTGCTCGTGGGAATAGACGAACGCGCGCCACATCACCACTCCGCCGTGCGGTTTCAGCGCATCGGCCAGCATGTTGGCGCCATCGGCATGGCTGCGACCGTAGTCCTGCGGCCCGGGCTGGCCTTCGGAATTGGCTTTGACCACGAACCCGCCGAAGTCGGGGATCAACCGGTAGATCTCGTCGGCCTTGTCCTTCCACCAGCGTTGCACTTGCGGATCGAGCGGGTCGGCGGTCTTCAGCCCGCCAATTTCGATCGGCGCACTGAAGCGCGCGCTCAGATACACCCGCATCGCCCAGGGCCGCAGCACCCCGGCCAATGCAGCGGCCTTCTGCAGATATGCCGGGGTCAGGCTGGCGGCGCTGGCATTGACGTTGTTGAGCACGGCGCCATTGAGGCCGAGCGAGGCGTTGGCGCGGGCGTAGTCGGTATAGCGCGGGTCCAGGTAGCCCGGCAGCTTCTGCCAATCCCAGATCGACTCGCCGGCATAACCGCGCTCGACGCTGCGGTCGAGGTTGTCCCAATGATTGAGCACCCGCAGTTGCAGCCGCGGCTGCTCGCGCACATCCACTTCAGCCAACGACTGTCCGGTTTGCAGCAACCGCAGCAAGTGGAACGCGCCGTAGAGCGCGCCGGCATCGCCCTGGGCTGCGACCACGGTCACCGGTTGCCCGGCGACGGCCAGCCGGCGGATGAGATAGCCCTCCGCACCCAATTCGCGCAGCGGCAGGCGCAGGCGCGCGATGAGGGCCGAAGAGGCCGGCGTGCCGATGACCAAGGTGCCGCTGCCCTGCGCTTGCGTGGCCAGCGTCGGCGCCTGCCCGAGCAACCCTTCGAGCCCGCGCAGCAGTTCGGCGCGGGCTGAGCGCTGCAATTGCGTAGATTGCGGCGCTACCAGCGTCTGCAGTTGCGCCCGGTACACCTGTGCCTGCGCGTTCGGCAGCGGTCGGTAGCGCAGCCACAGATCGTAGCCATCCTCGGCGTGGGCCGGCGGCAGCACCAGCACGCCGAGACACAACAGGATCGCTGCAAGCCAGCAGCGCCGAGAAAGGCGCGCGCCCGCGCGCTCGAACATGTCAGCCAAACCCGACCTCCTTTTGCCGTGGGCTCAGCCCGAGCCGGTCGCCTGTCGCGACGCTAATCGCTACCATGCCAAGAGTCCTGGCGCTGGCCGGACCGACGCAGCGAACAGGCCGAAGGGGCAACGCTTGAGCAAGGACACCAAATCGATCCGCCGCAAGGGACGCGCCACCACCATCGACGACGTGGCCACGCTGGCGAAGGTTTCGCCGATGACGGTCTCGCGCGTGGTCAACGGCAAGAGCAATGTCCGCGACGATACCCGCGAGCGGGTCATGCGGGCGGTCGACAAGCTCGGCTACACCCCCAACCTCGCCGCCAGTGCATTGGCGGCCGCGCAGAACACGCGGCTGGCGCTGGTCTATACCAATCCCTCCGGCGCCTACTTGCGCGAACTGCTGGTCGGCGTGCTGCACGTTGCTTCGCATACCGCCATCCAACTCGTGATCGACTACTGGGACGACCTCGACCCCGAAGCCGAGCGCAAGGCGGCGCGGAAACTGGCCAAGGGGGTGTCCGGGGTGATCCTGCCGCCGCCACTGTGCGACTCGGAAGTGGCGGTACAGGAATTCCTGCGCGCCAAGGTCCCGGTCGTGGCGATTGCCTCGGACCGCTTCAGCGACCGCATTTCCTGCGTGCGCATCGACGAGTTCCATGCCGCGCGCCAGATCACCGAGCACTTGATCGCCCAGGGTCATCGCCGCATCGGCTACATCAAGGGCCGCGCCGACATGGCCGCCAGCGAGCGTCGCTTCGAAGGCTTTCGCGCTGCCTTGCTGGCGGCCGGCCTGCCGCTGGACCGGCATTTGGTTCAGGACGGCGACTACACCTATCGCTCCGGTCTGGTCGCGGCGGAAAAACTGCTGTCGCGGCGGCAATTGCCGACCGCAGTCTTCGGCAGCAACGACGACATGGCAGCCGCGGTGGTGTCGGTCGCCCACCGGCGCGGCCTGGATGTGCCGCGCGATCTGTCGGTGGTTGGCTTCGACGACAGTTCCTCGGCCACCACCGTGTGGCCGGAGCTGACCACCATTCGCCAACCGATCGGCACCATGGCCGACGCGGCGGTGGACATCCTGCTGCGGCGCATCCGCAGTGGCGAGCCCAATGTCGACCAAGTCTTCGCCCACGAACTGGTGCAACGGCAATCCGACGGCCCGCCCGGCGCCAAGGCCTGAGCCCGCGCGCGCTGCGCCTGCCCGGCCAATGCGGCGGCCGGGCGCGGCCTGCGCTTGCAGCGCATGATCATGGGAATGCCCTTGAACCACTTCGCCTCCCCTCGCGCCTCCTCGCAGCCAAAGCCGTCGATGGTAGCGCTACCATATGCCCGCTCAAAAAAAGCAGCCGAACCGCTGCCTGGGTTTGAACATCGCGTCGCGTGCCGTGGCGACGCGATGCGACCGGGCTACTGTAGCCAACAATCCAGGCAAAGCCATGCTGCAGCGCGCCATGCCAAGTGCGTGAGCAACCAGGCATGGCACGCGGGTACGCAGCGGCTCAGCCTGCGGGCCGAACCGCGTTGAGCACTTCGTAGCACGCACCCATCGTGTGGTAATCGGTCTTGCCCGCCGGGCTCTTCTCATCGCTGTACTTGCGATTGTCGGCGTCGAGGATGCGATACCAGGCGCCGTAGCGATGGTCGACGAAATGCGCCCAGCTGTAGCCCCATAGCCGCTCGTACGTTTGCCAATACGCAGCATCGCCGGTGCGCGCGGCCAACAGCGCGGCAGCGGCCAATGACTCGGCCTGCACCCAGAAATACTTGTCGTCGTCGCACACCCTGCCCTGCGGATCGAATCCGTAGTACAGCCCGCCGCGTTCATTGTCCCAGGCGCGCGCAACGGCGGTGTCGAACAGGTGCATGGCCGTCGGCACCAGCCAATCGGCCTGGACATGACGATCCAGGATCAACAGCAACTTCGCCCACTCGGTCTGGTGCCCGGGCTGGAAGCCCCACGGGCGGAACAGATGCTTGGGGTTGTCGCGGTTGTAGTCCCAGTCCACGTTCCAGTCGCGATCGTAGTGCTCCCACACCAGGCCATCGGCCTTGGCGGCCTGGCGGCGGGTCATGTGGTCGGCCAGCAGAAGGGCGCGGTCGAGGTAGCGGCGCTCGCCGCTGGCCTCGAAGGCGGCAAGCATCGCCTCGCACATATGCATGTTGGCGTTCTGGCCGCGATAATCGCTGAACTGCCAGTGGGCATCGGCCTCGTCGCGATACAGGCCGGCGTCGGCGTCCCAGAAATAGCGCTCCAGCAGCGCCCAGGTCTCTTCCATCCACGCCGCCGCTTCGGTCACACCGGCTTTCAGCGCGCTGCTATAGGCCAGCAACACGAAGGCCACGCCATAGCAGTGGCGGGTGTCATCTTCGACCTTGCCGTCGCGCAAGGTCCAGGCGTAGCCGCCGGTCGCCGGATCGCGATGGACCTGGCGCAGGTAGTCCAGGCCGTGGTGCACCGCCTGCAAGTACTCGGCGTTGCCGAACTCGCGGTACGCCATCGCGTAGTTGAAGACAAACCGCGTGCTGCTTACCAGGTGGCGATGGCGCTCGTCGTAGACGCTGCCATCGTCGCGGAAGTAGTGGAAGAAGCCGCCCGCCGGGTCGATGGCGCGCGGATGATAGAAAGCCATGGTATCGGCGATATGCGCGCGCAAGAACGCGGGCGAACGGAAATCCGGGGTGGTATCAGGCAACGAGGACATCGGGGTTTCCTAGCAGTTGGTCCACTTCATCGGCGCTGGGCATTGCGGCGAAGGCGCCGTGGCGGGTAACGGCGATCGCACCGACGGCGGCGCCGTAGCGGATCGCCGCTTCGATCGCCGCAACATCGCCGACGAACGCTTCGAAGCCGGCGCCATCGCCGCCCAGTTCGCCCAGGCGCACCAGCAAACCGCCGACAAAGGCATCGCCGGCGGCGGTACTGTCGCGAACGCTGGCCTTGAAGCTGGCCACCTGGCCAGCATGGGTCGGGGTGAACCAGTGGACCGGGCCGGCGCCGTCGGTCACCACCAGCAGGCGCGTGCGTCCGGCAAACAGCCGCGCACGCACAGCCTGTTCGTCGCCGTCCAGCGGGACTGCGAGGTAGTCGAGCTCTTCGCGCGACAGCTTGACCAGATCGGCCAAACGTAGCGCCTGCCACAGCGTGGGCGTCGGATCGACCCCGGCCGGCCACAGCACCGGACGCAGGTTGAGGTCCAGGCTGACCACCGCGCCCGCCTCGGCGGCACGGACCATGCCCGCCATCGTCGCGGCCGCGCATTCGGGCTCGGTCATGCTGTTGGAGCAGACGTGGAATGTCCCGGTTCCTTCGAAGCAGCCCGCGCCGAAGTCGCCCTCACGAAACAGCAAGTCCGCTGCCGGCGGGCGATAGAAACTGAAACTGCGTTCGCCGTGCGCATCCAGCGCGACGAAGGCCAGCGCGGTCTTCGCCGCGCCGGTTCGCACGATGCAGTCGGTCGCCACGCCCGCCGCGTTGAAACTCTGCAGCAGGAAATCGCCGAACATGTCTTCGCCGAGCATGCCGGCGAAGTGGCTGCGGGCACCCAGCCGCGCCGCCGCTACCGCGACATTGGCCGGCGCTCCACCGGCGAACTGGAGGAATGCACGCGGCGCCTGGGGGTCTGCGGGCGGTTGCGCCAGCATGTCGATCAGGGCCTCGCCAAAACACACGATCTTATTCGCCACGACTCAGGCGCCCTCCACCGTCGAGACCGGCGCCACGCGGTCCTGCGCCGACAGGCGGCTGCCGGACAGGCCGAAGAACACGATGTAGGCATAGCACAGCAGCGGCAGCACGAAGGACGGCTGCAGGCCGATGCGGTCGGCCAGCATGCCCTGCAGGAACGGCACCAGCGCGCCGCCCACGATCGCCATGATCAGCAGGCTCGAACCCTTGTTGGTCAGCGGGCCGAGGCGCTCGATGCTGAGCGCGAAGATAGTCGGGAACATGATCGAGTTGAACAGGCCGATCGCCACCAGGCTGTACATCGCCAGGTTGCCGCTGCTCGCCATCGTGGTGACCAGCAACAGCATGTTGATGCCGGCGAACAGCGCCAGCAGGCGGTTGGGCGAGAAGCGCGCCAGCAGCACCGAGCCGGCGAAGCGCCCGACCATTGCCAGGAACCAGTAAGCGCTGAGGTAATGCGCGGCCTGCGACTCGGTGATGCCGCCGATCTTCGGCAGCGACAGATAGTTGACCATCAGGCTACCGATGGCCACTTCGCCGCCGACATAGAAGAAGATCGCGCCGACACCGAAGAACAGGTGGCGATGCTTCAGCGCCTGCCCGAGCGTGTGCTTGTGCTGGTCGGCCTTCTCGGTCGCGCCGGTGAGCGCCGGCAGCCGGAACAGATACACCACCACCGCCAGCACGAACAGCACCACCGCCAGCAGCAGGTACGGCCCCTGCACCGAATGCGCCTCCTGCACCCGATAGGCCACCTGCTCGGCCGGCGGCAACGCTTGCAGCTCGGCCGCGCTCTTGACCGTGTTGGACAGGATCAGCAAGCCGCCAAACATCGGCGCCAGCGTCGTGCCCAGCGAGTTCAGCGCCTGCGCCAGGGTGAGGCGGCTGGAACTGGTGCTTTCCGGCCCAAGCAAGGCCACATACGGATTGGCCGCCACCTGCAGCACGGTGATGCCGGTGGCCAGCACGAACAACGCCGCCAGGAAGGCTTCGTACACCCGCAGCGATGCCGCCGGCCAGAAGCCGAGCGCGCCGATGCCGGCGATCGCCAGGCCAGCGACAATTCCCTTCTTGTAGCCCAGTCGCGCCACCAGCGCGCCGGCCGGCAGCGACATCAGGAAGTACGCCCCGAAGAACGTGAACTGCACCAGCATCGCGCGGGTGTAGTTGAGCTCGAACACGCCCTTGAGGTGCGGGATCAGGATGTCGTTGAGGCAGGTGAGAAAGCCCCACATGAAGAAGATCGAGGTGACTACCGCCAGCGCGACCTTGCGGTTCACGGTGCCGACTTCTACGGCGGGGGCGGCGCGGGGAGGAAGTCCGGGTGAGATGGGCATGGGTCGCCTGGCTGGATAAGAGATGAGGAAAACGGAAGGTTCTGCAACGGGTAATCAGAGCGGCGGCGGCGCGGTGCTCTGGCGTAGCCGCAACTGCACCGGAGCGATGGTACGGGCGACCTCGGCGTCGGGCGAGGCAATGCGCTGCAGCAGCAGTTGCGCCGCCTGGCGGCCACGCGCGCGCGGGTCGGTGGCCAGCGTCGTCAGCGCCGGCGTGCTCAAGGCAGCTTCGGGGATATCGTCGAAGCCGGTCAGCGAGAAATCCCGGCCCGCCTGCACCCCGCGCGCGGCCAGACCCAGCATCAGGCCCAGGGCGACGTTGTCGTTGTAGCAAACGGCTGCCGTCGGCCGCGGCGCGCCGGTAAACAAGGCCTGCGCCGTCGTTGCGGCTTCCGACCGGGTCGGCGCGCATTCGATCAGCCGCTGCTCGCGCACCGGCAACCCCGCCGCCGCCATCGCCGCGGCATAGCCGGCGCGCCGTTGCTGGCAGGAACTGGAATCGGCATGACCGCCGAAAAAGGCGATTTCGCGATGACCCAGCGCGATCAGGTGCGCGGTGGCCAATTGCGCGCCATGGGCATTGTCCAGCGCCAGGAAGTCCCAGGTGTTGTCTGCCGGCTCGCGATTGAACAACAGCACGTTGCCGCGCTCGCCCACCACGCTGCGCAACGCCTGTGCATCGCTGCCTTCGGCCGGCGAGAGGATCAGCCCGGCCGGCGCATGCTCCATCAGCGAGGCCAGCACCGCCTGCTGGCGCTCGGGCGACTCGCCGGTGTTACCGAGCAGAGTCACGTAGCCGCGCTCGCCCAAGGCCTCATCGACGCCGGCGGCGAATTCGGCAAAAAATGGATTGGAGAGATCGTTGATGACCAGCGCGACGATCGTCGAAGTCTGCCGCCGCAGGTTCGCCGCAGCGCGGTTGTAGACATAGCGCTGGCGCTGCAGCTCGGCATGCACGCGGGCGCGGGTATCGGGGTGGACCAGGGGGCTCTCGCGCAACACCAGCGAGACCGTGGCGCGGGAAACCCCGACCGCCCGCGCGATGTCGGTGACGGTCACCGGCCGATGGCTCGCCGCGGCGGCCGGCTGCTCTTGCGCAGCGCCCGGACCTGCCGGCGTCGTCTTCCCCTGCCTGGACATGCCGCGCCGTTCTCCTAACTTACGTTGCGAAGCGAATTGGATCGATCCAACCGCCGGACAAACGCCACCCGCTTGTCGTGCGGGGGACTACAACATGGGCGGGCACGAGTTTGCATGCGGCAGTGCAGCATTCGCACCTTCCGCTCGACTAATACGCTATATATCAACCGTTTAAGCGACATTCCTACAGCAAATAGCCACTTGCCGATTGCGCGACGAATTCAGATTCGCGCAATGGCCCAGGTAATGATCCCGGTCGCAACCGCACTCACCACCAATCCGAGCAGGAACAAGCCATCGGCCACGCGTTCGAGGATGCGGTTGCGCCCTTTCCTCCGCGTGCGCATGGCCCAGTAGGCACTGAGGCAGGCGAGCAAGTAGATCATTGCATCGACGCTGAGCAGGTCGTCGGCGATGGTATTGATGTTGCGCGTCACCACGATCACGTGCAGCACGCCCACCACTGTCATGCAAACGCCAAGCATGGCGGCCGAGGTGCTGAAGACGTGGACGCAGATGTCCTCGTCGAGGTCGGCGCGCGGCTTGTCCGGAAGTTTCATGACGCTCTCCGCCGCGCAGGATGCGGCCCGGGACGGATTGGAGCCTAGGTGGGTGGAAGGGGTGATGAACCTTCTCGCGCGGTCGGGGCCGGGTCTCGAGGAGCTCATTGCGGGCACAAAAAAAACCCGCCATGGGCGGGCCTTTTTGAGCGCTTTGCAGCCGCGGATTCCGCTTCTGCGCACTGGTGCCGAAGGTGGGATACATCCACATGCCCCTGCGCCCCGACAATCTTCCTTCAGTGTCAGACACTTAGATCGCCCCCCCTCGCTACGTTCTGGAAGTAGGTGCGTCCATTGTTCTGGAAGTTCAGCCCTGCCAACGCGCGAGCTGCCACTTATTTTGCGCAGGTCTGCGCAACTACCCCTGCAGCCGTCGAGCCATCAGGACGGCCGAGGCAGGACATAGGCCTCGGAACTGTGGAGACCCTGCGACGAATGCAGGCGTGTCCTTGCGATCCACTCGACGATATCCGAGCAGCTCGAAGAAAGGTGCGGCGCCGGTGGTCAGCAGGTACATCTCAAGGCTCCCCGCGCTCTGGGCGCGCTGTTCAGCGGCAGCGACGAGACTTCGGCCAAGTCCTTCGCCCCTCGCCGATGTCCGAACCGCCAAGGACCGCAGGAACGCGATCTCGCCACTGAACTCAAGGCCTACGCACCCCTGGAGTTCTCCATTGGACGTCAGCGATAGGAACGTGGCCGAACGCCCCTCACGGAGGTCCGATGCCGGCAGCCCGCTCGCCTCAAGGAGCGCGAGTAGGTCCGGTGTCAGATGGGTCTCGACCACGCTCATGTGACAGCTCCCTTAGTCGCTGGCCTGGCTGCGGCCTCGTACCAGCCACGGCTGTTGTTGACCACTTTCACTACCGTCAACATCACCGGCACTTCGATGAGGACCCCCACCACAGTTGCCAAAGCCGCCCCCGAGTGCACCCCGAAGACGCTGACTGCGGTTGCCACCGCCAACTCGAAGAAGTTGCTGGCACCAATCAAGGCGGACGGCCCCGCTATGGAATGGTCTACGCCGAGCCGGCGGTTGAGCACGTAAGCCAGGCCTGCATTGAAGTAGACCTGCAGGAGTATCGGCACCGCCAAGATAGCTATCACCAGCGGCTGAGCCAGGATCTGCCGGCCCTGGAATCCAAAGAGCAGCACCAACGTCGCCAGGAGGGCCGTCATCGAAACCGGCGACAACCGTCGTAGCGCGTAGGCCAGTCGAGCTTCGCCACCCGTCCTCAACAGCCACCTTCGGGCAGCCACTGCCACTACGACGGGAACTAGGATGTAAAGGCCCACCGACAACGCCAGGGTCGCCCACGGGATCGAGATCGACGAAAGTCCCAGCAGCAACGCCACCAGCGGAGCGAACGCCAGAACCATCAGCGCGTCGTTCAGCGCGACCTGGCTCAAGGTGAAGTTCGCATCGCCTCGGCACAGGTTGCTCCAGACGAACACCATCGCCGTGCAAGGAGCGGCCGCGAGGAGGATCAGCCCGGCCATGTAAGACTCGATCTGATCCGCCGGCAGCCACTGCGGAAACACCTGCTTCAGGAAGAGCCAACCGAGGAACGCCATCGAGAACGGCTTGACTGCCCAGTTCACGAACAGCGTGACCCCGATTCCTCGCCAGTGCCTGCCCACTTGCGACATTGCCCCGAAGTCAACCTTCAGAAGCATCGGGACGATCATCGCCCAGATCAGAACGGCCACTGGCAGATTGACGCTGTAGACCTCCAGCCCGCCGAGAGCACCGAAGGTCTCCGGCATGAAGTGTCCGGCAGCGGTGCCGGCCACGATGCACAGCGCTACCCAAAGACTGAGGTAGCGCTCGAACCAGCCCATGCGGAGACTATTGTGCGCCATTGACCTCTTCCTCCGGCTCTACGAACCCGACGCGGTCGAGGGCTGTCTTGAGAGCCACGCGGTCCTCCCAGGTGGCCGGGGAGAGCGCCAGGAACGACAACAGGCGAGCCTTGACTATGCGGTGGGCCTGCTTGAAAGCGTCCCGCTTCGCGTCTTCGCTGCCCTCTACTGCGGCTGGGTCCGGGAGGCCCCAGTGAGTTCGAATGAAGTCGCCGAACACGACGGGGCAGGTCTCGGCGGCTGCCGAGTCACAGACCGTCACAACAAGATCCATCGGCGCGCTATCAGGCCCTGAAAACTCATCCCAAGACTTGCTGCGCAGGCCCGCAGTCGGGATGCCCTCACTGACCAATTGTGCGATGGCGTGCGGATTCACTTGCCCCGTGGGCTGACTGCCTGCACTGAACACCTCGTAGCGGTTACCCGCCCAGGCGCGCAGCGTTGCTTCAGCGAGGACGCTACGAGCGGAGTTGCCCGTGCACAAGAACAAGACACGACGCTTCATGGACTTTCCTGGTCAGCAGTCACAGGAGCCGCCACCCGGAGGCAGGCAGCTCTGGGACGAGCCGGCACAACAGTTGTGGGTGAGGTACGCGATGAGACTGTTCATGGACTCGAAGTTCGCTCGGTAGCAGACGTTTCGACCGCGACTCTCGCTCTCGATCAGCCCAGCGTTGACCAGCTCCTTCAGATGAAACGAGAGGGTTGCGCCGGGAACCTCAAGGCCGTCGGCGATCTCGCCGGCCATCCGTCCCGCAGGCCCCGCCTCCACCAGCATTCGGAAGGCGGCCAGGCGGGTGGCATGCCCGAGGGCGGTTAGGGCGGAGATTGCTTCTTTCGTTTCCATAGTTCTAGAATAATCGAATGAATACTCCAAAACAACCTACGGTCGTGGAACTTCCGCATCTTTCTACCGATCACTTGCCTGGCGGTACTGCCTCAGACGGCCCCGCACCGCGGATTCTTCTGCTGTATGGCTCGCTGCGGCCAGAGTCATACAGCCGCAAGCTTGCCCTGGAAGCGGAACGAATCCTGCGTCACCTGGGCGCGGACACGCGCGTGTTTGATCCTCACGGCCTCCCTGTCCTCGAAAGCGTTGGGAAGGAACACCCGAAAGTTCGCGAGCTGCGGGACCTCTGCCAGTGGTCGGAGGGGCAGGTATGGGTCTCCCCAGAGCGACACGGCGCGCTGACGGGCATATTCAAGAACCAGATCGACTGGTTGCCGCTGGAAGAAGGAAGCGTGCGACCCACCCAAGGGAAGACCCTGGCGGTCATGCAGGTCTCTGGGGGATCGCAGTCGTTCAACGTTGTCAACGCCCTGCGTGTCCTTGGACGATGGATGCGCATGATCACGATCCCGAACCAATCTTCGGTGCCGAAGGCTTGGCAGGAGTTCGACGATCAGGGCCGGATGAAGCAGTCGAGCTACTACGACCGGGTCGTGGACGTTATGGAAGAACTCGTGAAGTTCACCGTACTTGTGCGCGACCGTAGCTCCTACCTCGTCGATAGGTACAGCGAGCGCAAGGGGAACCCGGAAGCGACCACCCTCGCCCGCACAGCGACGGCAGTGGAGTCTGCAGAACCTCCCCAGAAGGCCAACAGTGGCTGCGGGTGTTGCAAGACCCCAAGTCCCACCTAAGTCAAGCAGGAGTTCTCAGGCGACCGCAGCCGCTCGCTTCCGCGCACGGGGGAGGCGCGTCCCTGCGGCGGATGCTGAGACGGCATGGCACGCTTCCAGGCTCCGGACCTGCTCTGGCAGGGGATGTGCAGCCCAGTCCGCCATCTTTCCGACGTGACCGAGCACGTGGCCACGACTGGGGGATAGCGATGCATTTCAGTGACCTCCAGGCGCCCCTCGCGTTCCGTCTCCCACCGATTGTGGCTTCCGCATGCGAGTCGATGGAGGACCTCTGCAGGACTGGATCGCCCTCGATATCCTTCGGCTGCTGGGACAAATAAGCGTCAGCAGATGCTTCAAAGTCCCGCATGCATCAGCTTGTGCGCGAGGGACTCATCGCGTGTCCTGAGCGAACGCTCCAGCAGACGCTAGCCAATAGCCGCGAAAAGGCGTCGGGGAACCGGAACTTGGACATAAAACACGCCGTTGGCGCGTTTGGTGACGCATTGCGGTGCTGTCACGCTCTGGTAGTTGCTCTGGAAGCAGTTCTGGAAGTCTGCTGAGAGAACCCTTCTCTGACAAGGGTTTCAACTACTTGTGCCGCACTGGTGCCGAAGGTGGGACTCGAACCCACACGCTTTTAAGGGCGGCGGATTTTGAGTCCGCTGCGTCTACCGATTCCGCCACTTCGGCGCGGCCGCGAAGTATAGCCGAGCCAACGGCCAATGTGCAGCCTTGCGACACGTTGTCCCGCCCCTGCCCCGGTTCGGCCGCCCGCAGCCGCCTGCGGCTATACTTCGGGCAGCTATACCGGGGCTGTTCCAGGAGATTGCAATGGCGGCACTCAAGGGGCTGCGCGTGCTCGTGGTCGAGAACGACGAGATGAACGCCATGCTGTTGGAATTGCAGCTGGCCCAGGCCGGGGCGGCCGTGGCCGGGCCAGTCGCGACGGTGGAAAACGCGCTGCGGATGGTCGACGACGCCGGACCGGACCTGGCGGTGCTCGATTACCGCCTCGGCGATGGCCAGACCAGCGAAGCGGTGGCCGCGCGGCTCAACGCGCTCGGCGTTCCGTTCGTGGTGGCTACCGGCCAGACCAACGGTGACCTGCCGCCGGCCTTCGAACGTGGCATCTTGCTGATAAAGCCCTACCTGGCCGAAGATCTGGTGCGCTCGCTGCAACAGGCACAAGAAATCGCCGCCAGCCCCTGAGCCCGCTTGTGGGCATAAGATGGGCCTGTTCCTGGGTTGCGACTGGGGAGCCGCATGGAAACGACAGCGCCGGGTATGCCGGCCGGAATCGCCGCAGGCGCCAGCCACCACTGGTTGGCGCGATCGCCTGGACTGGAGGCTGCCTGGGGTATGGCCGGGCATTGGCCGCCGGCACTGCGCAGCGCGTTGTCGTTGTGCCTGAATAATCCTTCGCCTGCGTTGTTGCTATGGGGCCCGGCGCTGAATTGCGCCTACAACGAGCCGGCCGCCGTGCTGCTGGGTTCGTTGCATCCGGCCGCTTTCGGCCGGCCCTTGGCCGAATTGGAACCGGCGCTGCGCGGCGAGCTGTGCGCGGCAGTGGCGCCGCTGGATACCGCACTGGCCAGCCGCCTGCCCGCCTTCGCCTCCGCCGATGGCGCCGGCTCGTGGGCCTGCAGCCCGCTCTACGACGAGGCCGGCATGGCCGGTGCGCTGTGCGTGCGCGAGCGCCCCGCGCGCGCGCCGCACATGGTGGCCGCGTTCGAGGAGTCGCCCGCTTTCCTGGCGGTGCTGCGCGGGCCGGACTACGTGATCGAAAGCGCCAACCAGCGCATGAAACAGTTGCTGGGCGAACGCCAGATCATCGACCGCCCGCTGCATGCCGCCCTGCCCGAGGTCGTCGACCAGGGCGTGATCAAGCTGCTCGACCAGGTGCGCGTGAGCGGCGAACCTTTCGTCGGCCAGGCGATCCGGCTGACGCTGGAGCGCCCCTTCGAAGACGAGCCGTACGAATCGGTGCTGGATTTCGTCTACCAGCCGATGCGCGATGAGGCTGGGGCGGTCGATGCCATCCTGGTGCACGGCATCGATGTGACCCGGCAACGCCACGCCGAAGAACGCAACCGCTTCCTGCTGGCGCTGGAAGACGCGCTGATGGAGCTGTCCGAACCGCAGCAGATCCTGGACACCAGCGTGCGCCTGGTGTGCCACCACCTGCGCGCCAACCGCACCGGCTACGGCCTGGTGGACATGGAGCGGCGCACGATGCGCGTGCTCAGCGACCATGTCGAAGGCATGGCCAGCCTGCGCGGCGAGTTCGAACTGTGCTCGATTGCCGAGGGTTTCCTTGAAGCGCTGATCGAGAACCGCCCGTGGGTGGTGCGCGATACCCAGGGCGCCGATGCCCCGCCCTACCTCAGCGATGGCTATCGCAACCACGGCATCCGCGCCACCCTGGCGGTGCCGCTGCACAAGAACGGCCAGTTGGTGGCGATCATGGGCGTGCACCAGGCCACGCCGCGGCGCTGGTCCAGCGAGGAAGTCGAATTGGTGCGCCTGGTGGTGGCGCGCTGCTGGGAGTCGCTGCAACGCGGCAAGGCGCAGCGCCAGCTGGCGGCCAACGAAGCGCGCCTGCGCCGGCTGGCCGATACCTTGCCGCAGATCATCTTCATCGCAGATCCCGAAGGTGTGGCCCGCTTCTTCAACAGCCGCTGGCATGAGTACACCGGCTGCGATCCGCATGCCGATGCGCGCGCGGCCTGGGATATGGCCCATACCGATACCGACCTGCGCAAGGCCGCGCAGGCCTGGCGCGGGGCGCTGGCCGCCGGTGATGGCTTCGAGATCGAGTGCCAGCTGCGTCGCTACGATGGCCAGTATCGCTGGCACCTGGCGCGCGCCCTGCCGATCCGCGAAGAGGACGGCCGCATCAGCCAGTGGATCGGCACCTATACCGACATCCACGACCGCCGCAGCTTCGAAGACCGCCTGATGGAAAGCGAGGCGCGCTTCCGCAAGCTGTGCGAAACCGTGCCGGCGATGATCTGGATGTCCGATGCGCAAGGCAATTGCGTGTACTGGAACCCGCGCTGGACCGAGTTCACCGGCCAGACCACCGCCGATGCGGTTGCCGGTGGCTGGTGGGAAGTGGTCCACCCCGACGATTTGGCGCGCGTGCGCCACGGCTTCCTGCAGGCGTTGGACGAACGCCGTGCCTTCAGCGCCGAGTACCGGGTGCGCCGCCACGACGGCGAATACCGCTGGTGCATGGACACCGCCACCACGCACTTCGGCGTCGACGGCAGTTTCCTCGGCCATATCGGTTCGTTGATGGATATTTCCGAGCGCAAGCGCATCGAGGATGCGACGGCCTCGGAACGCTCGATCCTCGGCCTCATCACCACCGGGGCGCCGCTGCCGATCGTGCTCGACTCCATCGCCTTGAGCGTGGAAGCCCGCGGCGAGCGCTCGCTGCGTTGCTCGATCATGCTCGCCAACCCCGAACAGACCCTGCTGCGCTGCGCCGCCGCGCCGAGCCTGCCGCTGGAATACGCGGTGCGCTTCGACGGCCTGGCCATCACCGACCGCGGTACGCCGTGCGGGCGCGCCGCGCGCCAGGCCCACCAGGTCATCTGCGAGGACATCGCCGACGACCCGACTTGGGGCGAGCACCGCACCCATGCGCTGGCGATGGGCATTGCCGCCTGCTACGTCACCCCGATCCTCGGCAGCAATGGCGTGGTACTCGGCACCTTGGCGATGTACTACCGCACGCCGTACCTGCCGACCCTGCACGAGCAGGCGATGGCGCGCTCGGCCTCGCACCTGGCCGGCATTGTCATTGAACGCAACCGCATCGATGCCCAGCTCAAGGCCTCGCTGCTGGCCGAGACCAACGCCCGCAACGAGGCCGAGACCGCCAGCCGGATCAAGGACGACTTCCTGGCCACGCTCAGCCACGAACTGCGTACGCCGCTGAACGCCATCCTCGGCTGGTCGCGGCTGATGCAGACCGAGTCCTTCGCCCCGGAAAACATCGACAAGGGTTTGGTGATCATCGAGCGCAGCGCGCGCTCGCAGGCGCAGATCATCGACGACCTGCTGGACATGAGCGCCATTCTGTCGGGCAAGGTGCGACTGCAACCGGAGCATTTCGACATCGGCGGCCTGGCCCGCAGCACCATCGACCTGATGCGCCCGACCGCGGCCAACAAGCAGGTCGAGCTGCGCGTGCGCGGGCTGGAGGATGGCACCACGCCGTTCTTCGGCGATGCCGGACGCCTGCAGCAGGTGCTGGTCAACCTGATCGGCAACGCAATCAAGTTCACTCCTGCCAACGGCCAGGTCGAGCTGGAGATGGCCGCCGCGCCCGATCACTTGCGCCTGTCGGTGCACGACACCGGCGTGGGCATCGCTCCTGACTTCCTGCCACACGTCTTCGACCGCTTCCGCCAGGCCGATGCCAGCACCACGCGACGCGTCGGCGGCCTCGGCCTGGGCCTGTCGATCTCGCGCCAGCTGATCGACCTGCATGGCGGCTGGCTCGGCGCCACCAGCGCCGGCCACGGCCTCGGCGCCACCTTCACCCTGGTGCTGCCCTATCAGCACGGCGTCAGCGCACCGCGCGCGCAGGACCCGGCCAACGGCAAGGTCGGGCCATTGCCGCAGGCCATGGCCGGACGCCTGCGTGGCGTCCACCTGTTGCTGGTGGACGATGACAACGATTCGCGCGATGCCACCGAACATTTCCTGCGCCACGCCGGCGCCCAGGTGACCAGCGCCGGCTCGGCCGATGCCGCCGAACAGTTGCTGCGGCAGCAGGAATTCGACGCCCTGATCAGCGATATCGCCATGCCCGGACGCGACGGCTACGACCTGATCCAGGCAGTGCGCAGCAGCGCGCCAGTGCGCCAGCCGCGGATCGCGGCGATCGCGCTGACGGCCTACGTGCGCGAAGAAGATCGCGAAAAGGCCATGCTTGCCGGCTTCGACGGCCACATGGGCAAGCCGCTGGATCCGTTGGGGCTGGTGGAGCTGATCGAAGCCTTGTCGGGAGGACCTGGCAAATCCACCGCGGGCCGCACCCTCACCGCCTGAGCGCTCAGCCGCTCGCCAGGCTCAAGCGCTGCCCCATCCGCGCGCCGATCTCGGCCTCGCGCAGCCACTGCGCCAGGTCCCGCGGCGCCAACGGCCGCGAGTAGAAATAGCCCTGGATCTCGTCGCAGCCCTGCTGGCGCAGCAGGGCGTCTTCCTGCACCGTCTCCACGCCCTCGGCCACCACCTGCATGCCCAGGGCGTGGCCCAGGTGCACGATCGCCTGCGTCACTTCGGCGGTATTGGCGTCGGCGAGCATCCCCTGCACGAAGCTGCGGTCGATCTTCAAGCGCTGCACCGGGAAGCGATTGAGGTAATGCAGGTTGGAGAAGCCGGTGCCGAAATCGTCCACCGCCAGCAACACGCCGTTCTGCTCGAACAGATCGAAGCAGCGGCGCAGCGCATCGCTATCGCGGATCAACGCCGATTCGGTCAGCTCCAGCTCCAGGCGCTGCGGCAACCAGCCATTGGTCCGGCAGATATCCAGCACCCGCTCGGCGAATCCGCGGTCGCGCAACTGCACGGCCGAGACATTCACCGCGATGCGGCTGAACTGCAGGCCCTGCTGGTCCCACACCACCGCCTGGCGGCAGGCTTCGCCGAGCACCCAGTCGCCCAGGCGCACGATCTCGCCGCACTCCTCGGCAATCGGAATGAACTCGGCCGGGCTGCAGAAGCCGTGCCCCGGCCGGTGCCAGCGCAGCAGCGCCTCGATCGCCGGGGCACTTTCCCCGGCGGTGGGCACCAAGGGCTGATAGACCAGCGAAAACTCCTCGCGGTCCAGCGCACCGTGTAGCGCGTGCTCCAGCTCCAGGCGGCGCTGGGCGCGCAGCAATACGTCCTGGCTGTAGTAATGGAAGGTGTTGCGGCCCGATTCCTTGGCCGCGTACATCGCCGCGTCCGAGGCGCGCAGCAGGCTGTCGAAATCCTCCAGCTCCGGCGCCTGCATGGCGATACCGATACTGGCGCTGACCTTCAGCGTGATGTGGTCCTTTCGCAGCGGCTCGGTCAACGCCGCCAGCAATTTACGCGCTACATGGCCGGCGTCTTCCGGCTCGGACAGGTCGCGCAATACCACCACGAACTCGTCGTCGCTGAAGCGCCCGAACAAGTCGCTGTTGCGCAATTGCTGGTGCAGGCGGGTGGCGGCCAGCTTGAGCAGGGTGTCGCCGGTGGCATGACCAAACGAGTCGTTGATGCTCTTGAAACCATCCAGGTCGATCAACAGCATCGCCAGCGTCTGCCCGCGCTCGCGTGCCTCGGCCATCGCCTCCTCGGCGCGCTCGCGCAGCAGGAAGCGGTTGGGCAGGCCGGTCAGACGGTCGTAGTGGGCCAGCAACTCGATCCGCTCGTTGGCTTCGCGCTCGCGGCTGATATCGCGGAACAGGACCACGAAGCGCGGCGGCAGGCCTTCGCGGCGGTCCAGCTCTATCAAGACCTGCACCCATACCCGTTGCCCGGAGTTGCGGTAGAAGCACAGCTCCAGCTGTTCGGGCAGGCCGCCGTCGGAGATCCGCAGCAGCGCCGCTTCGAAGGTGTCGCGCGAATCCTGGGTATAGAGCGCCAGCGCCTGTTCCAGGGTGATCGGCTCCTTGCGCAAGCCGTGGATGCGGTAGCACTCCTCGGTCCACTGCATGCGCCGGGTATCGACCTCGATTTCGCAGCCGCCGATCCGGCCCAGCGCCGAGACCCGGTTCAGCAGCTCGGTGCGCCAGCGGATCAGCGCATCGGTCTGGCGTTGTTCGGTGACGTTCTGCACCTGCCCGACCAGGCGCAGCAAAGTACCGTCGCCGTCGAACACGGGCTGTGCCCACACCCGCGCGTGTTGCGGCGGCTGCTTGCCCAGCTCCAGTTCGAAATGCAGCGGCTCGCCGGCCGCGCGCAGGCGCCGCCAGGCCGTGCGCAGTGCGCCGCGGCCCTCGACGCCCAGGTGGCGCACCAGGTTGCGCACGTGCTGCAAGGGCTTGCCCGGCAGCGAGAGCTGGCGCGCGAAGTCTTCGGAAAGCCACAGGCGGTCGCGGCGGCAGTCCCAGCTCCAGCTGCCCATGCTGGCGATGCGCTGGGCCTCTTCCAACTGTGCCTGCTGCTCGCGCAACTGCTGTTCGAGCAGCTTGTGCGGATGGATATCGGTATGGGTGCCAACCATGCGCTGCGGACGGCCGTCGGCCGAACGGGTGACCACGCGGCCGCGGTCGAGGATCCAGCGCCACTCGCCGTCGCGCTGGCGCAGGCGGAACTCGGCGGTATAGCCCTCGGTTTCGCCCGCGAGGTGGGCACGGATGGCTTCGCTGACGCGCGGATGGTCTTCCGGGTGCATCAGTTCGGAGAGCGCGGCCAGGTTCGGCGGCAACGACTGCTCGTCGTAGCCGAGCATCCGCTTCCAGCGCTCGGAGCGATAGACGATGTCGGCGGCGATGTCCCAGTCCCACAGGCCATGCTCGGCGCTGTCCAGGCCGATCTCCCAGCGGCTGGCCACCGCGCCGGCCGGCTCGGGAATGCTCAGCGTGTAGGCAATCGCGGTGCCGTGCTCGTCGCACACCGCGCGCAGCCAGCCGTCCCATCGGCCGTTGCCGTTGGGCAGCACGCAGGCGAGCATCCCGCCCTCGCGGCGCAGGCGTTCGCGCCCGTCGGCCAGTTGCTCGACATACAGCGCCACCGTCGCCGGCAGACCCAGCGACTGCGCCGCCGCATTGGCGGCCAACGGCCGCCCATGCGGATCGAGCACCACCACCGCGGAGGTGAGGGGGTGCTGCAGCAAGCTTGCGATGACGCCTGGATCCACGCTGGGAAGCTCCGCTTCTCGAACCCCGGGGGGATGGGGGACGTCCTGGATAACGGCCGCACCGCGGAATAGTTGAGCGTCGCCCCCGCCGCACCCCGGCTGGTTCATGCTCGGCCCGGCCAATCGCCGACGCCGCCACGCGCAAAACCTGGCGGACCTACTAAGATGAGGGCGTTGCCCGCCGCTGGCGCCCCGTGCCTCCATGTCCGACGACCGCAGCCGACCTATCCTGCCCCCGCCGCTGTCCGGCCAACGGCTTGCCCGCCGCCTGCGCACCGGCATCTGGGTCCTCACCACCGCCTATCTCGCCCTTGGCCTGACCTGGCTGCTGGCCGGCGACACCCTCGTCCGCCTCGCCCGCCCCGACCCCGCCAACTTTCATCGCCTGCTTGGCCTGTCCGGCGCGATTTTCGTCATCGCCTCGGCCTTGCTGCTGCATTACGGCCTGCGCCGACTGGCCAGCCTGCTGCAGGACGAACACACCGTGCTGGTCCACTCGCAGGCGCAGTTGCACGAGAAATTCCACGCCCTGCCCTGTCCGGTCTGGGCCTACGACCTGCAGACCCTGCGCATCCTCGACGCCAATCCGGCGGCGCTGGCGTTCTTCGGCTACACCCACGAAGAATTCCTGCGCCAGCACCTGGACGCGATCTGGCCCTCCAGCGAACAGGAGCGCTTCGGCGAGATCATCGCCCACCTGCGCGATGCCCCCGACGAGAACTGCGTGCTCACCGAATCGCTACTGACTCGCGAAGGCCTGCGCGATGTCGAAGTGCGCAGCAGCCCGATCTCGGCCCCCGGCGGCCACGCCCGCCTGGTGGTGGCGATCGATCGCAGCGCCGAACGCCGCGCCGCGCGCCAGCGCGCCGAGCTGCTGGCCTTGCTGGAGGAAGCCCAGAGCATCGCCCGGCTCGGCTCCTGGGAACTGGACCCGGCCACCGGCCTGGGCCGCTTCTCGCCGGAGGTCTACCGCATCGTCGGCCGTCCGGTGCCGTGTGACCAGCGTTGGCACCGCTTCGAAGAACTGCTGGCCGGCGTGGACCTGGTCACCCAGGTGCGCATCGACCGCCTGATCGATGACATGTGCAGCGCCGGCACGGTGCAGGTCGATGTGCTGCTGCCGCTGATCGGCGGCGACGGCCAGACCCGCATGGCGCACCTGCGCGCGGAGAGCGGCGTCGGTACCGACGGACGCCGGCGTGTGCACGGCACGCTGCAGGACGTGACCGAGCGCGAGCAATCGCGGCGCCTGCTGCGCGAGCGCGAGGAGCAGTTCCGTGAACTGGTGCGGGTGCTGCCGGACGGGGTGATGATCCTGGCCGATGAGCGGGTGATGTACGCCAACCCGGCCTGCGCCGGCCAGTTCGGCTATCCGGGTGAATCGCTGCTGGGCGAACCGCTCTCCGCGCTGGTGAGCGAGGCCGACCTGGCGCTGGTGCGCGAACAGTTGGCCGGCGAGGAATCGCGCGCCGAAGTTTCGGCCGCGCGGCGCATGCGCCGGCGCGACTTCAGCGTGTTCCAGGCCGGATTGTCGGTGGGTGCGGTGCGCTATGGCGGCCGTGACTGCCGTTTGCTGGTGGTACGCGACCTTAGCGAACCCGAACGCATGCGCGATGCGCTGGCGGCCAGCAATGGCGAACTGCAGGCCATGGCCAAGCGGCTGTTCTCGTTGCAGGAGGACGAACGCCGCGCGATCTCGCGCGACCTGCACGACGACATCGGCCAGGCGATTACCGCGATGAAGTTGTCGGCGCACGCGGCCATGGAAGACGACGAGCCACAGTCGCGGCGCGACAACCTGCAGGAGATCGTCGGCCTAGCCGACACCACCGTCACCAAGCTGCGCAATCTTTCCATGCTGCTGCGGCCGCCGCAGCTCGATGCGCTCGGGCTGGAGGCGGCGCTGCGCTGGCAGGCCTCGACCTTGTTCCGCGGCAAGCCGCAGCGGCTTGAACTGGACATCCACGAACTGCAGCAACGCCCGAGCAACGAAATCGAACAGGCGTGCTTCCGCATTGCCCAGGAGAGCCTGACCAATGTCCTGCGCCATGCCTGCGCCGGCGAGGTCAACCTGGTGCTGCGCGACCACAGCCAGGGCGGCCTGTACCTGGAGGTTAACGACGACGGCGACGGCTTCGAGCCGGAAGGCCCGCGCGGCCTCGGCCTGGTGGTAATGCGTGAACGCGCGCAAACGGCCGGCGGAACCCTGACGATAGAATCCGCCCCAGGCGCCGGCACCTGCGTGCGCCTGCATCTGCCCTACCAAGCGGCCGGCGAACCGGCCGCCCGCGACAACGGACGTTGAGCCCCATGTGGAACCCCGCACTACCGCCCGGCCTGGAAGCCAACAAACCGCAACGCCTGGGCGCCGGCAATCCCGAACTGCTGCGGCTGGTCGACGCCGCCGCCTCCGGCGGCACGCCGCTGATGCTGCTGCACCTGGACATCGACCACTTCGCCTCGATCAACGAGAACATGAGCGCCGAGGTCGGCGACCAGGCGTTGTCGCTGCTGGCCGAACGCGTGCAGGGCTTTCTCGGCAACCGCGGCAAGCTCTGGCGCCACGGTAGCGACGAGATGATCATCGTCGCCCCGCGCCAGGAAGGCACGCCGCTGCCGGAAGACTTCGCCGAGGAGATCCGCCAGCAGATCGAACTGCCGCTGTCGGTGCTGCCCTATACCTTGTTCATGACCGGCACCCTGGGCATCAGCCTGTGCCCCGAGCACGGTACCCAGCTCTCGGCGCTGCTGGACCAGGCCGAGGAAGCCAACTACCAGGCCGGCCGCGAAGGCGGCAACACCGTGCGCATGTACGCGCGCAATTCGCCGGCCAGCGCGCATAGCGAAAGCATCATCGCCCGCCAGATCGTCGATGCGATCCCGCACGGCGAATTGCGCCTGCGCTACCAGCCGCTGGTCAGCGCCCGCGATGGCCGCATCGTCGGCATGGAGGCGTTGCTGCGCTGGCAGTCGCCCACCCTGGGCATGCTGGTGCCCGAGCGTTTCATGCGTACCGCCGAGCGCCTGGGCGTGATCGTGCAACTGGGCGAGTGGGTGCTGCAAAACGCGATCAAGCAGGCGCGGCAATGGCGCGACCAGGGTTTCGACGACTTCAGCATCGCGGTCAACGTCTCCACCCTGCAGCTGCTGCGGCCCTCGTTCTTCAACGAAGTGATGTCGATGCTGCAATCGGCCGGCGTGCCGGCCAGTGCCGTCACCCTGGAGATCAACGAAAGCGCGTTGACCAACAACGTCAACTTCGTCCACGAGTCGATGGCCAACCTGCGCAACGAAGGCATCAGCCTGAGCCTGGACAACTTCGGCACCGGCGACTCCAGCCTCAGCGCCCTGGTCCGCTATCCGGTGGACCGGCTCAAGATCGACCGCAGCTTCATCAAGAGTGCACCGGCCGGCAGCCGCGAGGCGGCGATCGCGCGCGCGATCATCGCCATGGGCCACCAGCTCGGCATGACGGTCATCGCCAATGGGGTCGAGTCGCAGGCCCAGCTCGGCTTCCTGCGCCGCAACGACTGCGACATCTTCCAGGGCTACATGTTCGGCGAGCCGATGTCGGCCGAATCGGCCGGCATGGCGCTGCGGCGCCGCTACCTGCGCCCGGAATCGTTCGCCGAGACCCGCCCCGATCGCACCCTGCTACTGCTCGACGACGAGGAGAACGTGCTGCGCTCGCTGGTGCGCCTGTTCCGCCGCGACGGCTACCGCATCCTCGCCGCCGGCAATGTGCGCGACGCCTTCGACCTGCTCGCCACCAACGACGTGCAGGTGATTCTTTCGGACCAGCGCATGTCGGACATGAGCGGTACCGAATTTCTCGGCCGGGTGAAGATGCTCTACCCCGACACCGTACGCCTGGTGTTGTCCGGCTATACCGACCTGGCCACGGTGACCGAAGCGATCAACCGCGGCGCGATCTACCGCTTCCTGACCAAGCCCTGGAACGACGACGAACTGCGCGAGCACATCCGCCAGGCGTTCCGCACGCATGATGAGTTGCGCAAGGGGCGCGATGGGGCCGGGGCGATCGCGCGCGATGGGATGCTGAGCGACGAGGGGTAGCCGGCTCAGCCCTTGCGAGCACGCGCGAAAGCATCGGCCAAGGCGCTGTTCGCCGGTGGCGCACTACTCGCCTGCGTCCGTGGCTTGCCACCGCCACCCGGCCCACGTCCACCTGGGCCACGCCCACCCTCGCGCGGATTGCCCTGCGGCGCGCGTGCATCGCGCGCAGCCGGCGCCGGCACTTCTTCCAGGCGCCGGGTCAGGGCGATGCGCTTGCGCGCCACATCCACCTCCAGCACCTTGACCTTGACGATGTCGCCGGCCTTGACCACGTCGCGGGGGTCCTTGACGTAGGTATCGGAGAGCGCGGAGATGTGGATCAGGCCGTCCTGGTGCACGCCGATATCGACGAACGCACCGAACGCGGCAACGTTACTCACCACGCCTTCGAGCACCATGCCCGGGCGCAAATCCTTGAGTTCTTCCACGCCTTCGGCGAAGCGCGCGGCCTTGAATTCCGGGCGCGGGTCGCGGCCGGGCTTTTCCAGTTCCTTGAGGATGTCGCGCACGGTCGGCACGCCGAATTTCTCATCGGTGTACTGCTCGGCGCGCAAGCCGCGCAGGAACGCGCCCTCGCCCAGCAGCGCCTTGATCGGCTTGCCAGTGCCCTGGACGATGCGTTCGACCACCGGGTAAGCCTCCGGGTGCACCGCCGAGGCATCCAGCGGCTCATCGCCGTCGGCAATGCGCAGGAAGCCGGCGCATTGCTCGAAGGTCTTGTCGCCCAGGCGCGGCACTTTCAGCAGGTCCTTGCGGCGCTTGAACGGGCCGTTGTCGTCGCGATGGCGCACAATGTTCTCGGCCACCGTCGAAGACAGGCCGGACACGCGCGACAGCAGCGCCGCCGAGGCGGTATTGACGTACACGCCGACCGCGTTGACGCAATCCTCGACCTTCGCATCCAGCGCGCGCGCCAGGCGGAACTGGTCGACGTCGTGCTGGTACTGGCCCACGCCAATGGCCTTGGGTTCGATCTTCACCAACTCGGCCAGCGGGTCCTGCAGGCGCCGCGCGATAGACACCGCGCCGCGCAACGACACGTCCAGGCCGGGGAATTCCTTGGCGGCGAATTCAGAGGCCGAATACACCGAGGCGCCGGCCTCGCTGACCACCACCTTCTGCAGCTTGGTGTCGGCCATCGCCTTGATGACTTCGCCGGCCAGCTTGTCGGTCTCGCGGCTGGCGGTGCCGTTGCCAATGGCGATCAGCTCGACGTTGTGCTGCATGCATAGCTTGCGCAGCACTGCCAGCGACTGGTCCCACTGCCGCTTGGGCTCGTGCGGGTAGATGGTCTCGGTGGCCACCAGCTTGCCGGTGGCATCGACCACGGCGATCTTGCAGCCGGTGCGGATACCCGGGTCCAGGCCCAGCACCGTGCGCTGGCCCGCCGGCGCCGCCAGCAACAGGTCCTTGAGGTTGTCGCCGAACACCGCGATCGCTTCGGCCTCGGCCTTTTCGCGCGCCTGGTTGAACAGGTCCAGCAACAGGTGCATGTGCAGCTTGGCGCGCCAGGTCAGGCGGCAGGCGGCCAGCAGCCAGGCGTCGGCGGCGCGGTTCTGGTTGGCCACGCCGGCGGCCAGCGCGACACGGCCTTCGCAATACTGGTGGCCGGCCTCGGCATCACTGCCCGGATCGAGATCCAGGAACAGGATTTCCTCGCGGCGGGCGCGGAACAGGGCCAGCAGGCGATGCGAGGGAATCCGCGCCAGGGATTCGGCGTGTTCGAAATAGTCGCGGTATTTGGCGCCGGCCTCTTCCTTGCCCTCGGCCACGCGCGCTCGGATCACCCCGTGTTCGCCCAGCCATTGGCGCAACTCACCGACCAGCGCTGCATCCTCACCCCAGCGCTCCATCAGGATCGCGCGCGCGCCTTCGAGTGCGGCCTTGACGTCGGCCACGCCCTTGTCGGCGTCGACGAAGCCCGCGGCAAGCGTCTCCGGCACCTGGGTCGGATCGGCCAGCAGGCCGTCGGCCAACGGCTCCAGGCCGGCCTCGCGGGCGATCTGCGCGCGGGTGCGGCGCTTGGGCTTGTAGGGCAGATAGAGATCTTCCAGCCGCGACTTGGTGTCGGCGGCGACGATCTCGGCACGCAATTCGTCGCTGAGCTTGCCCTGCTCGTCGATGCTGACCAGGACCGCGGCGCGGCGCTCCTCGAGTTCGCGCAGGTAGGTCAGGCGTACTTCCAGGTTACGCAGCTGGGTGTCGTCCAGTCCGCCGGTCACTTCCTTGCGGTAGCGCGCGATGAACGGAACGCTGGCGCCTTCATCGAGCAGTGCGATGGCCGCGCGGGCCTGGCTGGCCTGGGCGCCGATCTCTTCGGCAATGGTCTGGGCGATCTGCTGGGCGAGCTTGGAATCAATCTTGACGTCGGGCATGCGATCAACGGTACTGCGGCAACGGGAACCTGCATTCTGGCAGCGCCCGTCCAGCGCGGAAACCCGTTGACAGCATCGCCCTAAAACCGTTCCGGGCTACGCTCCCGCTCAGCTGTGCGCGTAATGGCTGGCCAGGCGCTCGGCGACCCACGTGTCCTGCAGCGATTCCAGCGCCATCACCCGTACCTTTCCGACCCGCTCCAGCGACATCACACGCTCGGCATAGAATTCCGGGCCCTCCTCGGTCATCGCCATCGAGCGGCTGAACCCATAGGGCACCAGGCCCTTTTCGCCATCTTTGCTGCCACCGACATAGAGGAGGATCGACATGTTTCACCTTCGTGCTTCTGTGCGTGTTGCGGGTTGTGCTTCATCAGCCGCCGCAGCTTACGCAGGTGCGTGTTAGGACCTTCTCCACGCAAGTTAACCGCAGCTGTTTGCGGTTCGATGACGACGCCGACGCCCGTTGCAATCACCGGCGCTTCACTGTCCGCACGCTAGAGGACCTGTTCATCTGAATGCGCAGCGGGCAATGGATCTCAAGAGCGGCTATCCCTTCTGGTCAATTCGTAACGGGCTGATGCGGGCCTTCCCGCGCCTTGAAACCGACCTGCGCTGCGATGTCGCGGTGATTGGCGGCGGTATCACCGGCGCGCTCATCGCCGACGAGCTGGTGCGCCATGGCCATGACGTGGCGGTGTTGGAACAGCGCGAGATCGGCTGGGGCAGCACCTCGGCCAGTACCGCATTGCTGCAGTACGAGATCGACACTGCGCTGGTGGACCTGGCGCAGCGCTATGGCATGGCGCAGGCGGGGCTGGCGTACCTGGCCTGCGCCGAAGCGATCGACATGCTGCACGACCTGGCCAAGGCAGTGGGCCAGGTCGACTTCCGCCACAACGACAGCCTGTACTACGCCAGCCGTCGCCGCGACCTGGCCCTGCTGCGCGAAGAATTGCAGGCGCGGCGCGCCTTGGGCCTGGACCTGGAATGGATCGATCCGGCGCCGCTGTGGCGCGACTACGGCGTCAGGGCACCCGGCGCACTGCTCAGCCGCCAGGCAGCGCGCATGGATCCCTACCGCATGACCTATCGCCTGCTGGCCCGCTGCGAGCGCGCCGGGGCGGCGGTCCACGATCGTACGCAAGTGGCGGCGGTGGAAAAGAACACGCGCGGCGCAGTCCTGCGCACTGCCGATGGCGCCACCGTGCGCGCCGGCCATGTGATCGTCGCCGCTGGTTACGCCGGGCAACAATGGCTGCGCCAGCGCGTGGCGCGCAACCGCAGCAGCTATGCCTTCGTTACCGACCCCCTGCACGACGAACAAGCTGGCGCGCTGCGGCACACGATGATCTGGGAATCGGCACGCCCCTATCTATACCTGCGCGGTACTGCCGACGGGCGCGTCATCGCCGGCGGCGAGGATGACAGCATCGACATCCCGGCACGGCGCGATGCGCGCGTGCTGGGCAAGTCCGTGCGCTTGCGCAAGAAGATTGCCAAGGCCATGCCGGACCTGCAATTGGAACCCGTATTCGCATGGGGCGGGACCTTCGCCGAAACCGCCGATGGGCTGCCGTTCTTCGGCGCGCATCGCGAGCATGGCCCCAGGGTGCTGTTCGCCATGGCCTACGGCGGCAACGGCATTACCTATAGCGCGCTCGGGGCCGGCCTGCTACGCGCGCTGATCGAGCGCCGGCCTCATCGGCTAGCCGGCTTGTTCGGCTTCGCCCGCCTGGACTGACGCGGCCACCAGCCGCGGCCATGCAGGGCGTAGTCGTCGGCCGCGCGCTCGAACGGATTGCGCACGCTGATGCCACCACAAATGAAATAGAGCGGCAAGAACAACGGGCCGAGCAACAGGTACTGGAAAACGTGCGCGCGTTCGTGGTCGCCGAGTCGCACCGCCGGGTGCACGCAATGGCCGGCGCGGTGGGCGTAGGTGGCGCAGCCGATATCCAGGGAGGTGCCGTTGAGCAGGATCACATTGCCCAGCGTCATCGCCCCACCCGGCCCCCACGGCCAGCGCTCGAACACCAGCGCCAGTTCGCGCCGATGCCAGCGGGGTCGCGCGCCGGCGATGCAGCCGGCCAGGCCTGCGAGCAGGCCCAGCAAAGTATTGGGCAGCGTCCAGATCGCGCCGAGCAGTTGCAGCGCGGTCAACGCCGGCCGGCTCAATCGGCCTCGTTGGGGATCAGCAGCCACAGCAGCAGGTACACGATCAGCCCCGGGAACGCGGCCGAGGCGATCGAGACGATGACGTAGATCGCCCGCAACAGGGTCGAACTCCAGCCGAAGCGATGCGCGATGCCACCGATCACGCCGGCGATCATGCGGTCGTTGAGCGAACGCGACAGGGTACGTGGCGTGGTGCTCATGCAGCGGCTCCAAGGTTCGGCATTGCGCTCAATATAGCCGCCTTCAAGGTGTGGCGCGCTGGGCCCGCAGGCGTGCGCTGAACCAGGATTGGGCATCGGCCTGCGGCTGCCCCGGGCAGGCAACGCGGTAGGCCTGGCCAGTGACGCTGCTGCGGCTGGCGGCGCTGGCGATGAAGCTTTCCGGCGTAGTCGCCGGGTCGCGCTTGCGCAGGTAGTCGTACTTGCGCTGCAGGTGGGCGGCGGCGCGCTTGCCGTCGTACCAGCTGCCGTTGCGCTCGAAGCGGCAAGGCGAATCGGCCAGGGTGGCGATCAGCGCCTGGATTTCGCGCTCAGCTTGCGGCGAGACCGCGCCCGCCGATCCCGACATGCCGAGGCACAAGGCCAACAGGCATGCCCGAACCGCGCCAGCGGCGACTTTAGCGTGCATCCCCATCGCGCTCGGCGAGCCAGCGGTGGATCGCCGCCGGCACTTCGCGCTGGGCGCGGCCGGAGACGTAGATACCGATATGCCCGCCACGGAAGCCGAGCTCGCTGTAGTCACTGCTGCCGGTGCGGCCGGCCAGCGCGCGCGAGGCCGCCGGCGGAACCAGGTGGTCCTGCTCGGCGTAGATGTTCAGCACCGGCATGTCGACCGCGGCCAGGTCCACCGCTTCGCCACCGATCTCGATACCGCCTTCGATCAGCCCGTTGCGTTGGTAGAACTGGGTGACGAATTCCCGGAACGCCTCGCCTGCCAGGTCGGGCGAATCGAAGATCCACTTCTCCATTCGCAGGAAATCTTCCAGCGCCTGCTTGTCGTCGAGGATGTCGAGCAGGCCCACGTACTTCTGCAGGTTGAGCCGGAACGGCTTGAGCATGAGGTAGCTGGCATTCATCAGGTCGGCCGGGATGTTGCCGACTGTGTCCACCAGCAGGTCTACGTCCAGGGTCCGGGTCCAGCGCGACAACATGTTGTCTGGCGTATGGAAATCCACCGGCGTCACCATCGTGACCAGGTTGCGCACTTTCTCCGGTCGCAACGCCGCATAGCACAGCGAGAAGGTGCCGCCCTGGCACACACCGAGCAGGTCGATGGCCGCGACCTCGGCTTGTTCGCGCAGGGCATCGACCGCGCCATCGATGAAGCGCAGCAGGTAGTCCTCCAGGGTGAGGTAGCGCTCGGAGCGGTCCGGGTAGCCCCAGTCCAGCACGTAGACGTCCTCGCCCTGCGCCAATAGCCCGCGCACCAGCGAGCGGTCGGCCTGCAGGTCCACCATGTACGGGCGGTTCACCAGCGCGTAGACGATCAGCAGCGGTACGCGCTTGCTCGGCGGCTTGTCGCCGATGAAGCGATACAGCACCACGCGGCCGTCGCGCCACACTTCCTGGCGCGCGGTGGCGCCGTAATCGACGTCCTCCACGCCCGGGAGGATCTTCAGGCCTTCGGCGAGCTTGCGCTGCAGGGCCAACGTTTCCTGCAGCAGGTCGTCGGCGCTGAAGCCCAACGGACCTTTCATTTCGGCTTCCTCGCCGGGCGCGCACTGGCGGCCTTTTTCCTCGCCGCAGTGCTGGCGGCCTGCTTCGGCGCCGGGGCCGGACGGCGCGGCGTTGCGCCTGCGGGGACGCCGGCGGCGGTCTGCAGGCGCCGCACCGCCCGTTCGAGTTCGGCGATGCGCTTGTGCGCCGCATCCATCTCCGAACGCGTCGGCATGCCGTATTGGCCGGCAATCTGCTCGACCTCGCCCTGCAAGGCGGCGCGCAGGCGCATGTGTGCGTTGGCGAAGGCGCCGTAGATTTCGCCGAACTCGTCGGACAGGGCCGCCGCCGCGTACGCCTCCTCGGCGGCCTCGACCCACAGGTCGAACATCGCCCGTGCACTGGTCAACTGGCTGCCCAGCGCTTCGTGTTCGGACAACTTCGCCTCGAAGCGGCTGAAAGCCTGTTCCAGGGCCGCGCGCAATTGCTCCAGGTAGGCTTGCGAACGCGCCTGGTAATCCTGCTGCAAGCGAGTCAGCGCCTGCCAGCGCGACTGGTGGTTGCGGGTCACGCCGAAGGCTGGCATTTCCAGCCACGGCGCGCTGTCGCGCTGCCACTGTTGCAGCCATTGCGCCGATTGCTGCAGCCACGGGTCAAAGCCGCCGGCCGCGCCGCCGCGCAAGCTCCCCAGGACCCATTGCAGGATGCCGTCGCCCTGCCCCTTCACCGCCTCGCGCCAGGCACCGGCCACGTCGGCACTGTGGCTGTCGCGGCCGGCAAAGCGGCCGGCCACTTCCTGCATCAGGCTCAGCCAATCGGCCGCCGGGCCACTGGCCCGGGCGACCGGCCCTTGCGCATCGGCCGGCATCGCATTGCCAAGCACATCGCGCCACCAGCCCAACGCCTGCGACCAGTCGGGCGATGCCGCCGCGCTGGCAGCAGGCGGTGGGGCGCCGGCCGCGCCATGCTGCAGCGCCTGGCTCCAGGCATCCCAGTAACTGCGTGCCTGCGCCTGCATGGCCTCGGTCGGGTCGTCGTGCTTGGCGCTCATTTCGGCGTCCTCGTCCAATCGCGCTTCAAGGCTTGGGAATCCGCAAGGTCTTGCTGATCATCAGCGAGCCGGACAGTGCGTACAGCAGCACCAGCGGGTGCAGCAGCCATGGGCCAATCCGCCACTCGCCCCACCACAATGCCTCGCCAATGCTGCCGCTGGCCGCGGCCACCGCCAGCAGGATCACCAGCACCAGGCTGCTCGGAATCGGCGTGCCCTCGAAGTACGGGACCTTGTCGTCGTCGCCCGCGATCTGCTCGGCAGTGACGTTGTAGCGCGCCAGGCGGCTGACCCCGCAGCAGACGAAGTAGCTCAGCACCAGCCAGTCCCAGCCGCCCTGCAGGCCGCAGGCATAGCCGAGCGCGGCCGGCGCCACGCCGAAGGAAATTACGTCGGCCAGCGAGTCGAGTTCGCGCCCCAGCGTCGAGGACGACTTGCGCCAGCGCGCGACGCGGCCGTCCAGTGCATCGAAGATGAAAGCCAGCGGGATCAACGCCATGCCGAACAGCAGGTCGCCGCGGTGGCCGTCCTGCAGGAAGCGCATCGCGGCGAAGATCGCGCCGGTGCCGCAGAAGGCGTTGGCCAGGGTGAACCAGTCGGCCAATTGGAAGTCGCGCAACATGGAGAAGTGGCGTTTCATGCAAACTCAAGGCTCGGGCCGAGCGCACAGGTTAACGCGAGCGGCGCGGCGCGGCGACCGCCCCGGCCGGCGCCAACCCTACCCTCTTCAGGAGATCGCGCATGCATCACATCCTGATCACCGGCGCCGGCAGCGGCATCGGCGCAGGCATCGCCACCGAGTTGGCGCAGGCCGGCCGCCACATCATCGCCAGCGATATCGACCTGGGCGCCGCCGAGGCAGTGGCCACCCGGCTGCGCGCCGAAGGCGGTTCGGCCCAGGCGCTGGCGCTGGACGTGACCTCCGAGGCCAGCGTGGCGCAGGCCCTGGCGCAGTTGGAGCGCGGACCCGACGTACTGGTCAACAACGCCGGCCTGCAGCACGTGGCGCCGCTGGAGGAATTCCCGATGGAACGCTGGGACCTGCTGGTGCAGGTCATGCTCACCGGCGTCGCCCGGCTGACCCGGGCGGTGCTGCCGGGCATGCGCGAGCGCGGCTTTGGCCGGGTAGTGAACATCGGCAGCATCCACTCGCTGGTGGCCAGCCCCTACAAGAGTGCGTACGTGGCGGCCAAGCACGGGCTGGTGGGCTTCTCCAAGGTGCTGGCGCTGGAGACGGCGGGCGACGACATCACCATCAACACGCTGTGCCCCAGCTACGTCAAGACGCCGCTGGTGGACCGGCAGATCGCCGACCAGGCACGCACCCGCGGCATGGCCGAGAGCGAGGTCATCGCCAAGGTGATGCTGGCGCCGATGCCCAAGGGCCGCTTCATCGAATACGACGAACTGGCCGGGGCGATCGCCTTCCTGGCCTCGCCCGCGGCGCGCAACATCACCGGCCAGACCCTGGCCATCGATGGCGGCTGGACGGTGCAGTGAGGTGAAGAAAGTGTGGTCAATTATTGGCCAGCCCACTTGACAGCCAGGCGCGGCGCGGGCTGCCGGCGTTTATCCAACACCTTGTCCACATGGGGTGTGGATTAATCGCAGTGGCTGGCCGCTGCCCCTAGCGCGAGAAGTTCCACGACTGCATACGCCCGTCCCGGTAGGGCATGACGCCGTGGAACGGACGCGGATCCTGGTCGAATACCAAGGGCAGGAAATGCCGGTCGCCTTCCCACATCGGCAACGCCGACAGGCGTTCCAGCGGCACCCATTCCAGGGTGCCCTCCGGGTTCGAGGCCAGCGTCTGGCCGCTGTAGCGGTCGATGACGAACACGAAGCCCAGCCAGTCCTCGCCGTGCTTGCCGAAGCCCGGCCAGCTCACGGTGCCGCGCAGGCGCATCGCTTCGCATTCGATGCCCGCCTCTTCGCGCAGCTCGCGGCGCATGCAGGCCATGATGTCTTCTTCCGGCTCCACCTTGCCGCCAAGGCCGTTGTACTTGCCCAGGTGGTGGTCGCCGGGGCGGGCGTTGCGATGGACCATCAGCACCTGGGTGCGGTCTTCGGAAAGCACGTAGCCCAGGGTGGCCACGATCGGGGTGTAAGGCATGGCGGACGGCGCGAAGCGAAGCGGCGGGAGGGCCGGCAGTATGACCGATCACCGCGGCCACAGGCCGCGCGTATGGCGCCTAGTCCGCGGGCAATGCCGCCAGATCGGCCGCCACCGGCCGCAGCCGGGCCACGCCGTGGCCGCGCTCGGCCAGGTATTCCAGCCATTTTCCAAGGAAGGTGTTCATGCGCATGCGGTGGCTGATGAGCTCGGCCGGCGGCGGGTACAGGCCCATCACGTCCTGCCAGCGGCGACCGACGTAGCAATGGGTCGTCTCGGCCTGGCGGGCGTCGCGGTAGACGCGGATATAGGCCGAGGGGTCGGGCTCACCGGTGACCGGATCGCAGAGGTCGTAGGTCAGGCGCATTTCCACGGTGTAGGGGTGGCGCTCGAGCACTTCCAGGCGCAGGTCCAGGCCGTCGCCGACACTGGACAGGTAGCTACCGGTGGCCAGGTCGGCCGGGGCAAACAGCCGGTTGAGGTGGACGTAGTTCTCCGCGTACAACCCCATCAGCCAACCGAAGCGGCTGAGGCGCGGGATGCGTTCGTGGCGGGCCGAGGCGTACTGCATGAGGGCGATCCTACACGCTGCGCCGGACGATGGGCAGAATTGAAAAACATCGCCATCGCCCCCAATCTAGGGGGCGCCGCCGCGCTGTCGCGCGCTCCTCAGAACATCTCCCGCTGCAGGCCAAAGGTCGTCAGGACCTTGCTGGAAATCTCCTCGATCGAGGTGTGCGTGGTGCTCAGGGTGGGAATGCGTTCGAGCTGGAACATGCGCTCGGCCGCGGCCACTTCGCGGCGGCAGGTCTCCAGCGCCGAATAGCGCGAATTCGGACGCCGCTCCTGGCGAATCTGCTGCAGGCGGTCCGGGTCGATGGTGAGGCCGAACAATTTGCGCCGGTAGGCGCGCAGCCGCGGCGGTAGATGTTCGGATTCCAGGTCTTCGTCGGTGAGCGGGTAGTTCGCCGCCTTCACCCCATAGTGCAGCGCCAGGTAGATGCAGGTCGGCGTCTTGCCGGCACGCGACACTGCCACCAGGATCACATCGGCCTCGTCGTAGTCCAGGGCCACGCCATCATCGTGGCTGAGGGCGAAGTTCATCGCATTGATGCGGCGGTGATAGGTCTCGAAGTCGACCATGCCGTGCGCCTGGCCCACGCGCGAGTGACGCGGGCTGTTGAGCTCGCGCTCCAGCGGCTCGATGAAGGGCGCGAATACATCCAGCATCAGCCCCCCGCTCTCGGCCAGGATCAGGCTCAACTGCGGGTCCACGCAGGAATTGACCACGATCGGACGCGCCTGGTAGCGCTCACCGGTCGCGACGATCCGCTGGCACGCCTCGCGCGCCTTGTCTGGATCGTCGATGAACGAAAGCCGATCGGTGACGAAGCTGAAACCGGTGAACTGGGTCAGCAGGCTATGACCAATGGTTTCAGCGGTGATACCGGTTCCATCGGACACGTAGAACACCGGTCGGATCGTCGACATCGGCTTCACTCCC